>Ga0187893_10000126_pt1 | contig 170897 bp, 146 predicted proteins | sample MA1701074metaG_FD_139574 | JGI IMG/M metagenome (GOLD analysis project Ga0187893, IMG submission 139574) | White microbial mat communities from a basaltic lava cave in the Kipuka Kanohina Cave System on the Island of Hawaii, USA - MA170107-4 metaG ...
CCGGCCCGCAATAGCCGTTTCAAATAACCGCGCTCTTTCTTTGACGAACGCTGGAAACGTGGAGCCAGTTCTCGATCTATGGCATGTCTTTCACGCATGGTAAGCCCCATTCTTAGAACCTCCTGTGCTTTGTTATAGCACCAAGGTCGCTATTTGGAATAGAAACTTACACGAGGAAACTACACACTCTTGAATAGATTTTTCGTGAGGCAAATCGGCAACTTGAGGATCATGATGTTCTTCTGTAAGTTTGTTGCATGAATAATACGACCCCCGCAGCTTCCATCCGCAAAGCCACGAGGGAGGATGCCTCTTCAATACATCGCCTTGCTGATGAACTAGCACGCTATGAAAAGCTTCCTCTTCCGGACGAGGATGCGAAAAGACGGCTCATCAATGATATGGAAGGCGCACACCCACGCATCGAAATCTTTCTCGCAGAAGTTGAAAACCGGGCGGTCGGTTACGCAATCATCCTCGAGTCCTACCCAGCTTCCTTGCACTCCCAACGCTCTATCTCGAAGATCTCTTTATCCTGCCATCGCATCGCGGGATGAGCTTGGGGAAAGCTCTCTTTCTAAGGATGGTCGAAGAAGCTCATCGAAGAGGGTGCGGGCGCATGGAATGGACGGTTTTGGATTGGAATCAGCTTGCAATCGAATTCTACCGCCGGCAGGGGGCTACACACATGAAAGAGTGGCATCTCTACCGGCTCGGACAAGATGATATGAGGCGACTGCTTCAACACTAACTTTTTTTCCCGTCGTCGGTAATCCCTTCCGCCAATTTCCTTGAAACCGTTCTGTTTTTGGACAAAAACCGCGCCTTTCTCTGGCAAGGAATTCGCTTATCAATATGCCCGAGGGGGACTTAAACGCATGCAAAGTATGGACATTCTGCTTGTTGATGATGACACGGGTTACCGCACGGTGCTTCAGGATATGCTGAAAACACGCGGGTACGCCACATATACGGCTGGCAACGGATTGGAAGCGGCGATGATTCTGAAATCAGAGGAGATTGATCTCATTATTTCGGATATCAAGATGCCCCAATTTGACGGATTAAGGCTTTACGACGTGGTCAGAGGGTTGGACAGATACAAATCGGTGAAGTTTGTTTTTCTCTCCGCTTACCGCGAGTATGCCTGCGTCGTCGCAAAGATGAAAGCAGGAACAACGTTCTTCCTTGACAAACGAATGCCTGAAGAAGAATTGTTGAGGTTCATTGACATGCTGATGTTTGGGAAGTACGCGGGCACGTGGGTGTAGCCGAACGACCCTAGAGTCTGGCGGCAACAACGACGACGCTTTTCACGACTTCAAGCACTCCCCCATTGCCATCAATAGCTTCAAACAGCACGATGTATATGCCAATACGAACGCGTTCACTCTCATCATCCCGTCCATCCCATACAACATTACCCTCTGGACCACCGGGTTCATTGTTGGCCAGTGTCCGAACCACCCGGCCGCGCGTATCAAATACTCTCATCCGTATCACGGAGACCGGAAGCGGCACGGCATAATGAATGACAGTGAAATCTTCGTGACCATCGCCATCGGGAGAGAACGGATTCGGTGAAAAGTTGATTGTCGAAACCGCTGCCGGTTCGTTTGTGTAAATGCTGTTCGGTTTTCCGGGTGTCCCTCCGGTGGAGAGAGTACTCGTACTCCAATTGCGTCTTTCATTGCCCTCCAGAAACGGGTTGATCCTTTCAAGCGACCGGCCTGAGACATCATGAACTCCGGGGTTGTGCCAGGTTGGGAAGTAGGCAATGCTGTCAATCAGCGAACCCGTGAGATCCTTCAGAATCACAGCATCACCATCGTTGTTCAGCCCCAAATTTACAAATTTGCCAACAAGAAGCAGGCGTGTCTCCATTTGCCTCAGGTGAGGAAAAAAAACAAACAGCGATGTATCGTTCCCAATGACAAGAAACTCGCCGGCGTGAACCACTCTGCTTGAAGAACTAAGTGTCACCGTGTTCACAGAACCGGACGAGCTTGGTCGATCTGAGAGTTTCCACCGGGCAAGGTCCACATCCTTGCCCGAACGGTTGTACAACTCGACGTATTCTGCCTGACCGGATAGCGGCTCATACATGATTTCGTTGATAATCACGGCACCGGGAAGAAATCCGCATTTGATAGGAATAACACCGGTGTTGTTGGAAAGTCGTTGGTCGGGCACGTACTCAATTGCGCCGATGACCGAATGCTGGCCTGGGGGCGGATTCGTCCATGAGTATTCCACGCGTATTGTGTCGCCGGGATCCAAGGGGCTTATTACTGGAATCCGTGCGAGTTCTTCAATCTCGGTTGTTTGAGAATCGTTGTTTGCGTCATGATAAAAAACAACGGTGCAGGGTGAACTCTGCTGCTTTCCCGCATTCAATATCGTCATCGCAAGTAATGCGGCTTCAGCAGGCTCGACGCTAATCGGTAGCGGCGGGAGAACGCGCAAATCATGCTCGAGGCGCAAGATGGAGTTTGCCCGCCCCGGTGTGGCGTCAAGTGTATCTTCCGAAGAATTCCAATTGATGGAGTCGTTGGACCAGGCGACATCCATTCGTTCCAAACTTCTTCCACCAGTCCCTCCCCAAGTTGAAGAGTAGTGGAGAGAGTCCATGACTAAGCCACGGTTATCGCGCAAGACCACGGCGTCGCCACTGTTATTCCACAGAAAGGTCGGAAGCGAGGGGCACTCGACCACGTTCATCGCCAGGGGAAAAGCCTCAAGCAATTGTGAAGAATTTTTTGTCAAGACGACATGTGAACCGGGAGGGATTGCAATGATACTATCTCCAGTTTCATAGCGTGAGACTGATCGATTGCTCATGGTCCATTCGACAAGAAACAGGGTGTCCTCGCTGGTGCTCACCAGTTCGACCCACTCCGGCCCGCCTGACGACGGCGCATACATCACTTCATTCAACTTGATTGAGCCTTCAGGATAACCCACGATGATTTCCACATGAAGCATGTCATTCGTGGTGTCTTCGTCTCCCAGTAATTCTGAGCGCACAAGCATCTCATGCGAACCCGGATGCAACGGCATGAGAAATATTGTCGTGATGATCGAATCGAGTGGAGAAATCGATATTAGATTGATTGAGTCGATGAACTCATTTTGCTGGCCAAGGGAATCGTGATTGCGATCCTCAAAGATTTTCAGACTTGCAAAAGCAGCCTCAAGGAAGCCGGAATTGTGCACCCCGATCTCGAGGACCAGCGAGTCTCCCACAATCGGAAATCCCGGATGGACAGACACCGTATCAAGGGCAAGGTCCAGATCTTTTCTGGAAATGCTGTTTCGGCGCCCCGGGGTACTTCCACGGGAGGAACCCCAGTTGGATTGCTGCGTGGAGGAAGCAAGAGCATCAATCCTCTCCAAGGATTTCCCACCGGAGTTGCCGCCCCATGAAGGGTGATAGCTCACAGAATCCATTGTAGCCACCCGGTCGTCATATAGAACCACCGCGTCTCCGGAATTGTTCAGTGTGGGCATACCGGGAAGGTTGATTACTCGTTCCTCAATTTCAGGGTGGATATCCAAAAGCGCGGCGGAGTCCTTAGTGAGAACAACATATCCATCGGGCAATATCCACACGTTAGAATGTGTGATAACTTTCTTTGTAGAAACTGCATTATCCGAAACGAGCCATTCTTGGATTCCAATCGTGTCATTTCCCGGGTTGTAGAGTTCGATCCATTCTGGTTCAGTTCCTGTCGGAGCATACATGATCTCATTGACGACAATGGCCCCGCGGGCGTATCCGACCCTGAGTGCTGCAATCATTTCATTGTTTGAAGCATTCCGATCCTGATCATAGGTTACCCGGCCGATAATCGTGTGTACTCCCACAGCCCTTGCCCCTATCACGAGGTCCACGGTGTCCACGCCGTCAGGGTCAATTGCGCGTGACTCAACCATGCCTGCAATCCACTCCTCTTCCTGGGCAACGGAGTCTCCGTTAGTATCTTGATACAGTGACACCTGAAACTCTGAAGATTGCACGAGGCCGCTATTCCTGATTGTTAGTCTTGCGATTACAGTATCTCCGTCTACTGCTCGTCGTGGGGAAAAGAGGATCGAATCTATCCCGAGGTCATGCATGAGTTGGACTGAAATCTCCACATCATCTAAACGGAACGTGCCCGTGGAACCGGTTTGTTCCGGAATGACTCGCCACCGAAACCGGACATTGGGGGAATTTGAAAGGCTCAGGGGCAAGGCGAACCGGGATACAACATAGTTAGTGGATCCATTGAAGGTCAGTGTGTCACCAATCAGAATCGGGAACTGCACGCCGCCATTCAGGGATGCTTCGACGACAACCTTGGCAGTATGCGTGGAAGATCGCCTCGTGTGGAATACGATGCTATCCGGCAATTCTCCTTGAAAATTCAAAACGGGTGACAGTAGTTCCTGGGCGATCGTCGCATTGGTGCTCAAGACCGCGTTCGGTACACTCCTTGGAGTAGAACTTGTTGTGGTGAAATCGTTCGTTCCCGGATTTCTGTTTTGACTTGTGTTCCAACCAGGCGGAAGAAACGGAGTTGCAACTGAGTCAAACGACTGTCGGTATGGAAACGTGGTTGATTGAGCGTGAACCATGCTCAAGGAAAACACCCACATCCCCAAGGTGAGCGGAAGAGATATTCTTCGCATCAGGGGAGTCTGAGATGGTGATAGGACGCAGCAAAATACTGCGATATTATACAGCAATATGCCACAAAATCAACTGGGGTAAACCCTAGGGGGCAGCCCCGTATTGACTTTCTTTTGAGGATTGTTTATGCTGGGCACCAAGGTTCACGGTGGAAACGCAAAAAGACAGGATACTCTTTGTTGATGACGATCCGGAATTACGCTCGATCGTCAGGGATCAATTGGCTCTCAAAGGGTTCTCCATCGATGAAGCGGAGGATGGTCTGATCGCCATGCAGAAGGTCAAGGAAGAGGCATACGATCTCCTTCTTCTTGACATCACGATGCCAGGGAAGTCAGGTTTGGACGTGCTGAAATTTGTGAAGGAACACTCACCCAAATGCCGAGTGATTATGTTGACCGGCGTGGTTGGACTTTCGGTGGCGATTGAGAGTTTGAAACTGGGCGCAGACGACTACATCACGAAACCATACAAGATGGAATATCTCCTCTCTTCAATCAGGAAGACGCTCGAACTTCAATAAAGTGAGTGAATACTTTTACAACAAAAAAAGGCGACCTTTAGTCGCCCTTTTTTTGCTTAGAGCTGTTACAGCGTAAAACTAAGTACCCGAACTGTAGTCGTTCATGTACTTCAATTGATCAGCTGTGAGCTTATCAATCGCAATACCTTGCGTTGAAAGCTTCACCCGCGCAATATCCTGATCCTGCGCAGCCGGAATATCGTGCACGGTGTTCTCAAGTCGCTTGCCCTTCTTATGCGCTTCTGCCAGCCTCAGTTGCGACATGAACTGATTTGCAAAAGACATGTCCATTACTTCGGAAGGGTGACCTTCTGCAGCAGCAAGATTTACAAGCCGGCCTTGTGCCAGAACGTACACTTTTCTTCCGTTCTTCAGCACGTACTCTTCGTTATTATCACGAATCTGACGCTTTGATTTCGTAACCTTTACGAGATCCTCAAGGTTGATTTCGCAATCGTAGTGACCAGTATTGCAGACGATAGCTCCATCCTTCATCGACTGGAAGTGATTTTTCACGATAATGTCTTTCACTCCCGTAGCGGTAATGAACACATCACCGATCTTTGCGGCCTCATCCATGGTCATGACACGCATGCCGTCCAATGTTGCCTTGAGTGCCGCGGTGGGCTTTATTTCCGTAATGATGACGTTCGCGCCGAGACCCTGTGCCCTTGCCGCAACTCCGCGACCACAATGACCGTAACCTGCAACCACGACATTCTTGCCCGCAAGCAATACACTTGTGGAGCGCAAGATACCATCCAGAGTTGACTGGCCGGTACCGAATACATTGTCAAAGTCCCACTTCGTTTCAGCGTCGTTCACAGCGATGACGGGATACTTCAGCGCTCCGTCCGCAGCCATTACCCGCAGGCGGTGAACACCGGTTGTTGTTTCTTCCGTTCCTCCAATAATGTACTTCTTCGCGAACTCCGGATGCTTGTTGTGGATGGTAAAGATCAGATCTGCCCCGTCGTCAAGGGTCAGGTTTGGCTTCATCTTCAAGGTTTCTTCGATGCACCAGTAGAATTCCTTGACGTCCATGCCATGCCATGCGAAGATGGAAATACCATCCTTCGCAAGCGCCGCCGCTACTGCATCATTTGTTGAAAGCGGATTGCACCCGCTCCAACTGACCTCGGCACCCGCTTCAACGAGAGTGCGAATCAACACGGCCGTTTCCTTTGTGACATGCAAACACCCAGCGATGCGATACCCCTTCAATGGTTTTGTCTTGCGATACTTTTCACGCAGCGCCATCAGCACCAGCATACGTGATTCCGCCCATTCGATCAACTGGTGACCTTGAGTTGCAAGACCGATATCAGCGACCTTGTACTTACCTTGCTTGTGATTCATTGTTCCTTGTTCTGTTTTGTGAATAGTACTATGAGTTCAGTTTACGATGATTACCGTACTGCTCGTTTCAGTGAATTAACAAGATCAAGTTTTTCCCACGAGAATCCTTCCTCGTTGCGACCGAAATGACCGTATGCAGCAGTCTTCCGATACACAGGCCTCTTCAACTGGAGTCGGGCAATCAGTCCTGCCGGAGTCATATCGATTTCTTTCTTGATAATAGATTCAAGCTGCGCATCCGGAATGTTCCCGGTTCCGTTCGTATCCACGTGAATGGAAACTGGTTCCGCCACGCCGATGGCATATGCCACTTGGATGAGGCATTCATCGGCCAGGCCCGCGCCAACAACGTTCTTGGCGATATGTCGCGCGGCATAGGCCGCACTGCGATCAACCTTTGATGGATCTTTCCCAGAAAACGCCCCACCTCCGTGAGGAGCCCTTCCGCCATACGTATCCACGATAATCTTTCTTCCCGTCAAACCGCTATCACCATGTGGCCCACCAACCTCAAACTTCCCCGTAGGGTTTACATGAATGATCATCCGTTTGTCATGGAGATGCTTTGGAATAACATGCTCAACAACGTGCTTAATGACATCCTGACGAATCCTTTTCTGGGAAACGTCGCCGTCATGCTGCGTTGAAATGACGACTGTATGCACGCGCACCGGTTTGCGCCCGTGATACTCGATCGTGACCTGGGATTTTGCATCAGGGCGAAGGTACGACATCAACTCAGGTGAATGCTTCCGGATATCGGCCAGGCGTTTGACAAGCTTATGCGAGTACATAATCGCCATTGGCATGTAGTCAGCTGTCTCGTTGGAGGCATAGCCGAACATCATCCCCTGGTCGCCGGCACCCTGCTTCTTTTTCTTCTTCTTGTTTTCATCAACGCCCATTGCAATGTCGGGCGACTGCGAGTGAAGTGCCGTAAGGATGCCGCAGGAGTTTGCCTCGAACATGTACTCGGCCTTCGTGTACCCAATATCGCGGATGACCGAACGAACGACGTCGGGGATATTCACCCACGCGTTCGTTGTCACCTCGCCTGCAACAACAACCTGTCCCGTGGTCACCAGCGTTTCGCATGCCACGCGCGAGTTCGGGTCTTGCTTCAGCATTTCATCGAGCACTGCATCGGAAATCTGGTCAGCGACTTTATCCGGATGTCCTTCGGAGACTGATTCTGATGTGAAGAGATATGACATTATTTTCCCTCGTTTATGTTAAAGACACTACGAAACCACTCAATCTCTGGAGAACTCCGCGAACCCGGAAAGAACCACGGCAGGAATCCGTTCGAGGAAGAGCGGCACCAACAGCTTGCCGCTTTAGTAAAAATCGATTTCCGAGGAACCGCCTACATTAATACGTTTGTAACCACCTTTGACTACCGAGCCATTTCCCACGATTGAATTGTCAAGAAGAACCTTCTGGACACTTGCCTCTTCTCCGATGATGGAATTTCGCACCACCGACTCTGAAATCTTTGCATTGTCACCAACAGTCGTGTACGGACCAACAATGCAATTACTCAGTTCGGCCGATGGAGATATGTACACCGGTTCGTTGACGACAACACCTTCCATCTTTCGTGAGACTGATTTTTTTTCGAGCAGTGCCCTGTTTGTCGAAAGAAGCGTCTCAGGTTTTCCGCAATCAAACCACCCCTCAACACCGAAGGTCCCCATCTTCTCGCCACGCTCAATCATCATCTGTAATGCATCCGTAAGCTGGTATTCGCCCTTCGTTCTCAGGTCCTTGTCGACCAGTTCATTCAAACACTCAACGAGCAATTTCGGATTTCGCATGTAGTACAACCCCACCACCGCAAGATTGCTGGTTGGATGCTCCGGCTTTTCAACCAGTCGCGAAATGTGTCCATTTACCATTTCGGCAACACCAAACCTGCGCGGATCATCAACATGCTTTACTCCGAGAGAAGATTCGGCCTTTTTTAACACAGGACCAAGTTCTACATCAAAAATTGTATCACCAAGAATGATCAGAAGGGGATCAGTCCCGATGGTATGCCGGGAGAGATAAATCGCGTGCCCAAGTCCCAATCGCTCCTCCTGCTCGACGTACTCGGCAGAGAATTTCGGATACGCGGTTGAGACATATTCCCTAATCTTTTCGCTCATGTGGCCGACAACAAATGTGGCCTCGGTTATCCCTTCATTGATGATTTTATCAAGAATATGGCCCAGAATCGGCTTGCCAGCGACATTCAGAAGAACCTTGGGGAGCATGTAGGTGTGCGGTCGTAACCTGCTTCCCACCCCTGCAACCGGAATAATAGCGCGCATAGGAGATTGCGAAACTTGTTCGGATGTAGTGAATTAAGGTACCAAAGTATACCAAGAGAATCAACAAAAGTCGGTGAGGTGAAGCACACGACACCCGTGTCGGTGACCTCTCAAAGCACATCGGATTTCTTGATTATCCGCCTTGAAATGGTTACTTTTTTCGCACAGTTTTTCCTTCCAACGACTCCAAGCAATCCACCTGATGCCACAACGATCATCTCAACCGACCGTCTCCCGAAAGCGAGAGCATATCGAGGTTGTTCTCTCAAAAAATGTAGGATTTCGTGGGAAAACTACCGGTTTGGGGTCTATTGAACTACAGCACAATGCTCTACCCGAAATCAATCTCGCGGATGTAGACACCTCTACTGTTTTTCTTGGGAAGCAATTGAAATACCCGTTGCTGGTGTCCAGCATGACCGGAGGGTACAGCGAGGCTCTTAGAATTAATCGAACGCTCGCCGAAGTGTGCCAGGAGTATGGAATTGCAATGGGTGTGGGAAGCCAGCGACAGGCGCTTGAAAGCTCAAAGTACCACAGGACATTTTCTATTGCCCGGAAATCTGCACCTTCCATTCCGATTTTCGGAAACATCGGAGCTGTGGAAGTTGCATCCATGAAAGATGAATCTCCCGCCCTGAAACTTGTTGAGCTTATCCAAGCTGATGCACTTGCGATCCATCTGAATCCGCTTCAGGAGTTTCTCCAGCCGGAAGGAAACACAAGTTTTCGCGGAGTTTTCGCAGGCATTGAACGGTTAGTGAAACGATTGCCCGTTCCTGTGATTGTGAAGGAAATTGGTGCGGGACTGTCCGGAAAAGTAATAAGGACTCTCTGGAATATCGGCGTGCGCTACATCGATGTCGCCGGGGCAGGAGGCACCAGTTGGGCTGGGGTCGAGGTTCTCAGACGAAAAAAAGTTGAACCTCTGACCGCATTCTGGGATTGGGGAATTCCAACTGTTCGGGCAATCCGTGAAGCGGCTCAATACAAGGCGGAGGCGCCATACACATTGATAGCCTCAGGCGGTATCACGTCGGGATTGGATGTCGCAAAGTGCATTGCCCTTGGCGCGGATATCGTCGGCGTCGCTCGCCCAGCACTTCAGGCACTCTCAAAAAACGGGAAGAAGGGTCTGCGCAAGCTTCTCGACCGCTGGATCCTTGAATTGCGCGGCGCAATGTTTCTCACAGGCTCTATCGATATCAGCTCTCTCCAGAAAGCCACTCTCATGCATGGCGTTTCAAGTGGATAGCACACTCCATCGAAGGAGATATGACGCGTTACGGAACGCGGTTGACGCAAGACTCCATTCTCTTGCGCGAGAATCGGGGTCTGGGGAAGTCGCCAACGCCTGTCGTTTTGCGCTTTCAATGAAGGGGAAACGTGTCCGGCCGGTGCTCTTGTTGCTGTCGTGCCAAGCTGTTGGCGGACGTATATCCCGCGCGATGGACGCCGCGGCCGCAGTGGAAACCATGCACAACTTTACACTCGTGCATGACGACATCATGGATAATGCAGATTCACGCAGAGGCAGACCGACCGTTCACAAAGAATGGGACCACAACACCGCTCTTCTTGCAGGCGATATTCTTCTCGGCACCGCATACCGCAGTTTACTCAAAACGAAAACTCGGAGCGGTGCAATACTTGCGCAGCTGTTTACACATGGGCTTCTGGAAGTATGTGAAGGTCAGGCGATGGATATTGAATTCGAACGACAATCCAACGTGCGTCTTCGTAAGTATTTTGATATGATAGAGAAGAAAACCGCTCGCCTCCTCTCACTCTCCGCGGAACTTGGAGGGTTGATTGGCAATGGAACACCGCGTCAGGTACGCGCGTTGAAACTCTTTGGACACTACCTGGGCCGTGCATTCCAAGTACAAGATGATTTGCTCGACGTGGTTGCCGATCAAAAGGCTTTTGGGAAGACAATCGGCGGCGATATTCGCGAAGGCAAGAAAACTTTTCTGCTCATTCATGCATACAATCATGCGAGGGGAAAAGAGCGCGATCTGCTGGACGCCGTCATGAAACAGCAACACGACAAACGATCCGGCACTTTGGTTCGGAGAGTAACAGAATTTTATCTTGCAACCGGCGCGATTGCGTCTGCACGCACACACGTCAGTCGTGACACGCGGAAGGCAATTGCATCGCTGAAACATCTTCCTGCATCCGGCGCGCGATCAACTCTCGAGTGGTTTGCAAACACCCTGCTCGGTCGCAACGCGTAAACAGCGCATGATCGAGCGACAAGTGACCATAAAGAATCGTGCCGGACTCCATACACGCCCGGCGGCAACGCTGGTAAAAACCGCAGCACGGTTTCAATCGGAGTTTTTGATCAGCAAGGACAGTTTTGAAATCAACGGGAAGAGTATTATCGGGGTGATGACACTTGCCGCGGAACAAGGGTCAACCCTCACGTTGAAGTTCGACGGCCCGGACGAGGAGGAAGCAGCGGCGGCAGTAGTTGCACTATTTGAACGCGGGTTTGACGAGCAATGACCATGGAACAATCAACAGAAATCATCATTAAAGGTATCGCGGCGTCACCGGGAATTGCGATCGGCCAGGCGTACGTTTACCGCAAACACATTCCCCATGTGAAAATGCGGGATGTGGGCGCCACCGAAACGGGTGGCGAGGTCGAACGACTCAAAGCCGCACTTGCGCGTTCCGCTAAAGAGCTTCAGAAGATCCTCACGTTTGCCGAGCAGAAGCTCGGTCAGCAGACAGCGAAGATTTTTGAAGCACAGATGATGATCCTCGAAGACCAGATTCTCATGAGCGCCATTGAACAGCGCATCAATGGTGAGCGCAGAAACGCAGAGTTCATCGTGATGGATGAAATCAGCAAGTACAAGCGCCTCATGCTTGCGGCACCCGACGAATACATGCACGAACGCGCGCATGACGTTGACGACGTCATGAACCGCATCATTCGCAACATTCAGGATCATAAACTCTTCTCACGGCTCGAAGGCGAAGCAATTATCATTTCCGAATCCCTGACCCCCGCCGATACGGTAATCTTCAGCCGAAACCAAATCCTGGGCTACGCAACGGACCTCGGAGGTACAACATCCCATGCCGCCCTTCTCTCCCGATCGTTGCAAATCCCTGCCGTCGTGGGATTGCGAACCGTTACAAGTCAGGTGAAGACGGGAGACTTTCTTGCCGTTGATGGATATGGAGGCGTCATTGCCGTCAATCCAACCGAAGAAACGCTCCGCGGATTGAAACGCAAAGAAGAGCGTTTCAAAATATTTGCCCAGCACCTTGTTTCGATTTCCGGACTTGCGGCGGAAACACCGGACCACAAGCAGATCGAACTTTCAGCGAATATCGAATTCCCGGATGAGATCGCTTTTGTGAAGGAACAGGGTGCTGTTGGCGTCGGCTTGTATCGTACGGAGAGCCAGCTTATCGGCCGCTCCAACTTCCCGACCGAAGAAGAGCAATATGTCGAGTATGTCCGCGTTGCTGAGGAGATATTCCCTCATCCGGTGATCTTCAGGACGTTTGATATCGGCGGCGACAAGGTCGCACCCGATTCTGTGCGCGAAGAGAATCCGTTCCTTGGCTGGCGCGGTATTCGCATTTGTCTGGACCGCCCGGATGCATTTCAACGGCAACTGCGCGCACTTCTGCGCGCAAGCGTGAAGAAGAATGTGCGTATCATGTTCCCAATGATTTCCAGCGTTCGCGAGATCATGGAGGCACGTCGGTTATTGGAGGAGTCGAAGAAGCAACTGGCTGCAAAAGGAATCCCGTTCGATCCAAAGATCCAGATCGGTGTCATGATCGAAGTTCCTGCAGCAGCGATTCTCGTGGACGACCTTGCCGCGCATGTAGATTTCTTCAGCATCGGCACCAACGACCTGATTCAATATCTCCTTGCCGTTGACCGGGGAAATGCTTCAGTTGCGTCACTGTATCAGGAATTCAATCCCGCCGTCCTCCGGACAATCAAAATGATTATCACCGCGGGACACAAGCACAACAAATGGGTTGGGATGTGTGGTGAAATGGCAGGAGATCCGCTTGCGACCGTTCTGCTTATTGGTCTTGGACTCGACGAGTTCAGCGTCATGCCTTCGGTTCTGCCTGAAATCAAAAAGATCATCCGCTCCATCAAGTACAAGGAAGCAAAGAAGATAGCAGAGAAGGTCGTTACGATGTCCACAGAGGATGAAATCAAATCGTATCTGACGGAATTTGTCCGCACGAAACTGCCGGATATTCCGCTTCAAGAATAACGGCATCACATTTAATTCGACCCATCGGAGTACTGAATGACATTTGAAGAGATTTTTGCAATCGACGCATCGAACATGTACGGCCTCGTGAAGGGTTTTCCCGCTCAGGTCAAGGAAGCAATTGAGATTGGCAAACGCGCAAACATCAAGAAGATGAACACCAAGGAGATCCGTGAGATTGTTCTTTGCGGACTCGGCGGCTCTGCCATCGGCGGCGATCTGTTGAAGAGCTATCTCGCTGATGAACTCGCTGTTCCATTCATTGTGAACCGCAACTACACACTGCCGCGTTACGTCGGGCCAAAGACACTTGTGATTATTTCCAGCTATTCCGGCAACACGGAGGAAACAAATGCGGCGCACAAAGAAGCGTTGAAGCGTCGGGCCAAACTTCTGTGTATTTCCTCGAATGGAGTTACAGAGAAGCTTGCAAAGGCGAAGCGAACGCCGTTCATCAAAATTCCCGGGGGACTCCCGCCACGCGCAGCGCTCGGCTATTCTTTCTTTCCCTTGTTGATTGCGTTGGGCAAGCTCGGCTTCACAAAAAACAAGGCGCGTGATATCAGCGATGCACTCCGCTTGCTGGAGGAAAAGTCTGCGGAATATGCGAATCCGGATTCGTCGGCAAACCCGGCTTTACAACTTGCCGAGCAACTGCACCATCGTATCGGCGTGGTGTATTCCTCGACGGAGCGTTTCGATGCCGTGGCGACGCGCTGGCGCGGACAAATGGCCGAGAACGGAAAGTCATTGATGTTCGGACACGTTTTGCCGGAGATGAACCACAATGAATTGGTTGGATGGAAAGTACCGACTGCGCAAATGAGGGATATGCAAGTGGTCTTCCTGCGCGACAAAGCCGACCACAAACGCATTCAGTACAGGATGGAGATTACAAAGACGATTATCAGTGAACACACGGATCATATCGCGCTGGTCTGGAGCGAGGGATCTTCCCTGCTCGCGCGAATGTTCTCATTGGTTTATCTCGGCGATTGGACAAGCTTCTACCTCGCGATTCTCCATGGCGTCGATCCGTCACCCGTCGCAGTAATTGACCACTTAAAGAACGAACTGGCGAAAGTGTAACATGACTCTCTCAAAAGATCACAAGATTACCATCGTCGTCGCCATCATCATGCTCGCTCTGTTGGTATGGGTGAATATTTTTCGCAACGGGACCGCGTGGTAAGGGGCAACCTCGCCCCTACGGTCCAACAGAATTCGGGAGTGCTTGCCCGCCAAAGTGCGCCACGCAGGCGTGAACCACCCTATTCTTTCCAAATCCATGCACCGAAACCTCCTACTAGCCCTCTCCTCGATCCTCCTGTTGATCCTCGTTCTTGCCGGATGTGAATTCCTCGTCCGCGCCTTTTACCCGGAGATCAACTTCCAGGGAATTGATCGTCATCTTCTGAAGGACAATGTCTTTGGCAAAACATGGGGTTGGCAACCGGATGCGACGGGAATCTGTTTTGGCAACCGCGCGGCTATCAATCATGAAGGGTTCAGGAAACTCGGAGAGAAAACGGATAAAGATAGTGTCCTGTTGTTCATCGGCGACTCAGTTCTCTTTGGCGTCGGCGTCGAAGCCGAATCAACATTTGCCGGATTGTTTCAGAAAGCGATGCCGGAAAGAAACGTCCTCAACACAGGGGTTGTTGGATATTCAGTTCAAGAGTACACTGATATCGTTGAACATATTCTCCCCCGGGTACCTGTTTCCTGCGCGGTGATTTTCTATTCGCTTAACGATTTCTACGACGGCAAACAACGGACTGTTCAATCGTGGAATGGGCTTTCCCTACTGCGCGAGAATTCAAAACTCTATCTGCTCTTGAAGAATCTCCTCTTCGACAGAAGTCAAACCTATTTCGAGTACGACGCCGGTTTTTACACGCGGAAGAACTCTGAAGTCGAAACAGCGATTACCGGACTGATTGCACTGACCAAAAAGATTGAGGCAACCGGAACACCATGCCGGGTTGTGCTTTTGCCTTATGAGTATCAACTTCGAAATCAGAACGCGACAAGAGAACCACAAAGAATGGTGAGTGCCGCACTCCGCGAGGAGGGATTGGAAGTAATGGACTCGTTCAGTGAATTTATCAGTCTGAACAAGGATTCAAGATCATTTTTTCTCTATGGTGACCACATGCATCTCTCTGCAATGGGAAATCGCGTTGTGTATGAGAGAATTGCGCGAGAACTTCGTTGAAATGGTTATGATTTCCTGTGGTCAGGATTCTCCTCATCGATAGTCCATTGTAGGGGCGATTCATGAATCGCCCCTACGGGTTTGTCATTGATGAAACAATCCCGTGTACATGGTTCGGCATGATGACAAACTCATCCAATTCAATCCCAGGTTTGACAACCTTTAACCATTCCTCGCGGGACAATCTCGCCGATTTGACAAAGATATCCTGCCGATTCTCAAGAGACAAGAGGGCTTTCGCGATGAGATGGTCCTCGTGAAAGACCACAGCGGCATGGGTATCAGTCTTTGGAAAACCCGTGAGAACATCAACACGTACAACATCACGGCGTATCCGGAAGTCGCAAAGAAGCTGACGCCGTTTCTCAAGACTCCTCCAACGGTCGAACTCTATGAGGTCGCCAGCGCGACGATCAATCTGAACTAGGACGCTTCCAGTCCTGTTCTGAAAAAAGAGGCCCCTCGGGGCCTCTTTTTTTGCTGCCGCCGGACAGCGTCACCAACATCACATCCAGGGTTCGTCACCTGAAGGGCCGTAGATCGAAGGGACTTTTGCCCCCACCAGACGCAAGTAGATCGAGAATTGGCCGCGATGATGAACGCTATCCATCAGCATCATCCACAACATGTCTGCACGGCGGACTTCGCCCATCTTTTTCGGTCCGACGGGGATGGTGATCATCGAATTCCAATCCGCTTCGGACATTGCCTGCACTTTGGGAACCATTGCTTTTTGTGTGCTCTCAAACGCGTTCAACACATCCGCATACGTTGCGAACGCAGGCATCGGAGTCCCAAAGTCAACTTTTCCCTTGACCACTCCATCAACAACGCCAAGTTCTCCAACAAACACCGTCGCCAAATCCTTTGCCGACTTCGTTTTCTCCGTCTCCGGTTTGAAATGCGACTTGTCGGCGGGCATCTGTTTGAGAATCTTGAGCGTCGTTGCGAATTCGCGTTGCCACGCGTTGAGAAACATCTCTTTTTCCGTCATTGGTATACTCCTTTTGTAAGTGAAATGATGTGAGGGATGATGCCTCTTGAGGACAACACTTTACCAACTGTTTTGAATCAGCGAGGAAACGTACCAAGAACACAGGAACAAGCATTGTTCATTTCATGTTGCCTCCCGCGGATGGCAAAATTCTTTTTATCGTGACTTGATAAATGTTCCCGCTTCAAGGTCTGCCATTGCCTGTCTTAGTTCATCCCGCGTATTCATTACAATGGGCCCGTACCATGCCACAGGTTCTTTCAACGGCTGACCGGATACGAGCAGAAACCGTATCCCTTCATCACCTGCCTGTACAACGATTTCATCTCCGCTGTCGAACAGGATAAGCGACCGGTTTCCCGTCATCTCACGCACAAGGACATCATCTGAACCAAGCTCCTCAGTGAGGACTCCGAACGGCTCGGATGCATCCCGAAACGTACCGGAACCTTCAAAGATGTATGCGAACGCATGTCGAGAATACTCGACAGGAATGCGCTTCGTTCTATTGGCAGGAACACGGATATCCAGGTAACGCGGATCGGCGGCGATGCCTTCAACGGGACCCTTCTTGCCCCAAAAACTTCCGCAGATGATGCGCGCACGCGTACCGTCATCGTCAGCCACCTCAGGGATTTCTTTCGACGGAACGTCCTGGTAACGCGGGTCTGTCATTTTCATTGAAGAAGGAAGGTTTGCCCAAAGCTGGAAGCCGTGCATCTTGCCCTGAGTGTTCCCTTTAGGCATCTCCTGATGGAGAATTCCGCTTCCCGCTGTCATCCATTGCACATCGCCATCCGAAAGCGCGCCAGCGTTACCGAGACTGTCCCTGTGGTCAACTGTTCCTGTAAGGACATACGTAATTGTTTCAATGCCGCGGTGCGGATGCCACGGAAAGCCGTTCAAATAGTCGACCGGATTGTCATTCCGGAAGTCATCGAGCAACAGAAATGGATCGTAATCATCGGTATCGCCGAACCCGAACGCGCGGCGCAGTTTTACACCGGCGCCTTCCATGGTTGGCTTGGATTCAATGATGCGTTTCACCGGACGGATAGACATGGTGTTTCCTCCTCAAACAAAATCAGGGCTTAATGCACTACCTTGATGTATCCCCACCCTTCATGCTGTTTGGAGATAATTTCGTAGATGCCGTCAGGTACGGTTTGGACTTCTTTCAGAATCTGACTCCGTTCCACTTTATTATTACGCAGAGCAACCTCGCAAACCTTGAAGGAAACATTCGGACTCTTGGAAGCTTCCTTCACCTGATCAACGAACTGTGATTTTTCAGGCATCACCAGCTCGAAACCCTTCCCGTACATCACCACTTCTATTTTCGCGTTCGGATCGCCCTTCAAAACTTCAGTCACCCAGCGGATTGCCGCTTTCTGGTCCAGGGAATCCCTGCTGGTAAGATCAAAAACAACATTGTACGGTGCCTTTTGCGCATAGCCAATCATGGAACCAAACAACAACACCAGTATTGTTACATGGACGCGTTTCATAAAGCCCTCCTTATGTTTGTGAGAAATCAACATAGTTGTAAAGTTACGATGGCCGTTTCGCCATCCATCGTTTGCGTTCAAGAGGTTTCGCACCGCTGAAGATTTGATCCAGGTGATGCTGAACGTGCCGCACATAATCCTCTATGACGAATCTGAGTGGAGCGGGAATTTCATATCCCATATCGCACCTATTATTGAGAGACGCCTCATCAACATGTGCAATCACGTGAGCAACGTGAACATTGTAGCGGTACCAGAGCTCTACAACATTTTCCCATTGTTCTTCCTGATAGTGCTGGGAGTTCACCCAGTGTTCCTGCTCGTAGGTGAATGTACCAATATCGGCGCTTGCCTGCATCCTCACAATCCGATGATGATTGTTTGTCGCAGAGTCAATCAGGTGCCCAAGTATTTCTTTCAGCGACCATTTCTCCGCCAGCGGTTTCTCACCGGCTTTTGCTTCGGAAATAGACAAGAGCCGCGGCTTTGCGGATTTAGTGAGTACGAGGAGTTGTATTGCGGTTTCTTTCATTGGCTGCTCGGCGTTATTTTTCGATTCGACTGAGCTAATTCATGTTGCGCTCAGGTGATGTGGTTGTTGTGTTACCCTTATTCTTTGTCCACGTTCAAAATCACTGCGGGAATGTCCAGAGATTTCACAAGTGCATTAACACCGGAGAGGTCCCTTTCTACAATCAGCGTAAACTTCAACAATTGAGCGTCCAGTTGTTTTCCAAGCTCATTGAACACATCCTGTGCCTGCTTCGTGGGCTTCGTATCGGCGCTGGCAACAACCCCTGAAAGCGTCGCAATCTTGTCGTTCAGCTTGATGGGATAATTGAGCGCATCCTGACTGCTCTTAATCTTAACCTGAATGATCTCCTCCTCCACTTTCTTCAGATCATCATTCAATCTCTTTGAGACATTCGCTACCGTATCCTTCTGCGGGTGCTTTCCCATTCTTCCGACGAGGTCTTCAGTCTGCTTCCTGATATCGCGAATCGTGTTCACCGCACGATGCGCCTCCGAAACCTTATCCCGGATCCTGATCAGCAGATTGAATTGCTCTTCAAACTCCTCGGGAGTCGTCTGGATACGCGGGTCCTTCCGTATTTGAAACGGCTGTGTCCAGCTTTTGCTCCCGACTCTCAGTCGAACTATGTATGTCCCGGGTATCGCCTCCGGGCCGTCAACTGACCCGCTCCACATGATCGCACCGGGAACCTTGACTGCTTCCGGATATCGTCTGTCCCACACGAACCTGTTCATTCCTGAATCTGCGGTCGCCGTTGGTTCATCATCGCCATCAACCGAGCCGCCGCCCTTTTTCTCCGTTTTGGCATTGAACGACCTGATGATCTTGCCATCTTCCTCAAGGAACTCAAGCTTGAACGTGTCCTTCTCGCCCGGTTTGGACTTGAGGTAGTATTGGATGACGACTCCATTCGGCGGATTCTTTCCGACAGTAACACCTGGTCGATCGAACGTAAACCCGCCGACTCTGTAGTTCTCCCGTGGCTGGTACAGAATGACATTCGACTTGGCACCCTCTTCATTCAATTGATGCAGCGGTATAAGATCATCAAGAACCCAGAACGACCGCCCGTGCGTCGCAACGACAAGGTCTTTTTCGCGTTCATGAATGGCGATATCATGGATTGGTGTCACGGGCAGATTATTCTGCAGTGTTTGCCATCTCTCTCCACCATTGAACGACACGTACACGCCTCGCTCTGTGCCTGCATACAACAGACCCTGGCGGTTCGGGTCTTCCCGGATGACATGCGCGAACTCATTTTCGGGGATTCCACGCACGATTTTCCGCCATGATTTCCCATAGTCTGCCGTCTTGTAAAGGTACGGACTGAAGTCATCCAGCTTGTAACGGTTCGCGGCAAGGTACGCTGTTCCCGGAGCAAACGTTGAGGGATCAATAATGCTTATCATGCTCCAGTCTGGTAAGTCACCGGGAGTCACATCGCTCCAGTTCTTTCCCCCGTCTTGTGAAACATATACTAATCCGTCATCAGAGCCGGTCCAGAGAACCTCTTTCTTCACGGGAGATTCGGCAAACGTAAAGATTGTGCAGTAATACTCAACGCTCGTGTTGTCTTTTGTTATTGGGCCGCCCGATGAACCAAGCTTTGTGGTATCATTCGTGGTCAGGTCCGGACTGATAACTTCCCAACTCATCCCTTCGTTTGTGCTTTTGAAGACGTGATTCGCCGTGACATAGATTGTATGCGGATCGAACTTCGAGACAACAATCGGGAACGTCCATTGAAACCGGTACTTTGCTGAATTCGCACCGCCACCCATCGGATTGTCGGGCCAGACGGTGATATCCTGCTGTTGTTTTGTCCGGTGATCATAACGCGTCAGGTAACCGTCATAGCTTCCTGCATAGACAATGTTGGGATCGGTCGGGTTGGGTGCGATATAACCGCTCTCTCCGCCGCCGACATCATGCCAGTCAGGACGATCAATGCCAAATCCCATCGTCCGGCTGGCGATGCGGATGGTGCTGTTATCCTGTTGCGCCCCGTAGATGTTGTAAGGAAACTCATTGTCGAGAATGACGTGATAGAACTGCGCGGTCGGCACGTCTTCCGCCGTCCAGGTTTGTCCCCCATTCTCCGTAACGCACGCGCCGCCATCGTTGGCCTCAATCATGCGCATCGGATTGCTCGGATCAATCCAGAGGTCATGGTTATCGCCATGCGGAACGCGGATGTTTGTCAGTGTCTTCCCGCCATCCGCCGATTTGAAGAACTGCACGTTGAGAATGTACACGCCATCAGGGTTCTTTGGGTCTGCATAGATATGGGAATAGTACCACGCGCGCTGCCGAATGCGCCGATCTTCCGTCATGCGTGTCCATGATTTGCCGTGATCATCAGACCGGAACAGACCGCCGTCATCTGCCTCAACAATCGCCCACATTCGACCGGACCGCGCAGGAGAAACGGCGATGCCAATCTTTCCGAGCACACCTTTCGGCAGGCCTTCGTTCCGGGAAATATCTTTCCATGTATCTCCGCCGTCAACGGACATCCAGAGGCCACTCCCTTTTCCGCCGCTCGACATGCTCCACGGATTGCGATATGCCTGCCACATCGCCGTATACATGATGCGCGAATTGAGCGGATCAAGTACAAGATCGACGGCGCCGGTGCTGTCATTCTTGAAGAGGATCCGTTCCCAGGATTTGCCGCCATCCTTTGAGCGGTACACGCCACGCTCTTTATTCGCTCCAAACACATGTCCCAACGCCGCAGCGTAGACGAGATTTTCATCCTTCGGATGAACCCTCACCTTGCTGATGGTTTGCGCCTCTTTGAGGCCGGTGAATTTCCATGACTTTCCTGCGTCATCCGATTTGTACATCCCTTCGCCGGGCATTACGTTGCCTCGGATACATGATTCACCCGTGCCCGCGTAGATCACGTTCGCGTCGGATTCAGCAACTGCGAGTGCGCCGACAATGCCTACATTTAAGTGTCCATCCGAAACATTCAACCACGTGTTACCAGCGTCCTCAGTTTTCCAGACGCCGCCGCCGGTCGCACCAAAATAAAATGTAGAGGGTTGGTCTTTGTGCCCTGCAACTGCAATTGATCTTCCTCCGCGAAACGGACCAATCTCACGCCATTGCATTTTGTTGTAGAGAAGCGTGTCAAATTGGGCCTGAGCGTTGGTTGATCCGGTAATGAGAGGGAGAACGAAGAGTAGACCAACTATACGATGAAAGCACATAGGCACATTGCCTAGAGTGTGGAGTGAGAATGGAGGTGCTACAATAGCTTTTCTGTGGGTAAGCGCTGGAAATTTAGAGGAAACCGGAAACACATGCAATTGAACTCTGAACATGTTTACAACCGCTCAAAATAAGCTTATAGCTGTATGAGTTGGTATCGATGTCCGGAATTGACTAGTTAGGTTCAACTACTTCTTCCCGTTCAGCTCTGACATAATCTGCCGGAAGCTCTCCAGTCCAGCCTCAAGATTCTCGATGATATCTCCTGCGAGAACGTCGGGGTCGGGGAGGGAGTCCAGATCGGTGAGGCTCTTGTCCTTCAGCCAGGTAATATCAAGACTGGTCTTGTCGCGGCTGGTGATTTCATCATATGTGTATTTTCGCCACCGACCATCGGGATTCTTGGCGGCGTCGAATGTCTCTTTCCGTTTGTGCCTGTTGGCGGGATGATAGCAGTTGATGAAATCACGGAGATCGTCCAGCCGCATTGGGTTCTTCTTCTGCGTGTGGTGGACGTTGGTGCGATAGTCATAGTACCAGATTTCCTTCGTCCATCGTTCCTTCGCCGCGGGCCTTGCATCGAAAAAAATGACGTTCGCCTTTACACCCTGTGAGTAGAAGATGCCAGTAGGCAGACGCAAGATCGTGTGAAGGTCTGTGGTTTCGAGGAGCTTCTTGCGGACTGTCTCTCCGGCGCCGCCTTCGAAGAGCACATTATCAGGAACGACCACCGCTGCTTTGCCTGTAGTCTTGAGCATCGTGCGAATGTGCTGGACAAAATTCAGCTGCTTGTTCGATGTTGTTGCCCAGAAGTCCTGACGGTTGTATGTGAGTTCTTCCTTTTCCTGCTCGCCTTCCTCATTGGTAAATGTCATGCTGCTCTTCTTACCGAAGGGCGGATTTGCCAACACATAATCCACACGCACACCGGAATCTGCTACGAGTGCATCGGCTGGTGAAATAAAATTGTCGCTATCGATGTCGCCGATGTTGTGGAGGAACAGATTCATCAGTGCGAGTCTTCGAGTTCCTGCAACGATCTCATTTCCATAGAAAGTTTTGAACTTGAGAAATTCTTTCTGCCCCTTATCCAGTTGGTTGTTCTTCACGATGTGGTCGTAGGCTGCAAGAAAGAAACCACCAGTACCACACGCCGGATCGGCGATGGTTTTCTTCGGCTCGGGACGGAGACACTCTACCATTACCTTGATGAGCGCCCGTGGCGTGAAGTATTGTCCCGCACCGCTCTTTGTGTCCTCAGCGTTCTTCTCCAGTAGCCCTTCGTAGATGTCGCCTTTGACATCCGCACCCATGACCACCCAGCTTTCGAGATTGATCATATCGATCAGCTTGTAGAGCTTTGCCGGGTCCTGGATTTTGTTCTGGCTTTTGGTAAAGATTTGTCCGAGTATCCCCTTTTGCTTGCCGAGCTCCCTGAGGAGATTGCTGTAATGAAGCTCAAGCTCCGCGCCCCGCTTCAAGACGAGGCTTTCCCAGTTGTACTCTTTAGGGACAGGAAGCTTTCTGTTGTACGGCGGCTTGGAATACTCATCCGCCATCTTGAGGAAGAGCAGATATGTGAGTTGCTCCAAATAGTCTCCGTACCCTACGCCATCATCCCGGAGTGTATTACAGAAGCTCCAGACTTTTGAAATGATGCTTGAACTGTTATTGTCCACTACCGTTTTCATTTGCCTTTACCAATTCTTGTCGCTGCCTTTTTTGCAACAAAATAGCCGCCAGTTCTGGGAGCACCCTTAAACTCTATCAATGCAGCATCCCTTAGTTGTTTGACATATCTCTCAACGCTTTTCATCGGCGCTTCAATCTTATGAGCAATCTCGGGTATTTTGAGACCCTCATTCATGTACACCACGAGAAGAATCCTCTTGATTTTATCTTTTACATCCTCAGTTACTCCCTCAGTTACTCCCTCAGTTACTCCCTCAACTTTAGCCAATACTTCCTTACTTACCCCCTCAGTTATTCCCCCAGATAGTCCCTTGTCTACAGATGCAACCTTGACTTTACTGAAGAAGGTGAGTTTTATGGAAGAATCTTCAGCACTCCAGACCGGTTCTCTTAAGCCAGCATTCTTGCACGCTTCAACAATCTTCAATGTTCCCCTTCCTATTTTCTCAATATAACCCTTCAAGAAACAGATCTGGGCAATATCAGGGTTATGAGGTAGCGACACATGGTTCCGCTTCAAATCTGCTAACTTAATCTGATTAGGCAGTTTGCCATAATTGCTTATTTCCAATTTGTCCGGATAAACAAGAACAGAAGCAGTTCCGGCAACATTGGAATAATCGCGGTGTACCAATGCATTCATCACGCCTTCTCTTAACGCTGCCATCGGATAAAGAAAACCGTCTGTTCTTTGCCATCGGGTCTTGTCAAACTCACTTCTGAAAGCAATGTGCTTCTTAAACAGGTCTTGAATGTCTTCAATATTCTTGAAGAGATTGCCCTCAAGGAGACGATCTTCACTAAACGATGCCCCAATCTTACCACTGCCGAAAACTGAGAACCGAACACGGCATTGAGGGATGAACCGAGCTGGTTCTTTGCCAAATAACAATACGGCAGCATTGCTCATGTGTCCGTTCTGGTATAATCCATGATACGACAGAAACTCCAGGATGTCGTCCGATAGTTTCTTGCCTCTGCCAGACTCATTAATGTGGTTAATTGTGTTACGGATTTCTTCAGGATCAAGGTCATTGAGTTCAACACGCAGGGCTGGTTGACGTTCCCAGTGCACATCAGTTTGTTGGCGTGTGTGAATTAACTCTGAGATTTCTTTCGATGTGGCTGGAACGGTCTGACTGCCTCTGCGATAGAAAATAGAACCACCAAACACATACGGCTTCTTGGAGCCGCCCCACACTTTTACCAGGAGAATGTTTTGGTCGCCGACCTGCTCTCTTGAGACGGTAACAGGTGCTTCGGGTACAATATTCTCAATCAAATAGCGTTGAAGTTCCGTTTCTATCTTTTCCGCATTCGATACGCCAACGACCTTACCCTTATCTGTTACACCAACCACAACCTGGCCACCTTCACCGTTAAGAAAGCCACAAATAGTTTTGGCAATCACTTCGTTGCGAACATCGGCTTTTAATTCAAGCTGTTCGCTTTCGCCTTGCTGTATCAGATCTCTAATCAGTTGCTGCTGTTTCATGGTATTGGCTGTTTCATTTGTTCTACAATATCCCTTACTCTTTCAACATCTGCAAACTGTGTTTCAACACATTTCAAGATATCTGCTAATCGGAAATACTCATCCACCCAATGCCCGATGCGCTGTGCGGCCGGCACATTGTTCAATATGGTATCGTTGTACAGTTGTATCACCCGAATATCGTCAATCACGGCGGTGGATTGATAGACAAATGCGGGGTTTGCTGCGTTGTGCGCATCGTACATGTACTGCTTTAACAATTGCCTGGCTATACTTATGTCCCGATGAGCAATAAACCACCTGGGCTTGTTAAGTTCTATTGCCTTCAACATCTCCTGATGTGTAATGGATAAGGGGCCAATGACACCCGAACCATATTGGGGGCGAATAATTCCAAACAAAAGATCGCACGTCTCAACTGCCCTGAGACAGTTTTCCGTATTAGACAACCCGGGGTGAACCGGAATAGTCTTATAATGCGAATTCCAAACTTCGTAGCCATAGCCTTGCAGTGTAGAACAAACCTGTTCCAACTGATCTTCAAAACCATAATTGGTGGAAACTACAGCTATTCTTAACTTGGCAACATGTGGTTTCGCTTTGCTCATACCAATGTTTTCTTGTTACTCTTGGGTCTATTCCTGCTTCTTCCTGCTTTTATCCTCTCCACCAACAGCCCCGCCGGCTCATCGTTCGCATCCTGCTCCACCAGCCGCCCCTCAAACGCCTTCTTCAAAATACTCTGCCGTAATGCCTCGGCTTGGTGCAAACTTGCGGCAATGGTTTCTTCTCCGCCGAAGGCGGATCGCACACACTCAGATAGCTTTCGTGAAGCCCCGGAGGGGCGATATGTCTATAGAATTGCATTCCCGGTTGATGAGAAAAAGCTCCGAAGGAGCGACATGTTTATTTCGCTCCTCTGGAGCTTACAGGTTGTCGTTTTCGTTTTGTGCTATAAACATCACGCTGCTCCGCAGCTTTCTCATTCCGTATCGTTTCTAACAACACGTTCGCCGGCTCGTCGTTTGGATCTTGTGAGACGAGTTTCCCCTCAAACGCCTTCTTCAAAATGCTCTGCCGCAACACCTCGGCTTGTTGCAGACTTGCGGTAATGGGTTCCTCTCCGCCGAAGGCGGATCGCACACACTCAGACGGTTGCGTCCAGCCCCAGAGGGGCGTGATGTTTATAGATTTGCATTTCTAAAATCGAGATTATAGCTCCGAAGCATGTTTATTTCGCTCCTCTGGAGCTAATGCGTTTTCGTTTTGTGCTATAAACATCCCGCTGCTCCGCAGCTTTCTCATTCCGTATCGTTTCTAGCAACACGCTCGCCGGTTCGTCGTTTTGATCTTGTGAGACGAGCTTCCCCTCAAACGCCTTTTTCAAAATACTCTGCCGCAACGCTTCGGCTTGTTGCAGACTTGCGGTGATGCTTTCTTCCAACTTGTCGCACACACTCAGACGGGTTTCGATTTCTTGGACGATTTGATGTTGCTCGTCACTTGCGCAAAGTGGAAATGCTATCTGTGCAATCCTGAAGAGTGCGAGCTTTGGTTGTGTTGTCGCCATCGTGAGGCGGCCCACTTGGGATTGGCCATCATATGAACTCAAGAAGAATGAAATATACTTGGGTGTGAGAGATCTCGGGAGAACGATCTTGGCTGCATTCTCAGTTAGGTTTGCTCCGTCAAGAACTTCCGGAATGGTGCCAACAACTCCAATCGTGCCTGCAATCGAAATGTATACGTCATCCTTGCCAATTGTGTATGCGTTGATCTTCTCTTGCGTTCTCGCCTTCAGGTACTTCAGAGAGCCCATTCCGACTGAGTAGTTGTCGAAGTCGACCACGCGAATGTAAGGGTATCCTGTTCTCTCCTCAGAATAGGTCTCTCCTTTCGGGAGTCGCTTGCCCCCTTTGATGTCTGCAACATCTCCAAACCTCACCCACGCCCACCCTTCCGGTAACCGGGGGAGTTCGGCGAGTTCTTTTTCGGTGAGGGGAGCAATGGGTTTGAGCTTTTTACCCGTGGCTTGTGCGAGTGCTTCACGCTCTCGTTTGATGCGTTCAAGCAAAGCCTCAGCAATTTCCACTTTTTGACTTTTGACTTTTGACTTTTGACTTGTTCTCCATCCTTCCGTCAACTTCCCTTCAAACGCCCACTTGAGCACGGACTGGCGGTAGACTTTGAGTTGCTGCGCGGCGGTTTTGAGCTGCTCGACTCCCTTGTCCAACTCGCTGAAGAGCGCCTCGATCTTCTCTACAATGCGGTGCTGCTCGGGGAGCGGGGGGATTGATATCTGCGATTCCTCAAATTTGCGTTTCGTTATGTGTGCGAGGCCTGCCGTCCCATGTGCTTTGCTCACAAATTCTTTGACCTTGTGGTTAAGCGCATGGAGAAAGTATTGCTTATGAAGTAGGCGATCATCAACAACAATTCTGAAGATGTGTTGGTTGAGGACTCCCCTTCCTCCATTCCAGATATGTGCACCAAAAGACGTGTCTGGTGTTCCGGACCATCCGAACAGCAAATCACCCTTTGCCACATAGAACTTCTCGTCGACGGGGAAGTTACAGTAGTTGAAGTCTGAGCCTCCACGATTTAGATTCTGAATCCTGATGATTGGCAACCCTTCCTTGCTCCACTCTGAGGGCTTGAAAGCCCTACCGTTGATATAGATAGCAATCTCGCCGAGTGTTGTCCACGTCCAGCCGGGGGGAAGGGTCTCACTCATTACGGACAATGTTTTGCATTTTGAGATAGCTAGATAATCTAAACTTCATTTCGGCAAGCATCTCCTCCAGCGTCGTAATACGGAGGCCCTGCTCGTTTTCACACTTTATCCGTCTCCACTGTGCTAATGGTATGTCAGGCTTACCCCCAATTACTAATCTAAGTTGAGGTTCAAAATACTCTATTCCATCCTCTTGGAGCTTCTTCTTAACCCGATCTTGTTGCAAAATCCTACCATAGTTTTTCAATTGACCAATTGCCCCGCAAACTTCAGCTGACAAAGTAGGAATGTCTCTATAACGCGAGATAATCTTACTATGGCGCTTTAGCTCCACGAGTTCCCAATCCCGTTCTACAGCATTCCTCAAGAAAATATCAATTCTTCGTTCCTTGGAGTCGATATCAAGTTCTGGAAACTTAAGCCACAGCTGAGTTTCCATTCTGTCGTACTGATTGCCAAATACCTCTCTGAAGTATTGTCGCAGGAACCGTTCAATACTGTCTTCATTCTCGTCTCTGTTGAGGATATCTTCAAACTCCCTGAAGACTTCTCTACCTCTTCTTGGGAAACCGCTCATGACGGTCTCGCATGGGGATAGACTTCCTGGCAAGACCCCTGACCTTAGATAACCCTCTGATCTATGCGACTGAATCACAATCTTATCACCTTCGATGCTGAAGGAAATGGCGCGTGGATCGGCTGTGAATAGGCTTCGCAACACTATTTCCGTTTTTGCCGGCGCATATTCGAGAAAACTGTCATACGTGCCTACCCCAACTTCCCCGAGAGCCTCAAACGGTTCTATCAGCCTCTGGAGCGAAGGAAGCACCTGACTCAAATAAACCACCTTGTCGACACCGTACATGTTGGAAACAAAGAGAATATTTGGTAAGGTAAACTCCCCATCTTGAGGCCAATACCAATTCCTCATTTTTCTGCGGATGCGCTGATTATACCTCCTGACAATGGCAGCCTCCTTGTTGAATGAAAGATTCAGTTTCGTGTCCGATAAGAACAGATCTATCGGCTGAAAGAATGGAACCACAAAGCTGAAGGTCTGCAGTTCTCTTGGTCCATTGGCGTGGTGCCGATGTATGTGTTGTGCCTCAAATGCTCCAGGTTCTAGGTGAGGTAGTCTGTTTATCTCGACATAATCTGTTTCATTGTTAACTACGTCCACTTTCCACATTTCAAATATGAACTTCAGGAATGACTCTCTATCGAGAGACGTCAGAATACTTAATGAATGGTCGTTTCTGTTCATTACTTACGTCAATGCTGGCATTTCATTGTAGAATCTACCGTCGAGAAGCCTGCCCGATTTCTTCTTATTTGTTCCACCCCATTGCTTGAAGAAGAACGCAACATCCGCTTTTCTGCATTGTGAGCGGATTTCCTTTACCCACTGCTTCTTCATCAGTCTAGGGGTTCGCCCACTTTCGCCACCGACAATCACCCAATCAATGCCACGCAGGTTCATATTCGGCAATGGGCCGATCAATGGCTCACAGCTGAGAAACTTTGTTCTCGCGCTTGTCTGGCGCAACAGGTCAATCCGCTTCATCATTCTCTCGTCTTCAACCGATACTCCCATCCAGATGTTATGACTCCAATCGAGCCAGCCTTCCTTGTCATAATACAGTAAGACATCTGCGCGTTTCGTGAGAATCTGGAAAACGTGCTGAGGATTTTCCTTCATCACCCGAAATACTTTTTGAATGAAGTCGACTGGTATGTCTTTGTGGAACAGGTCACTCATCGAGTTTACAAACACAATCTTCGGTTGCTTCCACTTGTAGGGAGTTTCAAGGTCGTCCTCGTGAAGAGTAAGCTCAAACCCGTTAGCATATTTCTCGATTCCCATCGCCTTTAGTCGTCTAGCCATCACTTCGGCATAGCAGAACTTGCATCCGGCCGAGACTTTATCACAGCCCGTTACCGGATTCCATGTCATTTCAGTCCATTCAATACTTGATTGTGCCATAGGCTTACCTGAGTTTAATTTTTATTTTATTTGGCTCGTCCCTATAGTTTTTGTAATCGAGATAAAATGCTGATTTCCGCGCAGGCGTACCGTCTCCCTTTACTGACAGGAGTTTTCCTTCAGCTTGCAGTTTCTTGAGAATGTCATAGGCATGAGTTGCCAGATGTCCATTGTGCAATCGAAACTCATAAAGTTGCGCATTCGTCCGCTCTACCTTGAGGAAATCAATAAGTTTACGTTCAAATCTCGATGTGTTTGCTTTTACCTCAATCTGATCAAACAAAGAATCTCCAGAATCAAACCGCCACCCTCGCCCTTCTTCTTCATCAATTTGCCATTTCACATCCAGCATTCTATCGAAGCCATAAATATGACTTGTAAAAAAGAACAAACAAAAGAATTGGTTTTTGTTCCTCGTTATGATGAATGAATCAACAAAAAAGCTACTTCCAAGAGCATTGCGAAACGCTTCGGTGAGATTCTGGATGAAGTCGATGCCAGTTTCACTCACCGGCCACTGCTCAACCGGCATCAGCTCGTCGATAAATTCAACCAGGCTTTCAGGGGTTCCTTTGGTTTCGAAACGAAACATGAATTGCGTCGGAAGAAATAGCAACACTTCTGATTTCCTTGACTGCAACAAATTACTGATGTCTGATATCCTTATGTCTTTATACCCATAAGGGTCGATGAACACAAAGGCCTTTTGCTTGGTAAATGAATTGATTTCTTCAATGACTGACGGTAATAGCTTGCGATAATCTTCAGCAGTAAAATTGAGATTGCCCATTTCCGCATAATGCAACCGCCGGGTTCTAATTTCGTTTTGGAGATTCTCTACCTTTGATACACTGATGTCGTTAAACGAACAATGGAATTTGTCTGTCGCCACACCGCCTGCTTTATTGCCAAAGTATATGCTTTTGATAGCTTCAAGCATAACGATTGGGCTACCTTTTCCGTCATCTTCATAAATTCCTTCGCCACAGAATAAGTCATAGACATAAATATCGCCAATGTACTGGGATTGGGTGAGCACGTTCAGATAGCGGTCAAGATACAATCTTAGTAACTTAACTTTTATTTCAGAATGTTCTAACATCTTTTGCTGAGATTCTTTCATCTGTTCACGCCGCCAACGCTTCATTCAACTCATCTAATATCTTCTCGTAGTCGTCCATAACCGTCGGAATCGCGGATTCACACGGATTATGGGATTTCACGGATAGAAAGAAAGCAGATTCGATATCGCCTCCAACTGTTCCCTTCCACCTTCTTTTCACAATCCGCCTCATCCGTGATTCAGACAGTTAGGATCAGCCGCTTGAACTCCAGGCTCTTGGCGCCGAAGTTTATCAGCAAACCCACCTCCAGCCTGTATGCCCGCAGATAGTTGAGTACCTGCGCAAGATGCACGTCCTCAAGCTGGACGAGCGCTTTCAACTCAACCAGCACTTTTTCCTCAACGACGAAATCCGCCCTTCTTGTGCCGATCGGTTCAGGAAGGTCCTTGTAGTAAATATCCTGCTCGATTTCACGGGCAAAAGAGAGACCAGACAAACTCATCTCGTAGGCAAGCGCCCGTTGATAGATGACCTCCTGGAACCCGTTACCGAGGAACTTGTGCACTTCAAATGCAGCTCCAATAATCTTCTCTGTGATATCTTTGTACTTCAGTTCTATTGACATCTTCAATCCGTGGAATCCGTGGAATCCGCCAAATCCGCGATTCATACAACTATGCCGCCAGCGCCTCGTTCAGTTCCTGAATAATACTCTCGGTTTGCTCACCAAACAACTGCCAGAACTTGCCGAGTCCGCCCTGAGCGTTGAACGGTGCGAGATCAAAATCATCCTTCTCAATATGAAACGACGCCGCCACGTAATCCTTGATCATCCTCAGCCATTGCATCTGCTCTTCGGTGAACTTCAGCGCACCGGCTTGCTTCCTGAACGCCCACGCCTGGAAGTTCCTGTCCACGGTCTTATCGTACGAGGTGAGCGCGGAGTCAATGCCGCAGACATGCCGCACGAGTGAGACAAGGGCAATCAGCTCGTTCTTCGGTGAACCGTTCGGTGCTGAGCTTGTCGAAGCACCAAGTTGCTCATATGCCTGCCACACACGCAGCGGCGCGAGGGCCGGCTTGTCGGTGCGCAGGAGGTCCACCAACTGCTTCACCATTCCGTAGGTCAGCTCACGCCTGCGGTAAGGCTGGTCGTAGAAGATCTGGAGCGCGGTGATCTCGTTCTTGTGCGCTTCAATCCACGCGGCAAAATCCTTCACCAGTCCGGCTGCGTGGTCCCTGGATTGCTCCTGCCATCCGGCATACTCTACGTTGTCCGGGTTCACGGCGTCAATCATCTGCTCATGCACCCTCCGCACATTCTCAATGAACGTGTTGAGGTCGCCGGTGAACGTGACGGCGGCTTGTTCAATGATCGCGGAGTGCGAATTGCTGATTGCGGATTGGATCGCATCGGGTGAAGCGCCGGGCATTTCCTTCTCCACTTTCTCCCTTATCTCTTCCAGCGTGTCGGCGTTGAAGGCGTTGAGAAGCTCTTTTGCCACCTGCGGGATGGATTTGCCCTTGGCCTTCTCGGCAAAGAGTGCTTGTTCCTTGTCCGTGATCTGTTTCTCCAGTCGCACCAGCCTGTTTGCCAACGTTGTAAACAGGTCTTCATCCCTCGCTCCCACGGCCACGGCGGCGAGCAAATCCTTGAGCGGCACGCCGGGTTTGCGCTCCAACGGACGGCTGTCGGTTTTGAGCGACGTGCTCACGCCCACCGCATCCACAATCACGAAATGATCCTTGGTGTACTGCGCGGAGGGTGTCACCTTCCGGAGATCGTCCAGCGCAATAATGCGTGTGCCGCGGCCCTTCATCTGCTCGAAGTAGTTGCGGCTCTTTACGTCACGCATGAAGATCAGACACTCCAATGGCCTCACATCCGTGCCGGTGGCGATCATGTCCACGGTAACGGCGATGCGGGGATAGTAGTCGTTGCGAAACTGCGCGAGCACGGACTTGGGATCGTCCGCCGTGTAGGTGATCTTCTTGCAGAAGTTATTACCTTCGGCAAACTCCTCCCGTACGATCTGGATGATGTCGTCGGCGTGGCTGTCGGTCTTGGCAAAGATGAGCGTCTTGGGAACTTCCTCCCTGTGCGGGAATATTTCGGGGAGCCGCTCCTTGAACGTGCGGATGATTGCCCTGATCTGGTTCGGGTTCACGACCTCGTTGTCCAACTGCTTTGCAGAATAAGCGACGTCCTCGTCCGTTTGTTGCCAGCGTTTCTTGCGCGTGAGCTTTTCGCGGAAGTCCACGAACTCGCCCTTCCAGACGACGGAGCCTTTTTTCGTGATGTTCGTTTCGATCAGGTACGTGTTGAAACCGACGTTCACGCCATCGGCAACGGCCTGCTCGTGCGTATACTCGCTTACGATGTTCTGGTTGAAGAATCCGAATGTGCGGTTATCGGGCGTTGCCGTGAGTCCGATGAGGAACGCATCGAAGTAATCGAGCACCTGCTTCCAGAGATTGTAGATGCTTCGGTGGCACTCGTCGATCACCACAAAGTCGAAGAACTCGATGGGGGTCTTTGAATTGTACGCAACCGGCACCGGCTCCTTGGGCTGCCATTTCCGTTCCGCCGGGTTCTCCTCCTCCGCCGATTCCTCAAGTTCCTTCTCCTGCAATATCGAATAGAGACGCTGTATGGTGCAGATGCAGACCTGCGAGTCGTGAGGGATATAGCTGGATCGCAAACGATTCACACTGTACAATTCGGTGAACTTGCGGTTATCGTCGTTGGGCACATACGCCATGAACTCCTGCTCGGCCTGCTCGCCAAGGTTCTTCGTGTCGACGAGAAACAGAATGCGTTTCGCTCCGGCAAACTTGAGCAACCGGTAGATGAACGTGATTGCGGTGTACGTCTTACCCGAGCCGGTCGCCATTTGCATCAGCGCCTTGGGACGGTTCTCTTTGAACGAGAAATCCAGCCTGTTGATGGCTTTGATCTGGCATTCACGCAGGCCTTGTGTCCGCAAGGCCGGAAGGTTCTGCACTCTGTTGCGAAGTGAGTCGGACTGCTTCAGCCATTCACGGAACGTCTCCGGCTTGTGGAACGTGAAAACGCGACGGGACCGGGGCTTGGGGTCACGATGGTCTGTGAAGCGGGTCAGCTCGCCTGTGCTTTCGTAGACAAATGGAAGCGGTTCGTTCTTGAGATACTTGAGTTTGCTGGCTGCGTACTCCGAGGATTGCTCTTCGTGCATGGTAATGCGGACGCCTTCCTCGGCACGCTTGGCTTCAATGAGTCCGACGGGTTTCTTATCGACGAAAAGAATGTAATCCGCGGGGCCGGCATCGGTGATGTACTCACGCACTGCAACGCCAGCACCAGCCGAGAGGTTGATCTCCGTCTTTTTCTGAACAGCCCAGCCGCAAGCAACCAGTTGCTTGTCGATTTTGTCACGGGCTATTTGCTCGGCGTTTTGGTTGGCCAACGGTACTGCCTGGAATCAGAACACTACTGGAAAGACTACACAAACAAACTCGGTAGGAACCTGAACAACGTAGCTGAAATTGAGAAGAATCGCAATTAGTGAGGTATTGCGTTCGTAGGGGTTTCATTCATGAAACCCCTACACTGTGCATCAAATAAATCCACAAATTGGATTTGATCAATCAAATCCCTACGATTTTTTTTGTGAGGTTTGCAAGACGCCTCTCGAAAAATATTTTTCGAACAACCCTTGACAAATGGCTTTTGGTTTTGTAGTTTCACCTGCGATCCTTTCGGAGGGACTCGAACTGCCAGCATTGGCATTCATTCATTTTACTCATGAAAGGACCCGTCCATGTGTTTCGCCATCCGATCTTCCTCATTCCCTTCGCTTCGCTATTTGCCTTTCACAATGACAACCGCAAATCACTCTCCGGGAGGGCCGCATGAGGAATAAGGCCATGTGTACAGCATTTATCGCCGCGCTCGCCCTTTTCTCATCGCTGACCTGTACGGAAGATCCTCCTACAATTGTTGATCCGCCCCCGGGGGGCCGCGACAGCGCGTTCACCATCATGTATCCGTTTTGGTCACACGATGGCAGTAAAATCCTATTCATCGGCAGTGTGTTTGGCCAACCGGGTTACGATTTCTACGAAGTTGATTCAGGCGGAGGCGTTGCGCGCTTGATCATGCGCGACAGTTTGGGAAAAAGTCACCCGGTACTCTCACCCGATGGAAGCAAGATCGCTTACCTTGCCGCCGAGGTGGGGCGGCTCCTTTGCTGCGCCCACGTGTGGGTGATGAATGTGGACGGAACAAACGCACGGGACCTGACGCCGTTTTTTAGCAACTGGGAATATTTGCGTTGGTCGCCGGACAGCAGGTATGTGATATTTGACGGAGGAGTTAAGGATTCGGGAGTCATCAACTATCAGATAGTTAGAGCAAATGTGCAGACTGGAGATATAGAGTTGTTAACAAGCGGAAACTATGGAAATCGGGATGCAACATATCTCCCCGATGGGAAAAGGATTGCGTATCGGTCGGGTCGTATTCAAACAGATTATGGAGGCAAAGTCTGGGTCATGAATGCCGATGGCACTGATCCAAGGCCAATTGATACAAGTCGAACTGCTAGCACGTATCCAAGACCATCACTTGTTGACAATGCGCTTTATTTTTACTGGGGATTGGGACTAGAGGAGAACGCGGGATTGTACTCTCTCAATATCGATAGCGTCTCTCTTCCTAGCCCAGACTCTTTGTTTCGATTTGTGCATCCCGATAATTATCTGAATTTAGGACAATGGTCACCTGACGGTACTTTCTTGCTTTCCGCTAGGGCATACAGCTCCAGCCTAATCGACCTTGTGACACTGGATAGAACCGGCCTTGAGAGGCGATTGACCAATGGTCTTCGAGTATACCTTCACAATTATGCTTGGTCTCCAGATTCGGAAAATCTTGTTTTTATGGCAAGCGATGATGGAAATCAAACGATCTCAATTTTTGGATTTGATTTTGGAACATCCATGATCTCCAAAATTCGAATCACACGCTCACAACAAGAGGGGGCCTTGACCAACAAATAACAAGAAAAAAACCCATCCCCGTGTTCGTACCACGGGAATGGGCCATATACAAACCAAAGGGCGTTGATTTGAACAATCATCCTTGCAGCTTGGTCAGCTGCATGTGCGACCTTTTTGTTTGCCACTTTAATGTACGATTCCAGAGGTTAACTTTCCACAAGGAGTTCGTATGAAATATCTCACTCTTTTCATGTTCATCTTTGCATTTTGGCCTAAAACATATGGTCAAGATTTCTACTCAACACCTGTGTCATTTACACCGAGTCCTGTTGACTTTAAGATCAGTCAGCCGTTAGCACATCTAGATCTTGTAAACTATGAAGCATCCACGCGGGGTCTTTATGCCGGGAATCCGACAGAATTCAGGCTCCATCTCCGTCACATACAATGGACTAACTGGGGCGTGTTCATGAAAGTTCGCTGGGATGAGGATCTGGATGCTTCGAATGGCTATCAGTGGTCCCAGTGGGAGGATAACAATTCTGCCGGGTATTTTAGGACTGTCTATAAAACGTATTCAACGCCCGGAAAATACACGGTCGCGTTTGAAATCAGGTTCCACAACACAAACGGCAGTCAGACTTACTCTAGGATAAAGGAGTATGAAGTATTTGTTGCGCCAATGCCAACGTACGTCTATCAAGATGGAGTCGGCAACAAATTGTTCTATTTTCAAGGAGCCGACCATACATACGATAGACCGGTCTTTCTTGTCGAGGGTTTTGATCCTGAAAATGGAAATACTCCGGCGATGAGCTATAGCCTTGGAGCTGATGTAATAAACCTTGCACGATCACAAGGGTATGATGTTTTCATTATGGAGTTTGCAAATGGTGGTATTGATCTGTTTCAGAACAAGGACGTATTCCTAAGTGCTTGCAGATTCCTTCGTTCACTTCTTGGAACCACTGAAGCTGCAATTCAAGTTGTCGGAGTAAGCATGGGTGGGACAATTGCAAGAATAGGTCTGGCTTGGGCTGAAGACAACGGACTGACGGCACATCCAGGACAGCATATGGAACATTTTGTAAATACCTTCATCTCATTTGATTCTCCTCAACAGGGAGCTCATTTGAATCTCGGACTTCAAGAATATATTCGAGATAACGGAAATCAGCTCCAACAATTGGTACTCCAGTCTGTTGCCGCCAAGCAAATGCTCTATGAGAATCCGTACGGTTCTTTACACGATGCTTTTTACGCCGATATCCGATCTCAACATAATGAAGAACAGCCCTATGGATATACTAACGGTTACCCAAAGCGTTGCGCAAATTTTGCGGTCTCAAATGGCAACCATCAGGCTGTATATCCAAATCTAACTACGAATGATGATCTTGCTACGCTCAGTATTTTTCCTAGGATCACAGCTTTCAACATGATTGAATTCCCACAACCTCGTGAACAAATACACATTAGGGCGGTCCAGCGAGATTGGTGGCCCGGCTCGACGTTTACACACGATTTAACAACATTATCAACTCATGGAACAAGATTTTTGGCTCGGTTTATTTTTGGTCCATTTTTTATCGACGCAGATGCTACTTGGCGTTTCGATGTCAATTTCAATCCAAGCTATACTCCTACCGAAAGCTCTCTAGACCTCAACGGATACACAAGAACGGCAAACGGGTCGTTGATTAGTGGAGGGAGCTGGTTTGATGCATCTTTGGAGCAGTCTGTTTCCCATCGCCACGAAGAGCTCACAGACGATAGCAAAGTACAAATAATGAACTGGCTCAACAACAATCGGCTAAATCCCTACCTTGGTCGCCCAATCAATCCAACGACGGATGTTTCCCTGAGTGATATCACGGTCCGCTTTACGGATGAAGCCACGTACGAACAAGGATTCAAGGTTGAGCGGAAGGACCACGGTAGTGAATTCGTGGAAATTGCCTCACTCCCTCCCAACACAACACAGTTTGTTGATCCCGCCAGCGGGCTTGTGCCATTCGTGGTTTACACGTATCGGGTTCGCTCTTTCCACGGTGTGAAAACCTCGGCATGGTCACAGGAAGTTTCCGCGCAGGTTCAGTCGCACCTTGCAACGAACACCGTCTCGGCAACGGGCGTGAACGGACAGCGTAAAGTTACCAGTTATGCCGGCGTATCGCACGAAGTATATGAATCCAACGGGTCCATCTGGTATACGCGCAGTACCAACGGTACGGTTTGGGAAGCCGAAAAGCGGCTCTCGCTCACGACAAGATCAAAGAACGGCTCAATCGCGGTTACACAGCCAACAGCAGGCACCGCGTACATTCATGCCGTGTGGGAAGAGAACGACCTGGCAAATCCTGCTAAGTGGAGCGTGATGTACAACTACTCCACAAACGGCGGTGCTTCATGGCAAGCAGCGCGAGCCATCGCGACAAACAACCTCGCTACAACAACACCGGTCGTCGCCGGGAATGGTGTGAGAGCTACAGTCATCTGGCGCGGAGAGACAGGTCTTATGGGAAACGTCGAGCCCCGGCTGTACGGAGCAATCCATCCGTTGCCCGTCACCGATGCGACCGTCCGCGATTTCTCCGCGGCCCCATTCGGGCTTTCCTCCGGACGACACAAGTTCCTCGTGTCGTATGTCCAGGGTCCGCCGACAACCGGAAAGGTCTATGTCACGTGGGTTGAGTACAACGGTATCTATAACCCTCTGATTTCGGGAACAAGCACCAACATCTCCGGCCAATACACCTGGATGTCCGACTGCGCGCATTCTTCGATCACAGGCGCCAATTCCAGAATCTTTATTGCGTGGGATGCAAAGTGCTCTTGGGATCGTATTGAATCATCCCCGGCACTTACACCTACGCTTGTCCGTCATGCCTTGGTGCGCGAATGGAACGGCTCTACCTGGCTGCCCGTTCGGGAATTCGACCACCCAACGCATGAAGGAAGCGCCCCGGTTGTTGGCATTGACTTGCGCCCGGGCATCAACAAGGTCAACGTCGTGTGGCAATGTGCAACTCATGTCGCACATGCGTCACGCTCGTTTACCGGTACCATCTGGAGTACCATCAACAACCTCGGCCAGGGTTATGCACCAAACTTGTCAGAGGTTGTCTCACAAACCAACGAACGCATGTGGGGCACATGGGCAACCGGTGCGCACTTCCCGTTTACAATTACATTACATCCCTTCGATAACATCACATTTCCCGAGGGCGAGGTTGATCGCGTTGCGGAGATTAATCTTGAGGAACCGGAGCAAAGCCTCGTTCCGGGAGTAATGGGTTCCCTGGTTGTTCGCGCAGCAAGGTTCGAGCTTGTGACAGGAACTGCGCGGACGCGTCTTCCCTTCCGTCCGGACAACGGTGATTTTTCCGACTGGCTTGAAACCGGTGTGTTCACCATCCAAAACGGTACGGATTCCATTGTTGGGTCCGCCGTAATTTCATTGAGAGGTTTTAGTATCCGCGATCCCCGCGCGCCGCTCTCGACTCCGATTCTCTCCATGGCAGTTCAATCACAAGGTCAAACTTCTGTCATCCGGACCTTGACCCTCCGCGATCTCGCCCGTATCGGAAGCGCCGATACCCTTCTACGTTACCGCCATGCGGCCCCGGCGAGGGCGTTGTGGGGCAAGAGCATTAAGATCAAACAACGTGTTTACGGGCAAGACCAGGGATTTGCTCCGCGCTGGAGTGAAATTGTATCGACAAGTCCTGGTTCAAATGAACAGAATAACGCATCGCTGGGACAGGATGAACATTTTGCCATGCCGGCAACCTACGCCCTGCATCAGAACTATCCCAATCCATTCAATCCCTCAACCCGGATTGCCTACGATATGCCCGAGGGCGGAAGCGTGTCCCTGACAGTGTTCAACATGCTGGGTCAGCGCGTTGCCACGCTTGCCAATGGTTTTGTCGAGCCCGGAAGATATTCGGTTGAGTGGGACGGAAGTTCCGAGGATGGTTCGATGGTTGCGAGCGGCGTGTATCTGGCACGCCTATTCGTCGTGAAGACCAACGGTGAAACCGCGTTTACAGAAACACGAAAACTAGTGATGATGAAATAGGAAAAAAAACAAGGCGAATGGGGCGGCCATCAAGGTCGCCCCGCGTTTTGCTAAGACACTTCGCGGGCAAATATCCAACTGAAGGAGTGCCTGCCTTCAAGAACACCCCGTGATGCCAACCCATGATAGCGTTGTGCAAGACTGCAGAGATACTCCCGTGCCTGCTCCGCCGCGTGCGAAAGACCGTTGAGGTGCTCAATCTTCCAGTGGCGGACGAGGTCTGCAATAATCTCGGCGTAATCCTTTACCGTATATACCCCAATCCGTTGTGCAACCTTCGAGTACCTGTCAAAAAGCTGGCGATCCTCTCCATCATACATGGCAGCCGCAGGCATGAGAATTTTCCGCTTCATCATGGTGGCAAAAGACTGTATCGCGCCGAGAGGATCAACTTCAAATATCTTCGTCATGAACAACTTGTAGGCGGCCTCATGTCGTGCCTCGTCACCAGCTATCAATCCGCAAATGGTGTGCAGGGTATCTTCGCCTTCCTTCTTCGCAAGTGTTGCCACATTTCTATGGGATATCTTCGTTGCGCGCTCCTGGAATGATGTATAGATGAATCCAAGATAGGGATCGTTCTCTGTCCGGGCATTGAATCCATCCCGAAGAAGGTAATGTATTGTCCGCTCGACCGCGCGCATGTCTACGCGGCCCGAAAGAAACAAATAGCGGTTGAGCAAATCACCATGACGGTTTTCCTCCGCTGTCCATCCCCTGCTCCACACCGCCCAAGGACTTTCACTCGTCCCGGTTTCATCCGTTACACCTTGCAGGCGATTCAGCCATGTTTGATACGAGGGAAGCGCCTCCTCTGTCACCATGTCACCGACGAGAACAACGAGCACGGCATCGGAGAGAACCTGCGCACGCGCCTGGAACTCTGTGATCCGTTCGTGGAAATCTTCCTTCGATGGATCCGGCAGAAAATCACTTGGCTGCCAGCTCTCTTCGACCGGCTTGAGGAGTGAACCAACGGCACCTCCGATAAATCCTTCCAAGCTCTTGATAACTTCAAAACGCGAGGACGTAACCTCTACCTGTCCATTGACTGACATCTTTACACCATCCGTTCTATTAGTGCCAACTCGTTCGAACAAATTGGTTCGGGTTTCAACGTAACCTAATCCCTGGTCGTTTCCTAAGAAAATCCGCAGCGAGCCACGAATCCGATTACCGAAGAGCCCCCTTACCCTTTCCCCGCGTGATGATGTACCCTCCACGCTGACGCTCGGCAGCTTGGTTGCGGACTGCTTGACTTTCATCACACAAGCACCTATCTTTTCTTGAAATTCTGCATGTTTTTTGAACGTTTTCCCCCTTCCACCTTAGTGCTGAGGTTACTCTGAACGCCACCGCGAAAGAAGAAATCGAATTCCTCAAGAATGTACCGATCCTCTGCGATCTTGAGTCCATGGACCTTGAGACCATCGCCAAGGTTGGAGTCCGCAAGAAGTACAAAAAGGGAAGCATCATCCTTCTTGAAGAGGAGGCGGGAGCCGCACTCTTTGTTATTGTTTCGGGAAAAGTAAAGATTGTCCGCATGGATGATGACGGGCGCGAAGTGATTCTCTCCATCCTCGGTGAAAGTGATTTCTTCGGTGAAATGGCCATTTTGGATGGACTGGCCCGCTCTGCAAGCGTCGTGGCAATTTCCAAATCGGAACTGTTCATGATCCACCGCCGGGATTTCCTGAAGCTTCTGCATGATTTCCCATCGGTTGCGATTGCTCTATTAAAAGAACTGACCATGCGCCTGCGCAAGGCGGACGCCCAAATCAAGAGTCTCTCCCTCAAGGATGCCGCGGGAAGGGTTGCCAATGTCGTTCTACAGTTGGCGGATGATATTGGTAAAATCCATAAGGGCCGCGTGGAGATCGACGAGCTGCCGTTGCAACAGGACCTCGCAAACATGGCCGGCACGTCGCGCGAAACAATCTCCCGCATGATTCACTCCTTTATAAGGGAAGGACACCTCGAGCTTGAGCGGGGCAAGTTGATCATCAACGATTATGAGAAATTCAAGAGCCGTTATTTGTGAACCTGCCGGTAGTTTTCCCCCGCGACTGACCGGATATGGAGGGTAGGGCTGATCTTCACATGCACACGACGTATTCCGATGGAGTTCTTCCCGTCGAGAAGCTCGTCAAGCGTGCCAGGGAGGTCGGACTTTCCATCATTAGCATCACCGACCATGACAATGTCAACGCCATTGACGAAGCGATTGCTGTCGGCAATGACGTTGGCGTCGAAATCATCCCCGGCATGGAACTCAGCGCCAGTGTTGAAGACCAGGATGTGCACATTCTCGGCTACTTTTTCAATCCCCACGACGTCAAACTACAGGAGTATCTTTCTATATTCCGTTCCGAACGCGTGAAGCGCGCAGAACGCATCGTTGGAAAACTGAACGACCTCAAAATCCCTCTCTCGTTTGACGCCGTTCTTGACCGTGCAGGAGGGGGCTCCGTCGGACGTCCGCATATCGCGTATGCTCTTTTGGAAGGGGGTCTCACCGGTACATATCATGAGGCGTTCTTCAAGTATATCGGGTACGGAAAACCCGCATATGAGAAGAAGTACCAGATCTCCCCACGGGAAGCAATACAGCTTATTTCGGCCGCGGGCGGATTGTCGTTCGTGGCACATCCGGGAAATACCCTCGACGAGAGGGTGCTGTTACGGCTTATCAGGGATGGCGTAGACGGTATCGAAGTGGTTCATCCGTCACATTCGCCGGAGCGCGTTGCACATTACCAGGGCATTGTAAACGAATACTTTCTTCTGGCAAGCGGTGGTTCCGACTTTCACGGCGGACGGCGCAACGATATCGATGCACTTGGAAAATACACTATCAGTCAAAGCCAGGTCGAGATGATGCGACGGCGGCTCCATTGATTTGATTTCATATCTTGCAACAGGAAAGAGTTCATAATGCAAACCATTGAAGGCCAACTATCGGCGAGTGGATTCTCCTTCGGGATTGTCGTCAGCCGGTTCAACAGTCTTATTACAGGACAACTGCTCGAAGGAGCTCTGGATTGTCTGAGACGACATGGTGCGGGCGAACAACAAATCACTGTAATCCGCTGTCCCGGTTCATTTGAGATACCGCAGGTCGCGTTATACGCGGCGCAAACGGGGTCCTACGATGCGTTGATTTGTCTGGGCTGTGTCATCCGCGGCGAGACGCCTCATTTTGATTACATCGCATCGGAAGTAACGAAGGGTGTGGCTCAGGTTGCGATGCAAGGCGGTGTGCCGGTGTCCTTTGGCGTTCTTACCACAGACAATCTGCAACAGGCATTGGAACGCGCCGGTTCCAAAGCAGGCAACAAGGGTTGGGATGCGGCGCTCTCCGCAATTGAACTCGCTCAGTTGGGACGCAACCTTTCATCCGGAAAGAAGCGGGCGAAGCGTTGAGACATTCCCGAAGCTTTCGTTTCAAGCAGGGTGACCATGAGTAGGCGATTGTGGTGGACGGGATGTTGTCTTGTTGTGCTTGTGTGGTTCAGTAATGCCGGAGTAGGAACCTGGCGCAACTACACTTCCATGAAGGACGTCAGGGGAATTGCCCGAAGTGGCAACACTTTTTGGGCGGCAACCGGCGGCGGTTTATTTTCATGGGTGGAATCCTCCAATGCGTTCACAATGTTCACCAACGCGGAGGGATTGCGCAGCAACGACCTCACGGTGGTGGCTGTTGACGGTTCGGGCAACATCTGGACCGGGAGCTCCACCGGTGTTCTTCATGTCTACTCCCCCTCAACACAATCCTGGCAGTACATTCTCGACATTTCCTCTTCGGAACAAACAAACAAGCGCATCAACCACATTGCAGTTCATGGCGATACTGTTTTGATCAGTACGGGCTTCGGGCTCAGCATGTTCTTTATCGAACGATTCCAATTCGGCGACACCTACACAAAATTCGGATCGTTACCCACGAACGCGCGCATTTCAGTTTCATCAGCCGCTATTCACGACGGCAAGGTATGGGCGGCAATCAGCGCAGGTTCATCCGACAATTATGTAGCGGTCGCCGATCTCTCGAACCCGAATATTCTACCACCCGAGGCGTGGACCTTGCAGATAGTTTCAGCACCAACGACGACCATCAGATCTTTATCGAACTTCAACAGCTCTCTGTACGCGGGGACGAACAGCGGCCTCTACGTTTCAGTCACAACAAGTTGGAATCCGGCGGGATACTCTGGCAATGTGGCGGCGACTGACGCATCCAACGCGCTCCTTGCGCTGTGCTCAACAACCGGTGACGTCCAATTGCTTGATCCCCTGGGAAATCTAACGCCATTTGGAACTCAGATTGCCCTGACGCCAACCTGCCTGACACTGACCTCGAATGATGAGCCGCTTGTCGGAAGCACAACCTCGGGGTTCCAACGGTTTGTTTCCGGCGCGTGGCAGAGCATCCTTCCGAACGGTCCGCATTCAAACCAGTTTATCAGTGTCGCTGTTGAAGCCGACGGAACGGCGTGGGGAGCTTCGGGATACAGCAACAGCGGTCAGGGTTTCTATCGTCTGAGAAACGGTGTCTGGAAATCATTTACAAGCGAGAACTCCGGACTTCCAACCAATGACTACTACCGTGTTTCCATCGGATGCAACGGATCGGTCTGGGCAAGTTCGTGGGGCGGCGGCGTCACATTGATCCCCGCGGGACAGGACACCATCAACCCGGGCAACACCTTCGGAAATAATGTCGGGATGATCGGGCTCCCGAACGACACCACGTACATAGTAACAAGCAACGTTGCTTGCGACACGCGCGGGAACCATTGGATGACAATCATACGGGCCGCGAACCGGAACATTCTCGCCATTCAACAACCGGACGGATCATGGGAGAACCTTCCTCTTCGCCGGGGGGGAATTTCCCTGACGACACTGCTCGAAAATCCACCCACGGAACGCACGGTTGCGATCGATGCTTCGGGAACTGTCTGGTTCGCATCACAGGATCCAACATTCAAGGGGCTCGTTTCCTTAGGCAATCAGGGCGCGATTGACGATTCGATTGCCTACTATCTCACCGATGCGAATGGACTCCCGAGCAATGATGTGCGAACAGTGATTGTGGACCGCGACAATGACGTTTGGGTGGGGACAGACCGTGGCATCGCGATCATTCTTGACCCCGAGAGACCGGATAGACCGGGCTCCATTGCAAGTTACAGGCCTTTGAACGGACTTGTCATTAACACCATTGCGGTTGACCCGTTGAATCAGAAATGGGTAGGGACAAATGAAGGAGTCATTCTGCTTTCGCAGGACGGAACGCAACAGCTCGCGTCCTATACTGTGGAAAGTACGAGGGGATACCTGATAGAAAATGATATTAAAAGCATTGCTATTGACTCACAGCAGGGCTTAGTGTATTTTGGAACATCAAGTGGACTTGCCAGCCTGACGACTGCCGGAGCCGCTCCACGAGAGGCATTCGACGAGTTGCAGATTTTTCCAAACCCGTTTATCGTCCCCAATGCATCATCGTTGACTATCGACGGGCTTATCGCGAATTCCACGTTGAAAATTCTTACTGTTGATGGCAGATTGATCAGGACCCTTTCAACCCCGGGTGGCCGCATCGGCTTCTGGGACGGAAAAGATACCGAGGGCCGTGACGCAGCAACCGGAGTGTACGTAATTGTTGCTTTTTCAGAGGATGGCAGTGCAGTGGCAACGGGAAAAGTTGCAGTGGTGAGGAGATAACCCCGATGGGCTGACGAATATCGTTGGTGAATCGTGAGTGCAGGCAATCCCGCACTCCTGAGAGGTCTCTCAATAGTCAATCCTATCACATATTTTTTTGCCGGAGGAGGATGCACCCTTGGAGAACAATGGTTACAAAGATGAGATCTATACAAAGCGCGTGAGGGCTGGAAAACGAACGTATTTCTTTGACGTGAAGTCAACGAAATCCGAAAAGGATTTTTATGTCACCATCACCGAGAGCAAGAGGGTCGGTGATGATGAATACGAGAAGCACAAGATATTTCTTTACAAAGAGGACTTTGAGAAATTTCGCGAGGCGCTTGCGGAAACCGTTTTGTATGTTCAGACAGAGCTCCTCGAACCCGCTTCGGCAGAGAAGCAGAGCCCCTAAGTCGCATACCAGCACACACCCCACGATAGTTGTTCACGCCAGAGTCGGCAATCCGCTCCCCACCTTGACTCTCGTGGGTTTTTTGGCTACATTTTTAGCGCTTTTCTTCACTTTCAGCTCGTCAGGAGTTCATCTTTAGGGCTTCAGAAAGCGGGGGATACCAGAGCCGCATGAAAATCCAGCTGGGTGGGCTTTCTGAAACTACCCATCGATTTGAATTCCACGTAGATGCATCGGATCTGAAGATCGGCCAGAGTTTTGCCGGGTCAGTCACCGTTTTCGCAAACGTGGAACGCATTGGAAATCAGTTTCGACTCAAGGCAGATGTTACAGCCCTCGGTAGTTTCGATTGCGACAGGTGTTTGGTGCGTTTTGACCGGAATCTCTCGTCCTCGTACAGGATGCACTACATTACTGACGAGGTAGAAGCCGCGGCCTTTGATCCTGCAGAAGTGCAGATCGTTTCCCCGGGGTTTCAGGTGGTCGATCTGACAGACGATGTCCGCGAAATCATTGAACTTTCTGTTCCGCTGAAATTGCTGTGCAAGAACAATTGCGCCGGGTTGTGCCCACATTGCGCCCGCAATCTCAACGAAGAAGAGTGCGATTGCCGGGACGTTTCGCCCGATTCGCGGTGGGATGAGCTGCGCAAGTTGTTGAACAATTGAATCCGCTGTAAACTAAGGAGTCGAGAAACATGCCAAATCCTAAACGTAGACATTCAAAAACACGGGGACGCAAGCGAAGAACGCATTACAAAGCGACTGCTCCGGCATCAGCCAAGTGTCCCAATTGTCATATGGTGAAACTTCCTCACCGTGCATGCCCGAACTGTGGATACTATAACGGGCGTGTTATCAGGGTTCCAAAGACTTCATAACAAATTCCGGCATTCTCCCTCATTCCCACCCGGTAACCACGGAACACCTACTTGGTTTCCAGCCATGACATATGTATCGCTGTTGATGCCATGGGCGGTGATTACGCTCCTGAAAACGTCGTTCGCGGCGCGATCGAAGCTCTGTATGAAAGCAACGGCAGATTCTCAGTTGTTCTTGTCGGACCCGAGGAACGCATTCGCTCCGAATTGAGTAAGGAACAAGGCGCGGAACGCTTTCTGCGCTCAGGCTCTTGCAAGATTGTGAACGCCAGTGAAGTCATCGACATGCATGATTCTCCGAACGCAGCACTCAAAACCAAACGCGACTCCTCGATCTCGGTCGGGTTGTCCTTGCACCGCGACCGAAATGTCCATGCGTTTGTAAGCGCGGGAAACACCGGGGCAGTGCTCTCCGCATCAACGCTGTTGTTGGGGCGCATCGACGGTGTAGGCCGACCAACCATCGGGACACTCTTGCCCACTGCCACTACGCCCAGTCTACTCGTAGATGCCGGAACAAACGTAGATTGCCGACCGCAGCATCTTCTTGAATTTGCCGTCATGGGAAGCACCTACGTTGCCGCCATGCTGAACAAGCAGAACCCGAACGTTGCACTGTTGAGCATCGGCGAAGAAGATATCAAGGGAAATGAAGTCAGTCTCGAGGCGTTCGCGCTCTTGAAGAAAAGCGGCCTCAACTTCATCGGCAATATTGAAGGCCGCGACATCCTTGCAGGCAAAGCGGACGTCGTTGTCTGTGATGGATTTGTTGGAAACATTCTGCTCAAATTTGGTGAGAGCGTTCCCTTGTTCTTCAAAGAGAAATTCAAGCGGTTTGCCTCCACCAACATCATTAACAAGCTGACCGTTCTTGTCGCGCGCCGCGGGATGCGCGCAATCTTCAAAGAGCTCGATTACCAGGAACATGGCGGGGTTCCGTTGTTGGGAGTGAAGGGCGTCTCGATTATCGGACACGGGGGCTCGACTCCCAAGGCCATCAAAAACATGATCTATCGTGCGGAGGAAATGGTGAAGCATAACATTGAAGTCAGGATTCAACAAGCAATGGTTGCTCATGCCTGATCGGATTATCCAAAAAAGACGCTCAACCATAACGGCCGTCGGCCACTACCTGCCCGAGCGAGTGGTTACAAACCGGGACATGGAGAAGATTGTCAACACGACAGATGAGTGGATCCGTACAAGAACCGGAATCGAGGAACGCCGGTTTTTGGACCAAGGAGCGACATCAGATCTGTGTGTGGGCGCAATCAAGGATCTTCTTCATAAACACAATATGAGCGCCGAGGAGCTGGATGTAATTATCGTGGCGACCATCTCCCCTGACATGTTCTTTCCCTCGACCGCGTGCATTGTTCAGGAGAAAATCGGCGCAAAAAATGCCTGGGGATTTGATCTGTCCGCCGCGTGTTCCGGCTTTTTATTCGCACTCGTCACCGGCGCACAATTTGTCGAAAGCGGCGCATATAACAAGGTTCTAGTCGTTGGTGCAGACAAGATGAGCTCTGTTACGGACTTCACGGATCGCAACACGTGCGTGCTCTTCGGTGATGGAGGCGCGGCGGTCTTGATCGAACCGGCACAAGATCAGTCGGAGGGGATCCTCGACTTCCGCCTCTACTGTGACGGTACCGGCAAAGATCATCTTTATATGAGGGCCGGCGGAAGTCTTTTCCCTGCGACAAAAGAGACCGTTGAAAAACGCATGCACTATCTGTATCAGGATGGAAAAGCAGTTTTCAAAGTTGCCGTCATGGGAATGGCAGATGTCTCTGCAGAAATTCTTGAACGAAACAACCTTACCGGAGCAGACATCGACTGGCTGGTTCCCCACCAGGCAAACCTGCGTATCATTGACGCTTGCGCCGAACGCATGGGACTCGATCGTTCCAAGGTCATGGTGAATATTACCCGATATGGAAACACAACCGCGGCGACAATCCCGCTCTGTCTCTCTGAATGGTGGGCAAGTGGACGCTTGCGCAAAGGACAAACTATTGTACTCGCAAGTTTCGGAGCGGGTTATACATGGGGCGCAGTGTTGCTTCGCTGGAGCGCCCAGGATTCACTTTCGAAAAAACATTGAGCAAGACCGCGATCGTATTTCCCGGACAGGGATCACAGTACGTGGGCATGGCTTCCGATCTGTATTCATCGGATCCCTCCTCCCGCCAGATGATGCATCAGGCGGATAAGATCCTTGGCTTCCCGCTGACCAAACTATGTTTCGAGGGACCGGAGGAGGAACTGCGTCAAACCCGGAATACTCAACCCGCGATTTTTCTTCATAGCATCGTTGTCGCAAAGAAACTGGACCATGTCCGGTGCGATATGGTCGCCGGACATTCTCTCGGGGAATACTCTGCACTGGTGTTTGCAGGCGCCTTGTCATTCGAGGATGGCCTCCGTCTTGTTCGGCTGCGCGGAGACCTCATGCAGAAGGCAGGTGAACAACAGCGCGGCACAATGGCCGCAATTGTGGGATTAGACCCTGCTGTTGTTGAAGCAATATGTTCACAGGCCGCCTCGGCTGGAGTTGTCCAGCCGGCAAACTACAACTCGCCCGGACAGCTTGTGGTTTCCGGTTCGGTTGGCGGAGTACAAAAGGCGATGGAACTCGCCAAGCAACAAGGCGCGAAAATTGCCAAGGAGCTCTCGGTGAGCGGCGCCTTTCATTCTCCACTCATGGAATCCGCAAAAGAAGGACTCCACAAGGAGCTCGATACAGTCACCATCAATGATGCAAGGAAACCAGTGTACGCAAATGTAACTGCCGAGCCCGTCACCAAAGCGTCCGAAATCCGGAGGCTTTTATATCAACAACTCACCAGCCCTGTGCGATGGGAGGAGACAATAAGCAACATGGTCCGGGACGGGGCCACTACCTTCGGCGAAGCGGGACCCGGAAAAGTCTTGCAGGGATTGGTGAAACGAATTGCAGGCAATGTCGCGGTGTCGGGGTTCGACAAGCTCAGCGACTTTCCAGCGGAAAGGATCTCCCGTTGACGACCAATCAACCGGTCAGGAATAACAACCTCACAATTTCAGACGACCTGTTTACCAAAGGTTATCCGGCAGGGAAGGGCCCGTGCTCGTGTAATTCAACATGCTGTGCGGGCGGGGTTTATGCAGATGTCCGTGAGCGCGAGATCATCCTTCAGCACAAAGAAACGATCAAGAAGTATCTTGACGAAACACAGATTGCGGATGAGCTCCAGTGGTTTGAAGGCAGAGAGTTTGATGACCCCGACTTTGCATCGGGCCGATGCGTGGGCACACGTGAACACAACGATAAGTGTGTATTTCTGGATAAGACCGGCCGTTGTTCTCTTCAGGTAGCGGCGGCACAGGAAGGAATGCACAAGTGGGCAATCAAGCCCTTGTTTTGCATTCTCTATCCGATTGAGATATCGAACCATGTGGTGGGGTTTGATGATATGCTGCAGGATGATGAATCCTGCTGCACCGTAAACTCTACCTTTGATGTCCCCGTGTTCGAGGCGTGCAAAGAGGAGCTCGTTCATCTTCTTGGTACGGAGGGATTTGTTCATATGCAGGAACGCTATGCTCGCATGAAATCTTCAACACCAACAGCCCCGGTGGAAGCCCGATGAGTGTTCTTTCAGGAAAGACGGGGTTGGTGACCGGTGGCGGCAGAGGCATCGGCAAAGCAATCGTCGAATGCCTCGCTGAGGCAAAGGTGAAAATCGCGTTTACGTATAAGTCCTCGGCGGAAGCATCCCTCGCTCTCGCAAAGGAGCTCACCGGAAGGGGTTGCAGCGTCACGGCACATCACTCTGACGCAACATCTCAATCGGATTCCGCGGCAATTATCGAAAAGGTTGTGAAGGAATGGGGGCGTCTCGATATCCTCGTAAACAACGCGGGGATTACCCGCGATGGATTGTTGATGCGCATGAGCGAAGAGGACTGGGACGCTGTTCTGGACAATAATCTGAAGAGTGTGTACAACTTTACAAAGGCGGCTTGTCGGCCAATGATTGGTCAGCGTTCGGGAAAAATCATCAACATCACATCGGTTGTGGGCGTAACGGGAAATGCCGGCCAGTCAAATTATTCCGCATCCAAGGCAGGAATCATCGGATTTACAAAGTCGGTTGCAAAAGAGCTCGGTTCTCGCAATATTCAAGTAAATGCCGTTGCTCCAGGGTACGTTGAAACTGAAATGACCTCGAAACTGAGCGAAGAGCAACGGAAAGCCCTGATGGAACACATTCCACTCAAGCGCACTGCCAATGCAAACGAAATTGCCCGCGTCGTACGATTCCTCGCGTCTCCGGATTCAGATTATATCACCGGACAGGTACTCTGTGTGGACGGCGGGATGACTATGTAATCTTTCCCACGAAACTAATCGAAACCCCCACATTAAACAGGAGATCAGACTCATGGATGTTCAGGCAAAAGTAAAGGAAATCATCGTCAACAAGCTGGGCGTTGATGACGGTCAGATCACGCCGGAGGCGTCCTTCACAAACGATTTGGGCGCCGATTCTCTCGATACCGTCGAACTCGTTATGGAGTTTGAAAAGGCCTTCAACCTGACAATCCCCGACGAGGACGCTGAAAAAATCACAACTGTAGGCGACGCGATCAAGTACATTACATCAAAACAAGGCTGATTTCCAACAAACAACCGCGGGGACCGGGCACAGCATGAGTCAAAAACGCAGAGTGGTTGTCACGGGAATGGGCGCTGTTACCCCGCTGGGGCTTACAGTTCCGGAGTATTGGAAAAACCTTCTTGCTGGAAAAAGTGGCGCTGCACCGATTACATATTTTGACACCTCAGCGTTCGGAACGCGTTTCGCATGCGAGGTGAAGGGGTTCAAGGCAACTGATTACATTGACCGCAAGGCCTCTCAACGGATGGACCCCTTCGCACAGTTCGCGGTCGTCTCTTCCGACGAGGCACTACGTGACTCGGGACTTCCACTCAAGGATTTAGATCCTGACAGGGTCGGCTGCGTTTACGGATCCGGTATCGGTGGAATGATCAGCTACGATACGCAGTTCTCCAACTTCAAAACCGGCGGCCCCCGGCGTATTAGTCCGTTCTTTATCCCCATGTTAATTCCGGATATTGCCGCGAGCCAGATTTCCATGCGACACGGATTGAAGGGACCCATCTTTGCAACGGTCTCTGCGTGCGCAACAGCCAACCACGCCATTGGCGACTCATACAGAATCATTCAATACGGCGATGCTGAAGTGATGTTCTGCGGTGGTTCCGAGGCACCGATCACTCCAATGGGTCTTGGCGGATTTGATTCCATGAAAGCCCTTTCCGCGCGCAATGATGAACCGGAAAAGGCCAGCCGCCCGTTTGATGCACAGCGCGACGGATTTGTGATGGGTGAAGGCGGCGGGACACTCGTCCTGGAGGAATTGGAACATGCGAAGCGCCGTGGAGCCAAGATCTATGCGGAGATTGCAGGCATTGGATACACCGCGGACGCCTTTCATCTGACCGCGCCCGCAGACGGGGGCGAAGGTGCCGTCCGGGCCATGAAGCGCGCGCTCCGTGACGCCAACGTTCAACCTGACGCGGTTGATTATATCAACGTCCACGGGACATCAACCCCGCTTGGCGACATCGCGGAGAACACGGCGATCAAGACTACGTTCGGGGAACACGCGAGAAAACTGCACATCAGTTCAACGAAATCAATGACAGGACATCTCTTAGGAGCCGCCGGCGCCATTGAAGCTATTGCATCGATCATGGCGTGTGTCGCGGATGCCATCCCTCCTACCATCAATCAGGAATTCCCCGACCCCGCGTGCGACCTTGACTATACTCCGAACACGCCGAAGCAGGCCACCGTCAGGTACGCGCTCAGCAACACATTCGGGTTCGGTGGAAAGAATGCGACGATTCTGGTGAAGAAATACACTGCATGAGCGGCTCATGGGTTGGGTGAAGGACCTTCTGGGGAAGCTCAAGGGTCCTGCGGAGCTTCAGACAGACGATGAGGAAGCTGCGCAGAAGAATCTTCTCAGAAACAACATTAAGAAATTCCAACGCAGTATCGGGTATTCCGTCCGCAACCAGGACATTTTCGTCCAAGCCCTACTCCACCGCTCGTTTCTCACGCGCGTCAGCCATCCGGTTCGATCCAATGAACGGCTGGAATTTCTCGGCGACTCCATCCTGAACCTTATTGTCGCAGAGTACCTGTACCACTACTACCCGGATGCGCAAGAAGGCGAACTTACCAAGGTTCGTTCACGACTGGTCAACCGCAAGGCGCTAGCGGCATACGCCAAGGACATCCGGTTATCCGACTTCATTCTGATGAGTTCGAGCGCTGCACAGGCAATCGGCAAGGGTTGCGATACAATCATTGCCGACACATACGAAGCCGTTATTGCGGCAATCTATCTTGACGGCGGCTATGACGCCACCCGGAGATTTGTAGAACGACAGGTCCTGGCAGCACTCAAGAACGGCTCCGTCATCACCGAAGATCAGAATTACAAGAGCATGCTGTTGGAATACGCGCAAGCAAAAGGGCTCGGTGTTCCCCGTTACACAATCATTCATGAGGACGGGCCCGACCATGACCGAACCTTTACCGTCGGGGTTCTCTTGAACAATCAACGGTACGGCTCCGGAACGGGTAAAAACAAAAAGGAAGCGGAGCAGGTTGCCGCCAGCAAGACACTTCAACATTTGGAACAACAATCTCCGCGGTCGCATTGAATACAAACTATGATCAACCATGACTGAAGACATTTTCCAATCACGACACATCGGTCCCAATCAGAACGAACAGCAAAAGATGCTGCGCACGATCGGGGCTCCATCGCTCTCGCAGTTGATTGCAGAAACTGTACCCGAATCCATCCGCTTGTCCTCGCCGCTCCGGCTCGGAGAGCCGATGAGCGAGTTCGCATTCCTCGAATCCCTGCGAAAAATTGCCTCCAGGAATATTGTTTGCCGTTCACACATCGGTCTTGGATACTATGATTGCATCGTTCCCCCCGTGATTCAGCGAAACATCCTTGAGAACCCCGGATGGTACACTCAATACACACCTTACCAGGCAGAAATCGCGCAGGGGCGCCTTGAAGCGCTCCTGAATTTCCAGACCATGGTTTGTGATTTGACCGGAATGGACATCGCGAATGCATCTCTTCTTGACGAGGGAACGGCAGCGGCGGAAGCAATGGTCATGGCGCATGCTATTGTATCACGACGCGATGGAAAATCTTCTTCCAACCTTTTCTTTGTCTCGGATCAATCCTGCCCCCAAACAATCGATGTGTTATACACCCGTGCCCGTCCTCTGGGAATCGACATTCTCGTCGGAAGTCATCAGACCGTCACGGTGGATGATCGATGCTTTGGAGCGTTACTACAGTACCCGGGTTGTTATGGTGCCGTACTTGATTACAGATCCTTCGTGGAAACAATGCACGCAAAGGGTTGTCTCGCTGTCGTTGCAACAGATTTGCTGAGCCTCGCATTGCTTACTCCGCCGGGCGAGTTCAATGCCGATGTCGTCGTTGGCTCTTCCCAGCGATTCGGTGTTCCGATGGGTTACGGCGGTCCGCACGCGGCGTTTTTCGCAACCCGGAATGACTTTGTTCGCTCCATGCCCGGGAGGATTATCGGAGTCTCGGTGGATGCACAGGGAAACCCGGCCTACAGAATGACGCTGCAAACGCGTGAGCAGCATATCCGGCGCGAGAAGGCAACATCAAACATTTGCACTGCACAAGCCCTGCTGGCTATCATGGCAGGAATGTATGCAGTGTACCATGGACCAAATGGCATTCGACGAATCGCAACCCGCGTTCAAGCAATGGCTCAATCACTGAATCACCAACTGACCGCGCTCGGGTTCAAACAGAAAAATACTGTGTACTTTGACACGCTGGACATTGATGCAGGCAGCCATGTCATGCGCATTCGAGAAGTCGCTGAACGCGAAAAAAGGAATTTCTTATATCGAGGAGACAATAGCATTGTCGTTGCACTGGATGAAACGACTTCTGTGGATGACATATCAGAGATTACTGCTATTTTCGCCGAGGCCTCAGGGATATCGAGGACAAGCAATGGCGCGTCATTGGGCACTGTTCCATTTGGGCCGCCGTTCAAGAGAGAAAGCTCTTTTCTCTCTCATCCCGTGTTTCATGACCACCACTCAGAAACAGAAATGTTGCGATACATCAAGAGTTTGGAGACAAAAGACCTTTCCCTTACTCACTCCATGATTCCTCTTGGTTCCTGCACGATGAAATTGAATGCGACATCCGAGCTCTTCCCTGTGACGTGGAGGGAATTCTCAAACATGCATCCGTTCGCTCCCTTGGAGCAGACAGAAGGCTACCGCAGTATTTTCAGGGAACTTGAGGCAGAGCTCTGTGCAATCACCGGATTTGATGCCTGTTCTCTCCAGCCAAATTCCGGGGCACAGGGAGAATACGCCGGACTGATGGTTATCCGAGGGTATCATCATAAAAGAGGCGACAAGGGCCGCGACATTATCTTGATCCCTGCTTCGGCACACGGCACAAATCCAGCAAGCGCCGTGATGGCCGGGTATAAAGTCGTCGTTGTGCGATCCGATGAGAATGGAAACATTGACGTCGGTGACTTGAAGAGACTTGCTGAACAACACTCCAACGATCTCGCCGCTCTCATGGTTACTTACCCCTCGACGCATGGGATCTTTGAAGAGTCAATCAAGGAAATTTGCGCAATCATTCACCGGCACGGCGGACAGGTGTACATGGACGGTGCAAACCTGAACGCGCAGGTCGGCATTACGAGTCCGGCAACCATCGGTGCGGATGTTTGTCACATCAACCTGCACAAGACATTCAGCATTCCGCATGGCGGCGGCGGACCGGGCATGGGACCCATTTGTGTTGCAAAACATCTCGCCCCGTATCTTCCCGGGCACGTGTTGGTAAAAACGAGCGGTGAAAAAGCTATCGGTGCAGTTTCATCTGCACCATGGGGAAGCGGAAGCATTTTGTTGATATCTTACGGATACATCAAGATGCTAGGAACAAAGGGCGCCACAGAGGCAACACACGTTGCCATACTGAACGCGAATTATCTCAAGGAACGGCTGGCCAAGCATTACCCGATTCTGTACGTTGGCGCCAACGGTCGCTGCGCCCACGAGTTCATTCTCGATCTTCGTCTGTTCAAGTCGGCGGGCATAGAAGCGGAAGACGTTGCGAAGCGTTTGATGGACTACGGCTTTCACGCACCAACGGTGTCGTTTCCTGTTCCCGGAACCCTGATGATTGAACCGACCGAAAGCGAGCCGAAATGCGAGCTTGATCGATTTGCCGATTCCATGATTGCCATTCGCGCGGAGATTCAGGAAGTGATCGATGGAAAAGCTGATCGCTCTGACAATGTTCTCAAAAACGCGCCCCATACCGCCCCTGAAGCCCTGAGTGATGATTGGCACCATTCGTACTCACGCAAAAAGGCGGTGTACCCTCTTCCCTTTGTGCAACGCAACAAATTCTGGCCAAGCGTGGCAAGAATCAACAATCTATATGGCGACAAGAATATCATGTGCGTCTGTCCCCCGATAGAATCCTACATGGAACAGGAAGTAACCTCACGATGAGCATCATCCCGACGGCATACGGACTGAGGACGCGATGCTATATCGGTTACTAGCATTTCTTTGGATACTGCACACCGCCGCGACCGCGCAAACCTCCATTCCCGCCGATATCAGTTTTAGCGGTATCATTGATTCGGTTTTCGTCTCCGGCAATCTCACGACTAAAACATACATTATCCTCGACGAAATGACGCTTCGACCGGGGAGCGTTGTAACCCCACAAGCCGTGGAATACGACCGCAACCGGATCTATAGTCTGGGTCTCTTCAACCGGGTCGATATGACTTTGGACACTCTCCAGGGCCTGAGAATTCTCTTCGTGGATGTCAGTGAGCGCTGGTATCTGATCCCTGTTCCCATTTTCGGATTCCGTGACGGCGACGTCAAGAGACCCTTTTACGGCGGAGGGGTGCTCCACAACAACGTTGGTGGGCGCAATCAGAAGATTTTTGGATCAATCGTTTTCGGTCACAACCCTTCATTGAGTCTGTTTTTCTCGAACCCGCAAATCAGCCGTGAACACGCCCTGTATTTCTCGAGCAGTGTCGCCTACTCCAGGATCAGGAATAAGAGCGAGGTTGCCGCACAAACGAGCGGCGATTTTGATGAGAACCACTTTGATATCGATGCGACAATTGGGAAACGATTCTCTCTATACGAATCAGGAGGATTCCGGCTCGGATACCAGATTGTCGAAATCGACCAGTATCAACCGGGACTAACTGTTTCTCCAACAGGAAAAGATGCGTACCTCGCGGGAACACTCAACTATGTATATGATTCCCGGGACCTGAAAGAGTACGCGTCATCGGGAAGGTTCACCAGCTTGTCCGTGACAAAGTATGGGTTCGGAACGTCTGATGTGAACTTCGCGCGTTTCGGGGCCGATATCCGAGGATATATCCCTCTATCCGAGTTCGTTTCGCTTGCAGGGCGCGCGCATGGGTCAATTGTTTCAGGCGGCTTCATACCAACGTACAGCCATGCATTTTTTGGCTACGGGGAGCGCATTCGCGGAAATTTCAGAAAGGTGTATGAAGGTGAGAATTTGCTCGGCACGTCTGTCGAACTTCGCATACCGATTATGCGGCCAAGAACAATTCATTTCAGGCTCATGTCTCTCCCTCCCGAGTTTTCATTCTGGAGGATAGGTGTGAGCTTTGCATTTTTTGCCGACGCCGGTGCAACATGGTACCGTGGCGATAAACTTACTTTTAACTCCTTTGCATCGGGGTATGGCGGCGGTTTTCATTTTCAGCTCCCCTATAGTCTGGCCGTGCGGACGGAGTTTGCATTGAATGAATACGGAAAAGGACAATTCATTTTCGATGTCCGCACCTCATTCTAGCGCCGATTTCTTCTACACACCACCCGGATCGGTGTCCGGGAATTGTCTCCGCATTGAGGGAGATGAATTGGAGCATCTTTCGCGCGTTTTGAGACATCAGGTAAACGACCGCGTTATCGTCACTGATGGAGTCGGAACCGCGTACGAAGTGACAATTGATGGTATCTCACGAACTTCTGCAGACTGCAGAATCCTGTCGACACACGCGTTACAGAACGAACATCCATCTGACATTACATTGGGTGTTGCGATTCTGAAAAATGCGGCACGGTTCGATTACCTTGTCGAGAAATGCACTGAATTAGGCGTTCGCACGATTGTCCCATTAAAAACGGCGCATACAATTCCGCGAAGTACAAAGATTGACCGCTGGAAGAAACTGGCCCTTGCAGCCATGAAACAATCACAGCGGTGCATCTGGCCGGATGTGCAAGAGTTGACAACGCTTGACGCGTTCTTCTCACTCACAGAGTCAAGCGAGTTGAAGCTGATTCCCCACGAAAAGGCGACGAAGGGGTTCCGATCAGCATCAAAGGAGTTTGATTGCAAGCGTGTTTCGGTGTGTATCGGACCGGAAGGGGGATTTACAGGGGAAGAGTTAAAAGAAGCTGTGCGGAACGGGTTTTCGCCGGTAACTCTCGGACCTCGACGATTGCGCACCGAAACCGCGGCGATAGCGTCACTCGCGGCACTCGTCGAAGCGTCCTACTGAGCGGATATTTTTCCCGCCACTATTTCCATTGCTTCTTCCAGCATCATTTTGCTGGTTTTCAAGAGTGAATCAACTTCTTCTATTTTCCACCCAATGAACTCCGAGTCGTCAAGCGTCTTCAGGTTGATCCGCACATTGAGAGCGGCGCTTTCGCATGCTGCATGAAGCATCAAGGCGCTGACCCCGGCATCACTAACTGAATTCATGTTGCCGTTCGCCGCAACCTCTTGTGACAGCGCGAGCGCATCAATGCAATGTTTCATTACTTCAAGCGGAACAAGCGTTGCTTCTTTCGTTGCGCCCGTGATGGCTGCGGACCGAAGCGCGCGCTGGGCTTCATTATCTTTGGGCAAACTGAACGCCTCCATCACCTTGTTGAAGGCCTCAGTATCCTTGTCAATGAGTCCCGTAAATTGAGCTCTCAGGGATTCCGCGCGGGCCAGCGTGGTTTTCATATCGGACTCGACATCCGCATACTTCTTCTTACCGATCGTCAGGTTACACACCATTGACGTCAGTGCTACTCCGACCGCCCCGGCCATCGCTGCGACACTTCCGCCGCCGGGAGCTGGAGAGTTGGAGGCCAGCTCATTGAGAAATCCACTAATGGTTTTTTGTACTAGCATGATGATACCTAGAGTTGGTATTCGATGATCTTCTTCGCGGGATCAAATACCTCGAGTTGACTCAACCCAAGTTTTTCCACCGCCGTTTTCATAAGCGTGTCTTCATCAGTTACAGCCGGCGAATAGTATCGCCCCGCCACTATCAATGCTTCTTTGGGAGTCAGGCCGACAATCTCACTTCCCGTCACGTCAATGCCCAGGGCCTTTGCCTGCTTCTTTACTTCTTCAAAAGCAACATGAGGAGGAGTTACATCATAATTCACCAGGTTGATCGAGACCTGGGCAATATTGTGTGCCTCAAGCAGCACGCCCATTGCTTTAACCGATTTCAAGGTTCCCGGAACCATAACTTTTTGCCCTTTCGCGTCCAAGACCTGACTCCCATCAGATCCTTTCTTGACTCTTCCACTTTCGCGAATGTTCAGAGCAATCTCCTGGGCGGCCTTCTGGTCGTTCGTCGCGAGATTGACGTTGTAAGCAATGAGGAACATGCGGGCACCCGTAACCGTCGCACCAGACTTCTCATTGAAAACAGCGGGACCGAAGTCCGGCTTCCATGCTGGATCTTTCACTTTAGCCGCCAACCCCTCATACTCCCCTTTGCGCACTGAGGCGAGGTTTTGCCGTTCGGGACGCGTGGCAGCCTCCTCATAAAGATAGACTGGAATCCCAAGCTCGTCGCCAACTCTCTTTCCAAATCTGTTCGCAAGTTGAACACAATCCTTCATCGTGACACCCGAAACAGGCACGAATGGAACCACATCCGTTGCTCCGATGCGCGGATGTTCTCCGGAGTGTTCGCGCATATCAATTAGTTCCGCGGCAGAGCGCGTTCCCTGAAAGGCCGCTTCGACAACGGCGTCGGGCGTCCCGACAAAAGTCACAACCGTCCTGTTATAATCCTTGTCGGGTTCAGCACTGATAAACTTAACGCCGTTCACACGGGTGATTGCACCGGCGATGGCATTGATGGTCTTGAGGTTTCGCCCTTCACTGAAGTTGGGTACGCATTCAACTATGGCAGGTGTGGACATGTCAAAACTCGAGGATAGTGCCGTTCTTGATGACAGTGGTTATGTGATTCTGCCCGAAATGATATGCGAGGAATCGATAGTCGGAAACATCCGCAATGATCATGTCTGCCTGTTTTCCTGTTTCGATGCTTCCATGTGTTGACGACATATTCAGTGCAGCGGCTCCATTCAGCGTCGAGGCAACAAGCGCCTCCTCCGGTGACATCCGCATCTGGGTGCAGGCAATGGTCATCATCATCGGCATGGAATACGACATGCAGGAGCCGGGATTGAAATCGCTGGCGATAGCAACCGCAACACCAGCGTCAATAAGCTTGCGCGCCGGAGCGTAGCCGTGATTCAGGAAAAACGAAACTCCCGGCAGGACTGTGGCCACTACCCCGTTATCCCTGAGCGCTGAAATGCCGTCGTCCGTTATGTGCTCAAGATGATCGGCGGATACAGCCCCAACATTGCCCGCAAGTTGAGCACCACCAAGAGCTGAAAGTTCATCCGCGTGAAGTTTGAGTGAGAGTCCCGCCGACTTCGCTTTCGCAAGAATATCCTCAGACTCCCTCAACCCGAAGTACTCCTGTTCACAGAACACATCACAAAACTGAGCCAGCTTTTTCTCCGAGACATATGGAATCATTTTCTCTTTCACCAACCGGACGTATTCAGTTGGATTGCCCTTGTGTTCCGGCGGAATCGCATGCGCCCCGATGAATGTGGGAACAACTGTCATCATCTCTTCGTGTTTCAACTCATTGATGACTTCGAGCATTTTGATCTCGGAGTCCATGTCCAACCCGTACCCAGACTTGATTTCAACCGTCGTTGTCCCGTGCTTCATCATATCGGACATGTACCGCGCGGCCTGCCGCTTGAGTTCTTTTTTGCTCGCTTTTCGCACATGGGTTATAGTGTTCAGAATTCCACCGCCCTCGCGGGCAATCTCACTATAACTGGCACCTGAAGCACGCATTGCGAACTCGAGTGCCCTGTGTCCGGCAAAAACCATGTGCGTGTGGGAATCGACAAATCCCGGAAGCACGACTTTCCCCGAGGCATCTATTTCCGAGGTCCCGTCCGGAATTGGAATTCCGCGTTCCTCCGTTTTCCCGGTCCACGCGATGCGACCGTCCAGACAGACGACCTTTGCATTTTCAACTATACCAATCTCGCTCATCTCTTCCCCGGTTTTCGTTCTACCACCGGAAGCGGATACGGTCACCAGCTGTTTAATGTTCTTTATGACGAGATTCAAGCGTATTTCGGGGAATCATGAGCAGGTGATAAAAACGTTTCGGCCCATGAATTCTTGCAAGGAGGCCGGAAAAAAGATAGAGAATTCAGTGTGAAGGCGCAAATGAAAATACGCCTCTAACGAACGCGTGTGAGCGTGGCCTCGTCAATCCTCGGTAGGTTGTCATCGGCTTGGGCGAGCCGATCGTATGTTTCGTAGAACACCGGCGGCCCGCCGGCAATCGCGGCGTGCAACGCCGAACGCCCCGCCTTCCGGTCAATGGTCAATGCCATAAAGAGGCCGGTAATTGCTCCATAACTCTCCCAGTATTCGGAAGCATTGGAGGCACGAATGATCTCTTGCGCTCTCTTGACCGATGTTGCGGGTGAGGCCAATTCACGCGATCGCTCATCAAACTCCCGGAATGCATTCTTGATACGCGTGCGCCAATCCGGAGGCATGTAGCCGCCCCGCTGTTCGAATGACAGATAGTGTGCTATCCCTTCGTTCTGGGTTAATTCCATCAAGTGGTCCAACGCACCTCGGTGCGTATCGAACCACGACTGCCATTCCGACGATTCATTCTGATAGTGACCGAACGCGACGTGAAAGACTTCATGCGCAACAACGCTCAGCGTGCCGATGAACCGCTCACTGACATTCGATCCATAGAATACCGTTCGCGCAAGATTGACGACAATCGTCAGCTCGCCTTCGGCATCTCCTACTGCAACGGGCTTTCCGTTCCTCCATTGAATCGATTGCACAAACGCTGAAATGTTCTGGTGTCCAAACGCAGTAAGATACACTGGAACATTCTTTGACAAACGCGTATCGGGAGGAAACAACTGGCTGACCGTGCTGATGACACGCTGTCCGAAATTGCGTCTCTTGATTTCAACAAGAAGTTCCTTGATGGCCTCCGCGTTTTCAATGGCTTCCTTCATTCTGAACACATCGTCACTCGCAACGTGCTTGTACTTTGCATCCCGGAGGTGCGCTTCGAGGTCTTCAACGTTGAGCCGCTGGCCGGATAGCAATGCCGTTGCACCGAGGGCTAACTGACTGCCGCGCAACGAAGCCACTTCACGTGGAGCCCCCACAGTCCCGTCATACAATTCAAGCGTACGTTCAGCGGAATTATAGTCCAGCGTAAGCTGTAGGTTAAATCCTGATTGGCCCAAGCAGATAGCGGAACAGAAAAGAGTCCAGACAGCCAGAAGGCAGAGATGTCGCAGGAAAGAGAAACTGAAGTGCATGCGCTTTGTTACAAGGCCTTGATGACGACCATGGTCATGTCGTCATGCTGTGGTGCGCCACCCACGAACGTGCGCACGTCGGCCATAACGGACTGAATAATCTGGTCCGCCGACATTGTTGATATTCTCATTCGTTCAATCAGCAGCGCCAGACGGTCGGATCCATACTGTTCTCGGGCCATATTCATCGCCTCTGTGATGCCGTCAGTCAGCAGACAAAGGACGTCGCCTGATTGAAGAGTCAGGAGAGATTCCTCGTAGGTACAGCGCTCCATCATCCCAAGGGGGAAATGGGTTCCGTTTGCCTCAAGCCATCGAACAGAATCTCCTGATCTAAGAAATGGCTTGGTTTGACCTGCGTTGGCAAACCTGAGTTCTTTTGAACGAGGATTCAGTCTTGCCAGTAGGAATGCCACAAAGTGGCCGCGCTTTGTGCGCGGGTAAATAGCTGTGTTGAGCCTCGTAAGAAGATCTGAGGGTGATTCCGCATGATGTGTCTCGGCCGCAAGGGCTCCGCTGGCAAATACCGCTGACATTGCCGCGTGCATTCCTTTTCCAGAGACATCGAAGACGGAAATGTTGAGAGAACGATCACCATCCGGGCATTGAAAGTAATCGTAGTGATCGCCTCCTACTTCACGTGCGGGCAATGATACTCCTGCAATGGAGACCCCATCAACCACCGGGTGGTTTTTTGGCATCAGCGAAACCTGCACCTCATGCGCCAGCGCGAGTTCGGTTGCAAGAGTATCCCGTTCTCCCCGTTCGCGGGACACCACCCAGCTGAGAAGATTGACTGCGGCAAGGATCAACGCGCCGACAATGAGCACCGAAATATTCAGGAATGCAGTCGCCGCAACTCCGATCCCAATCAACGTGTAGCTGATAACAACGAATCGTTTCCGGTCGGATGGAATGTTCGAGTATATCTCATCGGACGAGAGCAGAGAAAACAACAGACCATCCCAAAGCGTGGTGCGTTCGCCGGAGGATTCCACTCTTCTGCGGAATTTTTCTTTTTGCTCACGGGTAATACGCGTGATGCGATCCCACATAAGAAACAGCACTCCAGCAACCAGGAGATCAATACTCAGCCGCCACCAATTTCCTGTTTGCATACCCTCAAAAGCAGCCCCAAGCAACTCTATCGCAATCAATACTCTGATGACGGTGAGAATGATAACCTTGAACTTTGAAGGGTCAATGTCGGGAGGATTGTTAAGCTTTTCGCCGAATGTACTGGCCGATTGCTGTTTCCACGATGCGCGGGCATCATTCACAACGCCGTTCACTGAATCACGAATGTCGCCTGCTTCCTTTTTCAGGTAGTCAGTTATATTGGAAATGGATGACATAGCTGTCATTCTGTATACGTCTGTTCGGGTGTATTGTTGGGACGAAATCCTTTACAGGTGATGACCGGAAGGCTCGGGTATTTTGGAAAGCGGGGATCCTTCTTCGAGAGCCGGCACAGAAGAAACATACTACCTTTTCCACTCCGAATGATGGTCGCGTGAACACACTTGGCACACAATCCGGTGTGACCCTTCTCCTCCGCGGGCACAGCCGGTCACCGCATCATGGGAATCTTTACGTCATGGTGTTTCGCGTTTTCAACCGCGCGCTCATACCCGGCATCCGCGTGCCGGATTATTCCCATGCCAGGATCGTACGTTAGCACGCGCTGAAGCCGCGCATCTGCCGCAGGAGTTCCGTCCGCAACCACAACCATCCCGGCATGTATGGAGTACCCCATGCCGACTCCGCCTCCATGATGAACGCTTACCCAGCTGGCTCCTCCAACAGCATTCAAGAGGGCATTGAGGATAGGCCAATCAGCGATCGCATCGCTTCCGTCTTTCATCTTCTCCGTTTCGCGATTGGGAGAAGCTACAGAACCACAATCAAGGTGGTCGCGACCGATTACGATCGGCGCCTTTACTTCACCGCGGGCAACGAGGGTGTTGAATACCCTCCCCATTTTTGCGCGCTCTCCAAACCCAAGCCAACAAATTCGAGCAGGGAGGCCTTGAAAGCGAACCTGTTTCCGCGCCTTCTCAATCCACCGGCATAGAAGAGTGTTTTCAGGAAATGTTTCCAACACCGCCCGGTCTGTCCGGTAAACGTCGTCCGGATCACCGGAGAGCGCGGCCCAGCGGAACGGCCCCTTTCCGTCACAGAACAATGGGCGAATGTATTCCGGGACAAACCCGGGGATATCAAAGGCATTCGACAAACCATTCGCGAGTGCTTCACCGCGGATGTTGTTTCCATAATCAAAAGTAATCGCGCCGCGCTTCTGCAAACCCAGCATTGCCTGAACATGTTCAACAATTGACTCTTGCGCGCGTCGAATGTATTGCTTCGGATCTTTTTTCCGTAACTCAAGCGCTTCTTCGTAAGGCAGATGTGCGGGAACATAACCATTCAAGGTGTCATGAGCCGACGTTTGGTCAGTCAAAATATCCACAACGATATTGCGTGCAAGAAGCTCCGGCAACACTTCCGCCGCGTTACCAAGCAACGCAACCGATTTCGCTTCCTTTAGTTCTTTAGTGGTCTGTAGAATCAAAAGAGCCTCATCAAGGGAGGTTGCCATTTCGTCAACGTATCCGGTCTTCAAGCGCTTTTCGATGCGTGATGCGTCAACTTCGATCGCAAGACATGCCGCACCGTTCATTGTGGCTGCAAGAGGCTGTGCGCCACCCATTCCCCCCAATCCGGCAGTGACAAGAAGCTTCCCGGCAAGTGTGCCATTGAAATATCGGTCTGCGCACGAAGCAAACGTCTCGTAGGTTCCCTGGAGAATACCCTGCGTTCCAATATATATCCAGCTTCCTGCGGTCATCTGTCCGTACATCGTCAGACCAAGCGCATCAAGTCGTCGGAATTCGTCCCACGTTGCCCACTTTGGGACAAGCATGGAATTTGAAATCAGAACTCGCGGTGCATTGGGATGTGTTGAAAAAACTCCGACCGGTTTCCCCGATTGAATCAGCAGAGTCTCATCGTTTTCAAGATTCTTCAGCGAGGCAATGATCTGATCGTAGCATTCCCAATTCCTGGCTGCCTTACCGATACCGCCATAGACAACAAGGTCTTCCGGCCGCTCGGCCACATCCGGATCAAGATTGTTCATGAGCATCCGCATGGCTGCTTCCTGAAGCCATCCCTTGCAGGAAATTTCGGTGCCGTGGGGTGCCCTGATTGTTCTTTGCCTGGCTGGTGTCATCAACGATTCCAATGTTGTCATCTCGCCCTGTATGCCGTCGCTGCAATTTCAATGTTTGCCTGTCGCGGGAGGTCGCTCACGGCTACAGTACTTCGGGCGGGGAAACCACTATCCGGGAAATATCCGCCGTAAATCAGGTTCATCCTCTGGTAGTCGTTCATGCTTCTCAAGTACACAGTTGTGCTGACAACATCCGATGAATCATATCCAGCGGACTTGAGAATCATCATGAGGTTGTCGAGCGCTTGCCGTGTCTCCATCTCAATACCGCCGTCGCGCAATTCACCGGTCTCCTTTTCAAGCCCTATTTGACCGGAAACAAAAAGAAAAGGGCCTGCGCGCACTGCCGGACTATAAGGTCCAATCACAGAACTCGATTGGATAATTTCACGATCGGAGTCCTGCATCACCGGTGGACGTTTTTGATTGCCGCTACACCCGGCAACCGCCAGCATCACAATGAGGAAGGCGAATCTCAGGAACATCAGTCGGCAGCAATCAACCGTATCTCGAACATGTCCGCCCCAGTTTCTTCATCCTTAAACATCTTGATGGTATGAATTGCATGGAGAGGATGGATCATCGTCGCACCTTCATGTTCAATTACAACATACTCTCCAGTGACTTTCTTGATCGTGCCGAGATTGCAGGTTTGCCCGACATGCTTCGAGAGAACCTCGCGCAAGGAAGCCGCCTCGCTACTCTGCATTGATTTCGGTTTGTCCTCTTTCTTGGCTTTCTGCGCAAAAGTGGGTTGAGCGACGCTTAAGACAAAGAAAAGGGCAAACAAGGTTGTGAGGTGCCATGTGCTTTTCATGGAAGATCCTTTCGGTGGTTGTGAATGATTCTCAAGCGACAGCTTTGATTGCTTCGGCCACCCGTGCAACTTCATCATGATTGTTATAGATATGCGTAGAAATACGATTGCAGTTCACGCCATTCTCGGGAACCATGCGGGTAACAATCTTGTGTTTCTCCAGGAGCATCTGTTGAAGCTTGTCATAGGCCATGTTCTTGAGCCTGAAACCAAGCACGGAACCATACCCGCCTTTTTCGGACGGCGTGAGGATTTCTGCTTTGTCGCCGAGCGATTCCAGTTCGCGTCGCAAGTGTAATGCAAGTGCCTGGTCACGTGAGGCAACGTTTTCCATTCCGATCCCATCAAGAAAATCCATTGAAGCACTTAGCCCGACATACAAAGCTGCATTTTGGGTCCCGAAGTCGAAGCGATGTGCATCTTTTCTGTATTCCAGTGTCCCCTGCCGGAGGTCCCAGCCGGCGTCTGCGAGAGCGCCAGTCCAGTACGGCTCTACAATCTGCTGGACTTCTTCCTTCACATAGAGAAATCCGGTTCCTTTCGGCCCCATCATCCATTTGTGTCCGCAGGTTGCAAAGAAATCACACTCCAGGTTTTTCACATCAACCGGCATCATTCCCGGTGTATGGGCCAAGTCAAGCATTACCCACAGTCCCTTATCGTGACCAAGTCGACTGATTTCGTTACCCGGGAGAACCTGTCCTATGGTACACGTAATGTGAGGAACTGCGATTACGCGCGTGCGTTTTCCGATGAGATCATTGAGTCGATTCAGGATGTCCGCATGAGTACCGGGAAGCTCAAGGACTTTCACCACAATGCCGTCTCGCCGGGCGCGCGCAAGCCAGGGCACCGCATTCCCGGCGTGCTCATGATTTGTGAGGATAACCTCATCACCTCGCCTGAGGGGCAAGCCGCACGCGATGACATTTATCCCCTCTGTGACGTTGTGTGTAAGTGAGATTTCCGTAGAAGCGCAGTGAACAAAACGCGCTATTCTGATGCGGGCATCTTCCCAACCTCCATAACGCGCGCTCCGATCAATTTCTTCGGTTTCCTTTCTCAATGCGTCCTGAACAACACGTGGTGACGGACCCACTGTTCCATTGTTGAGAAATAGCGGCTCATATTTCAGTGAAAACTGAGATCGAACAACAGACCAGAAATGTTCATCATCAGGGGAAACGGGGTCAGGGTGGGCGAAGTGGTTTTTCGCCTCGCCGTGAACGGGAGTCGCGATCAGGCCACCAATCGTGCCCGCAGAAACCAGAGCAACAAAGTTGCGGCGTGAGAATTTCGGATCAGACATAAACGAGAACGCTCACCGATGAACTCCCGCCGTGGAAATCTCAGCCGTTGCTCTAAGAACTTCAGGCGTAAGACACCATTCAATATGAAAGGGAATCCGCTCTGTTTCCCTGTGCAATGCAACCACGCTTCCAGGCGGCATTGCGAAGACTCTCCTTGTCGGATCGGCAGTCAGGTATGAAACCAACATCCCAACGTCAGGTTGATGACCCACCACAACGACGTTTCCAGCAGCCAGGGTGGCCTCTTCAAGCAACATCTCGTGGTCAAACCCCGGATTCATTAAGGGGGTGACGCGAACGTCAGGTGAACCGTTCATTGCACCAACAAGACATTCACCGGTACGTTTTGCGCGTATCAGCGTGCTTGTAAGAACGGTGCCGATGTCTTGATCAAGTCGACCCAGCGTCCTCCCCATTGCAATCGCGTCCTCTTCACCTCGAGAAGTTAGCGGTCGATCCGCGTCGCTTCGGACTGTACCTCCGATAGGCGCCGCTTCTGCATGCCTCATGACGTACAAGGTTATTTCGGGTCTCGCACTCAATGTCGCTTCAACCGTTGACGCGCCTTTGCATACCCGGGTTTGATGACATCATAAATAAGACGGATGCGCTTGTTGTACGGAATAAACGCGCTCTTCATTGAATTGATTGTGATCTTTTCAAGATCATCGAGACGCAGTTTGAAGATCTGGTGAGCGATCTTGAACTCCTTCGTCATTGTTGTATTGCTCATCAGTTTGTCATCGGTGTTGAGGGTAACCCGAAACCGGTAAGCGTGGAGAATGCCAAAAGGATGTTCTTCAAGTGATTTGACTGCGCCCGTGTCCACGTTGCTCGTCAAACAGATCTCCAGCGGAATGCGTTTATCGAGAACATACTGTGCCAGGTATCCCATCTTCGTCACCTTGTTTGGCTCATGTTTGTCAAGGGCAATATCTTCGATCAAGCGCGTTGCGTGGCCGATCCTGTGAGCTCCGCACCATTGTATTGCCTGCCAGATGCTTTCTTTCCCGAATGCCTCGCCGGCGTGAATGGTGATATTAAAATTCTCGCGCTGAATATAGTGAAATGCATCCACATGCTTCTTGGGCGGAAAACCGCCTTCCTCGCCGGCAAGGTCAAATCCAACAACTCCGCGCTCCCTGAAATCAACAGCGAGTTCAGCCATCTCTTGTGAAAGACTCATGTTTCTCATTGCGCAAATGATAAGCCCATATTGAACGCCAAAGTCCTTCTGACCCCGTTCAAGTCCGCGCAATACCGCATTCACCACTTCATCCCAATGCAGTCCCTTGTCCGTGTGAAAGAGGGGTGAGAACCTCGTTTCAACATAAACGACGCCGTCATTGTACATGTCTTCCATCATTTCATATGCGACGCGCTCCAGGGCCTCCTCAGTTTGCATTACACCGCAGGTGTGGGCAAATCCTTCGAGGTACAACGGCAAACTGCCGCGCTGGGCGCCGCGATGAAACCAATGAGCAAGCTCACCGGAGTCACGCGTCGGCAACTTCTCATATCCTGTTTCGTCTGCAAGCTCAATGACAGTCGAGGGCCTCAGCCCACCATCGAGATGGTCATGAAGAAGTACCTTGGGGAGTGATTGGATAAAGCGTTCGGATAGTCTCATGAGGCGTGGAATCGTCGATGTGAGAGAGAATGCTGTTCGAAAAATGTACAAAGGCATGGGGTGAAATGCAACGAACTCTCCGTAACCGCGCATTGACTTTCGGGAATCGATTTCTCTACTTGACTTCAAGGGTTGTACGAATTCACACAAGGATTCCTCTTTGCGCATACCAGCCGGCTTGCATCATGTAACAACGCTCGACCATCCTGACCTCGATCCGTACAGGACAATGCGAAGGCAGGAGGCACACAAAAGGCAGGGCATCTTCATTGCGGAGGGCGAAAAGGTTGTCGTGCGACTGTTGAGTTCGGGGCTCGAAGTAATCTCTTTGTTGGCAACCCCTCAAAGGCACATGAACCTTGGAGAAGATTCGCCTGAAGATCGCTGTCCTGTTTTCCTTGCCGAGCATTCCCTCATCGAGTCAATTGCCGGATTCAGACTTCATCAGGGGATTATGGCAATAGGACGTGTTCCGGAAGAGCAATCACTGACCCAGATTGTGCAGAACCAACGTGAGCCGTTCCTCTTCGCAGCGCTTGATGGCATTGCGCATTCCGAAAATGTGGGCAACATTGTCAGGAACTGCGCGGCGTTCGGGGTTCAGGCAATCGTGGTTGGAGAAACATCGTGCAGCCCTTACTTGCGACGAGCAGTGAGAAACTCCATGGGCGGAGTGTTCACGGTACAAGTTCTCCACGCGAAGAACCTGCCGGAGTCTCTCCAATACCTTAAGCGGGAATACTCCGCTTCGATTATCGCAGCCCACCCGCACACAACCGCAACATTTGAGTCCCTGCAGATTCGCGGTAACACATGTGTCGTGTTCGGAAGCGAGGACAGCGGAATATCAGAAAAAGTCAGGAACCTTGTGACACACCTCGTTGCAATCCCGATGCGCGAGGGCATTGACTCACTGAACGTCGGTAGCGCGAGCGCCGTGGTTCTCTACGAGCTTGCAAGAAAGCGAAGGGTCTAGACAGATTACATCAGGCCGCGGAAGACGGAATGTATTTCATCCCTAAACCCCATACACACACTGACACAAGCAATCCCGGGAACATCGGCTCGACACCCAACGGAAAGGTATCTGGCGAACCAAATTGTTGTGACCAACCAATGATCATCCAGCCAAGAGAGGTTGTACAGCCGAGACACATTGCCCATAACGCAAACCGCGATGACACAGTCAATCGCTTGAAGTAGCTTGTCAGAAGCGGAATCAACAGCCCCGGTACAATGATAGTGCCGATGGTGTACCACTGTTTGATCACAGAGGGAATCAGAATGCACATCCCGATAGCTACTCCGGCGGTTGCAATCAAGGAAATGCGTGTGTGGACTATTGCAATTCGGTCACTTCTTTCTCGCGACACTCTCCAAACGATGTCCCTCCCGATGCTTGATGCCGATACGAATGTCAGTGTGTTTAGTGTCGACATGATCGTCGCAAGCATGCCTACATAGAACATGCCCTTTGCGAATGGTGGTAGAACTGCTTCTGCCAGAATCGGAAACGCCATGACCGGATTGGTCAGATCAGGCATTATCGCCCGCGCGTACAATCCCGCTGTTGCCGTCATTCCGTCAAAAAACAGCCAGAATGGTATTGACCAGAGGATCCCTTTGCGAGCCACCGATGGTGATTGCGCCGCAAGACAACGCTGATGAAATGAAGGATCGACGAGCGTCCACAACGCAATGAGAAACCAAACCAGGATGAACTGCAGAGAGTTTCCTCCGTGCCAAGCAAGATGCAGTGAGGGCACATGTGATTGGATGAACTCAAATCCGCCGAACTGCAGGTGGGCAAACGGCAGAATGATTGCAAATCCTGCAAACATCAGTATGAACTCAAACATATCCGTCTGAACATCCGCCCGGAAACCGCCGCTCAATAAGTACGCGCTTGTTGCAGCCATCCCCGCGAAGAGACATGTGATCATACTCCAACCGGAAACCATTTGCAAAAGCGTACCGAGCATAAGGATGTATGGAGCCGGTGATGTCAGCAGAAAGGTGAGGATCGCTCCTACCATCGCTGTCGGGCGTCCATATGATTGTTCAAGCTTGTCAGGGATAGAGACAAGCCCTGATTCCCTGATACGACGTGCGAAGAAAAGCGCGAACAGAAGCGCGAAGAAATAGTAGGGAACTCCTTGAACCACCCAGTTGGAAATCCCGTAGAGGTAGGAAAACTCGCCAACGCCAAGGATCCCGCCGTACCAGGTGGAAACCAGTGTCATGACGAAGACTGGCAACGTGAGAGAACGACCCGCCAAGAGAAAATCGGATGTTGAAGATGATCGACGTGTCGCGCGAAAACCAATGAAAAGAACGGCAGCGAAGTAAGCCGCGACCACTGCAAGATCGACAGGGGCCAGCGTTACAACATTCATTTGACGTTCTTCATGACGAGAACCAGCATCCTTCCCCGCCTTAGCTTGACGCCGAAAGGAGATTTCACCACAACGTTGGACACCCCAATCTCACCATGTCCCATCTGCGCATTCTTCAAAGGATACTTCAACCCGCGCAGAGTGATCCCCTCCGAGCGTGAATACGGAATGAGACTTACCGTTGTGCCTCGAGGCGCCTTGTAATCAAAATGGCGTTCCACAAAAAAGGCGGACCACTCATCCCCCTGCATTGAAACGCGAAGCACCTTCGTGTACTTCCAAACAACACAAAGATTTCCGAGAGTGTGATCAATGCGCTTCCCTGTTGCACCGAGAATTGCGATCTCCCCCACTCCTTCGTGAACGCAATAGTCTAAAGCTTTCTCAAGATCAGTATTGTCCTGCCTGCCAACGCGGACAATTCTGGATGTTGAAAACCGTTTGCGCGCTGCTCGAGAAATGGAATCAAGGTCACCTATGATAACATTGGGTTTTCTGAACGAGCGGGGAAAACTGTTTGCGGCCCCATCAACCACAATCAAAAGTGAGCGACTGCCCGCCACACGTGACAGCAGGGTGCGCGAAGGGTGCTCTCCATTGCAGACGATGACAGCTTTGCGATGCCTTCTGTTCATAGACTCACACCAAGCATGAAAAAGAAATCTCTCTCAGCTCCCACGAAGAATGAGGAACCCTCGCCGTACGAGGCATAGAGTCGGTCAAAGATGTTGTTCACCTGAATTTTCGCTTCGAGGTCCGCATCATCTATAACGTCCCGAAGTAAGTACGACATCCATCCGTCGCTTACAAAGGACGGATCGACCGTGTTCTCCTCATCCTTGTAGTTGTCGGTGTATTGCTTTCCGACAAAACGACCTGACAGTGAAACGGCAAATCCTTGTTCCCTGAACGTCAATCGCACATTGCCTAGAATGTCCGGAAATCCCGCAATAGGATTCTTATCAAGGCCAATCGGCGCCCCTGTTGAATAGTCGGTGTGGCGCACAAACGTATTACTGCTGAATGTAAAGTTGCCGCCTGCCTCAAGAGCAGGGGTGATCGCGAAACGCCCTGAAAACTCGAATCCAATATGACGCGTCCGTTCAGCATTGCCAGTAACGGGCTGGCCGAAGCGATCAACCTGCCCGCTCTTCACAATTTCGTCCGTGAATTCCATCCAGTAGACACCTGCGGTTACTTTCGCGACACTGGACGAATAGGCACCGCCCAGTTCCAGGTTCAACAATGCTTCGGGCTTTACCAAAGGTTTTGTAAAATCATACACGCCGGAGGCATCAGTCTCAAATTGAGGTGTGACGCCGCCCCATGACGCTGGTGTGCTTGCTTCCGCGGCGTCATAGAGGTTTTTCAATCTGGGCTCGCGTTGTGTGTACGCCAGACTCAGATAGGTATTCCAGGAATCATCCAGAAGGTAGTTCACGCCAACACGAGGGTTAAGAAAATGGTACGGAACGGAAAAGTCAGTTCCAATGAACTTTTCATCGTATAGTTTGTATTGGTTGTAAGAGTACTGAAGATTCAGAAGCAGCTTCACATCGTGTTGAAGGTTATAGATTTCATGCGCAAACAGCGACACGATATCCTTCGCCCCGCGGTATTGGTAATATCGGTAGTCTTCAGGAATGGCAACCGGACTTTGACTGACGCGTTGAAGTCTCCCCCAATGCTCCGAACGATGAATACGCAGCTCCCCACCGACAATCAGATCTCCATTGTCATGTTTGATGGAGAGCCGCGGGAGCCAGCCATATTGTGTATTGTCGACGGTTGCGCGGATAAGCCCCTCAGAAAAGAAAAGCGTATCCGGGTCGCCGCTAACGGGAAAGCCAAATTCAGGCGCTACACGGAAATAGGAAAACGGAGCCCATGTACCGTCGTAGTCGAAGTGCCCCTCGCCGAGAATGAGGAAAAATGTGTTGTTCAAAGTTAAGGAAGGCGTCAGACGCCATTCGTGAAGCACTTCATAGTGTGGTTGCGAGAACTGCTCGGTTTCCTCCTCGCGTAGAATTGGATTGGCTTTTCTCCTCTTGCGATCCTTGATATCGGACTTGGGAATTCCATAGTACGCGAGATGATCTTCAACCGGACCCCCGTAGAAATTTACTTGGGTCGTCATTGCATCGTCGTAGCGTACCAATCCGGTGAAGTAGCTTTGAAAATTGGTCCACGAACGGTCGCGGTAACCATTACTCAGAATTGAAGAGAGCCGAGCGTGGAGAGCATATCGATCCGCAAACAATCCCGATTCAAACGATGCAGAGTATTTTCGCGTATTGTAACTCCCTGCTCCGGCGGAAAGATACAGTCGACGCTCACTGCCTGTTCCTCCAGTCACCAGATTGACGGAACCACCGATTGCCGGGGCGCCGTAGAAGGCGCTCCCTGCTCCACGCTGAACCTGAATGTCCTCCAGACTGGCTGTCAGGTCGGGAAAATCCAGCCAATACACGTTGTGATCTTCCGGGTCGTTTTGGGGAATCCCGTTGACCATTACTCCAATCCGTCTCGCGTCAAAGCCGCGAATATTAAGATACGTGTAGCCGATACCGTTTCCGCCGTCAGAATAGTAGGTCGTCGAAGGAAGCCCGGACAGAAGAACCGGCACATCCTGCACGGAATAACGCTCGCGAATATCCACGCGCGAAAGCGTTTCGAAGGTCACCGGCGTGACGCGTTCAGTTGCACGTGTTGCGCTGACTGTTATGGGCTGAATCTGAATTTCACGGGGGAAAAGATGAACAACTATCGCTGTGTCGGCGTCTGCAATGGACAGCGTCTGGGGGATGTAGCCAACAAGAAAAACCTTGATTTCGCCGTCGTCAGGCGCGGAAAGTGACAGCCAGAATCTGCCTTCGCTATCTGTGCTGACGCCATAGTCGCGATTGACAAGGACAACACTTGCACCACCGAGAGGTTTCCCTGAATCCCTGTCGAAAACCCTGCCGTGAATATCGCGTGCGTGCAGGGAACACGCTGCGCAACATGCGAAAACAAAACATACAACGGATCTCATGACTCTCCTTAAAAAAAAGACAAATGCCGTTCATCCGGTAACCGAGCCGGAGAAACGGCAATGCGAAGAGATCCAGGTCTCTTGGGTTCCGTTTCCCTACGCTGGTATTGCCCAGATCAGGTTCCCAGGGTCTTATCTCAGTCCCGATGTGCGGGACACCCCTAACGGATTCATATGAAAAATAGTGATCGCGGTTGAAACTTACAAGTGAATCACGGCGAACTCAATATAGTGAGTTGATGCGGAACGCGCGGTAGGGAAAATGATTTGGTATTGAAAGATCCCAGGATATGCTCCCAAACGCGTCAACTTCGAGAATCCTCTGAACAGTGCCATAGCAAATGAGCGTCCTGCCATCCTCATTGCGGTGGGCAAAACCGAGGGCAAATCCATAGAGCATCGACGCATTTCTGTATTCCCAGACCATTTGTGCCGTCATGGCATTTTCATCCACAGTGTACTCAACTGCGCGGCTGACCGGCGGAACATGCAGGTTACCGTTATCAAACAACAGAATGTTTCCGTTCGCAAGACGTCGAATACCGTGTTGATGCGAGAACCCGTTTAAGGGATCATTGACGAATGTAAACTGGTTGTTCTCCCCGCCAAGTCTCCAGATAATCGCCCCGGTTTCTTTGTCAATTTTTGTGACTTCATCCATATTGCGGAATGAAACCAGAAGATCACCGTCGGCATCAATTTCAATTGCATTCGCATGCCAGGGGTTTACGTTCGCCCCGGTCAAAGGAATATCCGACTGGGCATCGGCAACCAGAAAATGATCAAACGTACTCCAGCGAAACGGAGAAGAACCTGTTGTATTCCCTTCGATCGTCATGCCGCGCACACGGGCATTGCTGAGGCCGCCGATTCCGGTAAGATCCATCGTACGAAAGTCCGTCGCGTATAGGTAATAGTCCGTACCAACGACGCGCAGTTCGTGGACGCCCGTTTCCGCCGTTGTCTGCGCGCTGTATTCGTTCACGATGTTGCCGAGAGCGTCCATTTCAAAAAATCGACTCACCCCATTCAATGTTGAATAGGCCGTGAATTTCCCGTTCGGCTGGCGCTGGAAATCCGTCACCGGACCATCAAATTGTCGATACCAAACGATTTCTCCTCCGTTGTTTGCGATTACCGCAGCGCTTGGGCCAGAGGTTGGCGTAGGAGTGAGACCCAACATCACATAGCCCGGCGAAGGAATGTTGCTGGCGGTGAGTGTAAACACCGGCATGTTTGCCGGAAGGGAATCCGTTTGAAGCACCACCGAACTACTCAGTGTGGAATCGCCGCTCTGTGAAAATGCCTTTGCTCTGAGGAAGTACATCGTGGCAGGTCTCAGGCCAAGGATCGGAACAGCAACGGACGTGTCATTCACACTGAATCGCGGGGTTGATTGAAATGAAAGAGAATCGGTGCTGTACTCCATGGCAACAAGTGACGCCGCACTGAGGACAATCCGGGCATTGGCGCTCAAGACACAATTGTTGCTCGGAGAAACTGCCAGCGAGGAAATTACAGGAATTTCGCGAGGCAGAGGCGGGGCAACGGCTTCATCTTCGCACGCCGGGAGACACAGAACAATCAAGGCAACTGCCGGAGGGACCCACTCGTCCAGAAGACGAATTCTCATTCCATTCCTCTCACCGTGCTATTCCATACATTTGGCCCGAAGCATAGGAAATTCTTCGCGTCGAGCTTTTCCCTTTTGCAACCCCTCAATCGATGCCAACAGGGAACCATCCTCGTTTTTGCGATAAGTGATCCGTTGCGGGAAATCGTGCTCAGGGTTCTCGAACACAGCTTCGTGTTCACTGCATTTTACCAATAGGAACGACGTCTCCTTCTGGCCGGACGGGTTTGCAACATAGAACACACTGTCACTCCTCATGACTATGCGAATGAATTCATACGCAACCGTTTTCTCACCCGTTACCGTCCGACTCATTCCGAGCATGGACTTGCCAAGGGGTTGCATCCACTGTTCCTCAATCGTGACGGTTGGGAAATCACCCCGCCAGCAACCGGTTATCCAGGATAATGGCGCAAGGTCCTGCATGGAGATTTGTCCGCGGACACTGGCGGCCAACATGATCGTCAACAGTAACGTGGAGAAACAACTGTACTTCTTCATGTGTAGTTTCCAATTAGAAGTGGCAACGAGCGGAGGTACTTCTCAATAAGGGATTCAGCCAATTCCCAATCAAGTCCTTCCGGGGATTCGAGATTATGGGCGAGTTCAGCCAGGATGCGATCCTGAACCATCCCTCTTTCTCTTGCAATAGAATATGGAAGGCGATGAAACGTCACCATCGAGTATTTTGGTATGAAAACATCTGGATACTTGCTTTGCAACGCCTGCTCAAGTTTCCTCTTCAATTGAAACTGCGGTGTTGCAACGAGATCCCGCATTTCAACAAAGTTTTCGATCGCCAGATCGGCAATCGCATCGGTGTTCACCTTTCGTCTTTCTTCAAATCCCTTGAAAACATTCTCCCAGCCCGTCGAATTCGGTTCACTATTCCCCAGTTGCACATTCAGCCAGGTGCAGTCTTCAAAAGCGGCGTTCATCCCCTGACCGAAGAACGGTACTATGGCGTGAGCAGCATCGCCCAGGAGAAGAGCCGTTCCACCTGAGTGCCACGGCGAACACTTCACGGTCACCATTGTGCCGGTGGGATTGGTGAAGAAATCCTCAAGCAAACACGGCATCATGGGTACTGCATCGGGGAATTGTGCGGAGAAAAACGAATGCACACCTGACTCATCCTCAAGCGAGGCGAAGCTCTGCTCTCCTTTGAGTGGGTAGAAGAATGTGCACGTAAAACTGTGATCCGTATTCGGCAAGGCAATGAGCATGAACATCGTACGCGGCCAGATGTGCAAGGCGTTTGGATCCATCCGAAAGTCTCCATCAGAACCGGAAGGAATCATCAGTTCCTTGTAACCGTAGTCCAATTGTTCTTGGGAAACCTTGGTGAGCCCCGAATTCTCCATGTCCGTTCGAATGGCAGAGGCGGAACCATCCGTTCCAATCACTGTTGAGACTTCTAGAACGCGCTCTGTTCCGGTGCGCTCATTTTGCAGGTACAGCTTCGAGTTCCGAAAGTCCATACCTGTGCAACGCTCATTGAAGTGAATCATGACATCTTGGGATGAATCAGCTGCGTCCAGAAGCGCGGTATTCAACAAAGCGCGGGATACAGCGTAAATCACTTCTGAATCATCCTTGCCGTACCGCTGGAGAGAAAGCGAGCCCGAAACAGGATGGATCATTCTCCCCCGCATGGGAATCGCGATGCGCATGATCTGATCATACAGACCAACTTCGCGAAGTGCGTGAATCCCGCGTGCAGAAAGAGCGAGATTGATGGAGCGGCCAGCCGGAATAACTTCCTTCCTCATGTCCGGTCGGCGTTCGAAGACTTCAACCACAAATCCACGTTTCGACAAATACGTCGCCAACAACATGCCGGCCAGTCCACCGCCGACAAGTGTTATTTTGTGCCGATCCATTGTTTCCTCGGAAACGTTCGGTTCACTTAAAGCTTCCGCCTTTTGCCGTCCACCACGGATGAATTTCCACCGCCAGACCAAAACTCGCGACGAGAATGAGTCCTGACAGCTTCATATCTCTCTCCTATTTATTTTAGTACCGTGCCGAATATCCTGACAAGGCGATGAACATCGGCAAAGGTGTTGTAGAGGGGACACGGGGCAACGCGGATCACATTCGGTTCACGCCAATCACACAGGATGCCTTGTTGCATGAGATTGCGGTACACCGTCGCACCATTGCCAGTAATCATAATAGAAAGCTGGGCGCCGCGGTTGGACGGCTCCAGAGGAGTCAGGATTGTGAAATCACATTTACACGCTCCAAGCATGAACTCCAAATAGCCTGTGAGCAACTCGCTTTTTGCGCGGATGGCATCCATACCGGCTTCATCAAAGATTTCCGTGGATGCGCGCAATGCTGCAAGCTGAAATATCGGCGGGTTACTGAGTTGCCAGCCTTCCGCGCCGGGGATCGGAACAAACTCCGGCCCCATGCGGAATCGAGTCGCTTTATCATTCCCCCACCAGCCCGCCAGCCGCGGAATATCAGAACGTGAACCGTGCCTCTCATGGACGAAACAGCCCGCTATTGTTCCGGGTCCGCCGCACAAATACTTGTACGAACACCACACCGCGAAATCAACGTCCCACTCATGAAGTTTCATCGGAATGTTGCCGGCGGCATGCGCAAGGTCAAAACCAACAACGCAGCCTTGTTCCTGACCAACACGGGCAATGCGTTCCATATCAAAGACCTGCCCCGAGTAATAATTGACCCCACCCATCATAATAAGCGCAAGTGTGTCGCGCTCCTTTCTGATCAACCCCTCAATATCATCTTGTCGAATCGAAGTCTCCCCCGGTCGCGGCTGAAGCTCAAGAATATCGCGACGCGGATCTCCGTTGTGCAGTTTCACTTGCGATTCAATCGCATAGCGATCAGATGGAAACGGGACTGGCTCAATCAGAATCTTTGTGCGTTTGCCGGAGGGGCGATAGAACGAAATCATCATAAGATGAAGATTGGTCGTCAAAGAATTCATGACGACAACTTCGGACGGAAGAGCGCCAACCAGTCGCGCTGTCTGTTCGGTGAGTAATTCATGATACGAGAGCCAGGGGTACTTTGCCTGAAAATGACCCTCGACGCCAAGACGTTCCCAGTCTTTCAGTTCTTGTTCAATATGCCCGCGAACAGTCTTCGGTTGAAGACCAAGGGAGTGACCGCAGAGGTAGGTCAGCGGATTCCCATCAGCACCCGTTGGAATGTGAAAGCGGGATCGAAAACCTGCGAGGGGATCGTTCCTGTCGAGTTCCTGCGCGAATGCGCTGTCGTCACGAAAGATCATCTATGCCCTAAATCGCAAGCCACTCTCTTGCTGTTCCGGAATACAATCGCGCCTTCGTTGCAGGGTCGAGACCAAGTGAGCTAATCATTGCGCCAGGATGCGTTTCGCCCAAAGGAAATGGGTAATCAGAGCCAAGGGCAATCTGTTTTGGCCCTAAGATATCCATGAGGTATCTCAACATCACAGAATCATGCGTGATTGAATCAAGGTAAAATTTGTCAAGATACGTACGAGGCCCGGTCCGGATGTTCGTGGCGCAAAGGTCCGGTCGCGATTGAAATCCGTGTTCAATGCGCCCGAGTGTTCCGGGGAATGATCCGCCGCCATGTGCAAATGCCACTCTCAGGCGGGGAAGCTTGTCAAATACACCGCCAAAAATCATCGAGCAGATTGCGAGTGAAACCTCCGCCGGCATTCCTACAAGCCAGGGAAGCCAGTAACGCGGCATTTTCTCCTTGCTCATCATATCCCACGGATGAACAAAAATTGCTGCTCCAAGCTCTTCGGCCACCTGGAACACCGGAAACAGATGCTGGTCATCAAGATTCCAATCGTTAACATGACTGCCGATCTCAATTCCTGACAGTTTGAGCTCCTTCATACACCGTTCCAATTCACGTATTGCCAAACCTGCATCCTGCAAGGGAAGCGTTCCAAGCCCGCGAAACCTTGAAGGATGTTCCTCAACAACTCCGGCTATATGGTCATTGAGAAAACGGCTCAGGTCATATGCGTCGTTTGGTTTTGCCCAATAGCTGAACATCACCGGAACGGTCGAGAGAACCTGCATCGATATCTGTTCAGCGTCGCAATCCGCCAGCCGCGCTTTGGGATCCCAGAGGTTCTGTTCGACGTCGCGAAAATGCTTAGCGTCAATCATCATTCGCGCGCAGCCGGGTTTGTGATGCTCAAGATTCACAAAGCCGCCATACCCGTACTTCTTCTTGAAATCAGGAAGCCGTTCAGGAAGAATATGGGTGTGGATATCGATCTTTTCGACGGATATGCCTGTGCCCTGATTTGTCAAACGGGTTTGGGCGGTCGTTCCATTTTCGCGCCGCACTTCTTGCAGGTGGTGTGATCCGGAGAATTATAGAAGTGATCAAAGATGGGCGGCAGTTGTGTAACAATGTTTGTCAGTTGGACATACTTCTCAAACAGCTTTGTTCCGCATTTCTCACAAAACCAGAGAAATCCGTCCATCTCGCCGGGCGTTCGCTGACGTTCAATAACCAACCCAACTGTATTGGCAGGTCGTTGAGGTGAGTGGGGAACCTTCGGTGGCAGCAGAAAAATCTCACCCTGGCGGATCTTCACGTCTTTGGGAGCTCCATCCTCAACAATCCTTACTGTGATGTCACCTTCAATCTGATAGAAGAACTCCTCGCCTTCATCGTAGTGATAGTCCTTGCGCGCGTTTGGTCCGCCGACCACCATTACCATAAAATCCGCATCCTCATAAACCATTTTGTTGCCAACGGGTGGCTTGAGGAGGTGCCGGTGATCATCGATCCATTGCTTGAAGTTTATTGGTGGAAGGACTTTTGCCATGGTGTAGTCTCCGGTGTTGTTGGATTCTTACTGGATCGTTGCGATAACCTTGATTTCAATTGCAATCGGCGTCGGCAGAGAACGAACTTCAACCGTGGTTCTTGTCGGTTGATTGGTTGCGAAATACTCTGCATACACTTCGTTGAATGTTGGAAAATCTTTTTTCATGTGGGTGAGGAAAACAGTGACGTCAACAATGTTCTCCCACGACGAACCCGCATCTTCGAGGATTGCGTTGACATTTCTGAACATCGAGCGGCACTGCGTTGCAATGTCATGTGAAATGACGTTCCCACTAGCATCGAGTTCCACTCCGGGAATAGTCTTGCTTCCTTTTTCCCGTGGTCCGATTCCCGACAAGAACAATAGATTGCCTACCCGTCGGGCATGCGGATATGGACCGACAGGTTCAGCAGCTCTTGAAGAATGAACGAAGTCCTTGGTCAAAAAAATGCCTCAGAATTTCACACATACATTTTTGGGTTCTGTGAAAAAGCGAAGGGCTTCAAGTCCACCTTCCCGCCCGACACCCGAGTGTTTCATTCCCCCAAACGGTGTGCGAAGATCACGCAGGAGCCAACAGTTGATCCACACAATGCCGGCCTGAAGCTGTGCCGCTAAACGGTGAGCACGAGAAAGGTCAGACGTCCAGATAACAGACGCCAAGCCGTAGGCCGAGCTATTGGCCACCGTAAGGGCTTCATCCTCGCCGGAGAACGGAGTTATCGTCACGACGGGTCCAAAGATTTCTTCCTGATTCGTACGACATCCCGAAGGCAATCCGGCAATAACCGTCGGCTCCATGAACCATCCTTCCGCGCAGCGGCCATCGAGCTTCACTTGTTTGCCTCCGCAAAGGATCTTCCCGCCCTCCTGTTTCGCAAGATCAATATACGAGATGATCTTGTCAAAGTGTCTCTTGGAATTGATTGCCCCAAGATCGCTTTTCGCCGACTCGGGATCGCCAACACTTAAGGCTCTCGTTCGAGAGAGAAAGTCAGAAACAAACCGATCGTACAGTGATTGTTCAACGAGGATCCTCGAACCGCACAAACAAATCTCGCCTTGATTCGAGAAGGATGACCGGATCGTCGCTTGAAGCGTCTCTTGATAGTCGCAATCTGCAAAAATGATGACGGGATTTTTACCGCCCATCTCCAGCGAGAGTTTCTTGAATTTCGGACTTGCTGCTTCGGCAATGGTCCGTCCTGTTGTTGTTCCGCCTGTAAAGGTCACTGCCTTCACATCCGGATGGCTGACGATAGCCATTCCTACACGCGGACCTTCGCCATGAACAATGTTTAAAACACCGGGTGGCAATCCTGCTTCAGTACAGAGTTCACCCAGCATGAACGATGTAAGCGGTGCAAGTTCGGACGGTTTTCCAACAACACAATTCCCCGCCGCAATAGCGGGAGCAACCTTCCATGAAAACAAATATAAAGGGAGGTTCCAGGGAGAAATCGCCCCGACTACACCAAGCGGTTGGCGTAGCGTGTAGTTCAACGAGGAACCCTCAACAGCGTGGGACTCGCTCGCGAATCCCACAATCGCTGAAGCAAAGAACCGAAAGTTCGCCGATGCCCTGGGAATATCAAGCGATCGGGCCTGGGCAACCGGCTTGCCGCTATCTCTTGACTCGGCTTGTGAGAGCTTTTCAACGTCGCGTTCAATCAGGTCCGCTATTTTCGTGAGAATGCGCGAACGATATTCTGCAGATGTTGCCGACCACGACGCGAATGCATTCCTTCCCGCGGATACCGCGTTCTCCACATCCTTTTCATCGGAGTCAGGAATCTGTGTAAACACCTTCCCTGTCGCGGGCTCGAGGCCGTCCAGGTACTTCCCGGCGAGGGGTGGTAGGAGTTTTCCATCAATGTAGTTGGAGAGAAGAATCACCGCGGGCTTACCATCTCACTGTTGCGAGTAGTAGAATCCGAGATTCTTTTTCAATCCCGCGGGAAGTTCGGGCAACCGGGAGCGGGGGATGAGAAACGTGGACAAGTTGAACAGATCTCCGAAGATTTTGTACTTATCCACCGTGGCCTTGAGATAGTTATAGCCGGTGGAACCACCCGTGCCGATCTTATTCCCGATCATCCGATGCGCCATGAGCGCATGACGATATCGCCAAAGTGTCCATTGTTCATCCATATCCATCAACACCGTAAGCAGCCGAAATGGAATATGCAGGATCGGCTCATCGCGATATAGCATAATCAACAAAGCGGCTTCCGTGGCTTCATGAGAAAGGCGTCGTTTTCGGCTGCGAACAAGTTCCTCGTGTTTCGCAGGATCAATGAGTGCGGCAAAATTCTCTTCGTTTGCCTTGACCTCATCGAGTTGTGGTTGTTTCTCCTGCTGGGAAGACACAGTGTTGCTCATGATAGCGCGTCTGTCACTCTCCAGCATGTCAGCCACGGCGGAACGATAGTGGTCCCAAAAGTTGAAACCTTGAAAATCCAGAAACGGGGTCCGCCCGAGCCATTGCTCAACGGCGCCGAATAGTGTCAGCCCCTGTTCCGAATCATGAACAACCTCCTGGTGGTCCTTGTCGAGATGTTTGTAGTATGCTTCTTTATTATAGAGCAGTCTCTGCTCCGTGGCCATTCCAATCTTGTTTTCAATAAGCCGGAACTGATAGCTCTGAAATCCCGAAGCTGGGTACAATACGTCGCGAAACTCAAGGAAATCGAGCGCGGTCATTGTCTCGAGCACATGGAGCTGATCGATCAGGAGTTTTTGGATTTCCGTGATGCGCGCGAGACGGAGTGTCGCAATGCCTACCTGCTTCTCGTCAACGCGGTCGCCCGAAAATGTTGCAAGAACTGCATCCAGCTCAAACAGAATTTGTTTAAACCAAAGTTCGTAGACCTGGTGGACGATGATGAACAAATGCTCATCGTGAGCAGGTTTGCCGACTTCCGCGCTCTTCAGCGACTGGCTATCCAGAAGTTTTGCGAGCTGCAGGTAGTCGGTGTATGCTAGTGGTGATTCGTTTCGGGCCATTGGGTTTTTATGCGGTTAGGGCTGTGATGGCTGTGGTAGATAATCAAAACTCAGAGAGAAAGTCAAGGAAGAAGCAAAGCTATGCCCCAAGGGCAATCAGGTGTTGTTCGACGGAACGCGCAAGCGCATCGAGATTATAGCCTCCTTCAAGCACCGACACAATCGGCGCAGTTCCCGAGACGGCCCTTGTCATCCATCCGTATGATTCTTCCGTAAGAAGCATTCCTCCCAACGGGTCTTCGCGGTGCGCATCAAATCCCGCCGAGATGACGAGAAGTTCCGGCTTGAATCCGGAAAGAGCGGGAACAACCTCATCATCAAATGCTCTCTTATAAACCTCATCATCTGAACCACCCGGAAGAGGAATATTCAACGTATACCCTTTCCCATCTCCCTTCCCTGTTTCATTGCGCGCGCCGGTGCCAGGGTAAAAAGGATATTGATGCAGGCTGATATACAACACAGAGGGATCCTCTTCAAAGATATGCTGTGTGCCATTCCCGTGGTGAACATCCCAATCAAGAATAGCGATGTTCTTCAACCCGTGCTTCAGTTGGGCATTACGTACTCCAACTGCGACATTGTTAAACAGACAGAACCCCATTGGGCGGTCGTGTTCCGCGTGATGACCCGGAGGCCGCACGGCACAAAACGCTGAACCGTTTTTTGCAATAACAGCATCAATGGCGGATAGGACCGCACCGACAGCAAGCGTGGCAACATCGTAGCTCTTTCGCACCGTAAATGTATCGCCTTCATCCAGTAATCCCCCTCCCTGCTCGCAGATCTTCCTGACGAATTCGATATGAGAAGGCAAATGCACCGCCAGCAATTCGTTTTCAATCGCATGACGAGGTTCCCGTTGAACAAGGCTCTTCATCATTCCACAATCGTGAAGATGTGTTACGATGGCTTTGAGCCTATCCGCGCGTTCCGGATGTCCCGCCGGTGGAGTATGCTCGAGGAATGTTGCACTGTAGAAAAACACCATGTTGCTGCTATTCATTGTGGCTTCGTTCGCTGAGGAGGTCTTGCCGCCAAGATAGTGATGTTGATTCGCGTTTCCAACTTCTTCGCTGTATGTGTTGCGTCTCGTTCAATGCGTGGCTATATTCACACATACAGTTTACGCAAATGAAATTCCCATCTCCCCTCATTTCAGGCATTCTCCTCAAGCGCTATAGGCGCTTCTTGATTGATGTGCGACTCGGTGACGGAACCGTCGTAACCGCGCATTGCCCGAACTCCGGAAAAATGCTCGGCTGTTCCGACCCGGGCAGTGAAGTGATGCTGTTGAAAAGTTCAGCTCCCGGACGAAAAAATCCGCTCAACTGGGAGCTCATCAAAGCGGGCGGCACATGGGTCTCCATCAATCCGCTCATTGGACACAAAATTGCTGTTGAAGCCATTTCCAACGGACTTCTTGGGGAGCGCGCTGCATTCTCAGAAATCCAGCGCGACGCAACAATCGGGATGAGAACCCAGATTGACCTGCTGATGCACGGAATGGACCATAACACAGTGGTGAACATCTTCACCGTAACGTGCGCCGAGGACGGCATCGCTCTCTTTCCTGACAGTGCAAATGCAAAAGCAGAGAGACGCGTGCGCCAATTAGGTGAAATCGCTCAACAGGGCCATCAGGCGGTGGCATTCTTTCTCGTCCAGCGTAGTGATTGCAGTGTCCTTAAACCCGCCGTCCATATCCATCATGATTTTCACGAAGCCATGCTCGGCGCACGCAAGGCCGGGGCTCAGCTTCTTGCCTATTCCGCTACAGTGGACCCGTCCGGAGTTGACATCCGCAAACCCATTGAGTGCGTTCTTGACTGAGCGAGCATGAACGCGGAAGCCGGATTGCGCGGCGTCCTCCAGGATATCATCAAGGGACAGATTGTCAAAAGATCACGACACGAACTCGTATGGGAGACACGCGATGTTTCTCTGGAGTTTATTGACGTATTGACAACGGAAGGATATTCAGCAACTGTTGTTGAGAGGGTTAACATCAAGCCTGGAGAACGCGTACCAGCTTTTTATCTTGACGGTTCAACCGCTTACTTCGGATGGGTGTTCTGGGAAAAATTCTCTCAGTTGAAGCTTCGCAAGCTCTTCGGGTCGGTCGTGCGCAATGCAAAAGGAGACTGGGCTGTACAGATTCCTGAGAAACGGCGGACAATCATTTACACCAACACGGCGCTCGTTTCCGAAATGGACATTGAGAACCCATCGGGGTTTTGATGCCTGAGCTTCCCGACCTCTTGTACATCCAGAAGTACCTCGTGAAGGAAATCCGCGGAAGAACGATCAAGGATACACTGGTGAAACAACAGGTGGTTCTTCGTGTGGCAATTCCCCGGGCGTTTGAGAGCACGCTTCGCAACCTTACAATCAAGGGCATCCACCTTCGCGGCCCGTTCTTACGGTTCGAGTTATCAAATGACGTGGACATCATTCTCAACCTAATGCTCGCGGGTCGATTGCAACATCAGCGTGACGGAGAGAAAACTGACGGTCATCTTTGCTGTTCATTGTTTCTCGATGACGCGTCACGGTTGAACCTGTGCGATGATGAAAGGATGGCAAAGCTCTACGTTGTTGCCAGCGGAGATTACTTAGCCGTACCCCGGTTCACAGCGCAAGGGGTTGATATTCTATCTCGTGAGTTCACCCGAAGCAAATTCGGAGAATTATTAGAGGCACATTCACGAAAACAAGTACGTGTATTCATCAACGACCACACGATTCTCAGCGCAATCGGAAATGCCTATGCCGATGAAATTCTTTTTGAGGCCCGGATTCACCCGAAGACATTCGTTGGGAAACTACGTGACGAAGAACGGGACCAATTGTTTGCCGCCATTCCAAACGTGATGAAATGGGGCTGTCAGCAAGTAACCAACGCCGGTCAGCCGATCCAGAAGAAAGTACGTAACCACATGCGCGTACGCAACAGACATGGCGAGCCATGTGTACACTGCGGGACGAAGATCAGGCGGGAGGGAGTACGCGGGTACGACGTTTATTTCTGCCCACAATGTCAACCAGCCGGAAGAACATTATTCATTGATTGGAGTCCGGCTTCACCACAAAACAAGAAAGGAACACCATGAAGAAGATTTTCACCAGTCTCTGCGCCCTTGTCTTCGCTTTTTCCGGAACCAATGGACAACAGGGGTTTCAACCCACGCCGGAGGCATCGGAAGCACTCAAGAACATCACACCCCAATCTCTTCTTGCGCATGTCCGATTTCTTTCGCATGACTTACTCGAAGGGCGCGCACCGGGAACACGCGGCGATCTTCTCACGCAGAGCTATATTGCGACGCAGATGCAGCTTCTAGGTCTGCAACCCGGAGGTGAAAATGGAAGTTATATCCAACGCGTCCCGATTGTCGCAATGAAAACTGACAAATCTGTGAAGATGAACCTTTCTGGCGGGGGCTCAAGTGCCCAGCTTGGTTTCGGACCTGACTTCATTGTCTTCACAGGGAACCAGGAGACCGATGTAAACGTCAAGGACGCGGAGATTGTGTTTGTCGGGTACGGCATCGTGGCGCCGGAACAGGAGTGGGATGATTACAAAAATGTGGATGTCTCAGGGAAAGTCCTATTGATGATGAACAACGACCCTTCCACTGAAGATCCAAAGTTTTTCGGAGGCAAGGCGCGCACATACTATGGCCGATGGACGTACAAATATGAAATCGCCGCGAAGAAAGGCGCTATCGGGGCAATCGTTATTCACACAACGGAATCAGCCGGCTATGGATGGAACGTTGTGGAATCATCATGGAGCGGAGAGCGATTCGAGTTATCTCAAAAACCCGGAATTCCGCGTATCGCTTTCAAGGCATGGACTTCGCACGACGCTACACAGAAAATCATGTCGATGGCAGGCAAGGAACTCTCCAAGCTTGTTGGAAGCGCTGAGAAGAGATCCTTCCAACCGGTTCCACTCGGTGTCAAGGTTTCCATGTCGCTTAAGACAGGGAAGCGCAATGTTGAAACTGCGAATGTGCTCGGCGCCCTCCCGGGTTCTGATCCACAATTGAAAAAAGAGGCCGTAATTTTCACTGGGCATCATGATCATTTCGGGATTGGCAAGTCTATTGACGGCGATTCGATTTACAACGGCGCTCTCGACAATGCAACCGGAACCAGCGCGGTGCTCGGACTCGCGCGCATGTACAGCACACTTCCACACCCTCCTAAACGAACAATGATTTTTGCCACAGTTGCCGCGGAAGAATATGGGCTCATCGGCTCTCAATTCTATGCTGAGAATCCAACGGTTCCCCCCGGACGACTTGCGGCAAACATTAACATTGACGGCATCAACATTTTCGGTCGCACGAAGGACATCATCATGGTTGGCCTTGGGAAATCCTCAATTGACAATACCCTGAAATCGGTGGCCGCATGGCAGGGCCGTGAGGTCAAACCTGATCAGTTTCCCGAACAGGGTTCATTCTATCGCTCTGATCAATTTAACTTCGCGAAGATTGGTGTGCCGTGCATGTATCTTGACGCAGGTGTCGAGTACATCGGAAAGCCAGCCGACTTCGGCAAGAAGAAGGTTGACGAGTACATCTCCAAAAACTATCATCAGCCTAGCGATGAAATTGAAGCGGATTGGGAGTTAAGCGGCGCGGTGGAAGATTTGCAGTTGATGTTTCTCGTGGGTCTGACCCTGGCTAATGATCCGCAAATGCCCGCATGGAACAAGGGTGATGAGTTTGAGGGAATTCGATTGCAATCCCTTCAAAAGAAATAGAAGGCGCCGATTCGCATCTTCTCCTCTCACACCCACCACCATGTGGAAGACGCGCACCGGCGCTTCGAAAGAGTGTAACGCCCCGATTAACCGGGAGGCTGTCCGACGATTTGTGAACGAAGCGGACAGAGTATCCCCAAAAGCTACTCTTGGTGATGTTATGGCTTAGTGGGGCATATCGCATACGAGTTCCGCCCGCAACTGGATTTCGTGTATCTGTTGATTTCACGAAACTGGTTGTATATGTTGTCCTATTCGATGTATGCCAACCAACCAAACGGATTGATTCGATGAAGACCAAATCCCCCATTATCGCATTATTGATGGTGCTTTCGTTTTCCGTTCTTGCACAGGACAAGGTGCGTGAACAGATTTTTCTGGAAACAGACCAATTGATGGCAGAGGCAAAAAAGAAAGGAATCGAGTTGTATTCGCCGGGGAATACGGCCAAGGCGCTCGAGGCTTATCGAGAAGCCGAGGATGCCTATCGGAAAGGCGAGAATCTTGAAGAAATCAGGGGAAAACTCCGCACCGTGACGGGTCATTTGTGGCAGGCAATGGAAACAACGAAACTGGGTGAAGTGACATTCTCGAATACGGTTGCGGCCCGTAATGATGCCATGAGCGCTGATGCCCCAAAGTACTCCCAGGAGATTTGGAAGAAGGCCGAGGCGGGATTTGTCGCCGCTACACGCGAGCTGGAGGATGGTGATGTGCAGGATGCCCGCAAGGAAGCTTCCGCGGCGGAGACTCTCTACCGCAATGCTGAACTTGAGGCAATCAAGACGAACTTCCTTGCACCGGCACGCTCTCTGATCCAGCGCGCCGATGCAATGGACGTGAAAGAGAACGCGCCGAAGACAATTGAGCGCGCAAGGCAACTCGCGTCGCAGGCCGAAGCGCTTTTGAAACAAAATCGCTACGATACCGATGAGGCGCGTGAATTTGCGCGTCTCTCGAAGTATGAAGCTGAACACTCCATTTATCTGCACAACGCGATTCAGAAAATGAAAGCGTCAAAACAAACGTTTGAGGATGCCCTGTTGGCGGCGGAGGAGCCGCTTCAAAAAGTCGCCGGCACAATGGGCCTCTCTGCCGCTTTCGATCAGGGCATGGAACCGCCGACGAAAACTGTTACTACAGAACTGCAAAAACGTGACTCAGCGGCGCGCCAGAATGCTGCCTTGGTCCAACGGAGGGATGTGGAAGTCAAGACATTGAAGCAACAAATCGCCTTGATGGAAGGGCGACTGGGAACGCTGACTGACGCCGAACAAAAACTCAAGCAGAACCTTGCCACAGAGAAATCGAATGATGAAACCATCGCGCAGGTTGCCACCATGTTTACTTCAGATGAAGCATCCGTATCACGCGAAGGCAAGAGCGTCGTCATCAGCTTGCATGGGCTGATTTTTGCATCGGGCTCGGGAGTGGTTGAGCCGCAACACCATGCGATTCTGGACAAAACCATTGCCGCAATACGGAAGTATCCAAAGTGCCAGCTCGTTGTTGAAGGCCATACGGATTCGCAAGGAAGCGACGGAGCAAACATGGCTGTTTCAGAAGAACGCGCCACCTCCGTGGGAGCATACATCAGAGCAAACCTTCACAGCACTGTCTCAATTTCGACATTTGGTTACGGGGAAACCAAGCCGGTCGGAAGCAACGAAACACCTGAAGGAAGAGCGCGAAACCGTCGCGTCGACGTCACCATTGTCCCTGAGTGGGTAATTGTCGGCCGCTAGTCAGAAGGAATTAGGAAACCAGCCATGATACGCTCTATACAAGATTTTGAGTTCGTGTGGTCACAGGAAATCGAAGCCACGCAGAAGATACTGAAACACATCACCGATCGATCCTTATCGCAGGCAATAACACCGAACAACCGCACGCTTGGCCGGCTTGCGTGGCATCTTGTTACTACGATCCCGAAAATGATGGGACGAACCGGTCTCACGATCGCGGGGACACCGCATGACGCCCCGATGCCGGCAACCGCAAGGGAGATGTTCAAGGCATACAACGAATCCGCGATTTCACTCCTTGACGCATTGAAGAAACACTGGACGAACGAGAGCCTTAACATACAGGATGATATGTACGGTCAAATGTGGACGCGGGGACAAACATTGACGGTCTTGATCCATCACCAAATCCATCATCGCGGACAGATGACCGTTTTGATGCGCCAGGCCGGACTTGACCTCCCCGGGATCTACGGCCCGACCCGCGAAGAATGGGCTCAATACGGAATGACAGAGCCTAGCATCTAACAGTCTCCACAAACTCCGACTCGATCATTCCTTCACGCTTGTTCCCTTCCGTATCTGTTGCGAAAGGCACCCCAATGAAACATCTTTTCACTCTGTGCATCATAACAGGTTTAACTCAGTGTACTTTGGCACAAGCAGTTTCTCGCCCGGTTCATACCTACTCGATCGTTGCCAGGGACAGTGTCACTGGCGAGATGGGAGTCGCAGTACAATCGCACTGGTTCTCTGTTGGCTCGTTGGTCACGTGGGCCGAAGCCGGAGTGGGCGCAATCGCGACACAATCGTTTGTCGATCCTGCCTATGGTCCGTTGGGACTCGGGTTGATGCGGTCGGGAAAAAGCGCAAAGCAGACACTGGACGCGCTCATCTCGGTTGATGAAGGTCGCGAGGTCCGTCAAGTTGCCATGATCGATGCGAACGGCGTTGTTGCCGTGCACACAGGATCGAAATGTATTGATGGCGCCGGACATATCGCTGGCCGCGATTACTCCGTTCAGGCAAATCTTATGCTCAATGACAAGGTCTGGCCGGCCATGTCAAAGGCCTTTGAATCGGCACAAGGAGATCTCGCCGACCGGATGTTTTCAGCTCTTGACGCGGCTGAGAAAGCCGGCGGTGATATTCGAGGAAAACAATCAGCGGCAATCTTGATTGTGAAAGGCACCTCCACAGGAAGACCCTGGAGCGACAAGGTCATGGAGCTTCGCGTGGAAGATCATTCCGAACCATTGAGTGAACTGCGACGCCTGATAACAGTGCATCGGGCTTACGATCACATGAATCGCGGAGATGTGGCAGTTGAGAAAAATGACATCGACGGCGCTCTAAAGGAATATCGTGCCGCGGAAGCAATGTTTCCCGAAAACCTTGAGATGAAGTTCTGGCACGCCGTTTCACTTGTGAACATGGGGAAAACCGATGATGCTCTCCCGCTCTTCCGGACAATCTTCGCCGCAGAAAAGAACTGGTCTCTTCTGATACCGCGTTTGCCAAAATCAGGCGTACTCAATGCAGATGATCCAACCATTCAACGAATTCTGAGCATTTCAAAATGACCATCGGACCGACCCCCGCACAGCTGGAAACTGTCTCCGGATTTCTGGAAATCGACAACCGTGACTTCGGTTTCCTAAGGTCCGTCAAAGATGGATTGGAACGCAAACCGACAGATGTATTTGTCGGTTCAAATTGGATACGCAAATTCAACTTGCGGTCAGGCCTGGTTCTTGAAGGAGAAGCCGGACGTTCACGCGGAAAAAGCCCGGAAATCAAGGCTATTCACCTTGTGAATGGAATGCGCCCGGAACAATGGACCGGCATTCCCGAGTTCACGAAACTCACCGTTGTTTCACCGATGGAAAGGCTTTCTCTCGAGCGAAAGGGGCCACCGATGTATGGCGACTCCTCCCTTCGCGTTATTGACCTTCTCTGTCCACTCGGCAAGGGGCAGCGATGTATCATTGTCTCGCCACCAAAGGCCGGCAAGACAATGCTCATTCAGCATATTGCCCATGCCATCAGCGAGATGCACAAGAGGATTGACCTGGTCGTGCTCTTGATTGACGAGCGCCCCGAGGAAGTCACGGAAATGCGGCGCACCATTCGTGGACAGGTGTTCGCGAGCTCCAGCGACAGCGAACGCGGACGGCATGTTCATCTTGCACAACTCGTCCTTGAGTACGCCCGCCGTAGGGTTGAGATGGGGAGGGATGTTGTTCTCCTGCTGGACTCACTGACACGATTGGGGCGTGCTTTCAACCTCCACCAACGAAGCAGTGGACGAACCTTGAGCGGCGGAGTGGATGCGCGAGCTCTGGAAATCCCAAAGCGGATCTTCGGCGCGGCCCGAACAATCGAGGGGGGAGGCTCGTTGACGATCATCGCGACCGCACTCATCGATACGGGTTCGCGGATGGACGATCTCGTTTTTCAGGAGTTCAAGGGAACCGGGAACATGGAACTCGTCCTGAACAGCAGTTTGGCCAACGAGCGCATCTTCCCCTCGATCGATATCAATCTCTCGGGGACGCGCCGCGAAGAACTTCTCTTCGGCTCCGACGCATCGCAACATCAGGCGCTTCGAAGATCGCTCGCGCGGAAATCGCCGCGCGATGCCATGCTTGCGATGCTGAAACTTCTTCAACAATTCCCAACGAATGTTTCCCTGCTTGAGAAGTTCGACGCTTGAATCTTTGCAGGTGTTCCGCTACCTTGACAACGAGTTCCTCAACCGGCAATAGCCAGCATGACTTCCATGACCAAGCGTTCCCTTCTGATTTCGCTGATCGTAATCTCAGGTCTCTCCTGTTCACCGAAAACCAATGTTGACCAGGCTGCGATTGAGACTCTGCGCGAGCGTATTGAACACTTTGTAAAAGCACAACTACTTGTTGGGTACAGGAGCTGGGTATTCGGTGAAGCGTCCAGTGCCGACTCTCTTTATCAAGCCAACAGCGACTTGTTTTCAGCCGAAAACATCCGACTTCTCCAGCGGGCAGAATCCGTCGAACATGATTCCACTCAACGGAAGCGGCTTTGGTACCTTCGCAGGTTCTTGATTTCCGAATACCTCGGCAAAGAAACTGCAATCCTTACGGATCGCACAAGCAACATCGAAGCAACATCAACCATAAACGTTGACGGAAACCCGATTGCCTATCGTAACCTCTCGGGGGCGATTTCCAACGAATCATCCCAGGCGAACCGCAAGAAACTCTATGACGCCGCCACGCTGATCGTTGACACCCTGAACAAATACCTTGTCCGGGTGGAGGAAATCAATCAGCGGGTTTCGCGGGAGCTCGGTTTCGCATCCTACGATGAAATGGCGGAACTCATGAAGGGCTTTTCGCTTGAAGCATTTAGAGCAACGGCGAGAACGATCATTGAAAACACCGACTCAATCTATGCCCATCTGCTCAATCGTGATATCCTGAAGCCGCTTAAACTCACGGATACTTCTTTCTATCGATTTGATACTGGCCTTCTCTCCCGGGGGGCGCAGTTCGACAGGTTTTTCCCCGATGCCAAAATGATGCAAACACTTGTCGCAACCTACGGTGGAATGGGTATCGATATTCCCAAGTTGAATTCCCTGTCTATTGATAGTGAGAAGCGTGAGCGAAAAAGCCCGCGCGCGGTGTGTTTCTCGATTGACGTTCCGAACGATATCCGGCTGAGCATCAAGCCGATTGGCGGGATGGACGATTACGGTGCATTGTTTCATGAAGTGGGGCACGGAATGCATTATGTGCATACAACTGAGAATGCGATAGAATTTAAATACCTTGGAGAGCAGACGGTAACCGAGGTTTACGCTTTTCTTTCCGAGTACCTTCTCGTCAACCAAGCATGGTTACGAATGAAAGCAGGTCTGACGACTTCCCAGATCAAGGATTTTGTACGATACCAGGCCTTCCAGCGATTGTTTATGATCAGGTTGTATGCCGGCATGTTCCTGTACGAATCGGAACTCCACTCCGGCGCGGCAAATCCGGAAAAACTCTACACGCAACTCGTCGTCAAGACAATCGGTTGTGTTCCCTACCAACCGGACGAGAAGCGGTACCTCACGAGTGTCGATCCACTGTACTACTCTGCCTCATATTTGCGCGCATGGTTTCTTGAAGCTCAATTGAATGCAGAGCTGACCGCGCGGTTTGGCGTCAACTGGTTCGAAAACAGGGAGGCCGGTGATTTTTTGATTTCCCTTTGGAAGCTTGGTGACCGCTTGAATGGTGACGAGCTGGCAAGGCATATCGGCGTCGGCGCGATATCTCCCGACAAACTACTGGAACAGATCCGTATGATGATCGTGTTTTCGTCCAAGCCGTCCATGTGAGCCGGATCGCACCTTTTCAACACTCGTTTAGACTCCGCACTCCGCCGGGATTTGATTTTTGGAGAACTGCAACCAGTCATGGCTGGTATGCATTGAAACCATTTTCCTGGGATCCCAAGAAAATGGAACTTCAACGAATCCTCCTGCTCAACCGTAAAAAAACAGTCTTGACTTCAATACGCGCCAATAGCGGTCATCTGAACATCACCGCACAAGCACATACACCTCTCAACCGCGCTTCGAAAGTCGAAATCAAGAGACAGCTTGAATCATGCCTCCGGCTTGGTGAGGACTTCACCGAGTTCCATAGTGAATCACGCCGGCATTCGCAGTACAGGTGGGTTGCTGCAGTGGGGGCCGGGAGACTGCTGCGCGCACCAACGCTCTTTGAGGATATGGTGAAGATGATTTGCACAACCAACTGTACCTGGGCCCTGACGACCTTGATGACGACAAATCTGGTGGAGGCCCTTGGAGTTCAATTCGGATCATCATTGAGGGCCTTCCCAGCGCCTGCGGCAATCGCCGGTTGCACCGAGCAATTTATGCGTTCAACGATCAAATCGGGATATCGTTCACCCTACCTTATTCAGTTCTCAGAACACGTCGCATCCGGGAAATTGCCGGTGGAGTCCTGGCGCATCTCAAACGCCCCGACACCAGAGTTACTCAGACAGGTTCAATCAATAAAGGGCGTAGGACCATACGCAGCAGCAAACGTCCTCAAGTTGATCGGGCGGTACGACTATCTCGGTCTTGATTCATGGGTACGAGCCAAGTATTACGAGCTTCACCACCGCGGTCGTCGTGTCAAGGATTCAACGATTGAGAATCGCTACGCCAAATATGGCAGATGGCGAGGGTTATTCTTTTGGCTTGAAATGACAAGGCACTGGCATGCGGGGAAGTTTCCTTCATGAGCGCTTCGATAGATGAAGTTCGACAGGAAATCCAGAAAGAGCTCGCAACAGGAAACACTGCTCTTCGCTCGGGAAACGCCGGAATGGCGCGTGTGTGCGCTCGAAGGGCTGCCGGCGCGGCAATAGCGTTCTGGCTTCAACGCAACCCCCGAAATTGGAAACGTGATGTAATGAGTCTATTACATGCCGCGTCAATGAACGACGAAGTCCCCTCATTGGTGAGGGATGCGTGTATGAGACTTGAAGCGAGGATCAACGTGAACTTCCAATCTCCTTTTTCAACCAATCCTCTTGATGATTCGTCAATCATTGTTTCCCACTTCTTGACGGATGATGCGAGATAACACCAAAACAAATTCGCCTCTTGTCTCGGTCATCCTCTGCACATTCAATCGGAAGCATCTCCTCCCACGCGCCCTAGACTCTGTGCAGAAGCAAACGTTGTCCTCCTGGCAACTCGTTGTGGTCGATGACGGAAGCACCGATGGCTCGGAGCGTTTCCTGCTGCCTTTCCACAAAAACGAACACCGTTCCATTTACCTACGACAGCCAAATCAAGGGCTTGCAAAAGCACGCAACGCGGGACTCAAGCTTGCCACAGGTACATACGTGGCCTTCCTTGACTCTGACGACGAATATCTTCCAGGTCATTTGCAGAGAAGTGTTTCGTTCCTGCAGCGCAATCCGGATGTTGACGCAATTTACGGGATTTTGAAACCGGTGGGGCCGAGAGAAAAACATTATGTGCCGGATGTGAACCGGCCCGGGAAGCGGATACATGTTTCCCAATGTCACGCGGCCGGGACGTTGGTTGCAAAGCGAAGTCGCCTTCTCAGCATCGGGGGATTTCGACGCATCCCCTTTTCAGAGGACTACGATTGCATCCGGCGTCTTGAGAAACGATTCGTTGTTCGACGCGTTCCCATCCGTACCTACATTTACCATGTAGATGCCGATAATCGTTTGTGCGAGTTGTATGAACGTGAAGGTGAATGGGGGATACTGCGGTACCGAAGAGGTGAAAGGGGTTAGTTACTCTTTTGCCCCCGATTCGCGAAGTTCTCTGGCAATACTTGCCTGAATCCTGCGGCCATCTTCCGCCCCTATGCCAAAGAGTTTCCGGAGATTTTCGTTGGTGATTTCATCGTCGGTAGTAACAATACCGGATTTCCACGCCGAGCGGAGCGCCTCGGTGAATGTCTCCAACTGGACATCCTTTTCAAGAGATGCATGGTTTTTTTCGTCAACCCCGAGACTGACCCGCACAACATCCAGCATGGAACGTTCATCGCGGCTGGGCATCCCATCAACCCACATCTGGTGCATCATGCCGCGATATGTCTGGACCGACTCCTGACGGAGAAGCTCCTTGCCCTCGTTTGCAATCCGCTCCTGATGTTCTTCCTCTTTCCGCTGTGCCTCTCCCTCGATGGCGCGCTGCTGGAGGATCGCCCGCGCTTCTCCTTTTTTCTTCTGGGCATTCAGGATTTCCGCCTCACACAGCTGGGCATCTGCGTGGCCCGGCTCAAGGTCGTACACCGCTTTGAGTTCTTCCATGGCCTTTTCAAAGGCCCCGCCTTGCACATATTCCCTCGCCTTCCGCAACGACCCTGCAACCTTCGCCGCTCGAACTGATTTCTGCTCCTCTTCCTCTCGTTCCAGTCTTGCCTGTTCTTCAAGCTTCCGTTGAATTTCGGCAACCTTTCGTTGCTGTTCCTCCTGGAGGCGGCGGATCTCCTGCTGGCGAAGCTCGTGGTCTTTCCGTGCCTCATAGATAGAACTCTCGAACGCCCGCGCTTCAACGCTTGAAGGATCAAGCAGGAATGCCTTCGTTACTTCTTTTAATGCCTCTTCAAATTTTGCGTCTGCCACCAACTGCTTGCCAAATTCCACATACGCCCGGACCTTTTTCGCCTGTGCAATCCGCTTACCCTCTTCAATCGCCTGCCGAACCGCCTCTTCATATTTTCGTGTTTCCTCCTCTTCTTGGAGACGCTTGGCTTCAGCTTCCTCTTCCTGACGCTTCCGCTCCTCGGCTTGTTGGCGCTCTTCCTCTTCAAGTCGAAGACGTTCCTCTTCCTTACGGCGTCGTGCCTCCTCCTCAAGTTTCTCCTGAACCTCTTTTTCTATTCTCGAACGCTCTGCTTCAAGCTGGCGCTGGAGCTCATCCTTGACGCGCTGGCGCTCATCTTCAAGCTGGCGTTGAAACTCCTCGCGGATTTTCTTGTTGTTCTCCTCCTCCGCGACACGACGCTGTTGTGCCTCTTCCTCCTCTCGTTTCGTCAGCTCTGCAAGTTTGGCCCGCTCTTCTTCGAGATGTTTCCTGATTTCCTCTTCAATCCTCTTGCGTTCGTTAGCAAGCCGGGACCGCTCTTCTTCGAGCCGGTTTTGAGCATCCTCTTCCTTCTTTTTAATACCCTCTTCAGTGCTCTTGCGAAGGGTTTCAAGGGCCTCCCGGTCCCTTGCACGTTCCTCCTCCAGACGCTTATTCTCCTGCTCAAGCCGTGAACGCATTTCCGCCTCGAATCGCTCTTTATCCTCGGCAATCTTCCGTTTCGCCTCTGATTCAAGGCGCTCACGCTCGGACTCGATCATCCGGGCTGCATCCTCGCGCGCTTTTTGCCGAGCTTCTTCCTCCATCTTCTCGCGCTGCGCCTGATGCTCTTTGCGTTCCTCCTCTTCTCGCGCCTTTTGCTGTTTCTCTGCTTCGATCCGTTGCGTCTGTTCTTCTTCGCGCCGTTTGCGTTCCTCTTCCAGCTTTTGATTTGCTTCAGCAAGGCGCTTTTGGACCTCTTCCTCGGCCTTGCGAAGCATCTCCTCCTCCACGCGGTGACGCTCCTCCTCTTCCGCCCTGCGCTTTGCCTCGGAAATCGTCTGTTGGCGTGCCAGTTCCTCCAATCGTTGACGTTCTTCGAGTTCTTGTTGCCGCTTTGCCTCAGCAACAGCAAGCTGTCGCTCCGCTTCTTCGAGACGGCGACGCTCTTCCTCAGCTTCGCCCCGAATTCTTTCCTCTTCGCCGGCTTTTTCCGCAACAAGACGCGCCTGTTCCTCTGCCTGACGCTTCACTTCGGCTTCTTCATCCTGACGGCGTTTTTCTTCCGCGGCCTTCCCGGCGGTCAGTCGCTGTTCCTCTTGTTGTTGTTTCTGACGATAGGCATCTGTCTGTGTATCGTTGGCTGGTGGTGCAGGCGTGGTAACAACGGCATCAGGGGTCGCAACGCCATCGCGCTTCTGAATGGCAAGCTCTATCCGCTCGCGGTATGCTATTGCGTATGGGTTCTTGGAATCCGTCGTTTGGGCTTGAAGGACAAGCTCAAGGGCACCGCTGTAGTCGCTTGCCTTGTAGAGCTTGTCTGCCCTCTTGAGGAGTTCTCCCGCCTTCTTTCTCTTTTCCTGTTCAGCTGAGAGGTCAACGTCTTTCATCGGCGGGAATTCACCTATTTTCTATGAGAAGATTTGGCGAAAAATATATCCACAATACCCTTGAATGTCAACGAATGTAGAAAGGTAGGATCATTGAGCGATCGCACTTCGAAATTCTGGTTCCTCCTGGATATTAAAAAAATCGACATCAAGAACGGATTCCACCTGCCATTGTTTCTCTATAGCCCTTGAGAGAAAAGCCAGCGCCTCGGTGTCATTTTTTTGAATCGAATTCATCCGCGCGATGTTATAGAGCACGCTCACATTGTCCGGGCCCAAATCAAGAGCCCGTGCGCTTGCCGTTTCCGCTTGTCGCGATTCCCCCAAACGCGTATGCACCAAAGCAAGGTACGAGTACGCAACCGCATCACCGGGCACGGCGGAAATCCTGGCCCGCAAGACATCCCTTGCACGCTGGAACACAGCTTTCCATTGGTCTACCGGTTTGCCCGCAGATTGGTATACTCGCCCAAGTTTGTATAAATCGACATAGCTTTCCCGTAGTATTGCCGTCCGATCCACCAGGATTCGTATCGAGCGATCATGTCGTTGAACAAACATCAAGACATCGGCCAACCACTTCGCAGAATATTCGACTTGATTCTGTGATAGCAACGCGCCCTTTTCAAATTGTACTCTCGCTGAATCAAACTCCGCGAGTCTATGGGTCTGATCTTGATCGGTAAATAACGCCTTGTACATGTACGCGGAGCCAAGCCGCGTATATGACTCAGTATTGCGCGGATCAATTGAGACGGCCTTGTTTGCAGATTTCAGAGCCTCCAGCACAATTCCCGAACGGAGATAGACATGTGAAAGAGTTTTTTGTACTTCAGCACTTGCGGGAAGAATCGCGGCCGCCTCTTCCGTCATTTCCCGCGCCTTATCGCTCTCGCTCATGTATGACGACAATACCATGCCGGAAAGTAGCAACCCCTTCGGGCACCTCGGATCAATACTGAGAGCGATCCGGGCAAGTTGATGCGCTCGCTCGAGGTGGTGCCGCGACGTATCAATACTAAGATCGTACAGGAGAAAATGAGCGCGGCCCGCGGCGGCGAACACGGCGGCATGACTGGAATCAGCGTCAAGGGACTGTTGGAACCAACCCAGAGCGGTCAAGAGTGACGTACTATCGGCACGGCGAAGGAAATAGCTTCCGTGAAGGTATGCATCATACGCGTCTCCGTCGGAGGAAATGGAGCGTTGAAGTAATCGATTTTGATCGGCCGTTGTTTCCACGCCAAGTTGAGAAAGAATTGCGCGGGCAATTTCAACGCGGAGGGCGGCAGCTTCCCGAGTTGATGCTTTGAATTCGCGGCTCCATACCGGATTCGCCTGCACCGTGTCATAGAGGGACAGGTTAACCGTCAGAGCACCTTCAGTCTTATCCAGATTCCAAATGACAAACGAGCCGGCTCCCACGGTCTTGGCTGATTGAGCATTCTGCATACGGGGGTCCTGAAACGAGAGCGAGGTGGTGGATCCAATCAATCGCAGGTCACCAACAATGGCAATTGTGTTAATCAACTCCTCACCGTACCCCTCGACATAGTAGTCCAAGGTACCATCACGCGTATTGGTTGTGCCGGGGAACACCACCAGCGAATACTTGGGTGGGAAAACGGCGTTCTGAATTGCTGCTACAATAAAATAAGCCGCTGCCGCGAGAAGGCAAACGCCTGTACCGATAAGAAGGGGCTTAATGGGGATTCGTATCTTTGAAGCGTGTTCAACGGCTCGTTCGACCATCGGCCGCTTGCGAACTGCGGGGGCAGCCGTCCCCTCCTCCTCAGCGTCATGATAAACCGTTTCAGAGGTCGACTCCTTTATTACTTCCCCCCACGGGTCTCCCTCGCGAACGGGTTCAGGCTTCGCTTTAGGTGGCGGAGCGGTTGCAACTTCCTCCGCTTTTCTACGTGCCTCTTCCTCCTTAATCCTGTCGGCAAGCGACTTTGCCTTTTCTATTTCCTCCTTGAGTTTAGTAGCCTCCTCGTGGTCCTCATCCTCGGCAAGAATTTCATCAATCTCTTTAAGAGCGAGGTCATATTTCTCATATTCGTAGTGCTTCGCCGCCTGCGCAAGAAGTTCGGAAATCTTCTTCTTCTGTGTTTCTCGCTGGCGTTCGGCGTCCTCACGCATTTTCTCAGGAGATCGCTTCTTGACCTTGACGCTCTGCTGGTTTTCCTGCAACACGGCAAGGCGTAGTTGATACGCTCGGAGTTCAGGATCATTGGGGGCGAGTGTGATAAATTCCCCAAGGAGGGGGACTGCTTTTTCAGGAAGGCCGCGGTCAAGAGCAATGACAAGTCGTTCCCTGACTTCCTCGGTGCGGGAAAGCGGTTCGGGCGGCTCTACATTCCGTGGTGGTTGGGCTACTTGAGGTGGACCCGATGCCGGAGGCGGGCTCGACTGCTTTTCTTCGTCTTCAATGCGTTTGAGCTCTGCTTCTTCCGCGCGGCGTTTGATCTCATCAAGCAGTCGTTGTCGTTGTTCTTTTTGCCTGGCTTCTTCGTCCGCCGACATTATGCTCCTGCATCAGGAATGCGCGTGTTTGCACACGCCTCGAATGCGAAAAATATATCCAAATCGGTTTTGAATGTCAACGAAGTGAGCATCGGGGAGATACCATAACTTGGGGTGCGATTCTCTACTTCTTTGAAGAATCAGCGAGAATGGTGAGGATGTCTGCTTCGAGGCCGACCACAGGTTTCTCGGTGACTCTTCCAATTTCCACGCCGTTCCTAAGAAAGATAAATGTCGGAACTTTTTCGATTGAGGAGCGGGTTGTTGCTCCATCCGAACTCTTCTTTGATCGATCAAGTCCGTACAATCGCATCCTTGTTGAATCAATCCCGATCACATCCATGATCTTGAAAAAATGGGGAGCTTCCCTTCGGGAGTCGCCAACCACGTTCCGAGGAAGACGACGACCTCATTGTCAGGTTCAAGGATCCTGATAAGCTCTACAAACTTGGAAGCAACACCAACACTATCAAACCTCGAACTAAACGGTTGATACGCTGGGCTGAAAAGGGTTTCCCGATCCATCCAACCGAGCTGCATCGGCTCATCATCATCGGATTTTCTTGAATCCGAGGAAGCACAACCGCTCATCAGGAACGCACACACAAGAAGCAACTGCCACCGAGCTACAAGCTTCAGTTTACTTTCCGCGGGTGAACTGGTATATTTCATCAGAGAGTTCCCTTTTCCTGCTTACGTACAATCATGAGCAACAATGCCTGAGGCAATTGACCGACGATTTAACTCACAGGATCCATCAACTGTTGACATTGAAATCCTGGATACCTTCCCTTACGAATACCCGGGCAAGGAAATCACAATCAACATTAATACTGATGAGTTCACTGCCGTGTGCCCGTGGTCCGGGTTGCCGGACTTCGCCACAATCAACATCGATTACATTCCGGACGCGGTGTGCATTGAACTCCGTTCACTGAAATACTATCTGCTGTCCTACCGGAATGTGGGAATCTATCAAGAGCACCTTGTTAACAAGGTCTTGGAAGATCTGGTCAGATGTTCTTCGCCGCGTTGGATGAGAATCACGGCGGATTATAGGGTCCGCGGCGGAGTTCATACCGTGGTCAGCAGGGAGTACAAGAGCTGAGTCGCATCGTCACCATGCACAGCGTAAAAAAAGCCCCGGCAACAACCGGGGCTTAGCAGTATCAAGAATGTTTCGTTGTCAGACCTTGGACACGTTTGATGCCTGCAGACCCTTCGGCCCCTTTTCGACATCAAATTGGACACTGTCTCCTTCGTTCAAGGATTTGTATCCATCTCCCACGATTGCCTTGTAGTGGACGAACACATCTTCTCCCGATTCACGTCGGATGAAACCAAATCCCTTGGCTCCGTTGAACCACTTGACTGTTCCCTTTTCCATAGGAACACCCTTTCACAAAAAATACATGTAACGTACTGCCGAGTTGCCTCTTAATCGGTACCCGTAGCGCGGAAAAACCGTGACTGGGTGTTTTGGAAGCACCATCAACGGAACCATTAAAAGCGCAAAAAACGGTGTACTGTTGATTGCAGAACCAAGATAGCATAATGAATCTGGAATTGCAATATGACTTTCAGGGCAAAAAAAGAGGATACCGCGTGTCCCGGCGCAGTATCCTCAGCGCACACGTGAGGGTTTCCATCCCACCTGGAGATCCCTCACAGAGAAAGCTCAAGTCATGAAATCTTCGGTGTCATAAAGTGTGTTTTCATCTTTCGGGTCAATACTGCCAGGGCGTGTTGATCGTACGCGAGAGGGCTGTTGTTTCGACAACACAAAGGGTAAGGAAACAATCAGTGCTACAAATGCTGTTATGGCGATGAATTTCATACGGGTCATTCCTACTGGATTGTTACGAAAACCTCCTCACCAAAAATCGAGCTGAAAGTAATCGCATACCATGATTGCACTTCCATTTCTTCAAGAAGGATCATCTCCAGATATTCCCGTTCGTCCTTCGAGAGAGGGTTGAACCGATATTCCATTTTCAATGCAACCTCCATACTGTGGTGTCTGTTGCTGCTTTCATACTACACGAATAACGTGCCAGTTCAGGAAACGGCAAAAGAACACAGCAACAACCCTTGTATTGTCTTCATTTTTTGACAGATTTCTTCCCAGGTAGTACATTCCACACGGCAATTTTTACCGAACGCCTTCCTGATTTGTACACATCAACCTGCTCTGGAATTATTCTTACATGGTTTCCCCGCGTGAAATCTTCGCATTTCGGTTTCAGAGCGAAGGGCAGCAATGGTCTGTTTTTTGCAGTTTTTTTTCTATATTCATCATCCATCGAGCCATCGTACCGGTAATTCAATGAAGGAGCAAGCTTGTATGACTAATGAAATCCAAACCTTGCTTGGATCAGATGCAAAGGCCCTGCTTGAACATCGTTGCACCGGAATTCCGAAGGAATCCCTTCACCTGCCGGGGCCGGACTTTGTAGATAGAGTGCATGTCGGGTCCGATCGAAAGCCCGCCGTTCTTCGCGCACTTCAGCAGATGTATACACATGGAAGACTTGCAAACACCGGTTATCTTTCAATTCTCCCTGTCGATCAGGGCATCGAGCATTCGGCCGGTGCTTCATTCGCACCCAACCCAATGTACTTTGATCCTGAGAACATCGTCAAGCTGGCAATCGAAGGTGGGTGCAACGCTGTGGCATCGACCTTTGGAGTTCTGGGGGCATGCGCGAGAAAATATGCCCACAAAATTCCGTTCATTGTGAAGATCAACCACAACGAATTCCTTTCCTACCCCAACAGTTACGATCAGATCATGTTCGGCAGCATTGATCAGGCGATTGAAATGGGCGCCGTGGCGGTTGGAGCTACCATCTACTACGGATCCGAAGAATCAAAACGTCAGATAGTAGAGGTGGCCGAGGCATTCAAGCATGCCCACAATCGCGGATTGGCAACAATCCTTTGGTGTTACACGCGAAACTCGGCATTCAAAACCAAGGAGATGGACTACCACGTTTCTGCCGACCTCACGGGCCAGGCAAATCACCTCGGCGTCACAATCGAAGCGGATATCATCAAGCAGAAGCTTCCCGAAAACAACGGCGGGTTCACAGCTTTGAATTTCGGAAAGACCCACAAGAAGGTTTACAGCGATCTGACTTCGTCCAATCCGATTGATCTTACCCGTTACCAGGTTGCGAATTGCTACATGGGAAGAGCGGGACTCATCAATTCAGGTGGAGCCTCAGGCGAGAATGATATGGCGGAAGCCGTACGCACCGCGGTCATCAACAAAAGGGCGGGAGGAACGGGGTTGATCTCCGGAAGAAAGGCATTTCAGAAACCGATGAAGGAGGGCGTCAAGTTGCTCAATGCCATTCAGGATGTTTATCTAGCAAAGGAAGTTACAATAGCCTAGGATCATGCGGCTGGTGGCCGGCTTTCCGGCCACGCGGGTTCAGTCTTCGACGAGGTCGTTGCGCACCAATGCCATAACGGCCGATTGGGAGACAATCAGGTACCTTCTTTCTTCAAACTCAACTTCAACGGCCTGGTCCCTCAGGAAAAGAGCGTAGTCACCCTCCTTTGCCTGAAGGGGAATATACCGGATCGGTTCTTTCGGTTTTGCCCAGGGCTCATCTTCTGAATAGTTCGGATTGGGTATCGCGTATCCGGGTCCAACCTTGACTACCTTCCCGGTTGCAACTTTTTCCTTCTCACGAACGGAAGGAGGTAAATAGAGCCCCGACTTCGTCTTGTCTTCTGATTCATCGATCTGTAGAAGCACCTTGTCACCAACAACAATCATCTGTTTTTTGAATTGCATTCTGTTCTCCTAATGTTCAACGTAATCTACTGAACTCCCCTCTCCACCTCAAGTTGCCCCGACGGTCGGTCCAGTACTTGCCTCTCGGCGGACAATTCTCTACTATCTCTCGTCAACGATTTAATGTTCCGAGCATGTCTCGTATCCAATCCGGCAATGCACAATTGCCATCTGCCGTTGCAAGATCATAACGGGGTTACCATGCAAAAACTCACACGCAGAAAATTCACAACTCACGTTTTGGCTACGGGGCTTCTGCCCTCCTCGATCACGTTTCTCCATAGAGATTTGCCATCGGGGGAAAAACCGGATACTGCGGCGGGCTACACAATGACGCGGGAGGAAGCTGAGTTGGCCGAGAGGTTCATCGCTACACACAACAAGAACATGGAACCGCTCAGGGCTCGCGATCTCCTGAACTCCTTACCGCCATTCTTTTGCCTTCCACTTGCGCCATCAGCTGGTGGAAAAAAGAAATAATGGATCGACAAGTTCTTTTCGAACCGATTGGTGAGCTTGCCAAACGCATCAAGCGCCGAAAGCTATCCCCCATTGAACTGACAAATGCTTACCTCGATCGCATCGAAAAGCTCTCGCCCAAACTCAACGCATTTACGACAGTGACGCACAATCTTGCTATGCAACAAGCCCGGCAGGCAGAAGCTGAAATCAAGGCCGATCTGTATCGCGGTCCGCTTCATGGTATTCCCTACGCAATAAAAGATCTCTTTGCTGTCAAAGGTTATCCCACAACATGGGGAGCCCGACCGTATGCAGAGCAGACTTTTGACGAGGACGCAACAGTTGTGAAACGCCTGAAAGATGCTGGTGCAATCCTGCTGGGCAAATGCTCAATGAGCGAATTGGCGGGTGGTCCTCCGAATGCATCACTCACGGGCGCTTGCCGAACGCCATGGGACTTGAATCGCTGGTCCGGCGGTTCCTCCAGCGGATCAGGGTCCGCAGTTGCGGCTGGACTTTGCGTGTTTGCAATTGGAACTGAAACATGGGGTTCGATAATGACGCCGGCATCATACTGCGGTGTCACCGGGTTCCGTCCCTCATTCGGCAGAATCAGTCGTGCCGGTGCGATGACGCTATCGTGGACAATGGACAAAGTTGGCCCCCTGTGCCGATCCGCGGAGGATTGCGCAACTGTATTTCTCGCGCTCGCAGGAAAGGATATCAAGGATCCCACAACCATCGATGAACAACCCAAAGTCTCGCTTCAAAAAGCACGGGAGCAGACAGATTCACTCCGTGCGGGCTTCATTCGTGAGGACTATGCACAATGGGGTGAGCAGGAAGTTGGCGATGCCTTCAAGGAAGCGCTGAAAACTCTTGCATCCATCGGAATTGCTGCGGTGGAGATCCCGCTCCCAGACCGTCCGTATGAAACAGTGGCTTCCACCATCATCGCCGCGGAAGAAGCTTCGGCGTTCGAGCCATTGGTACGCGGTGGAAAAATCGGCGGACTTATCGATCCGGATCGACGCGGAGAAATCCTCGGCGGACAATTCATCACCGCTGTGGACTACCTTCGCTGCCAACGCATCAGAACCGAAATCGCCACAACCTTCGAGACCATCTTCGACAGCGTTGATATTCTTCTTGGCTCAAGTACATTGACGTGTGCCCCGCCGATCGAGGCGGATATGAAAACGATTTTTGCCGGGGGAAACTCCATCGAGGCGGCGGAGAATCTGCTTGGCCTTCCTGCCGTTTCGGTTCCTTGTGGATTCAACGAAAAGAACCTTCCTATTGGATTGAAGATCATCGGACCACCGCATGCCGAAGCAAACATTCTGCGCCTCGGGCATGTCTATCAATCCTTGACGGAATGGCACGGAAGACATCCAAGAATCTGACAGGAAACATTTGTTGTCTCGAAACGTACGCAGTGGAAGTACAACCCGGAGAAAAAGATGAAAAAACTCTATCTTTCAAGCGGCGACAAGAAGATCGGCGGAGTGTGCGGCGGATTCGCAGAGTATTTTGAAGTCGATTCAACGATCATCAGAGTAATGACTGCCCTCCTCGCAATCGTCACCGGCGTCATTCCTTTTTTGATCGCATACCTTGTTGCATGGATGCTGATTCCCAGGCGTCCATACCCTACGGCGGCGGAATGAAAACCTTGATTTTTTTCCTGATTTTTCTTAGAATTATCCACGAAATGATCCTCGGTAGTTTCCTTTTCACAACTCCATAAGCACCCAATGTCCATCGCTGTAAGCAACCTCACCAAGGTTTATGGTGAGCAGAAGGCAATTGACTCGATTTCCTTCGACGTCAAAACCGGGGAAATTCTGGGCTTCCTCGGACCGAACGGAGCAGGCAAAACCACGACAATGAAAATTGTCACCTGCTATATGCCACCGACGGCCGGCAGTGTCGAAATCGACGGCATGAACATCTTCGAACAATCCCTTGAGGTCAGAAGAAAGATTGGGTACTTGCCTGAACTCAATCCGCTGTATCTTGATATGAATGTCCTGGAATACCTTGATTATGCCGCATTGCTTCACGGCGTCTCGCGGTCACACGTCTCATCGCGTGTTCGCGAAATGGTGGACGTTTGCGGCCTTGAATCAGTGCGTCACAAGGATATCGGAGAGCTTTCAAAGGGATACAGGCAACGCGTTGGCTTGGCCCAAGCGATGATTCACGAGCCAGATGTATTAATCCTTGACGAGCCAACAAGCGGACTTGACCCGAACCAGATTGTTGAAATCCGGCACCTGATCAAGCAATTGGGCCGGGCGAAAACAGTGATTCTTTCCACGCATATTCTGTCAGAGGTAACTGCAACATGTGATAGGGTGCTTATCATTAATGAGGGGAAGATCGTTGCGGATGGTACTCCGGAACAACTGCAGTCTGATTTCCGGGGTGTAGAAACACTTACGGTAGAACTTCACACGTCTGGCGGAGATCCTCTGCAAACGGTTGCCCCCCGGCTGCGATCTCTTCCCGGTGTTACAGCTGCAGAGCTGCGATCGCACACGGGACCAACATGCAGGTTCGTTCTTCATACTGAAAAGGGATCTGACATTCGACCTGAGGTCTTCCGTCTGGCCGTCAGCGAGCAATGGACGATTCTGGAACTTCACCGGAAAGCCACCACACTTGAAGAAGTATTTCACAAACTGACAACTGTTTGACATCATACAACAATGAACTCAACCAACATCACAACGATTTATAAACGTGAATTGCGCGCGTATTTTAACTCGCCGGTCGCATACGTCGTCATTATCGTCTTTCTCGCGATCATCGGCTGGTTCTTCAGCAGCAACTTGTTTCTGAGCAATGTTTCCTCGCTTTACATCATGTTCGACTCTTTTCTTGTGAAGATTCTATTCATGGTGTTTGCTCCAGCAATTACCATGCGGCTGCTCGCCGAGGAGAAGAAATCCGGGACGCTTGAACTTCTGACAACCAAGCCGGTCAGTGACGCAGATATCATCATCGGGAAATTCCTTGCAGCCTGGACACTCCTTGCAACAACGTTGATTCCGACTCTGTTCTATTTCATAACTGTCACCTTCCTTGGCGATCTTGACGCTGGTCCGGTGTTCACCGGATACCTCGGTCTAGTATTGTTGGGCGGCGTGTACGTTGCACTTGGCGTCCTCGCGTCGAGTATGACCGAAAACCAAATCATCGCGTTCATCGTCGGATTCCTCATCGTGCTCGGGTTCTTCATGTTGGATAAGGTCGTGATGTACGCACCTCAGGGATTTGCGTCCACGCTCGAATTCCTTTCCACAGATTATCACTATTCCAGTATTGCGCGCGGCGTAATCGATTCGCGCAACCTTATCTACTTTGCATCAATCATCGGTTTCACTTTGTTCTTGAGCGTTGTCTCCCTTGAACGGCGAAAGTGGTAACTCCGCAATGACGTCACAAAAGAAATCCGCGAAATCCCAGGCCCTCCTGAAGATAGGGCTCGCACTGGTTGTTCTGGTGCTCATCAACATCATTTCCATCCGTCTGTTCGGGCGTCTGGACATGACGGAACGAAGTATCTTCTCTTTGTCCGAGGCCAGCAAGAAACTTGTGGGCTCGCTTGATGATAAGATCATCGTCAAAGCTTTCTTCACCGAAGATCTTCCGCCGCCATACAACAACAATAGAAGGGCATTGCTCGACCAGCTCAACGAATATAAGGCGTACAGCACCGGAAACCTTCAATTTGAGTTTATTGACCCCACCGGTGAGAAGACGGAACAAGAAGCGCAACAACAAGGTGTTGTGCCCGTGCAGGTTCAGGTGGTGAATGAGGATAGGTTCGAAGCAAAGCGCGCGTTCATGGGCGTTGTCTTCCTATACGAGGATAAAAAGGAAGTCATTCCCGTCGTCCAGAACATGTCGTCGCTGGAATACGATATCAGTAGCACTATTAAACGCCTGACAACGCGGACACGCAAGAAGGTTGGTTTTCTTTCAGGGCATGGGGAACCGGGCCTAAATGAGCTAACACGCGTTCAGCAGGATTTGAGCAAGCAATACGATGTAACGCCTGTTGATGCCGGAACGAACCCGGTGCCCGAAGACATCACAACTCTCATTGTGATGGCACCAAAAACAAAGATCCAAGAAGCCGCGAAATATAATATCGATCAGTTTATCATGCGCGGTGGACGGGTTGCTTTTTTGCTGAACCGAGTCGAGGCCGATCTCCAACAGCAGTTTGGACGCAGGATAGACGTCGGAGTTGAAGACTTGTTGGAAAACTACGGACTTCAGCTTAATAACGACATTGTCAGAGATGTGCAATGCGCGAATATTAGTATCGTGCAACAGCAGTTCGGCTTTCAGATGCAAAGTCAGGTCCCGTTTCCCTATCTGCCTGTCGTGAGTTCATTCAGTCAGGACAACGTCATGGTGAAGGATCTGAAAGGACTGGTCCTGTTCTTTGCCAGCTCCGTTGACACTACCGCTCTGGCCGGGAAGGGGCTGACAGCCGAAGTGTTCATGAAAAGTTCAACAGAAAGCGGACGGAAAACTGAAACGGAGTATTTCCCTGTCAACCCACTGGAGCGTTTTGCACCTGCGGACTTTTTGGAAAAGGAAATCCCGCTCGGGGTAATAGTGTCGGGAGAGTTCAAGAGTCTGTACGCCACCAAACCAGTGCCCCAAGATACTTCAGCAGGAATGGTTCCAAATACTCCCCCGATTCTTTCCAGTCCCCGGACCCGCATCATTCTTATCGGCGACGGTGATTTTGCCCGCGATCAATATCTGAGCAACAAGGACAATCTTACGATCATCGCGAACCTCGTTGATTACCTCTCAGACGACGCCGGCCTGATCACCATCCGTTCCAAAGACGTCAGCTTGCCTCCCTTGGAGCAAGTCTCGGAGGGGACGAAGAAGATGATCAAGTATGGAAACATGTTTCTCCCGCCGGTTCTTGTTCTGGTTTTCGGGCTGGTTCGATGGAGAATGCGGAAAGCGCGCCGCAAAGCGCTGGAAATTCGTTGAGTGTATGATGAAACGAAATCACATTTTGTTGATAGGCCTCATTCTCATTCTCGGTGTCGTTGCGTACCTCGTCCTTCAGCGACCAGGCGAGTCCAGCATTCAATCCTCTGAGCGCGCGCTGCTAATACAATATGATTCGCTGGCAATCGACAGGATGGAGGTGACATCCCAATTCGGGCAGGTCGTCATCGAAAAGAAGGCGGGCGAATGGATGATCTCCCAACCGGTTTCGTACCGGGCGGATCGATCGGCGGTGATGGACGCAATCACCAAGGGTGCGTCAATGCGCACTTCGGGAATCATTTCATCAAACCCCGATAAGCAGACCACGTACCAGGTTGATTCAACCGCGCCATTGGTGAAGATGTTTGAGAAGGGAACAGTTCGGGCGTCCTTCCGCGTTGGGAAACCGGGGAGTTCATTCAATGAAACCTATGTCCGCTTAGACGAATCCGACGACGTGTATCTCGTCAATGAGATGCTCACACAGGTCTATACAAGGCAAGTAAAGGACTGGCGCGATAAGGCTATTTTCCGCTCTACGCGGGAAAGCGTCTCTTCGGTGTCATTCCGCTACGGCGATACGACATTCACTCTCTCTAAATTGGATACCATCTGGACGGTTGACGGACAGCCGGCCAACATGAACGCAATCAGCGCTTTCCTTGCTGCCATTACGGGGTTCATGTCCGATGAGTTCATTGATGTCCCACCTGCAACAACGCCTTCGAACGCCGGCACAATTGATATCGATGGAACCCAAATTCTTTTTTTCAGTGGCCCGGATCCGGCCAAGCTTCTTGTCCAAACCTCTGTGTCACCACAGTGGTTCGAAGTGCAATCATGGCGCGCAAGCCAGGTGCTGAAACGTAAGAAAGTTTTTCAAACTTCTTCATAAAGAAAAAGCCGAGCTTCTTACCCGGCTTTTGTTGTTCTTGAACACCCAATTATCCTAGCGTTTTCGTTCCCTTCCCTGTCCTGAAGACCCTCTGCTTTTCCGTTCTGTGTCTTCATTTTCTCGCCCTGAACCCTTACGTTCGATTTGTGAGTCTTCGTGCGTTCGACCGGCTTTTCGTGTGCTCTCCTTGGGCTCACGCTTATCCTGCTGCATCCTCTTTTCCAACCTTCTTTCCCTCTGTCGATCCGGCCTAACCCGATCAGGAATATCAATACGTTCAATTTCTCTTCCGGTTCGCCGCTCAATATCCAAAAACCGAGGACCTCCCGAGTGAACAATTCCATCCTCACGGCGCGCATTGCCAATGGAGCGTGTCCGGCGGATATGCCGGTCGTTCTCTCCGGATTTGTACACAAAACGATCAACGGATGAGCTTGTCATGTACCTGCTATCAACAAACGACCACCAAGAGTGTGGAGTTGACCATCTCACTGTGAGAGCAAAACTATTTGCGTAGTACCCAAGAGGCGCCCATCCCACGCAGTCGTCACCGTATCGCCATTCGACCCACGCCGGAGCCCACTCATATCCAGGAATCCAAACCCAACCATACAAGGGATCAAGATGCCAACGGCCGTAGTGATACGTAGCCCATGCCCAAGCTTCGCGTGATGACCAATACCAACCCCGCGGGCTCCAAATCCACCGTCCCACCATGTACGGTCTCCATCCAACTCCTACGTGTATCGGGCGCCAGGCGCTGATTCCGTACTCTGTTAGAACCCACTCACCGTGGGGGCGGAGATTCGATTGAAAATGAGACAGGGTTATGCCATCATCAGGGTGGTGTGCAAACGACAAAGTCGTTGAAGCGGCGAGAAGCAAAAAGAGGGAAAAGAGTTTCGGCATGACTTGGGCTCCTTCTTGTTAATGGTCCAAAGGACAATGTCCGTGCCATACCGAACTCCCTTTCCCGGTGACTTCTAATGAGATGCGCACCGGAAAGTGTCCACTTTGCAAATCAGCTCGCATAGAAAGTGCGACATTCACGAATGGTCGAACGCCAACGGAGAAGGCTACGATGAGTGACGGAGGAGGTACGTCAGAATGGCTTTGTGTACGTGGAGGCGGTTTTCGGCCTGTTGGAGCACTATGGATTGTTTCCCATCGATGACTTCGCGGGTGATTTCCTCACCCCGTTTCGCAGGAAGACGGTGCATTACGATACAATCCGGTTTCGCAAGCCGCAACAGCGAAGCATTTACCTGAAAAGGTCTGAAGAGGAGCTGTGTTGATACACTGCCATCAGAATCCCCCGCGGGCCACAGGTCTGTGTATACGACATCCGCGTCCTGAACCGCCTTTGCGGGGTCGTTGAGAACTTCCACGCTTCCGCGTGTTCCCGCCCTTGCTTGCTCCAGAATCTGAGGATGGGGCTCATGACCCGCAGGCACGGCTGCTACAAAATGCATCGGAACTTTTTCGGCAAATTCCAGCCATGAGTTCACTATGTTGTTTCCGGTTCCAACGAACACAACTTTCGTCGATGCCGAAAATCGGTTCACTTCCTGCAATGTCAATACGTCGGCAAGAATCTGACAGGGGTGAACGAGGTCGGTCATTGCGTTTATTACAGGCACGTCAGCGCTTTCGGCAAGCTGAATGAGCGTTGCATGTTTTGATGTCCGCGCAACAATGATCTGGTTGTAGCGCGACAACACTGTGGCGATATCGTGAACGGATTCCCGCGTTGCAATGCCGATTGTCTCCTGCTGGAGAAAGATCGGATGACCACCCAACTGTGCAATGCCAACCTCGAACGAAACCCGGGTCCTCAGAGACTCCTTTTCAAAAATCATTGCGACGCTTTTCTGATCAAGCGAGCGAGTGGTTGCAGACTGGCTTTTCAGTTTTTTTGCTTCTTCCAGAATGCCGAGAAGGTCATCTTTTGACCACACGGCAAATGATGTCAGATCACGTTTCATATCAGGGTTTCTCAGAAGGTGGTGGGAGCCTAGAAAGAAAGTACTTTTCGCGCTTGCTCAAGCACATCGCTTTCTTGAACCAGAATTGCTTGTTCAAGAATGCGCGAGAACGGAACCGGCGTATCCTTGGAACCCAGACGGCTGACCGGAGCATCAAGATATTGGAATCCATGCTCTGAAATATAGCTGGCGATCTCCCCACCAAATCCTCCGGTGAGCTTGTCCTCATGCACAACTAAGGCACGCCCGGTCTTTTTTACACTCGCCATCACCCTCTCCTTGTCCCACGGAGCAAGAGACCGCAAGTCGATTACTTCGACACTCCGCCCTTCATCATGAAGCTTCAGCGCGGCACGAAGCGCCCAATGCACGGTCGTTCCATAGGTGATGATCGAAAGCTCGGTTCCCTCATGTCGGACGCGCGCCTTCCCGAAGGGAACGTAGAAACGTTCGCCGGGGTTGGGGGCCTTGGCAAAGAATTGATTGTACAGGAACTTTGGCTCGAGGAAGAATGTCACTCCGCGGTTTCTCATACAGGCTCTCAGGAGTCCCACCGCATCATCCGCAAACGCGGGCGTCACAACGCGCAAACCGGGAAGCGTATTGAAGACAGCTTCGAGATTCTGGGAATGATATAATCCGCCGCCAATGTAACCACCTGAAGCAAGTCGAATGACAATGTTCGGAGCAAACTGTCCGTTCGTTCTGTAGTAGTCATGGGAACATTCGATCAACTGTTCCATTGCCGGCCAGAAATAGTCGGCAAATTGCGCACCCTCAATTACAACTAAGATATCATCCCGGTAGCGTGAAAATCCGTTTGCAGTGCCAACAATGAAATCCTCGGCAATCGGCGCGTTGAAAACGCGTTCTGCACCAAATTCTTGTTGCATACCTTTGGTGACATTGAACACTCCGCCTTTTTCTTTGGATGCAACGTCCTGGCCCCACAAGAATGTGTGGGGGTTTTTCCGGAACTCCGCTTTCAACGTTTCGTTGATGGCCTCCCGGAGAGTAAGCTGATTGTCCATCACCGGTTTGGCGGGTAAATCCAGTGTGGTGTCAGCCGGAATGATCTCGTCAGGAACAACAAAGAGCGTTGCTGTGTGTGGATCCGGATCCGGAGACGCTTCAGCCCGTGCCGCCGCCTCTTCGACTTCGATGCGATTTTTCTCCTCGATTTCTACAATCTCCGCTTCGGAGAAGACCTCCTCCTTGACGAGATATGCCCTAAACCGTTTCAGAGGGTCATAGTGACGAACACGTTCCAGTTCATCCTTGGAGCGATACAAGTCCTGCCGGTCGGAGTTGCTGTGTGAATTGATTCTGACACATTCAGCGTGAAGGATAGCCGGACCGTCGCCGGTGCGGATGTAATCCAGCACCTCCTGCATCCCGCGCCATGAATCGAATACGTTGGTTCCGTCGCAACGCACGATCTTAAGATTCAGCAGTCCGGAAAAATTATCCGCAACACGCGGATTGACTGAACCTTCGTTAATAGGGACGGAAATCCCGTATCTGTTGTTTTGAATAACGAACACGACTGGGAGCTTTTCTCTCGCCGAGCCGGCGATCGCCTCGAAGACGTAGCCTTCCGATGCTGCTGAATCGCCGAAACTCGCAAACGCTATTTCATCGCCGTCAAACCGCCTGATTGCGCGGCCAACCCCCGCAGCGTGTAATGCATGGTTACCGGTCGCAGACGAGACATTCTGAATCCGAATAGAGGGCTTTGCAACATGGTTGCTCATGTGGCGGCCGCCTGAAGCCACGTCACCCGCCTTGGAAATCCCGTTGAGGATGATTTCCTCCGCTGTGATGCCGGCAGCAACCCCGGTGAGCAAATCGCGATAATAAGGAAAGAGAAAATCCTTATTCTGCCGGAAAGACAATCCGAGAATGAGCTGGATCCCGTCGTGTCCAACAAATGAGGAATGGTACGACCAGCCCTTTCCCTGTTTGACGTACGTTTCCGCCTTTTGGTCAAGCAACCGACCGAGGTGCATCAACTGGAACCAGCGGTTCAATGTGTTTTTATGAACCGTAATTCCGAGATCATCCAGCCCGATATCAGACGTTTTGGGGCCTGTGTGGGTTTCGAGACTGCCTTCAGTCGACATTATTCAACCCTTTGTTGGCGATACTCACACAAAGAATATAGCCCGTTTGACTCGAACAATCAATCAAATCACTTCGGCGGAAGAGGCATTCAACCACCCCACCTTACCATCGGCCAGACGAACTTTCAGCCATTGGTTGATGCGATCGGTTATCTGCACTTTGACACCGGCGTGAAGTACGAAGGCATCGGAGCTTCCGTCATCAGGCGAGTTCTTGATGGTAGCAATATCAGCCGTGATAATTGCCAGGTCTGTACGATGCTGATCTGCATTTCTGGCAAGCGCAATTCCCAGCGATGGCAGAACAAGCAGTCCGGAGATCAGCGCTCCAACGAACATCAGTTTTCTGATCGCAAATGAGGACGACAACAGTATAACGCATGCACAAATTAATGCTGACGCGAAGAACCCGTATGCAAGCCATGTGTATGCGCTTGTTGACATTGCATCCTTCAACGCGTCCCAGTAGTCCCATAGAAAGAGACGCGGTGTTGTCTCGATTTTATCCGTGATCGCCAGATTTGCAATCGCGAGGTTGTGCAGAACGTCGTCATCTCCGGGGAGCAGTCGCAACGCACGTTCATAATTCAGAACCGCAAGAGCGATCAAACCGGATTTGTAGTACGTGTTTCCAAGATTATAGTACAAAGGTCCGCTTTCATAACCCTGGGAAAGAATTCGCTCAAATGCTTCACGTGCCTCGGCGTACAGCCCCTTTTGATAAGCTTCGTTTCCTTGAAGAAAGAGTTGATCCGGCGCTTGAGCGTACAGGGAAAAACACGACAGAACGAGAGCCGTGAGGACAACAAGAATTCTCATTACGCCTTGATCGTCCTTTCAAGGTTCATGATCACACGTTTCGCATCATCATACGTCTTCTGCATCGCGATAGATTCGGTGCTGGATGGTGCAAAGCGGGCCATTTCACAGGATTCAAGAAGGGTCCTGAGTTTCTCAAGCAAATCCTGAGGGGCGGAACGTGCCGACAGTGCGGTAATAGCACGATCAATGGACATCTCTGCCGGAGGAATGCCCAGGCGATCACCAAGGTACTTCCACATGGAACGCGTGACTTCATCGTAGAAAGCAAGCTTCTGATCATTCGAACTTTTTTTCAACAAATCTTCAGCCGTACGAAGTCCCTTCCGTGCAATTTTGATTGCGCGTCTGCTTCTGAACCCGATATCGTCCAGCCGATCCGCCTTCTTTTGCTTCGCGTAAACAAACGCGCCCACCAATCCCCCCAGCGGAAGAAAAGCAAGCACAACCAACAAAGGACTGATGAGAGAGCTTCTTCCTTTTTGCACAAGCGATGATTCGGTAAGCTTGATAAATCGAATATCCTGATTGAGAAGTTGGACACCTTCCTTTCCGCCTCCGGATATCAATGAGGGGAGTTGAGCCGCACCCTGCTCAATGGTCAGTTCGATAGGGGATGATGACAGTGTCACGTAAGATCTCTTGCCCGGATCGTAAAAGGAAAACGTCACCGGCTTGATGGTCTTCTTCCCCGGATACCGGGGAATCACAAGGTATTCGAAGGATTTGGATCCGGAAATCCTGTCGCCTGTGCGACTGATGTTATCGGATACCTTCGGCGTGTACTGTTCGAAATCCGTCGGCAATTCGATAGCCGGCGATTCCAAGAGCTTGACGTTGCCTGTTCCGGCAATGGTCACTTTGAGAGAAACCGGCTCGTTTGTCTTCGTGGTCTGTTTGTCAACCCGCGCGGTCATCGTGAACCTCCCGACTGCTCCACGAAATGACGCGGGCGCCCCCGGTGGAAGAGGATCGGTTTTGATTCTGATGGGATCGCTCTTGACGGCATAATTCACACTTTGACCGAACGGATCACGGAAGAACGCATCAAAAGGATCTCTCGAACGACGCGATTGCACCTGGACGACAGCATCAACCTCAAAGGGACTGATCTCCAGAGTACCTGATTGCGTGGGAAAGAGTGCCATTCTCCGAATCACCCCGACGCGATATTGCTTTCCGTTCACCGTCTCCGTCGTGAGGGAAATATTCTTGGGGTTCTCAATCTCTTCACTCCAAAATCCACTCAAGGTGGGATTTTTTCCGGGAGAATAGTTCGACATCGAAACGCGGGTGTACAGCTTGAACACAACATTGATTTGCTCGCCTTGTGTAACATGCGAACGATCGACCACAGCACGAAGAAAAAGGTTATCGCCGATTTCGGCGCTGATGTCGGGCTGGTCATTTCCGCGCGACTGAGGTTTGGATGTGGATTTCACAACCTCTACAGTGACGGGCTGGCTCTTATACGCCGTCCCGTTTACCTCAATGGATGCAGGTCCGATGGTGAATTTTCCAATCTCCTTTGGCTGCAAGATGTAGCTGTATGTTATGGAGGAACTCACTGCGCCGTTGATGAACTGCATATTGGAGGATTGGTTTGGCCCTCCCATGATGTGAAATTTCCCCAAGTCAGGAAGCTGAAGGTTCCTGCCTCCACCCATCCCGGCATTCCCAAGCACAAAAGAAAGAGTGAACTGCTCACCCTGGCCAACAGGGTTTCTGTCAAGCACGGCCTGAAAGGTGGGATCCTGGGCGCTCAAGCGGAATGAAAAGATCAGGATGGCGGCAACCGGGAAGAGGAAAATCCGTCTCATCTTACCAGTCCCGATCTGTTTTGGCGCGCGTCGCTTGTTTAACACGCAGTTTCTTCTGGACATTCTTCTCATTGTTCCTCAGTACGTCAAGCATGCGCTGTGCATCGGCCTTTGACATACGCTGTTCCTGTTGAGCTTGTTGCTGCTGTTGTTGCTGATCCTGCTTTTGTTGTTGCCGATCCTCTTGCTGCTGTTTTTGATCCTGGCTCTGTTGGTTCTTTTCCTGTTGTTTTTGGTCCTTCTGATCCTGCTTATCGTTTTTCTTATCCTGGCTCTTCTGCTGTTGTTGCTGTTGTTGCTGTTTCATTTTCTCAATGGAATAGGAGAGATTGTACTTCGCGTCCGCATCATTTGGGTTGAGTTTGAGGGATTGAACGTACGATTGGACAGCCTCCGGGTACTTTTGTGCCTGAAGATGCGTATTGCCCAGATTGTAATACGCTGATGCCTGCGTTTTCTTGTCACCGAATTTTATCGCCGCCTGTTCAAATTCCCTTGCCGATTCATCCAGCTTTTTTTGTTTGTACAAGGCATTCCCAAGATTGAACCGACCCTCAATGAGTCCCTGATCCTGGTCAAGCGCTTTCCGGTAACTGACCTCAGAATCTTCGAACTTCTGGTCGTCATATTGGTCATTACCATCACGGACGAGAGAACGGACAGACTGCGCCGAAGCCGTCACCGCGAATACCAACATCACCAGTAGACACCGAAATGTCACAGCCGAACCTCCTCCTCTTTACGCAGTGGATTCCAACGTGCAAGCCAGCGGATTCTCTTCTCTGATATTAATAACTCCAGTAGGAGCAGGAGAATTCCCGCGGCAACAAAAACCTGAAAACGGTCCTCGTAGTCGGTAAACTGGCGGACGCCAAGCTCTCTCTTTTGAAGAGTGTTGATAGATTTGTAAATCTCGTTGAGTTCATCTTGCGAGTTTGTCCCGCGATAGTATTTTCCCTTCCCGATCTCGGCAATTCGCTCCAGAGATAACTCGTCAAGTTTGGTTACAACCACGTTGCCTGCGCGGTCCCGTTTGAAATCAACCTGCTGGCCCGAAGGCCCGTACACAGGAATCGGCGCTCCCGTTTGAGAACCCATGCCCACCGTATATATCGTGACTCCTTTTTGTGCAGCTTCCTCTGCCGCTTCAATTCCTTCGCCAACAGTATTTTCGCCGTCGGTAATGACGATGAGAGCCTTGCCGGATGGTTCTTCAAAGTTGAAAGACTCGAGCGCCCGCTGGGTTGCAGCACCGATGTTTGTCCCCTGGGTCGAAACAGCGTCCACATCAACGACATCGAGGAACAGATTTGCGGCGCCGTAGTCCGTTGTAAGGGGAAATTGCGTATAGGCCTCACTGGCAAAAACAATCAACCCAAGCCGATCACCGCCCAACCGGCCGATGAGATTCCGGATTTCCAGTTTTGCCTTTTCAAGTCGATTCGGTTTGATATCCTCCGCCTTCATGCTCATCGAAACATCAAGCGCAATGAAAATATCAATGCCTTCCTGCTTCACCTCCTCCATCCGTGTACCAATCTGTGGATTTGCCAATCCGACCACAAGGATACCGAAAGCTGCAAGGACGATGGAGAACTTCGCGATCCTTTTTGTCGCACTCGCTTCTTCCGTCAAGCGCTCAAGAATCGCCAGACTACCAAACCGCGCCATATCCTTCTTCCGGACCCGCGAGAGAAACCAGTACAAGAGGGCAAGGGCGGGAATGACCGCCAGTAAGTACACATATTCCGGATGAGCGAACCGTACCATATCAGGGTAGTTTCCTCAGGAAAGTATTTGAAAGAACAAACCCGAAGACCATCATGATCAATCCAAGTCCAACCCATCCATAGAACAACTGTGTGTACGACTTATATGCCTTGACTTCGATCCGGGTTTTTTCCATCTCGTCAATTTCGCCATATATTTGCTTCAGTGATTTGTTGCTCGTTGCGCGGAAGTATTGTCCTTTCGTCATTTCGGCCACCGTTTGAAGCATCTTCTCGTCAATCTCCACCGGAACATTCTGGTAGCGGGTGCCAAACGGCGTCTGAACAGGATACGGCGCCATTCCCTTGGTCCCGACCCCAATGGTGTAAATCCTGATGCCGAAAGTTTGCGCGATTTGTGTTGCCGTAAGGGGGTCAATTTCACCGCGGTTGTTCACGCCATCCGTAACAAGAATCATCACCTTGCTTTTTGCTTTGCTTTCTTTAAGCCGGTTGACACCTTGAGCCAGGCCCATCCCGATGGCGGTACCATCCTCAACCATGCCCGTCTTCAATTGCAAAAGGAGATTCTTCAAGACGCGATAGTCAAGGGTCATGGGACACTGTGTAAATGACTCACCTGCAAACACAACCAGTCCGATACGGTCGTTTGCCCTGCCGTCAATGAACTGCTGGGCAACTTTTTTTGCGGCTTCAATCCTGTTTGGTTGAAGATCCTCGGCGAGCATACTTCCCGAAATGTCGAGGACAAGCGCGATATCAATCCCTTCCGTGTACACATTCTCTCCGCGCGAAGTCGTCTGTGGCTTTGCAATTGCCACGATTAGAAGCCCGAGTACAAGCATGCGAATGACAAAGGGAAGATGACGAAGCCGTTCTTTGATCGTCGGCTTGATTGATGCAAACGGCTTCAGAGAGGAGTACCGTACATCGACAGTGTGATTCTTATGCCTGCGAATGTACCAGAACGCGAGCACGGGAATCAGCAGCAGTGCCCAAAGGTACTCCGGATTGCCGAGTGTTGTGTTAGCCGGCCACATTCACAGAATCCTGCTGATGCAAAGCCTTCTCAGGAACACGAATTACTGATTTCGTTTGCTCGACAATATCATAGGCGGTCAAAAGCATTCGTTCATGATCAGCTACAACCGGTTCAAGCTTTGCAAACTTCACGAGGTCGGCAAGCCTCAGAACGCTTTCCGTCTCATCCATGATTGGTTTAGCATGGAGGTGAGCCCCCAACGATTGCATGATCTCGTCGGTGGTTTGCTCAAGCGCTGCAATGTGATAGCGGTTCTCAAAATAACGGCGGAGAATCTCAGTCGCCTCCGAATAGTACAACTTGATGAGTCCCTGTTGCCAGAGCTTTTTTTCTTTGAGAGCGCCCAGCTCCTCCAGGGCCAACACATGCGCGGGCTTCGCGGGGGCGACATACACCGGTTGTTCGGGTGTTCTTTGTTGACGCTTTTTCCAATAGCGATAGAACAAATACGCGGCAACAAACAGAATCAACAATATCCCCAAATAGACGGCGATCTCAGCCAGCGAAAGCGGAATGGAAAGCGGCGGTTTGATGTCCTTGATTTCTGCTGATGTATCTACTTGAACCGTGCTTACTGTCAGAACCAGAGGATTGGTCGACACGGAGCGGAACATTGTATCTCCCGGCGTCTGATATCCGAATACAAACGGAGGAAGAATCGCCTGCCCGGAATCGTACCGCGCAACAACAATGTCCGCTGCAGACACGGTCGGCACATTTTGCTTCAAGGCCGGACGATCGAGGATGGAGAATCCGCCAAGCGTATCACCGGCAAGTAGCTGGAACTGGATGCCGGGGTCATGTTTGATTTCAACATGCACCGTGATCCAATCGCCGATGAGATATGATGTGGAATCGACCCACGCTTTGGCTCGTGGTTCGTCGGCGTTCACCCTCGCAAAAAGAACCAGCGAACAAACAAGATAGACGATCGACCTCATAACCGTTGTTCCCGTCTCTTGAAAAAATCAACAATCGGTTTGATATACGGCCGGTCAACGCGGATGGGAATCGCGTCCACCTTGTTTCGAAGGAATAAACTCTTTCTTCCTGCTCGACGAGCCCTCCAGTATCGCTCAAATGATTCCCGCACTCCGCGGGCGCCTGTATCTATCCAACGCTCCTGTCGGGTTTCTGCGTCGCGCATCTTGACGAGCCCGACCGCAGGAAGCTCTTCTTCGCGCGGGTCCGAAAGTTCAACGGCAATGATGTCGTGTTTCTTGCTGATAACGCCAAGTATTTTTTCGTAGCCATCGTCAATGAAATCGGATATGAGAAAAGCAATGGAGCGCTTCTTCGTTACGTGATTGAAGTACTCAAGACCTTCCTTGATGTTTGTGGCCGCGCCAGTCGGCTCGAAGGAGATCAACTCGCGGATGATGCGAAGAATGTGCGCGCGTCCCTTCTTCGGCGGGACAAACCGTTCGATTCTATCGGTGAACAGAAGCAATCCGACCTTGTCGTTGTTTTTTATTGCCGAAAATGCAAGCACGGCGCATATTTCCGTCGCCACTTCGTTCTTCATCAGCGAGCCGGACCCAAAGTTGCCCGAGGTACTGAAGTCCACGACAAGCATCACCGTCAGCTCGCGCTCTTCTTCAAAAACCTTGACAAACGGATGATTGAACCGGGCAGAGACATTCCAATCGATCGTCCGGATATCGTCCCCGAACTGGTACTCGCGCACCTCGGAAAACTCCATTCCGCGACCTTTGAACACGCTGTGGTACTCACCTGAAAAAATCTGGTTGACCATCCCGCGCGTCTTGATTTCGACCAGTCTGACTTTTTTGAGCAGTTCTCTTGTGTCCATGTTCATTGCCTACAGAAAGAAAGACACAAAGGAACTGTATCGTTCCTTTGTTCCGGATGATTTTGTGTGCTATATCTACGGAACTTCAATCTTGTTGAGCACTTCCTGAACGACTTGCTCTGACGATACTTCTTCCGCCTCCGCCTCGTAGGTAACAGCGACGCGGTGACGCAGCACATCAAGACTGATCGCCCTGACATCCTCCGGAATAACATAGCCGCGGCGCTTCATGAAGGCATGTGCTTTTGCTCCCAGTGCAAGGTTGATCGTTGCGCGCGGCGACGCCCCGTAGCTGATCAACTGAGCCAGATTGGCGAGGTTGTGTTCCTTTGGTGAACGGGTCGCAAACACGATGTCCAAAATGTACTTCTCGATCTTTTCGTCCATGTAGATTTCATTAACCACACTTCGGGCTCGAAGGATCTCATCGGGAGAAATAACAGGTGTAGGTGTCACGATGGTTCCGGCAACGTTTGATCGCATGATCGCGCGTTCCTCCTCCCGCGACGGATAGCCGATCTTCACCTTTAGCATGAAGCGATCCACCTGTGCTTCAGGCAGAGGATAGGTTCCCTCCTGTTCGATCGGATTTTGCGTGGCAAGCACGAGAAATGGTTCCGGAAGCTTGTGCGTCTGCTCTCCAATGGTCACCTGGCGTTCCTGCATCGCTTCCAACAGCGCGCTCTGCACTTTTGCAGGTGAACGGTTGATTTCATCGGCAAGAATGAAGTTTGCAAAAATCGGACCCTTCTTCGTCTGAAATGACCCATCCTTCTGGTTGTAAATCATTGTGCCGACGAGATCAGCAGGAAGAAGATCGGGAGTAAATTGGAGACGCTGGAACTTTGCCTGGATGGCAGCGGCAAGTGTTTTTACACTAAGAGTTTTTGCCAGACCCGGAACACCCTCGAGAAGAATATGGCCATTCGAGAGCAACCCGATGAGCAATCGCTCAACCATGTATTTCTGCCCAACAATGACCTTCCCGATTTCCATCTGGAGCAAATCGACAAACGCGCTTTCCCTTTGAATCTTCTCATTAATCGCTTTGATATCGAACGACATTCAACCTCCGAAGGTGATCACTCAGCAATTCCTAAAATGGCTGCAGAACGGCAGGCGGCCTAACTTGTTTCTGTATACGAAGATACAGAAAAAGTGTTTCTCTTTCCACAGATTACTTTTACCAATCCGAGCGCACCCGTCAACATTTTAAGATTGCTCGGATTCTCACTATATTATTACAGCAACGAGGTTTGCCAACCGATTTTTTCTCAGAGGAGTTCATTATTCGACGCTTCGTCATATGGTGCATGTGTGCGCTTATTCCCGTACTGGCAAATGGACAGATCATCAGTCTTTCCCATCAGATACTGCAATTTGATACCGTAACAGTCAACACCAAAGACAGTCTTTCGTTCCGAATTCGAAACAACACCGGCACGACGGTTCTTATCACGGATATCAACACAACCCGCCCTGAATTCTTCGTGAAGGACACTTCGCTCAACATTCCTTCTGGCGATAGCGTTCAGGTGTTTGTCTATTTTCGCACTAGTCAGAACCTCACCTGGAAGGACGTTCTTCTGGTGGAATCGACTTCTTTGCGCGGATCACTAGCGCTCCGTCTGATCGGCACTGGAAAGTATACTGGAACGACATACAACTCAACCCAGGGACTGTGGGATAACGCACTGAAAACGGCGTTGCACAACATTGTCAACAATCATGCATCGTTGGGATACAATGCCGCACGCGATAGAATGTTTGAAACAATCGATGATCCAAACGCGGTTGATACCATAGAATGCGTTTACACGGGAAAAAAAATCAAAGCGGTAAACAGAACAGAGGCGCAAAACCAGAACTTCAACACCGAGCATACCTGGCCACAGGGAACCTTCAACCAGTCTGAGCCGATGCGGAGCGACTTGAATCATCTTTTCCCCACCGATGAACCTGCCAACAGTGCACGCGGCAGTTATCCGTTTGGGCCGGTGGTATCCGGCATAACCTGGCAGAGCGGCGGTTCAAAACTGGGCCAGAACCCGAACGGCGTCACTGCCTTCGAGCCGCGGGATACGCACAAGGGAGATGTCGCGCGAGGACTCTTCTACTTCATGCTGCGATATGAAAACAATTACGAGTCGTATCTTGATCTGGCACAGGAAGGATATCTTCGACAGTGGACTGTATCCGACGCTGTAAGCGCAAAGGAATCCAATCGCAATACGGCAATCGCGAACTACCAGGGAAAGCGCAATCCTCTTGTTGATCATCCGGAATTCATCGACCGCATAGCCACGTTCCGAAGCTCAACGCCGCCGACGCTGTATCCGGAAATCGCGACTTCACCAGCTCAGATTAGCTTTGGAACAATCGCCGCGGGTGATTCCGTGGAATGGATATACACCGTCATCAACACAGGACGTGCAAGTCTTTCTGTAAGTTCGTTTGCTCTTCAAACTCCGTCAACCATATTCAAGATTATCGACCTTCCTGGCACCGTTCCTATCGATTCGTTCAAACAGGTTCGGATTCGATTTGTCCCGACGCAATCAAGCCAGTCGTACAACAACACGCTTGTTGTTCAAAACAATGACCAGAATGAAGGCACCATTAGCGTGCCGCTGACGGGTTCGACAACATCAGGGGCGCCACAAACAACGCTTATTGTCCCGGCCAACGGGGCTACCGGAGTTCAAACTCCCGTACCGTTTTCATGGTACAAAACGGCTGCGGCAGATCTCTATCACATTCAGGTTTCCCTGACGGGCGGTTTCTCCAGCTTCATCTCCAACGACTCAACGTTAACTGATTCCACGACATCTGCAACCGGCCTGTCATTGAACACGACCTACTACTGGCGTGTGCGTGCGCATCGGACCGGCGGATGGGATGCATTCAGTGCAACGCGAAGCTTCACAACCTGGACAACACCTCCCCAAGTTGCGCTAGTTTCGCCGCCGGATGGATCCGGCAATACCTCTCTCCCGATGATGTTCACATGGCAGTCATCCGCAACTGCAACTTTTTATCAACTTGACGTTTCAACATCGCCTGGGTTCTCGACATTTGTTGTTGTCGACTCAACGCTCACGGGAACCTCAACATCGGTCGGCGGCCTCGCGTTGAATACAGTTCACTACTGGCGTGTGCGTGCAAGAAACGGCGCGGGATGGGGCCCATACAGCCCGACGCGCAGCTTTACAACCTGGACTACTCCGGCTCAAGTTCAGGCATTGATTCCCACTGATGAGGCAAGTCAGGTTGCGGTTCCAACTGTGTTCCGGTGGAACAGGCCGCCGGGGGCAACACAGTTCCAAATGGACCTTTCGCTCTCAAGCGGATTCGAGACACTTGTTTCATCCGACTCAACGATCTCGGATACCAATGCAGTTGCCTCCGGGCTCGCGTTGGGCACCACATACTTCTGGCGCGTACGCGGGCAAAATGGTGCTGGATGGGGGTCGTATTCTTCAACACAGGAATTCGCGACGTGGAATGTCCCTTCACCAATTCCAGGCCTCAGTCCGGCAGACAGTAGCGAGGATGTGGCGATCCCGGTGCAGTTCATTTGGCAACACTCCCTCTTGGCGACCACATATCATCTGGAGATTTCAACAACCCAGGGTTTTGGTACGGTCGTGGTTTCGGATTCCACCATCGCCGACACCATGAGTTCGGTACCATCTCTTCAGGTTAACATGGATTATTTCTGGCGGGTGCGGGCGGGCAATGGTGCCGGATGGAGTTCCGTCAGCGCGGTGATGATGGTGAGAACATGGAATGCGCCTGGCCAGGTCCAGCTGTATTCGCCCTTAGACGAGACACGCGGAACGCAGGATAATCCATTGCTTGTATGGAACACGGTTGAGAACGCGGTTCAATTCCAGATCCAGGTTTCCACCAATCCCTCTTTTGCCACGCTTGTCTTCTCAGATTCGTTAATCACGGATACATCAGCAACCATCAACGGTCTTGACACGATGACGACATATTTTTGGCGCGTCAGGGGAAGAAACAATGCAGGCTGGGGCGCATACTCGGAATCATGGAGGTTCAGGATCGCGGCGGCATATGTGGTTTCAGTTCAAACATCGCACGGATGGAACATGATCTCGCTGCCTGTTCTTCCCGCCGACGTTATCGCGGCGGTCGTGTTTCCCACCGCGGTATCAGCAGCGTTCGCATACAGCAACGGATATGTCCAGCGAGAGAGTTTACAGGTTGGGACAGGATACTGGATGAACTTCGGCACACCGCAGGAGATCTCCGTAGCAGGGGAACCCGTGGAGGTTGACACGATTGTGGTTCAGGCAGGCTGGAATCTGGTCGGCTCCATTTCGTATAGTGTTCCCGTTTCCTCGATTACCACGATACCCTCAGGCATCCTCGCATCACCGTTCTACGAGTTCAACAACGGATATACACCCTCCTCATTCGTCAACCCACTCGAGAGCTACTGGGTAAAGTGTAGCCAACAAGGTATGATGATTCTCCAACGCTCCCCTGAATAGGTATCAGAGCCGCATTACATACATCGCGGTGATGTCGTCGTTCTGGGGAGCCGATCCCGTGAAGCGCGACAAGTCGGCAAGCAGACCGCTGATAAATGATTCAGCCGTTTGCGGCGCGAAAGACTCCATGAACTTCTTCAACGCGCCGGTTGCGTCATACAATTGCTCCTTCGAGTTCATTGCCTCGGTTACACCGTCTGTGTACAGAAGAAGCTGCTCCCCTGCAGAGATCGTGACACGCGCGCTTGTGTAGGGAAAATCCATATCGATCATACCAAGAGCCAGGCCGCCATCCGCTATATCCTCAACGGCTCCTCCACTCCGGCGGAGGTACACCGGCGTATGTCCAGCATTAACGAATTCAACGTCTCCGGTCGCCGGTGTGAAGTAGGCCAGCACCGCGGTGATGTAGCGCTCTTCCGTTGACGCTCCATAGATGACCGCGTTCAGCCGTCGCGCAAGGTCAACAATCGAGAGTCCCGTATCAACGTACGCGGAAAGATACGCATGAAAACTGCTGACGAGCAAAGCCGCAGGGACACCCTTCCCAGAAACATCCGCCATGATCAATGCAAACCTGCCGTCGTTCAGGGCAATGCAATCGTAATAATCGCCGCCGACAAAACGCGTTGGGATGTTTGTGCCGAACAAATCGTATCCCGGAATCACGGGCAGTGATTTTGGAAGGATGCGTTGCTGAATGGACGCAGCGACTGCAATGTCGCGCTCAATCTTCTGCTTTTCGACCTCCTGCAAATGCAAATAGTGGTTTTCGAGAACGGCGTGAACCTGCCGCGCGAGCGAATCAAGAAGAAGCCGGTCTGTTTCTTCAAATGGTCCCGTTCCCGTTCGGCTTTCCTTGTCGAACAACTCGTAAGCGTATGTTTGCCCGGAAAATTTGAATGCCGCCCGAATACGATGACTGGCATCCTTCGGGCGCTTCAACGCAATATTCTCCGGAAACACGATCCTCTCCTTCCGTGTCCAGCCGGAAGAAATCGTAACAGAGCCGTACGAGGCGTTGGTCAGGGCTGCCGCACGTTCAAGCGCCGTGTGATGCAACGACGTTTCTTGGTGGAAACGTGAAAGCTGAATACCCGTGTCGATGAGACTGTTTAGTTGCAACAACCGATGGTTGAGCGAAAATACCAGCCCTTTTTCCTTTTGGCGCTGGAGCAGGGACTGGTAGGCATTGGCAAAGAGCTGAATTAACATCTGCACCGTGAGACTGTCGAGACGGGAATAACCGGATTTGTCGAGCTTGCGACCCAGGACAAGTGCAATGTGTGAACCATCGTGCAGAGAATGCACTGCGACAACGGCGAAGGGTCTATCCTTCAGAGAGTGAAACGAAAAGGCATTGGACACTTCGGAACCACCTACACATTCCAGCGCTGCCGTTGCATCACCTTTGCCAAAGAGTCTTTCCCACGCGGTTTCTCGCGCATTCCGGAAGAGCACAAATCCGTCGACAGCAGTGACATTGCCGCGCAGGAGATGGAAAAAGGATTTGCCGAGTTCTTTCAGGTTGGGTGCTTTGGAAAGCAGTTCAAATCCATCTTGAAGGGATTCAATCTGGATGGTAAGGCGATCGACAACCTCCTGGGTGGTCAATGTCGGACTATGACGATGAACCTGTGAACGACTTCAGGGCATCTTCGACCGTTTTTTCCTTCCCTGCAAATCCGAAAAGCCCCATGATACCAAGCATCTTGTCAACAGCCGGGTCGACATTGGTAAAGACTAGTTTCCCGCCAGCCTCATTCAGTTGATCGATAATCTCAATGAGAAATGACATGCCGATGGAATTAACCACGCGTGAATGGGCAAGATTGATGACCACTTTCCGGGTACCGCGTTCAAAGTGTGAACTGAATTCCTTCAGGATTGCCTCGCCGCCGGTGTTGTTGATGTAACCGGATGTTGCAATAATCAAACATGCACCCTTTGTTTCGGATGTTAAAGAGAATTCGTGTTCCATGGTGACCCTTTACACCAGTTTCTTGAGAATCGTGATCTTTGTTCCGTCTTGTGTAGATTCAAGTCGAAAATCATCCGACATGGATTTCATCAGCTTGAGCCCCCAGCCACGTTGTTGGGGAAGATTTTTTGCACCACCGACATTCGGCTCGGGCACAGTTGATGGGTCAAAGCCGCTTCCATAGTCTCGTACTAAAATAACGATCTCCTCCCGGGACATTGTGTATTCCACCTTAACAGGCGGATTCTGTTCACCGGCATGTTCGAGGGCATTGATGACCGCTTCGGTGACAAGGATCCGGGCCTCAGCGATTTTTTCCTCGGCGATTCCCATGTGTGCGGCCAGGCGGTCGAGGCCTTCGATTGCCACAAGTTCGATATTCGGAATCCGGGGAAGCTCGACTATGAGTTTCACGGTTTCCTGCATGTCATCCTCTCATCGTGATGGCCATAAGCGTAATGTCATCATCCTGAACAGCATCACCCATCCAGGATTCTCCGGAGGCAATCAGGTTCTTAATGATTTCGTCCGGTGGGCGACCGATTGCGTTTTGGAACGTTGACTGTACCCTCTTGTAGTCGAACATTTCCCCCTCGCGGTTCTTTTGTTCAGGCAGACCATCCGTCAACAGCAGCAAAGTGTCACCGGGCTGAAGAGTTTCCTCCTGAACGGAATACTGGGCGCTTTTCATTGCGCCGAGAGGCATCCCTTTCAGAAGAATCTCATCCACCGATTCGCTTGCCTTGCGATAGAGAAACACAGGCGGCATGCCGGCACAGGAGAATGAAATCTTGTTTCCATTGATTTTCAGCAATGTGAAGGACATAAGCAATCTGCCAAGCCGGATGCCTTTGATGGACTTGCTGCAATGATTGAAAAACGCCGGAATCTCCAAACGCGAAACGTCTGAAGTAAACATGCCTTTCATCAGGGTAACAATTGTTCCGGCCTGCATGCCATGTCCGGTTGCATCGCCAAAACCGATTGCCAGTGTCCCATCCGGCTGAAGCTGGAAGTCATAGTAATCTCCGCCGACTTCGGTTGATGTTTTCATGAAGACTGCGATCTCAAGGTGTGGCAGTTTGGGGATTTCCTGAGGAAGCATTGAGAGCTGCAGCGCGCGGGCCTCTTCAAGCTCCTTTGTTTTCCGTTCATTCTCGATAGAGAGAGCTCTCTTTTCTGCCTCGGCAGCTTTGGCGCGTAACTCTGATTCACGGACCCGTGCCTTTTGCTCGCGCCGGTTGTTTTCAGCCTGTCGAAGTCCGTACAGAGCACTGAGGAATAACACTGCATACGTTCCATATGCCCAGCGGGTTTTCCACCAGGGAGGAGTAACCGTAATGGCAAGCGAGGCTCCAGCCTCATTCCACACGCCGTCATTGTTGGACCCCTTTACCTTCAGCACGTAATCGCCCGGATCCAGATTTGTGAATGTTGCCCGGTGTTCCGTCCCGAGTTGAATCCAGTTGTCGCTGAATCCTTCAAGTTGGTAAGCATACCGGTTCTTGAAGGCGTTGTAGTAATTCAACGCGGCGAATTCAAAGGTTGCGATGTTATCTTTGTAGGTCAGCGCAACATTCGGGCGAACCGAGATCCCCTGTTCTTCTATGGGCTCACCTTCTTTATCATCTGTGTTGTAACGGCGGAACGCACTGAAGACAACCGGAGGAACAAACGGGTTGTCCCGAATGCTGTCCGGATGAAATCGTGTTACTCCGTTTACTCCGCCGAAGTACAATTCGCCGGTGACCCTGTCCTTGCCGTAGGCATTCTGGTTGAATTCATTGCCCTGAAGTCCGTCGCTTGCATCGTACGTGCGGAAGGTCTCCGTCTTCGGATCAAACCGCGCTATACCTTTGTTCGTACTCATCCACAGATTGCCTTTGCCGTCTTCAAGAATCCCGAACACAAAATCATTCGGAAGTCCATCCTTTACTCTAAAGGCTCTGAAGACACCGGAAGCGCGGTCAAATTTGTTCAGCCCTCCCGTCGTTCCAATCCAGAGCATGCCGGCCTTGTCTTCAAGAATACACAGGACATTATCGTCACTAATGCTCTGGGGATTCTTCGCATCATGTTTGGACGCGGTGAACTTTCCGGACCGCTTGTCAAAACGGTTCAGTCCGCCACCGGAAGTTCCAACCCAAAGAACACCGTCCCGGTCTTCGCATAATGCCCACACACCATTTTCACTCAGATTTCCCGGAATTGAATCGTTACGTGTGAATGGGGTGAATCGTTCCGTTGACGGGTCAAAGCGGTTCAATCCCCCGCCGTATGTTCCAACCCAAAGGATTCCATCGCGATCTTCAAGAAGTGCGTAAATGCGATTGTCCGTCAACGAACTGGGTGTCGACGGATCTCGGCGGTGATGCTTGAATGAATTTGTTTTCCGGTCAAACCTGTCGAGACCGCTACTGTACGTCCCTATCCAAAGGTTTCCATCGCGGTCTTCACACATGCTTGGCGTTGCGTTCTCTCCGAGACTTCCGGCATTTCGCGGATCGTGGACAAAATGCGTGAACCCGTTCGACTCCCTGTCGAATCGCCCCAGTCCTCCACGGGTCCCTATCCAGGGAACGCCATGGCGGTCCACAAACACGGAGGTGATGTTATTGTCGCTCAAGCTTCGCTTGTTGGAAGGGTCGTTGGAAAAATTCGTGAAGGGGTTGAGCGAAGGGTGAAAGAAACTAAGCCCGTCGGTATTTGTCCCGACCCATATGACACCGGCCTTATCTTCGTAGATTGATAGGACGTAGTCATCATTGAGACTTGCAGGGTTGGCGGCGTCATGTTTGTAGCTGAAGAATTTTCCGGTCGTTCGGTCGAAGCGATTGAGTCCGCCGCGCACAGTGCCAACCCAGAGTGTACCGTTCCGATCTTCATGGATTGGCCAGACCCAACTATCACTGAGTGAAGATGGGTCCCGATCATTGTGCGTGTAATGAATGAACCCTTTGGTGGCCGGATCGAACCTGTCCAACCCTTCATGAGTTCCAACCCACACCGTTCCAGAGCGATCGCCATATACCGAATATACCTTATTGTCAATCAGGCTCTTCGAATCACCGGGAACGTGTTTGTAGATCGTCCTAGCTCCCGTTTTGGAATCAACAAACGTAACGCCGCCCCCAATGGAACCCGACCACTTGTTGCCGACCAGATCCACGCAGGATGCAAAGACCGAACTTACCGCAGCGCCCCGCAGATCGACACTATCGACCGGGTGATGGGAGAATGTTTCCGTTAATCTGTCAAATTTGTTCAGCTTGGAAGGATTGTCCAATGTCGCAATCCAAAGGATCCCGTGAACATCCTCGTGGATTGAAGCGATGAATCCGCCATTAAGCGAATTCGGATTATCCGGATCGCGTTTGAAGACGGTAAAAGAATATCCGTTGAACCTGTTCAATCCATCCTGTGTGCCGAACCACATAAAGCCCTGGCGGTCTTGAAAAATGCAATTGACCGCGCCCTGGGAGAGTCCATGCCGGATGGAGAGATGAGAGAACCTGAGCGCAGGTTGCGACAGCGTCTGCGATGCGTAAAGAAATACCGCGGCAACCGGGAGATATTTGAAGACAAGTGTCACTGAGGAATTGCGTGCGGGTTAAGGTACTCACCTGCAATGCTTTTTGCAAGTACGGTTGGATAAACAAAAACGGGACTCACGTTATCGAGCCCCGTTGCAACTACACGAAAGAACTCCGGCTACTTTGCGAGCACCATGCGCTCTGTTCTTGCAAAGAGAACACCTTCCGAACCCCGCGCTGTGAGCCGGTAGAAATACATACCGCTCGAGAGATCCCAGGCATCGAACACTGCCGAATGGTAACCGGCGGACATTGTGCCATCAACGAGAAGAGCAACACGTTGTCCGAGCACGTTAAAGACGTCCAGCGAGACAACCGCGTCGACCGGCAACGTAAACGTAATCGTCGTGCTGGGATTGAATGGATTCGGGAAGTTCCTGCCGAGTGAGAATTCCTCGGGCACGGATTCTTCCGCAACCAACACACCGGCATCAGGAGGAGCGGATGCGTACTCAAGTTTCACTTCGTCGAAGAAGTACAAATCGCCGAATGCATCATACGGAGCCAGCCAGAATCTGAGACGGGCGTCATTAACTGTTCCGGCAAAACCGCCTGCTGTAAAGTTCACGGAATACGTCGCCCATCCGTTTGTCAAATTAAAGGCAGTTGCCGGTAACCCATACGGTGTGTTTGGTGAACCGTGCTTGAAGATGGACGCCTGAACATCGTGCCCGGTATTGGAAAATGCCCGGAAGCTCAGTTTATATGCCTGTCCGGATGTCAATGTAATACCGTGCTGATAGAACTGGACAATAGTTCCCTGGTTCGTGATGGCAATTTGAGCTGCCTTGGAACCCACGCTTCCGGGACTAATGATGCTGAGTTTTCCTGTTCCATTCGTATTGAAGTACCACCCGGTCGCACCAGCTTCAAAGCCGCCGTTCGTGATAAAGTTTGTCGGAGGTGGAGGAGTAAACACTGTGATCTTTCCGGATGCAGTCGGAGTCAGCAGGCCGGATGTGGCCTTGATCTCGGCACTCCCATCAGCGTTCGCCGTAAACACAGCACTCTTCCCATCAACATTCGGAGCGAGATCACCGGCAACAACGCCCCCCGTAATATTCTGCAAGCCCCATACGGATGAAACATTGGCAACGAAAGCATTCCCTGCATCACGGGAAATCGCGTAGACGGTGATGGACGTACCTGTCGCAACCGTTTGAGCTGGAACCACGGATCCGGTGCCATCGGGGGCAGTTTCAACAAGAACCTTTGTCGCAACCGGCGAGCCTCCACTCACTTTCTCCAAAACAACGTCATCAATATAGTACACATCGCCTGACGCAGCGTAGCCGTTGAGCTTGAAACGCAAGCGTGCGTTGCTCGGCGTTGGCGGCGGGAAGTTTATGGCCGTGAAAACCACGCTGAATTCCTGCCATGTGTTCGTCAGGTTGAACACCTGGCCATTCAGACCGTAGTTCGTGTACGGCGACGTATGACGATGGACGAACACAGAGAGATCATGTCCGGTGGACGAGAACGCCTTGAACTTAAGACGGTACTGGGTGTTCTGCTCGAGAGTAATATCTGATTGGTAGAATTGAATGTTGTTGCCCGGCGTGCCGATGGATATCTTTGCGGCTCCCGTACCCGATGCCGACGGCGTTCCAACTGTATAGTTTCCCGTACCAGCAGTGTAGAACACCCAGGGTTGTGGGCCCAATTCGAACCCGGGATTCACAATCAGATTCGACGGTGGCGGTAGCAGGGATCCAACAAACACCGCTTCAGACACGCCTCGTTCAACCGAGTCCTTCTTTGCATTGAACTCAATGTTGTACGTTCCGGGAACACTGGTATTGTCAAACGATCCGGTGTAGACTCCGGCCCCGATGTGTGCCAGCACAACCGTGTGAACCGTATCCGGATCGGGCGGTTTTATCCTCGCTACCACAGTCGCATCAGTGATCGGTCCTCCCCCGGTTATGTGGGGATCGGAGCTCCCCTGCCCACCTGCCGAAAGAGCGACACTGAGTTGAATTGTTTCGTCCGGCATGTAGGTGATTTTGTCGGTCGCCACGGCCATCGTGATATCGGTAAAGGCCGTAATGGAGATGTCAACGAGTTCGGTCTCTACAGGTAGTGATCTTCCGAACACAAAGAGTGTCCATAACCCCGGAATGGGATTATTGATCTTGAAGAACTGATATGTCGGTCCGCTAATGAATTGAATGCCAAGTTCAGGATGTTGTGCAACATAGGCCGAATCAATCAGCGGGCCTCCTCCCGGTGGAAGTAAGCTGAGAACATAACTGCTTGGTACTATTGCGCCCTCCGCAAGTGCACCTCCTCGAGGACCTTGCCACTGCAGTCCCGGAAGAATCGAGATTGTGCCGCGGTCCACCGGGCCCTGCCATTGAAGACCGGGAAGGGGAACGTTGTTGAACGTATCGCTTGGCGCCGTTGTATAGAATGTTTGTTGCTGACCGGTCAGCTCGTTCCAAATCTGATTGACAATATTTTTGATTGTTGTGTCCGCGGCAAGATAGTACAAGCCGCCCGTGGAATCCGCGAGCTTATTGCTGAGCGCCTGACCTGAGCTTCCTGTGAATCCCATACTAAAGATGCGCGTTTCGGCGGCGATGACAGGTCCGAGAACACTCAGAGCTCCCGGAGCCGCGTTTTCCTCGCCGGCGCTGAAGAGAATCATTGCTCTTGCATTCGTGGACAGTGGGGAAAGATTGAGTTGTGATTGCGCTGCCTGCAAACCCGAACCAATTGCACTTGCACCGCCTGCAACCAATCCATTAATTGCTGCAGTGGCTTGCGCGCGGGTCGCACTATCGACAATCGCTGTCAGCGGGAAAACAACATTCGATGGAAGCCGCACGACTCCAAGCCTGTCGCCAACGCGCAGTTTCTGAACGAGCGCCATTGCACTGTTCTTTGACGCGTCAAATGCATTCTGGGTTGTGGCAAACCCGGCCGACCCGTCAACCACCAGCATCAGGTCCACCCTGCTTGCAGGAATGTGAGAGTAGATGTACGCGATACCGGCGGAATCCGGTGGATCAAGTGTTCGCTTCGATGTTTCGCCCCGGCGTATGAGCCCATACATCGTTACGTCCTGGTTGCCATTCGCCATCGCCGGTACATATCCCGGATCTCCCGGATTGTAGATATCGCCCAATCCGCTGAAGTGCCCTGCTTCATGTGCTGCTGTGTTTTGGATATCCATTGCCGTTGGAACAGTTCCGGTTTCATCCCAGGTAAAGTGCTCGCCATCGAAAGCGATGTCCGCGTCTGTGATGTCACCGTTGAGGGTATTGTAGCGAATTCGTGTGACCGCGATTGTGTTGGAATCGGTGCCGGTCAGCGCGTCCCATCCTGATGCAACCCATGTACTGTTATTGACTCCATCCGGATCCCCGCCCCATGTTGTGTTATCGGTTATACCTCCGTTGGTGTAAACCACTTGCGGAAGATTATTCCACGCGGCATATCCGTCTATAATAGATTGTTGGTACGCACCCGGAACATTGTTGCTGATCTTGAACAGGGCGTTACCTTCGGCCCAATGCAGAGGAATGCCGGAAAGTGTTGTGTTCACAACAAAGTGATCGCCGAAAATCTTAACTTTGAGGCTGACAATGACGGCACCCGAAAACTCTGAAGTGTTGTTTTGAGGATCAGTGGCAGTGGCCGTGACAAATTCTCCTTGAACAAGCTGTCCCGGCAGATCCACATAGAACGTCCCGAATCCTGCACTATCCGTTGTACAAGTAAGAGCGGTCATCATGGTTTTGCCTTCCCCAAAACCTGACGGATCCGCAACGGTATTCCTAAACAGTTCAATACGATAGTTTGTCAAGGGTGCGCTCGTGATAAACCCGGCGACTCCCTGAAGGTCAAATGCCGCAAAAGCAATTGTGGGAAAAACCTGGAAGTTGTTGGCGCTGGTTCCGAAACTTTCCGTGAGAGAGACGCCATCACCACCGAGATCAATACCGAGCTCTCCATTGGAGTAAATAGAGTTACCAAGAATACCGTTATTCACCCCGGCAGAAGCACGGACGCCGGCATCACCATTGAATGCAATAATATTTCCTGCGCCGGGGGCCGTACCGCCGATCATATTTCCATCCGGCGATGCGAACGTCATTGAAATTGACACACCATCAAGTTGGTTGGCAAGAGCATTGGACCCTCCGTCGTCGACCCCGATGTAGTTGCCTAGAATGGAATTCTGCCCGGCATTCACAATGCCGATGCCGATTCCGCTATTTCCGCTGATAGTATTTCCGTCCGCACCAGTCAACCCACCCACCGTATTCTCATAGGACTCATCATTGATCAGAACGCCTTCATAGTTGTTCGGGATTGCGGCTGTTCCAATTGCGTTCGTGCCGATGAGGTTTCCTGTCAGCTTGTTCTCAGACACAGGATATCCGGCTCTGCCGAGAGCAACGCCAGCCAGGCCGTTACCGCTCACAAGGTTCTGCGCAACAAGATTCTTTGACGCGTAATAGATCACGGCAATCCCATCTTCCGCGTTCGGCAAAGCTGCTGAACCGGCGGCATTAACGCCGATGTAATTCCCGGAAATAACATTCCCCGTTGTCATAACGACAATGCCGCATCCGGAGTTGCCGGAAATCAGGTTGCCTGAGCCCGGAGCAGTGCCGCCAACAGTATTGCTGTCTCCATCAAAAACAATCGCATCAGGCGCCGCTTCGTTTTGATTCATTCTCCGGGGACGGTTCTTGACAAAATGATTGGAAGAACCTGCAACCGGCTTACGCTCTGCAATGGCCGCGCGCTCCATCTCATCCGTTGCCTTTGAATAGACCTGAATCAAAACACCTTCAGAGCCGTTGGGTAACGCGCTCGTCCCCGATGCGTTCGTTCCGATATAGTTTCCGTTGATGGCATTGAACGAGCCGAAAACGATGTTGATCCCATCCTCCTGATTTCCAGAAATAAGATTTCGGGCCGAAGGGGTGTTGCCTCCAATACGGTTATGGTGTGGATCGCTCCCGTAGTATGTGGCCAAAACACCGTCACCGTCATTACCGTAGTCAATTGCGCCCGTCGCATCCGTGCCAATGAAGTTACCCTCCACAACATTCTGCCCGCTCCCAAGTACTATTCCTGGCCCCACGAACCGGTTGACGACAAGACCGCGGATTGTGGATCCGCCCCCGGTGACAACCAAACCACCCTCTATAGCGTTCTCACCGTTCAGCTCTATCAACAAAACTGCATTGTTTCCTGAGGCAAGGGAATTGGGAGAAGAGCCTGGTTGGGTGTACCCATCAATCACAACGGGGTCGGTAATGTACGGTAAGTCGGATGCAAACGTGAATGTCTGGACTCCGGAACCAGGAAGATTGAACTTGATGGTATCGACACCGCCGTTGGCATTCGCATCAAGTATTGCCTGGCGAAATGTAGCCGCCCCCCCGGAAACGCTGAGGTCAAGATCATCATCAGTGTCCGTTACATAAAACACCTGCGGAAGGTCGGCCCGAACCTCAACATCCAGAAATGTCAAAACGCCGCGATCGTGTCCGCGAACCGCTAGCACATTATCGCCAGCATTCAAAGCCGATGAGGGGACATTAAAGACAAAACTCCCGTAGGCCGCGCAGTTCTCATGCGCACGCAGGCCACCAGATACATCATAACCATTCACAAACACCTGCACATCGTTGTCAATCGCAACGGCGACCTTCACATCTCCCGCGCCTCCGGGAAGAGTAAAGTGCTTGCGGATGAGCATATCCGTATTCGGCGCCCACGGTGTCTTGACGTGCGCACTTGTGTTCAGGGGACAGCTGCCCGTAATACCGAAGCCTGCAGTGTCTGTCGCCCAAGCAGCGTCATTGAAGCCCGGGGCCTGAAATCCGGCTCCTCCTCCCCATGCAGTCTGAAGATACTTGTAGCCAGGTGCATCATAGGGAATGATCACGACATTGGGTTGGGAGAATCCGAGAGCGTTGATCAAAACCAGCACGACGAGGGAAGCGAAAAGTTTTTTGCAATTGGTCATGAGTGTAATTCTTCCATTGTTATCAATTTTCTAAAAGTGGAGTGGCGGTGATTCTACCGGAGCTCTCTCTCATGTTGCGCACGTATTGCATGCGTCACGCGTGCTGTGAAGACTTCGAGAAGTTCATTCTCCCGGACAAGTTTGCGCCCTGAGGCCGCATCAGTGTGAACAACAATTTTTCCCTGGTCACCACCGGTCAACCGGAGCTTTCCATCAGAACCGCGATTGGCGAACACAACCACGTTCTCGTCTACGGCAAACCGGGCAGTGTGACTGTATGTTTCACCAACAGTCCCGATCTCACCGCCGGGTACCTCCACTATGATGGGGCTTTCGGCATCGTTTCCTTTCAGCCGTTGTTCCACCCCGATTGTTACACGCGTAAGAATGCGTTTTCCATCCTGACTCCATTCGGGTTGACACGAGCTTACTCTCCCTATCGCGACAACGTCGGCCTGTTCGGCGAGCTGCTCGGCCGTCAATGATTTGACCTGGGAATTCGTAATCGAGAACGCCAGCACGCAAAGCAGAGGCGCGAAAGTCGATAGATGAACAAATCTCTTCATGGTATTTCTCCGTTGATACTTAACATTAGAAGTGGAAGCAGGCCGACTGTTGACCTCATCCCTCTGGGATTTTTGGGGCAACAAGAACCTAGGGGACCCGATTTGTAGCACTCATGGAGGGATAGTGTGTTCAAAAGTTACCGCTTCCCATTCACTTTGTCAAATTGAATTTACCTTTTCAGAATCCGCTCACAGGACACGGGGCGCCAACCTGACTTCCATCACCACAACGGGTGAGAGAAATCACTGAATTGCATGTACAATTACCGCTTGAGTATACCCAATGACCAATTCTCTTCATACATTTGGAAGCTTTCAAGAACAATGACCTGAGGACAGTGAACAGCCAAAGAATGCAAACCCCACGCGAGCCCGCGGACGGACCCATTGTCTACTGGATGAACAGGGATCAACGTGTTGCAGACAACTGGGCTTTGATACACGCCAAGGAGCTTGCGGACGCGCGCCGCGTTCCCATTGTCGTCGTTTTTTGCCTGACGTCAACACTCCCCGATGCCACAGCGCGCCAATTTGATTTCATGCTTTCAGGATTGGAGGAAGTTGAGAGAGTACTTTCCCGGGTCGATATTCCCTTCTCCATCCTTTTGGGAGATCAACCCGAAACCGTTGTTGAATTTACGCGAAGTATCAAAGCTGGTTTAGTGGTGACGGATTTTTCTCCGCTAAGATTCCACCGGAAATGGAAGGATGAGGTCTCCAAACTTCTCAGCATCCCTTTGGTTGAAGTCGATGCGCATAATATTGTGCCGTGTTGGGTTGTATCGGACAAGAAAGAATTTTCTGCCGCAAGGTTCCGGCCAAAGATCCAGAGGCTTCTTCCCACTTTCCTGGATTCGTTTCCAACGCTGACAAAAAGCAGGAACCTGCTTGAAAAGTCGCTTCAAGGGATTGATTGGAAGCGGGTTCGCGCATTCGTCAAGGTCGATTCGTCTGTAAAGCCGGTTGATTGGCTTCGTCCGGGTGAGAAAGCGGCGCGCAAACACCTCGATGAGTTTATTCGTCTGCGGCTGAAGATGTATGATTCTGCAAGGAACGACCCAAGGGTCTCGGCACAATCGGGACTATCACCGTATCTACACTTCGGTCACATCTCCGCGCAACGGATTGCTCTCACAATAATGGAAGTGATAAAAAATGATCCGGCGCGAAACGCTTTCCTTGAAGAACTCATAGTCCGACGTGAGCTTTCGGATAACTTCTGCTTCTATAACCCATCCTACGACGATTTCAATGGGTTCCCTTCGTGGTCGCAACAGACGCTAGACTTACATCGTTCCGACCGTCGCGCCTATGTGTTTACCCGCGCCCAATTTGAACAAGGCAGTACCCATGACCCGCTTTGGAATGCGGCTCAAAGACAAATGGTTCGCACCGGCAAGATGCGTGGATACATGCGGATGTATTGGGCAAAGAAGATACTCGAATGGACAAAAACTCCCGAGAAGGCAATGCAAATTGCGGTCTATCTCAACGACAAATACGAATTGGATGGCTGTGACCCAAATGGTTACACCGGAATTGCCTGGAGCATTGGAGGGGTTCACGATCGCGCATGGGGAGAGCGACCGGTGTTCGGCAAGATTCGCTACATGAATGACGCCGGTTGCGCAAGGAAGTTTGATGTGAAGGGATACATTTCGGCATATCCGTCTTGAGGTTTGTCGGGATATTTTGATTCTTTGGGCGACTACGTGCTCTCAACCGCTACAACCCGGGTAGACAAGAATGTCAACCGCAACCGGCTTGCTTCACTTTTCCACGGTTGTTTATGCATTCATATGGATCGTCGCCGCGATCAACCCGCTTCACCCTGATGACTGGTTGCTGGAGAATCTCCGTGTTCTTCACCTTCGTTCCTCTGCTCGCCTTCACACAAGCGTTTCCCCATGTCCGACGTCTCCCACATTCTTATTACTCTTTTTATGATTCTGCATGCCATCGGCGCGCACTATGCGTACGCTGAGGTTCCGCTGGGTTTTTGGCTCAAGGATGCGCTCGATCTCAGTCGCAATCACTCCGACCGGATTGTGCACTTCTGTTTCGGTCTCCTGATTGCATATCCAATCCGGGAAGTTTTTCTGAGGGTTGCAAACGCACGGCGGTTCTGGGCATACTACCTTCCACTCGACGTCACGTTGGCGTTTAGCGGCTTTTATGAAATCATTGAATCGATGGTCACCGAGCTGGCTAATCCGGAGTTGGGAGCCGCGTATCTGAGGGCGCAGGGCGATCAATGGGACGATCAGAAAGATATGGCGTTGGCGGCCTTAGGAGTCCTATTGCTTCTTCGTTAAGGAAGAGTTCGTGACAAGCGTTGGAGGTGGAGGAGGCAAAATGGCGATTACTTTATCGATTACTTGCCTCCAAAAAAAAACAATCTCTTTTGTCAAGGCCTCGATCCAAAAGCTTGACCCATCATAAAGAGCAGCTATGCCGTTTTCATCATAGAACCCAGCCGGAGAAACCGCTTCGGGTGCGTGTATTTCTGCGAGTTTAATTATGTGAATTACGAAGAGGATCACGTTCATTTAATCTAACTGTGGTCTTTCCTTAGATGCTTGACGATCGGCCAACGTATCAAGTCCCCGGTAGTATCGGAAGGCAGCAATTCTATTCTATCTTATTTCGTAGTCATTCCTGTAACAAATATTTTCTTATTCCGGAGCTTTCACCACAATGACACAGAATTCCAAACTTACTGGAGCAAGCGCCTTCGCCAAACGTGTCGGAAAATTGATTCCGAAACTCGCCCAAGGGAAGGAAGACATTCTTCTTATTGGCGAGCAGGGCTCGGGAAGAAAGACCATCGCGTTCGAAATTCATGTAGAGCGCGGAAGGAAGAAGCCCATTGTGCTTATTGACGGTACAACCGCCACCGATGCCGAAGTCAGAGCCGTGCTTGCAGATGCGGATGCCACCACAGCAGAGACTCAAACCGGTCGCAGAATGGCTTCACCGGTGGACAACGGCTCAGTTGTGATCGCAGATCTTGACAAGATGGCTCCACACAACCAAGCGGTTCTTGTTGCCTTTATGAAGGAAGGTCGAAGAAAACACACAGGCCTGAAGATTATGGTCACGGTGAGTGACCAGCTTGTACGTCTTGCGCAAAGCGGAGCAATTGGCATTGATATGCTCGCGTTTCTCGAGAAATTCGAAGCCGTTGAAATCCCACCACTCCGTGATCGCATTGAGGATATTTCCTCGCTTGTTACTTCCCTGACAAAGGCTCTCTGCACTACCTTGGGAAAACCAATGAAGGAAATTGACCAGAATACAATCCATATTCTCTCTCAAGGACAATGGCCGGGGAACGTAAAGCAGTTGGCAGGAGTCATTGGCAAGGCGGTCATGATTTCGCACGGAGATGTATTGGAACTGCCAAATGAGTTCCTTGACGAACGCCAGCACCTGACTGATGCGGTTGAGAACATTCATGGCGCAAAGGTTTTCGTGCTGGATCAATCGCTTGACATCATCGAGAAGCTTCTCATTCAACGTGCGCTCAAACAATTTCTGTACAATCAATCGAAAACAGCTCAAGTGTTGGGCTTAAGTGAGGCAAATTTTCGTTATCGATTGAAGAAGTTCGGCCTTCCAAGCATACGACAGAAGGTTTAGCACTAAAATCCCGCGGGCCATCCCTACGAGGAGCACACCCCTTGTTGTTTTTCCGTCCACCTCGAGAACCAAAAAAAAGTCCCGTAAACCGGGACTTTTTTTTGTTTAGTTCAAGTGTTGATTCTTAGGAAACCTCCTCCGGCTTCTCTTCCTTCGCGTCCCCCTCGCTCTTCTCTGAGGGACTTGTGCTAAATTTCAGTTCCCCAGTCCTCTTGCTGATTCTGACCCTTATGATCGCACCGTCCGTGTACTTGCCTTTAAGCAACTCTTCTGCCACGGGGTCTTCGAGGTATTTTTGCAAAGCCCGGCGCAACGGTCGCGCGCCAAAGGCCGGATCGTATCCCTTTTCGGCCAGAAACTCCCTCGCCTGCTTTGTCAACTCGACCGAGATACCCATTGACCCCATCCGCTTCATCAGGTCACGCATCTGGATCTGGACAATCTCCATGATATGACTCTTCTCGAGCTGATGGAAAATGATGGTGTCGTCAATTCTATTCAAGAACTCCGGATTGAAGACCTTCTTTAGTGCATCCTCGATTGCGTTCTTCATGCCCATGTACGTGTCCTTGCTCGATCCTGCAGCAAAGCCAAATCCTCCGCCCGGCTTGAACTCCCTTGTTCCAACATTGGATGTCATGATGAGAATGGTGTTCTTGAAATCCACTCTTCTGCCCAGACTGTCGGTTAGGATACCATCATCGAGCACTTGGAGGAGGATATTGAACACATCCGGATGGGCTTTCTCAATTTCATCGAGAAGAACAACGGAATAGGGTTTTCTTCGAACCTTCTCGGTCAGCTGGCCACCCTCTTCGTAACCAACGTACCCCGGAGGAGCCCCAACCAATCGCGACACGGAGAACTTCTCCATATACTCGCTCATGTCAATGCGAATGAGTGCCTCCTCGGAATCAAAGAGGTAGCGAGCGAGTGCTTTAGCCAGTTCGGTTTTCCCAACTCCGGTTGGACCAAGAAAGATGAACGAACCAATAGGCCGTGATGGATCTTTTAATCCCGCACGCGTGCGACGTATCGCACGAGTAAGCTTTTCAATTGCTTCATCCTGCCCGACAACCTGGCCCTTAAGGATCTTATCCATCTTCAAAAGCTTGGTCGATTCCGATTCTGCGATCTTGTTCACCGGGATGCTGGTCATCATCGAGACAACGTCGGCAATCTGATCGTCTGTTACCTCATGGACCGTATCCTGCGCCTTGAGTTCCCATTCCCTCTTGGCAATTTCCAAATCACTCAGCAACTTCTTTTCCAGGTCACGCAGCCGCGCCGCTTCCTCGAAGTTCTGATTCTTCACAACATGGTTCTTTGATTGCTTGATCTTCTCCACTTCACCTTCAAGGTCGACAATCTCCTTGGGCACATGGATGTTCGCAAGATGAACCCGCGAACCGGACTCATCCATTACGTCAATGGCCTTATCAGGAAGATATCTGTCCGTGATGTACCGATCGCTCAGCTTTACAGCCGACTCAATTGCTTTGTCGTTGTAGCGCACGCCGTGGTGCTCTTCGTACTTGTGCCTGATATTCTTAAGGATTTGAATCGTCTCGTCAACGGTCGTCGGGTCAACCATGATTTTCTGGAAACGGCGGTCAAGGGCACCGTCCTTTTCGATGTACTGACGATATTCATCCAGCGTTGTGGCCCCGATGCACTGGAGTTCCCCCCGCGATAGTGCAGGCTTGAACATGTTTGAAGCGTCCAGTGAACCCGATGCCCCGCCAGCACCTACAATTGTGTGAAGCTCGTCAATGAAAAGAATGACGTCCTTGGCTTTCTCCAGCTCGTTCATCACGGCCTTCATTCGTTCTTCAAACTGGCCGCGATACTTTGTTCCTGCAACAAGCGCTGCCAAGTCGAGCGTTACCACCCGCTTGCCGTGCAACACCCGCGAAACCTTCTTCTGGACAATCCTCATCGCAAGCCCCTCAGCGATTGCAGTCTTGCCTACACCGGGTTCGCCAATAAGGACGGGGTTGTTCTTCTTTCGGCGACTCAATACCTGTGCAACGCGCTCGATTTCCTTTTCCCGTCCGACGATAGGATCAAGTTTGTCTTCGTTCGCAAGCTTGGTCAAGTCGTGTCCGAAATTGTCGAGTACGGGAGTCTTGGATTTCTCTTGCTTCTTTTCCGGTGCGCTTGCGTGAGGCGGCGACGATGGTTTGCCGCTGATGATATTATCCAATTCACTTCGAACAACATCGTAATGTACATTGAACTGGTGGAGTATCTGGGCGGCGATATTGTCATCGTCCCGAAGCAGAGAGAGCAACAAGTGCTCGGTACCAATGACTTCAGACTTGTACAGCTTGGCTTCGAGATAGGTAATCTTGAGGACTTTTTCTGCCTGCTTCGTGAGTGGAATATTGCCGATGGTCAGTGTTCCCCCGGAAGTCCTGACGGTATCCTCAATTGCTTTTTTTAGCTTGTACAGATCAACCCCAAGGTTCCGAAGGATCTTTACCGCAATTCCCTCTCCCTCACGAATAACACCCAAAAGCAGATGCTCCGTCCCGATGTAGTCGTGGCCCAGGCGCAAAGCTTCTTCACGGCTCAATCGAATGACATCTTGAACACGGTTCGAGAAATTGCCTTCCATGTAGATTCCTTATCGGTAGTGGGGATTGCTTGCTGTTAACTCACTAAACATCGATCGTCACTCGTGAGTTCAATCTGCGATTCCAGCTTAATCCAAGGGCAATATACTCATTCAAGCCAGGTTAGTCAACGGGACTAAACAATTGACTCGTTGGAACATTCATGGAAGACGTGGCTTTAATTCGCTTGACGATGAATCCTGTATTCCGTATAAATGAAGTGTCATGACGGTTCATCAGATTCGCTCGAAAGATGGTACGGGTACTCTTTCCTACCTTATCACTCACAAAGAGAATGCCATTGCCATAGACCCTAATATAGAGGATGTAGAAGTATTTCGTTCTCTTGCAGGAAAGCTCAACGTCACAATTACCCATATTGTGGACACTCACACCCACGCGGACCATGTTTCGGCCGCCGGTGAATTGCGGAAGTTGTACAACTCCCGTGTGCTCATGCACGAAAACACCAAGAATAAGTGGAAAGTGGTTGATCAGGGGGACAAATTTGGTATCGGCGACACACTCAGGGCAAACGCCACGATACCTGTCGATGACTTTGTCAACGATGGTGATACGATCACATCAGGCGAACTGACGCTTCAGGTTCTCTTCACACCCGGACATACAGACAACCATATTGCTCTTCTTGGCGGGGGAAACTTGTTCACTGGCGACTTGCTCCTTATCGGACAAGCAGGCCGGAGTGATCTTCCCGGCGGCAACCCTGAACAACAGTTCGACAGTCTCGTCAACAAAGTGCTTCCTCTCCCGGACTCCACCAAAATCTATCCGGGTCATGATTACGCGGATCAGGAGTTTGCACTTCTCGGCAATGAAAGAAAAACCAATCCGTTTCTTCAGCAGAAATCAAAAGACACGTACACGGAGTTTATCCGCGAGTTCTTCCCGCCATTGGCAGAATCAACGGGTGGAGAGAAGATGACTCTGCAGTGCGGCACACAGAGAGTACCCCAGGCAACAGACGGCGTCAAAGATATAAAGCCCGAGGAACTCGCAGCTATGCTGGAGAAAAACTCCGGCCTTTTCCTGTTGGATGTTCGTGAACCCTTTGAGGTTTCCGCAGAAGCAATCAACGGTGTAAAGAATATCTCTGTACGGATTCTGCAATCAAACCTTGGAAAGCTTCCCGCGGATAAGACGAAACCTATTGTTTCAATCTGTCAGAGTGGAAGTCGTTCCTTCGAGGCGGCGCACTTCCTGCACCAACAGGGATATGTCAATGTCATGAACCTTGTCGGCGGCACCTCCGGCTGGAGGAAGAAGGGATATCCGGTTGTTCGTCAGCAAATGGAACATCAGCACTAGGAAAGGGCATCCTTGTGATCTCTGTATTGATGCTGCTTGTTGTCATTGCGGTCGTGGCAGGTCGCCAGGATTCGTCTCCCGCCGTTTCAGTGGAACAGACTCAATCACTGATGGCAAGCGAAGAATATGTCGTGCTTGACGTTCGCACAACGCAGGAATTCGACGGTGAGCTGGGCCATCTGCCCGGCGCTGTTCTGATTCCGGTACAGGAACTGGAACAGAGAATCTCGGAATTGGAGCAATACAAAGGCAAGAAGATCATTGCCTACTGCCGCACTGGAAACCGCAGCGGCAAAGCAACTTCATTGCTCAATCAAAAGGGGTATGATGTTGTGAACATGCTGGGTGGGATGGTTGAATGGAATGAAAAGAAGCTCCCGGCAATCTACAATCGTTGAACCTCAAGCCGGAACTTTACGGAGTCCCCCCCACCAACCGCGAAGCCGCCTTCGTTCCAATTCGCCACATTACTTTCAAGTCACTCCTGATACTTCTCTGTAACGCGTAACGGGCCTCTGTAACCGTTTCCTCATCCTCCGTCAGGGGACGCCGCTCTTGCGCGTCAAGAATGCTGAACATTCCTGCCTGACACTTGAAACGCGTCCGTTGCCACTCCTCATCGAGTGCAAACGCGCATTCGGGATCCATCGGCGCGTTGCCCACAAAGAGAATATCGCCCTTAACAATGTTCAGGAGGTTTCCAATTTTCGCCAGCGGCCGTGGGAATTCCGTCGCAGGTTCAAATGGGGTCGTTCGCTGATCATCTGTTTTGCAAAGAGCACCCAGATAGTACATCTCGAAAACACGGAGTTTGAGAATCCCCTCGTTCAGCTTTTCCGGGTCAGCACCCAGCCGTTTTACCGACGACAACCACGTCGCTCTTCCCGAGCACCAAGACCACAAAATGCCGACAACAACAAGGGGTGCACAAAGAGCCAGCAACATCGCTGCAACAATCTTGTTTGCCGGAATATACATGCGTGAACCGGTTGTCCGATGTGTCCGTGAAAGGGTCACCGCTTCTTTGGTGATATCACATGAGTCGCGCTCTAGGTTAACGTGCAGGCTGCCAAGAAGGATCGAGTCGTGAACGGATACATTGCTCGCGACGCGCGTCCGGTTGAGGACGAGAGATTGACGGAGATTGGCACGTGTATCGACCGTAACGCCCGATCCGATAATTGTGTTACTGCCGATGTGCGCATTTCTTTCGATGCGACAATCATCACCGATCACTGCCGGGCCGTCAAAGTGCACGCCGGGAGCAATGTGCACATTTCTCCCGATCCACACATCGGGCTGTACTTCGATACCCGGGATGATCACGTTGGGAAAACGCCGCGCCAGAATATCACTTTGCACTTTATAGTATCGCTGGCGGTTAGTGATCTGCTGGTATGCACCATTGATATGGTAGGCATACATGTTCAACCGCACTTTCAAACTTGAGAGCCAGCATGCGTGAAGGACTGTGTTTCCTGCGCTCTCGAGGAGCAAATCCAACACCTCCGGTTCGATGAGGCAAATGCCCGTGTCGACAAGGTGCGCCTTCCCCGCCGGACTGCTGTTCATCCGCACCGCACGAACCCGCTTTTGTGCATCCAACTCAATCGCAAGTCCGGGCGTGGGAGTGCTCGAGGTGTAACACAGAAATGTAATCTCCGCCCTGTTCCGCGAATGGAACTCAAGCGCTTCGTTCAGCTCAGTATCTGCGAGGATATCCGATTCCATCACCAGCAACGTGGCACCCTGGAAATATCCCTTCATCTTTTTTAGCGCTGTTACTGGTGGCGTTGCACCGGGATCGCGCAAATAACTGATCGAGGCCCCCCATTGCGCCCCCGAGTCAAAGTACTTCTCAATGTGCGGGAGGAAATCACCGGCGTGGACCCGAACATGCTGAATGCCGTTGCGTACCAGAAATTCAATTTGATGCTCCAGTAGGGGTTTGTTGACAATCGGAAGCAGGCCGACCGGTGTATGATACGTCAGCGGTTTGAGCGCTTCATTGTGGCGCGAAGGAAGAAGGACAGCTTTGGTCATGGGACAAGATTCCGTATTCTAAGGGCGCAGACGATGGGCAAGATGCTCGGCGGCAATGTCCTCGGAGTCAAAAATATCAAGGGTGCGGTGCAAATTCATGAGTGAAAGCATGCGGTCCAGTTCCGGCGAAAGATTCGAAAGTGCAAATCCGCCATTCAAGGTTCGCACATAACGCATGGAGGTGATGAGCGCTCCAATTCCGGTGCTGTCGAGAACTTCTGTCCGCTTCATATTGACTACGATATTGGGCACAGTCGCCGTTGTATGAAAGCGAAGGAGCTTGAGCAACTCATGCGCATTCTCCACGGTGAGACTTGCACCCGGGTCAAAGACGGTAACGCCGGCGCGATGAACGGCATTCATCATGACGTTTCTCTCTAGGTTCTGTTGTGTTGAGTTTGGTTGTGAATCCTGCGGGCGAAGATACCCAGTGGAGAAGAGCCACTGCCGCGTAGGAAGAACGGGCAAGGAACGTGCCATACGGAGAAGGCCCAAAGCAAGGCAATTCACAGGAGAGCGCCACGCTTTGTGTGAAGTTTTTTTACACTCTTGCCAAAGGCAGTGTGGAAGGAGGAATCATCAGGCGAAGTAAATAAAGAAGACGCATGCCGCAATCCAGAGCAACACTACAGTGAGAATCGTCTTATCGGTTGTGACCGTGTTGGTCGGATTCTCGGTTGAGGAAGAATAGTGGATGAGATAGAGGTAGCGAAAAATCCCATAGACTACGAATACGGTCGTATAGATCAGTTTGTCAGTTCCGAAGTATTCCACGGTTCGGGGCGCCACCGTATACAGTGCATATGAAATAACAGCGCCCGCGGCGGCAATCGTCAGCATCTGGTCAAGGAACTCAACACGATACAGAGTCAGAACCTTTCGCTCCGATGTGTTTCCGGCGGTCGAAACAATCTCGCCGCGTCGCTTGGCGAACCCAAGGAAGAGCGCTATGAACAATGTGCAAAGCACAATCCAACTTGAAACCGCCACCTGGATGGCCACCGCGCCGGCAAGAACACGCAACATGAACCCCGCTGCGATGATGAACACATCCAGCAATACCACCTCCTTGAGCTTGAACGAGTACGCAAGGTTCATCACAAAGTATGCTGCAATCATGGCAACATAGCGGGGATCCATCCTGCTCACAAGGAGGACAGCCGCGAGGAGAACAACTGTCATGGTAACAAGCGCTTCTGTAACGGTCAGTTTGCCGGATGCCAACGGCCTGTTTTTCTTTTCTGCGTGGGCGCGGTCCGCCTCAACATCCCTGATATCGTTGATAATGTAAACCGCGCTCGCGGTCAGACAGAAACCGGCAAACGCTTTGAAAGCGAGAATTGCCGATTCGGGATGAAAAAGCTCGCGGGCAAACACAGCCGGCGCAAGAACAAACAAGTTCTTGATCCAGTGTCTCGGACGAAGAATGGTTAGGCAGGCGATCAGCTTCTGCAAGAGACTCCGGGAGGATGGAGAACGAAGGTGCTCATGATTGACGGCGTCAAGATACTGATTTCATCGGGGGGTGTCAACATTGTAAAACGGGGTGCACGAGATCGCGGGTTAGCGAAGCAGAAGGAGTTTCCGCGTCTGAGAAAATCCGGGAGTATCGATCCGGTAGAAGTAGACTCCGGAAGCAAAGGACGCCGCGTCAAATCTGACCGTGTGCCTACCGACATCGACCTCGTCATCAACAAGTGCTTTGATTTGCCGACCGAGAACATCAAAGATGACAAGCTTCGCCCTTCCTCGTTCCGGCATGGAGTATCCAATTGTTGTGACCGGATTGAAAGGGTTTGGATAGTTTTGTTCCAGAGAATACGACAAGGGGATGTCTTCACCGCGATCATCAACTCCTACCGTGACATTTCTCAGTTTGTACACGATCGGTACCATGGACATGTTTTCGCGCTGGGCCCGGTCTGCCACGTAGATGGAGCCGTCCGCGTCAAACCCGACATTCAGGAGATCGTGTCCTATTCCCATTTCCGAGGGAAAAACCTTCTCCCACTGAATTGACCCGTCAGGCGAAAGCCGGGTTAACTTCCACTTGGCACGATCTGAGTAGGCCTGATAGGACATCGTAGCCACATAGGCGAAGCCATGTGAGTCGACCCACAATCGGTGGTAGTCATTGGTTTGTAAGTGGGTCGAGTACACTGTGCTGTTATCAGGTGCTATCTTAACAACATTTTGATGGCTGGTGATGTAAATATTTGAAGAGTCATCAACGGTGAAGTCAGGCCGCCCGGAAGAGAATGGCGTGGGTCTAGACCAGATCAAATTCCCACTCGTATCATACCGCGAAAGAAACACGTTAGCATAGTACTGTGAGCGATTCATGTAGATGATTTCAGGCCCTCCGATCCACAATCTCGAGGGAATGGTATCCACGCTCCACACAAGAGATCCATCACTCCTGTACTTTCGAAACTCACTCTCACCTACGTAGACGTTTCCCGTCTGATCCACGGCGATTGCAGTCGCATACTCCGACTTTGACCAGACGAGGTCCCCGTTGTTAGCAAACTTTACGGTTCCACCTCCACCGGCTACGTATACGCTTCCCAAGTTATCAACCGCGATGTCGCTGACAAGATGATGCTCAGTCGCGGAAGACATGTATGTCCTTGTCCAAATCCATTCACCGCCTGCGCTGATTTTACCAATTAGGTATTGACTTAACCCGCTCACTCTTCTCACACCTGCAAAGAGAATATCCCCGTCCGGATCGAGAGCAATATGATTCGCGTAATCAGATTGATTCGAGGAATCCCCAGGTGTTTCGATCCACTCGACTTCTCCCAGCGCATTCATCTTGCAAAGAAAAATATCTGTCGTCTTCGCCGTTTTGTATTGGCCCACAATGAATGAGTTGCCATCTGCATCGGTGACCACGGAATTCATTGTAACGTCATTGGCTCCCGGACCGCCTTGGTGAATGCTCCATTGTGCTGAACCACCGGCATCATATCGCAGAACGAGCCCGTCAACTTGCGGGTACTTGCCGGTTGAACCAACGAGATGCACATTCTCCGATTGATCAATACTCAGATTGCCCACCGATGCGGAAGTACCATTCGGACCGGCATACACCCTTGTCCAAGCTCTGTTCCCGCTGGTGTCGAACATGGCAAGGAAAACAGAGTCACGACTTCCTTGGTACCACCCGTTCAGTTTTGATGCAAGGTAGAGATTGCCGGATTCAGAGAACTTCATTGATACGGGGTAGTGATAACCCGTCTCGGTCAGCCGATGCACCGATTCTAACAGACTTGATCCGCTGTTGTCAAATCTTGAAATTGCAAGCGAATCGAGCTGCCACCATGATCGAGAAAACGTCGCTGCAATCGTAAATCCGGATGAGGGTCCCGTCACCCGGAAGGCAATATCGCGACGAGCATAGGCGTCAACTTCTCTACCTTGCCTCTCCCAAGAGACATGACCCAGCGAGTTGTACCTCCTCAACACCTCCACACAAGGACTCCCCCATTTTGTGTTTCCCTGCTCGCCAACTATGTAAGCACCTCCGTTCAAGTCCGATGTAACGGCCAGCCCGGTAACGCTCATACTATCAATCTGCTGAGCGGCACTGTACCAGAGAAGTTGGCCGGAGGAGGCAAGTTTGGCCGCCAGAATTGACTTTGCCAAAGGCGAATCCCAAACGGCCCCTGTCGCATAGACATTGCCTTCGTCATCGCCTGCAATTGATTCCACGATGGAACCATACGAGATTGTGTCAACAAACACCCAGGCAAGGCTCCCATCAGTGTTGTACTTGGATATTCGGCTGTGCCAATAGCCACTCAGGTATATTTTGTCAGCAAGGATGACCTCCCCATCCGAACCGACCAGTGACCTGAGACCTTCCATGTCATACGACTCGATCGGCAAGTGATGGGTGATCCACTGTCGCGTTCCGACGGCGCTGTATTTGATGATGATAGCTTGAACGAGCAAACTGTCACTGAACTTGCTCGAACCAATAATGATAAAACTTCCATCAAGAACCCGGTGAATCGAATGAGGAAGGTCATACCCGCGGGCTGGTCCGTCATAACGATCCTCCCAAATCTTGTTGCCGAATTGGTCATACTTTGTTGTGATGATGTCAGCGCTGCCATCCGGTCCATCACTGGTTCCTGTAACGACGATGTTTCCTTCCGGATCGTGCACAGATGCAATTGCGAGCTGAGAGTTTGATGATTCGCCGAATTGAATTGACCGTTTCCAGATGATTTGGGATGTGTCTATAACAAGTGCGGGCGAGTTATGGATTCCCCCACCGGCAAACACACCGCCCCTAAGAAGTGAGAGGACACATATGATGATTAGAGTTCTCATCTTATCCTACCCCAACCTCCGCAAACGTTGTGCCCGCAAGGGGTTTGCGTTATGAGGCACAACCAGGCAGTTCAGCAGGTCAATTCGTCATCCAAAGTCAGAATTACTTCTACGTTGGCCATCTATCTGCCAGAACAAAGCAATGTTCAAATCACCCATGAATGGCATGTTTGTTGGGGAAATGAATCATATGGGCCCGAACAAATTCAATAAGAACTTCGCAAGGTGGATTCTACTGGTCTCGTTGGCGGTCGTCTTTTCCTTCGTTGCAGTCGGTGTCGGCAGGGGTGGAGATCCTGGCTCTGCAAACCGTATAGCGCTTCAACAAGTATTGACCAGCATGGCGGCGCGAGCCCAGGAGCATTACCACAAACCCGGTTTCTTTGGAGGAGGAAATGGGAGCTTTAATAATTCTGCAGGGGGGGTCGGAATTACAATGATTGGCCAGCTTACCCAGTTTCCTACGAGTTCGATCGGAACTTTCTCTCTGGGTATAGTCGGTGCCACAACCTTAGTACTGACCGGCACCGGAATCTTTGAAGGCGACGACGGAAACAATATCGAATTGGTAGTGACGGTGTTTTCGGACAGTCTTTATTTCATCTACACAAATTAAGCTTTACTTTACAGCCACTTTCACATGCTTCGCAATCCTCCGCGCAATTTCAGCAACGACAAGATCGGGCACACCGTCAACGTGTTGTGATTGCACACGCATGTCGCACAAGTCATTCACGTAGTCAACAACAACGAACTTCTTTTCCTCCGTAATGGCGATTTCGGTGGAGAAGAAATCCATTCCGCACACTTCGAAGATTTTCTTCGTGATCGTAATGAGAGAGCGAAGTCCGTGCGACCTGACCTCGGTCTGCGTGATCATGTGATAGATGTGCGTCTGGTCGTCCCACCAGCACGGAAGAATCAATCCGAAAACATAAAACACCCGGAACCATCCGCGCCTGCCTTCAAAGGGGGCCGGTATGATTTTCTTCTGCAACAGGTATTTGTCGTTCTTGTGGTGCTGGCGTGATTCAATGACATCCTTGAGCGTCTCCGCCCCTGTAATCACCCCGATGCCGCCGCCGGTGGTGTTCGCCGGTTTGATAATAAACGGCCTTCCAAGTTGTGCAAGATCTGTGAGACTGAGTTCAACTTCACTCTTCTTATTGTATGGAGAGATAATAATCGTGTATGGAACGTCAATTCCCTTGGTCATGAACTCAAGATGCATCGTCGCCTTGTCAATGGCGTGTTCAACAGTCTCCTGCGGATTGATGTACAGTGTTGATGACTTTCTGAGGGCTTTTGAAAGAGGGATAAATTTCTCGTCGGACTCGGAAGCGCGGTCAAGGAAGGCACCGAACTTCAGCTCGCCGCTCTGGATGCACCGCGCTGTTTCAAGCGCATTGTGGTGCGACACCGAATAGAACAGCAGACGTTGTGCATGAACCTGTTGCTCAAGAATCCGAACAAACTCTCTGTCGAATTCCCAATCCCAAGCGACGGCAAGATGAAAGTACTCGGACATTGCTCGCGTTGTCTGTGGAAGATGCCGTGGTAGATATAGAGAATACGGAACTTGATGTCAAGAATACAAATGAGGGTTCCGCGACGCCTGCGGTCTCGCAGGCAAGTGAATGTGAAAACGCAAATGAAAGACAAAAGCATTAGGCATCATTCCTTCTCTTTCCAGGAGGGAGCCGTGAAATCTCCGGTGTGAATTTGAAGAAGAATCATTCTGAAGAGGTCGTTTCGTTTGCTTGTTATTCATTATGTGAATGGATATATTTTTGATGAAAAATGAAGGATTGAAGTGACATTTCGCTTTCCATCGGTATTGATTCTTGGCTTTGTTCTGATCCAGGGTTGTTCCTCGACGAAGGAATCTGGCGTTGAGGACTCACAGCAAACCGCGGCCGTAGACAAGGCCTCCCGTAACGCGGCCCTTCAGCATTTTGTTGACGGCTCCGTCGCCGAAATGAAGGGCGACTATGCCAACGCAATCCTTGACTACCAGGATGCGCTTCGCTATGACAAGAATGACGCGGTGTACTTTGCCCTTGCAAAGTGCTATGCCGCGCTCCAAAAGCATTCACTCGCAATTGAGGCAGGCAATGAAGCTGTTCGCCTCGCCCCCGATAACCTCGAATACCGCAAAACACTTGCAGAGATATGCGTCGCCGCATTCCAGATAGACGCGGCAACACAGCATTACGAAGAAATTGTCAAACGCGACTCCACATCCCTTGAGGCATATTACGGCCTCGCCAATCTGTACGCGGGACGCAAGCCGCTCAAAGCACTTGAGACATACTATAAGATTATCGACCGGTTTGGACCGGAATGGAACGTGCTTCTGCAGATTGCCGAACTGGAAAACAGTCTTGGACAATTCGGGAAAGCCGCGGCCGCGCTTCAGCAGCTGCTGGAGATTGATCCGGGAAACCTCGAGCTCCGCCATAGTGTAGCGCAAGCGTACATTCGTGCAGAAAACTACGACACCGCTCTTGTCATTCTCAAGGACCTGCGATCCATGCGCCCGGATAACCTTGCTTATGCCGCAGACCTCGCAGGGATTTACCTCCATCAAAAAGAGTATACAAAGGCCGCAAGCGAGATTGAACCGATTATCGCCAACGACTCCGTCGGGCTTGATGTGAAACTGCGTCTCGGTGAAATGTACTTTGCGCGGCTGGAACAGGATTCAACACTGGCCCCGGTCGCGCGGGATGTGTTCGAGCGGATTCACGCGAGCCATCCGGAAGACTGGCGGCCGTACTGGTTCCTCGGAGCCATCGGCGCCATCACAAACAATGATTCCCTTTCAGAATCGAACTTTCGCAAGGTGACCGAACTTGCCGCGTGGAATGCTGACGCCTGGGTGTATCTCTCGTCTGTTTTCATGGAACAGAACAACTACACCGAGGTTATCACGGTTCTGGAGTCCGCCTTGCGCGTGGTACCCGATGACTTCCGCGTAACCTTTTTACTTGGTGTTGCCTACAGCAGATCGGAACGGACGAGCGACGCAATCAGGACGCTGGAGATCGCCAGAAAGATCAACCCGAAGGATGTCAACTGCATCATGCAGCTTGCTCTTGTGTATGACGGCCTGAAGAACTCCGAGGAAACGGATAAACTCTATGAAGAAGCTCTTGCCCTCGAACCGGAAAACCATCTCGTCTTGAACAACTACAGTTACAGTCTCGCCGAACGCAACATGCAGATTGAGAGAGCGTTCGAGATGGCACAGAAAGCAGTGAAGGCACAACCCGAGAACACATCCTATCTCGACACGATCGGGTGGGTGTATTTCCGGATGGGTGAATATGAAAGGGCGGAACAGTACGTGCGCCAGGCAATCGAAAAGGGCGGAGCGAATGCCATCCTGTATGAGCACCTTGGCGATATTTACTTCATGATGAAAGATCGTGACCGCGCCCTTGAACAATGGAACCTCGCACTCAAGCTCGACGCGAGCAACAGCGCGCTCAAGGAGAAGATTCAGCGCGGGACACTATGATGTGGCGTTTGTTGGCCGCGGTGGCGGTACCCACCTTGATCATCACCTCCTGTTCCCCAAAAACAGCAGGAGTTGCGCTCGATACCGACGCAATTTCACCACATGAATTGGTTTCAAGGGTACAGGAGAATTCCTCCAAACTCACCACGCTGGCTGGGAACGGAACGCTCAGCTTTGAAAGCAGGACGGCATCGGGAACCGGATGGTTCAGTGCGGTTCTCAAGCGCCCGGATTCCCTTCTTGTGCAGGTTGAGGGCCCGTTCGGCATTGATGTCGGGACTCTGTTTCTAAGCAAGGAAAGTTACCTCGTGTACAACAGTCTTGAAAACCATGTTGTAACCGGTATTCCCAGCTCTCAAAGTATCCGTGCTGTCGTCCCTTTTGACTTGACCCATGAACAGATTCTCAGTGCTTTCGCCGGAATGTTCACCGGTCCCCCGCGAGGTGGATCTCCTCTTGAGTTCACAGTAGATGAGGATGAATTTCTTCTCTCCTATCAATGCGGGGATGATGTGTGCCAATACTGGATCAACCCTGAGTATCTTCTCGTGGCGCGCGTGCGACGAAAAAACCTGGAGAATGATGTTTTGATGGACGCGCAATGTGAATTGTTCGTTGAAGAGGATGGGGTCACTGCTCCAAAGAGAATCACCATCAAGTTTCCCCGTGACAACCGCGAAATCCTGATCGCATATTCCTCGCTCCATCTTAATGTCGCCGAACCATCGTTTGCCTTTTCAATCCCCGACAATGCGCGCAAAACAATCAGATAACCTGTTCGTGCGCAACATTCCCGGGATCCTGCTCTTCATTTTCCTTGGCGGCCTGACATTACCCGGTATTGGACAGGATGAAATCAAGAAGAAGCAGGCGGAGTTGCAGAAACTGCGCGAGCAAATTCAGGGATTTGAAAGCAAAATCAAGGAACAGCAACAGAATGAAAAGAACACCCTGGAGCTTCTCGATACCTACGACCGGAAAGCAACGGTCCTGCGGCGCCTGATTGCCAAGCTTAAGGCACAGGAAAAAGATTTGCAGGCCGACATTGGGAAGACGCGCGCTGAACTTGCGGGCCTTGAACGACAGATGGGTTTCCTGAAGAAGCACTACGCGCAGTATGTCTCCTCCGTTTACAAGGCAGGGAAACTCCAGGATATCGAACTCCTCCTCTCCTCCAACAGCATCAACCAGTTTTACATCCGGACGGAATATCTAAAACGGTTCACCAGTCAACGCCGGACGGATGCGCAGAAAATCAGTGGCAAGCAGACAGAGATAGAGAAAGAGCGCGCCAAGTTGGAAAACCAGCTCGGCGATCACCGGAAGCTGATTGCTGAGAAAGGGGCGGAGGAAGACAAACTTGAAGTCCTTGCCTCGAAACGCAAAGACATGCTGTTCCAGATTCGCAAGGACAAGAAGTCCATCCTGCGCGAAATTGACCGCAAGTTGAAAGCGGCCGGGCAACTCGAAAACCTCATCGCCAACCTGATTGAGCAGGAAAGAATCCGAAAGGAACGCGAAGCGCAGAAGAATCTTCTTCCCCAGCCGGCACCGGCCGCGGGATCATTCGCATCCAGAAAGGGAAAACTTCGTTGGCCTGTGTCCGAAGGAGCGGTCGTGGCTTCATTCGGCAATCAAAGACATCCGACTCTCAAAACCATCACACAAAACACCGGCATTGACATATCCGTGAAAGCCGGCTCTCCGGTCAGTGTGGTTGCCGACGGCGAGGTGACAACAATCTGGTGGCTCCCCGGTTACGGCAATCTTCTGATCGTGGATCACCGGGACGGATACCGGACCGTCTATGCGCACCTTTCCGAAATCCAGGTCAGCGAAGGCCAGGCAGTAAAAGAAGGGGATGTTATTGCGTCAAGCGGCGAATCATTGGAAGGTGCGCGTTTGCATTTTGAAGTGTGGAATTACCGCGAAAAACAGAATCCTGAACAATGGCTAATCCGGCGATAACACCGCGCATATTCATCGTTATCCTTGTAATCGCGTTCTCCGGGTTTGTCCTGACGTTCCTCTTCAATCGTCCCTTGACCATCCTGGAAGATCATGGTACTTCCCTTCGCTACAGCGTGCGCGGAGATCGTGAGGTCGACACGAACATTGTCCTCGTGTACATCGACAACGAGGCCATCAAATCCCTCGGTTGGCCTGTAAGGAGAAATTACCACGCGCTGATGGTGAAAACTCTCGGCGAACTGGGCGCGGCGGCAATCGGCTTTGAAGTGCAATTTGAAACAGCCAACACCGAATACCCTGAGTACGATGAGCTTCTCGCCAATGTCTTGAGCGGTTCCCCATCGGTCCTTGCAGCGTACTTCGGCGCAGTCAACGATACGTTGTCAGGCCAGCAATCAAGTTCGAATCCCCTTCTTTCATATCCGCAGGTGAGAATCTCAGGTACCGCGGGTTCAAGGACTCATCTTCCGCTTCGCGGATTGATGGCCGCTTCTGCCGGCATCGGACACCTCAACATCAATGATGATGGCTCGATTCCCATTTTCATTAGTGGTGTTGAAGGAATCGTGCCCGCGTTCGGACTTGAAGTGTTGCGCGTGTATGCCGGGCTTTCCCGCGATGCGTTGGCGTTCTCCGGATCAAGCCTTGAGTTTGTTGCCGGCGCGTCCGGGCGACGCATCGCGACTGACGGAAGAGGAAATGCAACACCGAATTTTCCCGCGTCCGTTTCTAGGTTCCGCGCGTTCCCTTTTCTCGAGGTCCTGCGTTCATATGACGCTATCAGTTCGGGAGGAACCCCGCTGGTTCCTGTCTCCGCATTCAAAGGCAAGATCGTTCTTGTCGGCATCATTGCCGAAGGTCGAAGCGCGTTTCTTCCAACGCCTGTTCACCCGCGTTTCCCATCGTTAGTGTATCATGCAACATTCATCGACAATGCGTTGCAGAGTTCATTCCTAACATCCCCAGGGCCAATCACTTCCGGCCTTGTCATTTTGTTGTCCGCCTTTTTGCCGGCCTGGGCGATTCTCACTCTTCGATCATGGCGCGCAGGGGGAATTGTGATCGCGCAATTTGTCCTCCTGGCTGTGGTGTCGGTCTTTGCGTTCACCATCCTGCAATTCATTTTGCCCATCGTGCCCGCGTTCGCCACCGGACTCTGGAGTGTGGCAATTACCCTCTTGTATCGCAATCGCGTTTCGAGCAATCAAGTTGCTCAGTTGCAAAGCGAAAAGGACGCTATTGTGGCCCGTCTGAAGGATCGCGAAGCAAAAGTAACGGTTCTTGAACGACAGTTGATGAGCTTGGAATCCTCGCGCCCGGATGACCGGACCAAAGCTCTTCTCGAAGAGATCGGGAAATACAAACTGGAGATCCGTTCCCTCTCTTCCCAAGCCGACGATATGGACACGTATTCCCACGAGGGCGACGCCGGCGTAACAACCTTTGAAGGGATGGTGTTTCACAATCACGGTCCGATGAAACCTGTAACGGATTTTGTACGAAAGATTGCCTCCAGTAATGCGCCCGTCCTTATTCTGGGCCAAAGTGGAACAGGAAAAGAACTCGTTGCGCGCGCAATTCACTCCCAAAGTCCCCGCGCATCGAAATCATTTATTGCCGTGAACTGCGGGGCACTTGCCGAAACACTGCTTGAGAGCGAGCTCTTCGGGCACGAACGGGGTGCTTTTACGGGAGCCGTCAAGGAAAAGCCCGGGCGCTTTGAACTCGCCGACGGAGGGACAATATTCCTGGATGAAATCGGAGAGGTGAGCGAAGGATTTCAGTTGAAGCTTCTGCGTGTCCTGCAGGAAGGTGAACTGGAACGCGTCGGAGGAACCGACACCATCAAAGTTGATGTGCGTGTCATTGCGGCAACAAACAAAAACGTCAGGGAGCATGTGCAGGCAGGCAGATTCCGCGAAGACCTGTACTACCGGCTCAACGTGTTGACAGTTGAGCTTCCTTCGCTGAAGGACCGTAGCGAGGACATTCCGTATCTGGTTCAACACTCTGTTTCCCGCGAGGGCTGTCAGGGTGTTTCAAAGAATGTCATGGACGCGTTTCAGCAGTATCCCTGGCCAGGGAATGTCCGCGAGCTGGAGAGTGTTATCAAACGCGCCGCTCTTCTCGCAAAAGCAGACGCGCGGTCGGTCATTTCGATGAAGGACGTCACCGCGGAAGTCGCCGCATCATTCCAGAGAATCGGCGCATTGGAAGACAAGGTGTTGGAGATCATGAGGGACAAAGGGTTCTCACGGAGTGCCGTCTCCGAAACCGCCACTGAATTGGGCGGCTTGAACCGGGGAACTGTAGCCGAGCATCTTCGCGGTCAGTTCCTCAAAGCATTCGTGGACAATCAATTTGACCTCGACAACACCGTGAGATTCCTGTCGCTCTCTGACGACACCGAAATCAGGGAACGCGCCCGGAAGCGTCTCGAGGAGTACCTTCTGAACATTGCCTCCGTCATCGAAAAGCAAAAGCCCTGGGAAGAATCCAGCTTACTCCTCAAACCGAAAGTAAAGAACCTTCCCCTGAGATTTCAGATTCATGTGGACCAAATTGGCGAGTCCTATTACAGGGGCCTGTGGGACGTAAACAGGGAAAACGCGTGAAAATCCGCGGTTCCCGCACTTCCATGGCTGATTCCCGCATTTGCTTGATCCTCAGTTCCCCTTTTTGCGCCCTGATTGCAGAATTCTTACTGGCATGAGGATTGCCTATTTTCCAAGTGAGGCTGTAACAACAACACACAACCAAGGGAGATTCTGATATGGAAAAATTCGGCAAGCTTCTCAGTGGCGTACTTGTTCTCGGGCTCACGCTCGTGGGATGTACCAAAGATGAAATCATAACGCCTGCAATTGATCCGAACGATCAGCTTTACGGCTCAGCGCAAAACGATCAGCAGTTCTTCGAGTTATTTGCGCAGAATGATGAGTTCCTCAGGAATGATGACATTGCGATGAATGACGGCCCCAGCCCGGCACCATTCGATGACGAGATTGTGGGTACAATGACGGAGATTCATCCGATCCGCTGGGCGCGCTTCATCAGAAACATCCAACGGAGCGTTCAACTCGATTCCGTTACCGCCGACTCCCTCGCATACGTGACGGTGACAAAAACATTCAACGGTGTGCTGGTGATTCTGGCACGGTACGACTCAACCACGATTGATACGGTGCGTAAGGACTTCACCAGTCAGTCCAAGAAGCGCATCATCTTCAAAAAAATTGCCAACGATCGCGTGATCTGGAGAAACTGGAGACCTGTGGCGGTCTCCCTCATAGACGGCGGAACCACAAGCAGTGAAGCAATCAACATCGCACAGTTGGAGCTGGTGTACTTCAATGCCGGAGTGAGAGACAGCCTTGTTATCAACGATCCCCTTTCTACATTCTTCCGTATCCGCAGACACAGGGACATCAATGGAATGGATGTGCCTGATTTTACAGGAGGCCAGGAAGCGCGCATGTTCGCGACAGTTGTCAGCGCATCGCCCGACACCGACCATGTGGTTCTCCGGTACGGGTTCACTCCGGATGGCCGTCGACGCAGGATCCGTCTGCATCTCATTTCGGAATCCTTTGACGGAACCAATTACACCCGTGTGTACACGCGTGCGTTTAATATGCACTTCCACCGGGGAGTATTCGCCGCGGCTGTTGACGCCATGACGCATGGAACGTTGTTTGATGATGCAGAACCTGTATCCACATCGTTCTGGGGCGTCCCCTACATGGTAACAAATTAGAGACAATCGATCCACAACACGGACCCTCGTCCCCATGGACGAGGGTCTGCTGTTTATAGCGGTTGAATTTCAAACGTGATTTCAGGAAATTGACATGCAACAGCAATCATTACAACTCCGGAGCGACAACAGTTGCGATACCTCTTTCATCGCTTGCGCATATGCGGGTCATGGATCATAATGCTGTTGATGCTTTCCATATCGAAACCAACGTACAGCCAGTCCCTTTTTCATCCGAGGTGTATCTCCCTTGGGGCGTACGACGCTCTCGTGCGCGACGCCGGGAATTTCGACCGCAATCCGGCCGGGCTTGTTCACATCAACAATTGGAATGCCTTTGCGGGAACATATGTGTCCACCACCGGCGGGGGAGATGGATTCATCTTTCAGGGAGCGGCGCTTGGAAAGAAGTTTCTTGAACGCCACACGGTCGCAATACAGTTTGCCCCCGGTTCCATCATGCAGTTCGCCATACCTTCCACCATTGTCCTGGTTGACTCGACTTCGATTTCAGTCGATCAGGAAATTGTTTATGAGGAACCGATAAGTCTCGGATACGCGTTTTCCCTTCCGAGCAATCTCTCGCTTGGTCTTGGCGGACGGTTTCGGAAAGAGAACGTGACTGATCGGGAATACGGACTGGTCGACCTGGACTCCATCAGTGTTATCTCTTCGTCAGAACGCTTTACTGAGTCTGCACTCTGGCTTGTGGATGCGAGTGTTTTGTGGGAGGTTGATGATTTCTCCGCTTCATTGGTTGGAAGAAATCTCGTGCACCTGGGAAACACGCTGCCGGAGGAACTTTCCAATCTTGAGCTTGCGCGCCCGACTGCGATGGAATTCGGAATTGCTTACCACGGCGTAAGAACACTCACCTTTGTCGGAGAAGTGTCTTCGTACGGAACCTGGGCACTTGGAACAGAATGGACACCTGAAAAGCCCGTCGCAATTCGTACCGGACTGATGTGGCGCAATGGAGACAATATGAGTCCGGCTGCGCTTGGATGCGGAGCAGGCTGGTCGTACGGTCCCGTAAACATTGACGTCAGCTATCTTCATTATTTTGATCAGAGCTACCGGACCGGGTCATTCCCCATTGAGGAGTTTGATCCGGGCCGCATCACCTCGGTTGATTTCAATCCTTACTTGCGAAACCGATTGACGCTTACCGCTAGTGCTGTTTTTGGTGAGACCCGAAGAAGCGTCGTTGGGATAGAGCATATCACCATGTTGGGAGGGATTTACCCGTCGGCGATTGAGTCTTACGCGTTCAATCCTGTTGCAACAGTGCTTGTGAAGAACACATCCACCGAGCCGGTGACAGCGCGGGCGGAGTTTATGATCGATGACTACATGAGTTCTCCCACCGAAACAAAGACCTTCCGGTTAGAGCCACAAGAAGAAAAAGAGGTCCGGCTTACGGCCGTGTTTAACGAATCGATGCGATCGGTACAGCGGCTTTCGGTTCGTGAAGCGACGGTGTCGGTGAAAGCAAATTCGGAGGGCGACGGTGAGAACCGGACAAAGGTTGCGGTGCTTGTTCATGGGAACAATGACTGGAACGGTAATCCTGCTTCACTCCGTTATTTCGTGCAGCCGGATGATCCCGCCGTTCTCCGGTACGCGCGGGAAATACTTCATGAGCACCAATCGGTTCTTGACACAGTCCCTTCACATCTCGTTGACTTTACCAGCGCCCGTCTCATCGTCGAGGGACTTGCAGGAAAAATCACGTATGTGAGCGATCCAACCCAGAGCTCCGATCATGTCCAGTATCCGGCTCAAACATTGGAATTGCGCGGAGGAGACTGTGACGATATGACTGTGTGTGTTTCATCCCTTTTCAACAGCGCCGGAATTTCGACCGCGTTTGTCTCGTCGGTCCCTCCTGATCACAAAGACGAGGGGCACATTTACCTGATGTTTGATACAGGCATAGAACCCCGGTATGGAGAGGCTGTCACTTCAAATGCAAAACGGTATGTCGTGAGAAGAAATGAGAAGGGAGCTGAGACGATCTGGATTCCGATTGAAACAACGGTGATCAGCAAAGGATGGGAAGATGCATGGTCTTCGGGAGCCCAGCGGTATTTTGATGACGTCGAACTGGGGCTGGGTCTTATACAAGGTTGGGTGAAAATACTTGATGTGTACTAGCATGGAGATACGGCGATGAAGACTGCATGGGTTGTCCTTGTTATGATGATGCTTATGGAGGCGCGCGCGGGAGAAGCCGTTGCCCGCAAAGTGATGGGCGACGTCCAGATTCGCCCCGGTGTTGCCGAACAGTGGAGCGCGTGCAATCCCGGCGCGGCAATCGCTATGAATGCGACCATCAAGGTTGGGAAGGGCAGCTCTTGCGTTCTTGACGTCGATGGAACAACAATCGGGATTCCGGCCGAAACTATCGTGGATGTTTCGGACATCAGGAAGCTGACGAAGGAAGAATTGATGCTGAAGCTTGCGATGGAAAACGTACGCTCATCATCATACGAATGGAAGAACAACGAATTGAACATTACTCGCACAACGGTAACCCACGGTGACGACAAGTCAGCACGAAGAACGCTGACAGACAACGACCTCAGTGAAGGCCTGCTCCGAATGAACGGAACCAAAGTGCTGTTTGAGAATGCGTTCTATTCAACATGCGCGCTGAGAACCAAGGAGATCCTTCGCCGCCATCCTCAACTGGCCGGCATATTCGAGTACCGCTATCGGCTAGCAGGCGCTCTTGAGTCCTCCGGGTTGGCACGCGAAGCGCTTAATGAGTACAAGGCGATCTCCATGATGGAGTCACTCTCCCCCGGTCAAAAAGAGGAGGTCTCCGGGAAGGTTGCCGCGCTCGCTGACACACCATAACCTCACACCAAAGCTTTTCCCACTGTGACTATAGCCCCCTTGAAAACCCTCAATGAAGAAAGCAAATGAGCTTTTGGTGTTCGAGTTGAGTAAATGGCGCGCATCACAATTGGTTATTTGACATTCTGGACTCGCCATGCTACATTATTCACGGGGCCACCGTATTTTTTCCTCACGCAGTCAAGACTAAAAAACTCACCCACCGACCGTTGCTTCTTGAGTTCTCCCCTCTGATGCCTTTTGGCGTTGGTGGTTGCTCATCTTGATTTGTGATAAATACGCCGTGCCAATCCACGCCTAATCGCCTTGCGAAGAGGGTGTTTTTGTCAGTAAGAGGATTACCACTTATGAAGCTCCTTCGTGTTGCCGTCTTGTTCCAGGTTCTTGGTTTGTTGGGACCTCTCCCGGCACACAGCCAGACGTACGATCTTCAATTTGTTGTTGTGCAGAATAACGGAACAAACTTGGATGTAAAGATGCAGGTGCGCGCCGGCGGCGCGTCCTTCGGCATGGGCGATGCCAATCTGGTCATGACTTACCCCACGTCTGTGCTCTCGAATCCCACCCTGTTGGCCGCACACAACTTCACGAGCGGGTTTTATACACCGATATCCGTTACGAGGACTTCCAATCGCGCTTCAGTAAATATCGTATTCGACGGCGGTGTCGGGCTTGGTTCAACTGTTTCATCCTCCTTTGTGGATGTTGCAACACTCAGGTTTTCGGTTGTAAACCCCTCCGGCTCATTCGATCTGGATTGGCGCACGAGCGGAAGCGGGGCAACTGTTGCGTTCAACGATAATTTCGCCCTGATGTCGAAAGGTACGTTTTCCCCACTCTCTTCAATCATCGGGCCACGAGTAACGACGCACCCAACGAACCAGTCGGTATTGATTCCGCTGCCGGCTACTTTCACTGCTGGCGCTACCGGTGGTGGAGTGTTGACATACCAATGGCAAAAGAATAGTGTTGATATCGAAGGTGCGACTGCTCCAAGCTACACGACGCCCGCGACAACGGGTCCGGATAGCGGAGCGGTATTTCGTTGCGTTGTGACTAACGCGGCGGCATCGGCAACAAGCAACGGTGGAATTCTTATCGCGATCAACAATGTTTCAGCCATCTTCTCGGACGATTTTAGGTCTTCTCCGCTCGATCCGAGATGGGTGCTTGTCAACCCGCGGAACGACGCCATAGTTTCCATCACGGGCGCCGGCACATCCGATGCGCGACTCTCGTTTTCGATCCCCGGCGGGGTGGTTCACGATCTCTGGACAAACGTGAACTCGGCGCCGCGCCTGCTCCAACCGATGAACAATACAGACTTTGACGTCACTCTCAAGCTTGAGTCTTCGATGTCAGGCGGGACACAGCTGATCGGGTTGGTGGTTCAGCAGGATTCCCTGAACCTCGTTCGTTTTGATTTCATCAAGAGCCCGGCTTCATTCAGAATCTACGCTGCCACGATTATTAATAACGTGGCCAGCCAGCGCTACAGCGTCACAATTCCTCAGACAAACCCAATCTATCTGCGAGTCAAGAGGGGCAAATCCGTTTGGAGTTCCTGGTACTCATCAAACGGAACCACTTGGACACCGGCTCCGAATTTTAGCCACACGATGATAGCGCAAAAGATCGGTCCGTACGTGGGCAACGCGGGAACGACACCCCCTGCGTTTACAGGACTAGTCGACTATTTCTTTAATACTCTTGGTCCCATTTCTCCCGAGGATCCACCGGCCTCAACCCCTCCTTCCATTACGTCACATCCTCTCGGTCAATCGGTTGCTACCGGGCTGACCGCGACGTTTACGGTTGGCGCCACCGGATCAACGCCTCTTTCTTATCAGTGGCAAAAGAATGGTGTTGATATTTTAGGTGCAACCCTCTCGGGTTATACAACTCCTGCCACAGTTACCGGGGACAGCGGCGCGACATTTCGTTGCCGCGTGATCAATTCCGCGGGGGATGTCACCAGTAATTCCGCAATATTACATGTTGGAACCCCGCCAGGAATTCTCACACATCCGGGTAATCAATCTGCCACCGGTGGCGGAACCGCAACTTTCAATGTAACAGCGACGGGAAGTTCGCCTCTTCTATATCAATGGCAAGAAAACGGCACTGATATCAGCGGGGCCACGTCATCCTCATTCACAACTCCTCCTGTTACCGCGGGGGATAGCGGATCAACGTTCCGATGTCGCGTGACGAATCAATATGGTAACGTGACGAGCACCTCGGGGATTCTCAGTGTTGTTGCAGCTCCATCAATTTCCACACATCCGACGAATCAAACAGTCGCGGTCGGCAACACGGCAACATTCAACGTTGTCGCGACCGGGACGTCACCGCTCTCATACCAATGGCAGAAAAACAATTCAGACATTTCAGGCGCGACTTCCGCGAGCTATATAACTCCTGCGACGACATTGGGTGATAGCGGATCGACTTACCGTTGCACAATTACCAATGCGTATGGTAATGTAACCAGCAATAGCGCGGTGCTCAATGTTGTTGTCCCGCCTTCGATCAATATGCACCCATCAAACCAGACAGTGGCCGTGGGATCGTCGGCTCTGTTCAGCGTTTCGGCGTCCGGTTCCTCACCCCTCTCGTATCAGTGGCAAAAGAATGAAGTGCCAATCGGCGGAACGACAAATTCATCCTATACCACACCGGCAACAACAGCGGGCGACAGCGGGGCTTCATACCGTTGCCTGGTTTCAAACGGTGGTGGAAACGTATTCAGCAATACCGCAATTCTCCATGTTCTTGCTCCACCAAACGTGACAACGCATCCGTCAAACCAAACGGTCCCCGTTGGAAGCACGGCGATGTTCAATGTTGTTGTTGCAGGAAGTCAGCCCCTAAGCTACCAATGGCAAAAGAACGGAGCGGATATCGGCGGGGCGACGTCCAATTCGTACTCGACTCCTGTGCTGAGTTCTGCGGATAGCGGTGGAACATATCGTTGTGTCGTTTCCAATCCGGTTGGCGCGGACACGAGCAACCAAGCTGTACTTTCCGTCACTTCAAACACGGATGCGTCGGGCATTCTGTCGGACAATTTCAATTCGCCGTCGCTCAATACCTCGATATGGACATACGTGAATCCTCTCGGCGACGCGACGCTTTCCATGACGGGGAATGCGATCTCGGTTGGAATTCCGGCAGGCACTGCACATGATGCCTGGACCGGAGGCAATTTTGCGCCACGCATTATGCAGAATGCCAACAACACCAACTTTGAAGTTGAAACGAAGTTCACATCGACGTTCAACGCACAGTACCAAAGTCAGGGCATTCTTGCCCAGCAAGATAACGCCAACTACATCAGGTTTGATTTTGTCAGAAGCTCGACAGCAACAAGAATCTTTTCTGCAATTATTGTCAACAATACTGCCACCACAAAAAGTAACATCACGATTACTCCAGGTAATCCGGTATATCTTCGCGTAAAACGCGTGGGGAACACCTGGACGTCGTACTACTCGTATAATGGCACCACATGGACAACTGCCGCAAACTACAGTCACACGCTCACAGTTTCCAACGTCGGATTGTTCTTTGTGAACGCGGGTTCTCCGCCGCCAGCCTTTACCGGAGTTGCGGATTATTTCTTCAACACCGGCTTCCCCATCGTCCCGACAAATGCTCACAGTGTCCCTATCACCGAGGATATCCCGACATCATTTGCCCTTAGTGCAAACTATCCAAACCCGTTTAACCCGACGACATCCATTCAGTTTGCTCTGCCCGAGGACTCCCATGTTTCGCTGAAGATTTACGACGCGCTGGGTCAGAAGATCAGGAATTTGGTTGATGATGTACGGAGTGCAGGTTTCTCGATGGTACAATGGGATGGAAGAAATGATGATGGAGAACCAGCAGCCAGCGGCGTCTATTTGTACAGGATTGAGGCCAACGCAATCGGAGATCCCGGGCGGTCGTTTACGCAACTAAGGAAGATGGTCCTGCTCAAATAGTTTTCTTGATTAACGCACGAGACTTTCCTATATTGAAGGGCCAACAGAAGATGTTGGCCTTTCCATTTTTGCGGCCGAATTTCCAAGGGTTTTTTCGGGGCGTAGCTCAGCCCGGCTAGAGCGCTTGCTTTGGGAGCAAGAAGTCGCTGGTTCGAATCCAGTCGCCCCGACAAGAGTTGTGAAGTGGAAAAACAACACGTGATCGTCGCCCGTTTGTGTTGAGTTACGTTGAAGTTTTTGAGAGTCGGATTGAGGCTCGTGCTCGTGAAAAGTATTTCAAGACAGCTGCCGGCAGGCGATTTCTCGATGATGCTGAGCGACCCCGTAGCTCAATTGGATACCCGCCCGACCGAATGAGCCAAAGTATCGGTCGTTCGGGCGGGGAGCAACAGCCGTCAAGTTACTATGAAGATTCATGTTTATGTACTGCGTAGCGAGAAGGACGGAAAACGATACGTAGGAATGACCTCGAACATCGGGGGACG
>Ga0187893_10000127_pt1 | contig 170267 bp, 138 predicted proteins | sample MA1701074metaG_FD_139574 | JGI IMG/M metagenome (GOLD analysis project Ga0187893, IMG submission 139574) | White microbial mat communities from a basaltic lava cave in the Kipuka Kanohina Cave System on the Island of Hawaii, USA - MA170107-4 metaG ...
CCGTCGACGATCAGCGTCTGGCCCGTCACGCGCCGCGCGAGCTGCGACGAGAGGAAGAGGATCGCGCCCGCGATGTCGTCCATCTCGGCCATGCGCTCGTCGCGCCCGCCCGCGGGCGCCTCGCCGGCGGCCTGCTGCGCGAGGATCCGCGGCGTGCGCACCGCGCCCGGCGCGACGCTGTTCACGCGCAGGCCCTGCGGCCACCACTCCTCGGCCATGCTGCGCGTCAGCGCGACGAGCCCGGCCTTCGCGGCGCCGTAGCTCGCGTGGCGCGGCGCGCCGAAGAAGCCGCTCACCGACGCGACGCTCACGAGCGTCCCCGGCCGGTTGCGCGAGATCATCTGGCGCGCGACCGCGCGGCTCGCGAAGAAGTGCTGCTTCAGGTTCAGGGTCTGGTCGCGGTCCCAGACCGCCTCTTCCATCTCGAGCAGCGGCGCCCAGCTCGCCTGGCCGACGATGTTGACGCCGTGGTCGATGCGCGAGATCGCGTGGGCCGCACGGTCGACGGCGCGCTCGATCTCGTCGGCGCGCGTGACGTCCGCGGCGAGCGCCTCGCTCTTGCGCCCGAGCGCCTCGATCTCGGCCGCCACACCGGCCGCGCGGCCGGGATCGAGATCGATCACCGCGACGTCGCAGCCCGCGCGCGCGAGCAGGAGCGCGGTCGCGCGCCCCATGCCCTGGCCGCCGCCGATCACGAGCGCGCCGTGACCGGAGAGGCCCAGCAGCGGATTCGGGTCCTGTTGCGGAGTCATGGCGCCTCCCCGGAATCGAAAGCCCGCGGATCCCGCTGCGATCGTATACTGGGCACCGGCATGGCGGAATCCTTCTTCGCGGACTCGCTCGACCGCTTCGACCCGCTCGACGCAAAGCAGGGCATCCCGCACGCGGGCCTCGCTGCGCTCCGCGCCGAGCGCCCCGTGCACCGGACGCCCGGCGGCGTCTTCTACCTCGCGCTCCAGGAGGACGTGCTCGCCGCGACGCGCGCGGTCGAGACCTTCCGCGCGAACTTCCGCGAGCCCGGCGTCGTGGTGCCGCCCGAGGAGATGCTGATCAACGAGATCCCCGAGCCGCGCCACGGCCGGATCCGCAAGATCGTGAATTCGGCGGTCGCGGCGCACCGGCTCTCGCGGGTCGAATCCGTGCTGCGCGAGCTCGCGGCGGAGCTGCTCGAACGCGCCCTCGCACAGGGCGGCGGCGAGCTCGTGCGCGAGCTCGTCATGCCGATTCCGACCTCGGTGATCGCGCACCTGCTCGGCGTGCCGCCCGAGGACTGGGCGCTCTGGGCCAGATGGTCCGACGAAGTCGTGCAGGGCGACTATCCGTCGCGCAACCGCACCGCGCGCGGCGAGGGGCTCGCAGGCGGTCACCCGGAGTTCGCGGCCTACATCGACGCCGAGATCGCGCGCCGGCGGCGCATGGCCGATCCGCCCGACGACTTCATGACGCGGCTCCTGCGCACCGAGGTCGACGGCGTGCGCCTGAGCGACGTCGAGGCGCGCACGCTGGTCGCGTTCCTGCTGGTCAGCGGCAACGAGACCACGCGCCATCTGCTCGGCAACCTGATCCACACCATGGCCGCGCAGCCCGAGGTCTTCGCAGCGCTGCGCGCCGATCGCGGGCTCGTCTCGAACGCGGTCGAGGAGTCGCTGCGCTTCGAGCCGCCGGTCGCGGTGCTGATGCGCGAGTGCTGCCTGGACACGAGCGTGCGCGGCGTCGCGATCCCGCGAGGCTCGCGCGTCGCGTTCGGGGTCGCGTCGGCCAACCGCGACGAGCGCTGCTACGCCGACCCCGACGTCTTCCGCCTCGACCGCCGCGATCCCAAGGCCCACGTCGGCTTCGGCGGCGGCCCGCACGTCTGCCCGGGCGCCGCGCTCGCGCGCCTCGAGGGCCGCGTGCTGCTCGAACTCTTCGCGGAGCGCGTCGCGGAGATCCGGCTCCCGCCCGGCTTCCGGCGCGAGAAGGTCCCGGTCTTCTGGGCCGAGGGACCGGTCGCATTGCCGGCCGAGCTCGTGCGCGCGTGAGCGCGGCCGCGCCGGCCGGCCCGCTGCGCTTCGTCGTCTACTCCGATTGGCTCTGCCCCTGGTGCTATCTCGGCGCCGCGCGGCTCTGGCGGCTCGAGGCGGACCACCCCGGCCTGGTCGAGCTCGAGTGGCGCAGCTACCTGCTGCGGCCGCGCCCCGCGGCCGAGCCGCGCGACCCCGAGAAGTTCCGGGCCTACACGCGCCGCTGGCTCGAGATCGCCGCCGAGCCGGACGCTCCCGCGTTCCGCGCATGGAGCGGCGCTGCTCCGGCGCCGAGCCACAGCCTGCCCGCGCAGGTCGTCTCGAAGGCCGCCGCCGCGCGGGGCGACTCGAGCTACCGCGCGCTGCAGCGCCGCCTCTTCGCGGCCTACTTCGCCGAGAGCCGCGACATCAGCAGCGCTGCCGCGCTGCGCGAGGTGTGGAGCGCGGCGGGCCTCCCGGATTCGGACTTTCCCGCGCTCGCGGACCCCGCGCTCGTCGCGCGCGTGCTCGCGGATCACCGCCAGGCGGAGGCCGAGGGCGCGACCGGCGTGCCGGCCGTGCGCCGCGCCGGGGACGAGCTCGTGATCGTCGGCGCGCAGCCGCTCGCGTTCTACGAGAAGTGGCTGCGGCGCACGCTCGGGCGCGCCTAGCATCCCCGCTCAGGCGCGCAGCAGCACGCCCGGGGCTGCGCCGGTGGGCTCGTCGTCGGCGATCACGCGCGCGCCGTTCACGAGGACCGCGCGGTAGCCGTAGCCCGGCTGGTAGAGGCGCGCCGCGCCGGTGGGCAGATCGTGGCGCAGCTCGGGCGCGCCGAGCGCGAGGCGCTCCGGGTCGATCGCGCAGAGGTCGCCGGCCGCTCCCGGGCGCAGCACGCCTCGCCCGGAGAGGCCGAGCATCCGGGCCGGGACCCCCGTCATGCGGTTCACGGCGAGCTCGAGCGCGAGCTCGCCGCCGCGCCGAACCAGCTCCGCGAGCAGGAAGGTCGGATAGCGGTAGTTGGTGACCGTCGTCACGTGGGCACCCGCATCGCCGAGGCCGAGCAGCGTGTGCGGGTCCGCGAGGAAGCGCAGCGTCCCCTCGCGGCTGCGGTTCAGGACCGGCACCTCGATCCGCGTCGCGAGCGCGTCGCGCACGACCTGCTCGCAGAGCAGATCCACGGGGTGCGCGCCCGCCGCGCGCGCGGCGGCCGCGAGGCTCTGGCCCGCGAGCTCCGGCCGCGTGGGCGCGAGCGAGAAGCTCCAGAGCGCGAAGTCCGGCGTGAGCGGATTCTTCGCGTCGCCCCCGCCCCGCTTCATCGCGGCGCGCAGCTGCGGATCCGAGAGCCGCGCCATGCGCTCCTCGGGCGTGGCCTCGAAGAATCCCTGCAGCACCTGCTGCCAGCCCGTGACCGCGGTCAGGAAGGAGCGCTCGTCGAAGCGCAGCAGCAGCGTGATCGGAACCGCGGTGATCTGCGGCGCCACCTCGACGCCGCCCGCGTTCAGGCGGGCGTTGTGCGCGAGCACCTCCTGCCAGACCGTCTCGCCGGGCTCGGCGTAGAAGGGAGTCCAGGTGAGGCGCGCGCCCGCCTCGCGCGTCCAGCCCGCATAGCGCTCGACCTCGGCGATCAGCGCGCCCGCGTCGCGGCTGAACTTGGCCTCGACGTTGATCTGCCAGAGGCGCCCCGCGCAGGCCGAGACCAGGCCGCGCAGCTCCTCGTCGTCGGCCAGGCGACTCGGCACGGGCTCGTGGAAGCCGTCGACGTGGTTCGGGCCGCGCGAGGTCGCGAAGCCGACGGCGCCCGCCGCGAGCGCGTCGCGGAGCTCCGCCTGCATCGCGGCGCGGTCGGCCGCGCTCGCCTTCTCCCGGCGCGCGCGCTCTCCCATCGCGAAATGGCGCAGCGCCGAGTGCGGCACGAAGCCCGCGACGTTGACGCCGAGCGGCAGCTGCGCGAGCCGCTCGAAGAACTCGCGCCAGTGGCGCCAGCCGAAGGGGACGCCCGCGCGCGTGCTCGCGTAGGGGATCTCCTCGACGACCTCGAGCGCGCGCAGCAGGTACTCGTCGCCGCCCTCGCGACAGGGCGCGACGCCGAAGCCGCACAGGCCGAGCACGACGCTCGTCACGCCGTGGCGGTTCGAGGGCGAGGCCGAGGGATCCCAGAAGAGCTGCGCGTCGAGGTGCGTGTGCGGATCGATGAAGCCGGGCGTGACCCAGCAGCCGCGCGCGTCGATCTCCTCGCGGCCGCGAGCGAGGTCCGGGCCGATCGCCGCGACCGCGCCGCCCGAGAGCGCGACGTCCGCGGCGCGCCCGGGCGAGCCCGTGCCGTCGACGACGAGTCCCCCGCGCACGACGAGGTCGAAGCCCACGCCGCGATCTTCCGCGCCGCGCCGCGGAAGCGCAAGCCGCGCGCGTTCGGCGCCTCCGCGCGCGCGCCGCCGGGTATGCTGGGCGCGCGGGCGCGCCGGCGCTGGCCGCTGCGCAGCTCGGAGAGGAGCCGCCGCGATGGCAAGCGAGTCCCCCGCGCCGCTGGCCGGAGCCGAGCTGATCGATCCCGCGCGCTACGCGCAGGACGGCTATCCGCACGCGACCTGGAGCCGGCTGCGGCGCGAGGCTCCGGTCCATCGCTTCGAGGACTTCGAGTACCCCTTCTGGGTGCTGAGCCGGGCCCGCGAGATCGTCCAGGTCTCGCGCCAGCCGCAGCGCTTCTCGAACCGGCCGCGCTTCCAGATCGTCGCGGGCGCCGACTACGCGAGCGAGGACGAGCGCGAGCCCGAGACGATCATCCAGATGGATCCGCCGCGGAACCGCCGCTACCGCGAGCTGCTCGCGCGGCGCTTCACGCCGCGCGCGCTGCGCAGGGTCGAGGCGGAGGTCGGCGCGATCGCGCGCGAGCTGCTCGACGCGCTGGCCGCCGAGGCCAGCGCGGGCGAGTGCGACTTCGTCGCGCGGATCGCGGCGCCGCTCCCGATCGCGGTGATCGCGTGGCTGCTCGACCTGCCGCGCGCGGACTGGAAGCAGCTCTACGACTGGACCAACTCGGTCGTGAGCGCGACCGACCCGGCCTACCAGCGGCCCGGCGAGGACGCCCGGGAGACGCGCCTGCGCGCGTCGAGCGAGCTCTACGCGTACTTCGGGGAGCTCGCGGCGCAGCGCCGCCAGCGGGACGGCGACGATCTCGTGAGCGCGCTCGCGCGCGCCGAGGTCGAGGGCGGCCCGCTCGCGCCGCGCGAGCTCGTCTCGTACTACCTGCTGCTCGTGGCCGCGGGCAACGAGACCACGCGGAACGCGATCGGCGGCGGTCTGCTCGCGCTGCTCGAGCATCCGGAGCAGTGGCGGCGTCTCGCCGCCGATCCGGGTCTCGCGGCGCGCGCGGGCGAGGAGATCCTGCGCTGGACCACTCCCGTGATCCAGATGGCGCGCACCGCGCGCGAGGACGCTCGGCTCGCGGGGCAGCAGATCCGCGCGGGGGACACGCTCGCGCTCTTCTACGCCTCGGCCAACCGCGACGAGAGCGTGTTTCCGGACCCCTTCCGCTTCGACATCGGGCGGCATCCGAATCCGCACCTGAGCTTCGGCGTCGGCGAGCACTTCTGCATGGGCGCTCATCTCGCGCGGCTCGAGCTGCGCGTGCTGCTGCGCGAGCTCGCGGAGCGCCTGCGCGGCTGCGAGCAGAGTGGGCCGATCGAGCGGCTGCGCTCGAGCAGCACGGGCGGCCTGAAGGCGCTGCCGATCCGCTATCGGCTCGAGGCGAAGCCCGCGCGCCGCGCGCGCGCGTGAGCGGGTGTCCCGGCCCGGCCGCTGGAGTCCCGCGCGTGCGCGTCGCCCCCCGCCCCCACCTGCTCGGCATCGACGACGGCCCCTTCGACAAGTTCGCGGACGCGCGCGTTCCGCTCGTCGGCGTCGTGATGGAGGGCGCGGACCGGATCGAGGGGGTCGCCACCACGAGCTTCCCCGTGGACGGCGATCGCGCCGCCGAGTTCCTGGCCGGATGGGTCGCGTCGCTGCGCTGGCGCCCGCTGCTGCACGGCGTCGTGCTCGGCGGGATCACGCTCGCGGGGCTCGCCGTCGTCGACGTGCGCCGGCTCGCGGAGGCGCTCGCGCTGCCGGTGCTGGTCGTGAACCGGCGGGATCCGGCGCAGACGCGGCTGCACGCGGCGCTGCGCGCCGCGGGCCTGCCCGAGCGCTGCGCGCTCGTGGAGCGCTCGCCCGCCGCGAGCCGCGTCTCGGCCGGCCTCTACGTCGCGGCGGCGGGAGCCGATGCGGAAACGGCCGCGGCGCTCGTGCGCGCGAGCCGCGCGAAGTCCGCGCTGCCCGAGCCGCTGCGCGTCGCGCACCTGATCGCGAGCGCGCTCGCGCGCGGCGAGTCCCGCGGCCGGGTCTAGCCGCGCGGGACTCCGCGCGCCGGCTCTGCCGTCCCGCTAGCGCCGCTTCGCCCTCCGCTTCGCGGGCCTTGCAGCGGCCTTCGGCGCCCGCTTCGCGCGGACGGACTTCCCGCGTCCGGGCTGCTTGCCTCCGGTCGCGGCGGGTTTCTTGCCTCCGGCCGCCGCGGATTCCCTGCGACCGGCCGCCGCGCGCTGCTTGCGTCCGGCAGCCGCGGGCCTCGCCGCGGCCGGCGGCGCCGAGCCCGCGGGCCGCTCGGAGGAGCTCGCGAGCGCCGCGCGCAGCTCCTCGGGCGAGACGTCCCGCAGGTGCGTGTGGAAATACCAGAGCTGTCCCTCGGGATCGCGCGCGTTGTAGACGCGATCGCCGTAGAACATGTCGGCGGGCTCGCTCTCGATCACAGCGCCGGCCCGCCGCGCGCGCGCGCAGTGCGCGTCGACGTCGTCGACGTAGACGAGCACGGCGGCGGTCCGCTGCGGCAGCTTCCCCGCCGGCTTCTGCCCGGCTGGCGTCCCGAGGTAGACGACGCTGTCGCCGAGGCCGAGCTCCGCGTGCATCACGCTCACACCCGGTCCCGGCATCGAGAGGCGCAGCTCGAAGCCGAAGGCCTTCGCGAGGAAGTCGATCGCCGCCCGGCCGTTCTCGTAGAAGAGATACGGAACGACCTGCTGCGTCTGGCTGGGGCGATTCGCCATGGCTCACTCCCTCCGGGTGCAGGGCGCGGGGTGCGCCTACTTCTTCCGGCGCGCGGCCTTCTTCCGGGGCTTCCGGGCGGGCGCGGCGGCGCGCGCCGCCGCGAGCTTCCCCCGCGTCCGGCGCGGCGCCGGTGCGGTCCGACCGGGCAGCGGCGTCGCGAAGGACCACTCGTGGCCCTCGCCGTCGCGCGCGGTGTACTCGCGCACGCCGTAGAACTGATCGGCCGGCTCGCGCACGATCGCCGCGCCCGCGGCGCGCGCGCGCGCGCAGTGCGCGTCGCAGTCGTCGACATAACACCAGACGCCCGAGTGCCGCGCGGGCAGCTGGTCCGGCGCCCGGAAGCCGAAGCCCTCGCTGGCCGGACCGAGCATGATCGCCGAGCGCCCCAGGCCGAGCTCGGCGTGCATCACACCGCCCGCGTCGTCCTGGTGCTGGCTGCGCAGCGAGAAGCCGAATGCGCGGGTCAGGAAGCGGACCGCCGCGGCCGGGTCGCGGTAGTAGAGATAGGGGATCGCATCCTGGTGGAGCGGGGAGAGCTTCAGCGCCATCGCGCGCCTCCCGCGGGTCGCCCGCGCGGCCGCAGTCTACACCCGCGGCGGAGCCGGATCGGCGGTAGACTGCGCGGGATGATCCACTACGCCGCTCCGCCGATCCTGCTCCGCGAGCTGATCGACGACCCGGGCGCCGTGACCGGCCTGCTCGAGCGCAATGCGCCCTACCACCCGCTCGGCGGCTGGTTCCGCCCCACCCGCGACGACGCCGAGGCGACGAGCCCCTTCTGGTTCCAGAAGGACTGGGTGCACGCGGATCTCGCGGTGGCGGGCTCGGAGCTCTTCCTCTGGCACGCGCGCGTGATCGAGGCGGCGCGGAGCTTCTACGGCGCGGAGCGGATCGTCCCGCACACCCTCTACGTGAACCTGATGGCCGGAATCGAGGAGTTCGGCCCCGCGCACACCGACAACCCGAAGTTCCGCGGGCGCGACCGGACCAACACGCCGATGTGGCTGCTGCGCACGATGCTCTGGTCGGGGCTCTTCGACCGCTGGAACATCGTCCAGGCGACCTCGATCTGGTGGCGGAACGACGTCGAGGGCGGCGGGCTGCGCTACTGGCCCGACGGACCCGAGAAGCCGCCGCAGCGGCACGCCGGCCGGATGGCGAATACGGCGCTGGTCGGCGACAACCACGGCATGTTCCACCAGGTGGAGCCCGTGGGGCCCTTCGGGTCGGGCAGCGCCCGCGTGAGCGCGCGCGCGGAGCTCGCGCCCCTGCGCGACGGCAGCGGCGACTGGGCCGTCCGCGACCGCGGCGCGCTGCGCCACCGCGCGCCGCTCGACCACTTCCGCGTGAGCGTGCTCTGGAAGGCCGACGTCTACGCGAGCGAGGCGGAGCGGCGCCGCGTCGAGAACGACCTGCTCTCGCTCGACGAGGTCGCGCGCATCTTCGACGCGGACCTCGCCGCGAAGGGCTCGGAGCTCCGCTTCGATGCCGCGCGGCTGACCGATCCGAGGCTCGCGCGCGCCTTCGGGGCCGCGTATCCGGAGGCGGTTCCGATCGGCGCGGGGCCCTCGGTCTTCGACGCCTATCCCGCCCGCTAGGCAATCACGCCGCCCGCGCTCCGCGCGCGCCGGCCGCGGCGCCGCTCAGCGCAGGAGCGGAACGCAGTCCGCGCTGCAGCCGGATCCGCTCGCGGCCGGAGCGGCCGCCGGGCGGTGCAGCACGCCGCGCGTCGGCCGCACGACCACGCGCGCGTCCGCGCCCTCGCCGCGCAGGCCGGCATCGCCGTCGACGATCAGGCTGTAGCCGCCCGGCTCGATCGGCGCGAAGAGCAGGCTCACGCGCGGGCGCGCGGCCGCATTCGCGAGCGTGCGCCTGCCCGCCTCCGCGACGAGCGCGTCGCCCTCCCAGCCGATCGCGACCGAGACGGAGTGCGGGCGGCCGTCGTCGCCGACCGTGAGCAGGTAGGGCGTGCTGCCGAAGCGCTCGACTTCGGCGCGCAGCGCCTCGAGGCCGACCGGGATGCTCACCGCGGATCCTCCTGTCTCCCGCGCGCCGCGCGCGCTCGGAGTCCCTGGTTGCCGACCCCGAACAGGTTCTCCGGATCGAGCGCGCGCTTGGTCGCGGCGATCGCGTCGAGGCCCGCCCGCGAGTGGATCTCCGGCAGGAAGCGCTCGCGCAGCTTGCCGACGCCGTGGTGGTGCGAGAGCGAGCCGCCGCTGCGCAGCACCTCGTCCCGCGCGGCGCGCTCGAGCTCGGCATAGCACTCGGAGGGGTTGGCCAGGCCCTTGTACCAGAGGCCGAAGTAGAAGTAGATGCAGACGCCCGTCTCGTAGAGCTGCGTCACGCGGCAGGTCACGAAGGGCTTGCCGGGCAGGCCTCGCTTCGCGTGCTCCTGCCAGAGCCGCTGCTTGACGTTGTCGCAGAGCGCCTGCGCGCGGCTCCAGGGCACGGAGGTCTCGAAGGACTCCGCGAGGATCCAGTGCTCCATCATGAAGTCGCGGATGTAGGCGATGCCGAAGGTGAGCTGGTAGCCGCGCTGGCCGTTGCCGGCGCCCGCGGCGAGGCCGCCGAAGCGCTGCGCGAGGCGCAGTGTCGCGCGCTCCTGGGTCTCGACCTCGCGCCGGCTGCCCTCGAAGACGAGCGTGCACGCGACCATGCGCTCGGCCTCGAAGCCGCGCAGGCCGAGCACGTAGGCCTTCTCGAGCCGGCCCTTGAGCGCGCGCAGTCCGCGGCTCGCGGGCTTGAGCGCCTGCGCGAACTGGAACTGCAGGTTGTCGACGAGGCGCACGCTCGCGGGCTTGCAGCCGGCCTGCTCGAGCGCGTAGAGGAAGGCGAGGCCGCTCTCGAAGTCGCGGAACAGGATCGAGCCGTACTGCTGCCGCTCGGGCAGTGGGAAGAGCTTCACGACCGCGCTCGTCACGATGCCGAGGGTCCCCTCGGAGCCGAAGAAGGCGCGGCGCGGGTCGATCCCGATCGACTCGCGCGGCGCGCTCCCCGAGCGCGCCACCACGCCCGCGGGCGTCACCGCGCGCAGGTCGAGCACGAGGTCCTCGATGTTCCCGTAGCGGTTCTTCTTCATGCCGCTCGCGTGCGTGGCGATCCAGCCGCCGAGCGTCGAGAACTCGACGCTGTCGGGCTCGTGGCCGAGCGTGAAGCCGTAGCCGGCGAGCTGCTGCTGGATCCGACGGCCGACCGCTCCGGCCTGGATGCAGGCGCTGCGGTCCTCTGGATCGATCCACAGGATGCGGTCGAGGCGCGAGAGGTCGACGCTCACGATCGCGCGCTCCTCGCGCTCGGGGCAGTGCAGCGCATCGGTCACGTTGGTGCCGCCGCCGTAGGGGATCAGGCAGGCGCCGTGCGCGGCCGCGAGCGCGACCACGCGCAGCACCTCGTCCTCGGATTCGGGAAACACCACGAGGTCCGGCACGCGCGCGAGCTCGCCGTAGCGGATCGCGTACATGTCCTCCTGGGTGTGGCCGTGGCCGCGCCGCAGGCGCAGCTCGGGGTCGCGCGAGAGCTGGTCCGCGCGCAGCGCCGCGGCGAGCGCGGCCTCGAGCGCGGGCGCGGGGCGCGGCTCGGGAATCCGCGGCGGATAGCGCGGCGGGTTCGTGTCGCCGGCATCGAAATCGATGCCGATCGTGCGCCGCGCCCAGGGCAGGAGCTCCGGCAGCGGCTGGCCCGAGAGCTCGTAGCGCGCGCCCTCGAACACGACCTCGCCCGCGCCGTTCATGCGGAAGGCGCTGTCGCGGAAGCCCCACGCGCTCGGGTTCTCCCGATCCTCGGGTGCGCGCGGCAGCGCGGGCGGCTCGATCCGGCGCGAGCGCTCGCGCTCCGCGAGCGGCTCCGGAGTCTGCGCCGAGGCCTTGGTGCGCCGGGCCATCCGCGGCCGAGCATAACCCCCCCGTGCGCCGCGCGCGTCCTCCCGGCCCCGGGCCGCTCAGCCCTGCGCGATCACCTCGTCGCCGCAGCGGTCGAGGAAGTCGAAGACGAAATCGAGCGTGAACTTGCCCTCGGACGGGAAGCCCGGCGCGAGCATCAAGCGGGTCACGCCGACCTCGGCGTAGCGCCGGACGCTCTCGCGATCGAGCGAGAGCCGGTTGCCCATCGAGATCTCGAAGGGCAGCGCGTCGCGGCCGAGCTCGCGGCGCCGCGCGCGGATCTGCCCGATGCGCGCGGCCAGGGCGTCGAGCTCGAGCGGGCCCGTCGCGAGCCAGCCGTCGCCGAGCCGCGCCGCGCGCTCGACCGCCGCGTCGCTGGTTCCGCCGATCTCGATCGGCGGTCCGGGCTTCTGCACCGGCTTGGGCTCGAAGCGCAGCGGGCCGAGCTCGTAGTGGCGCCCGCGGTGCTGCACGATCTTCTCGCTCCAGAGCTTGCGCAGGAGCTCGATGATCTCGTCGCTGCGCGCGCCGCGGTTCCGGAAGGATTCCCCGACGAGGGCGAACTCCTCGGCGAGCCAGCCGACGCCCGCGCCGAGGATCGCGCGGCCATGCGAGAGCACGTCGAGGGTCGTGAACGCGCGCGCGGTCACGAGCGGGTGGCGCAGCGGCAGGATGTAGACGTGGCTGCCGAGCCGGATCCGCTGCGTGCTCGCGGCGGCGAACGCGAGCGTGACCCAGGGATCGTAGAGCGGGGATCCCGGGTACACCGGCGGCTGTCCGCTCTCCGAGTAGGGATAGGTCGCGGGCATCTCGGCCGGGAACACGAGGTGCTCGGGCATCCAGATCGACTCGAAGCCCGCGGCCTCCGCGCGCTGCGCGACGGCCCCGTACTCGGTCGGTCGAACCCCGAAGAGTGTGTATCCGAACTTCACGACGCGTCCCTCCTGCTGCGCTGCGGCGCCTGGCGAATCGCGATTCCTCTAGTACAGCCTCTCGGGGTCTGGGTAAACTGCCGCGGCATCCTGCTCCGCCTCCGATGCACGGCGCCGAGGCCCCGCCACCATGTACGACCTGCTCGACGGAATCCGCGTGCTCGAGGTCGCGCTGCTCTCCCCCGACTCGCTCGGCATGCACCTCGCAGACCTCGGCGCCGAGGTGATCAAGATCGAGCAGCCGCCCGCGGGCGACTACGTGCGCAGCGTCGGCGGCAGCCACATCGGCGGGCGCAGCCTGCTGCACCTGCGCTGGAACCGCGGCAAGAAGAGCGTGCTGCTCGACCTGCACCAGGACGCCGGCCGCGCCCTCTTCCTCGAGCTCGCGGCGCGCTCCCAGGTGGTGATCGACGGGCTGCGCGCGGGCGCGCTCGAGCGCTTCGGCGTGGGCCATGCGCGGGTGCGCGAGGCCAACCCAGCGATCGTGTACTGCTCGCTGAACGGCACCGGGCAGTCGGGGCCCTACCGCGAGCTCGCGACGCACGGCCTCGCCTACGACGCCTACGCGGGCCTCGCGCCGCCCGGGATCCGCGCCGACGGCGTCCCCTACATCCGCCAGAACACCCAGGTCGGAATCGTCGCGGGCGCGCTCTACGCGGCGCTCGGCGTCGCCGCGGCGCTGGTCCACGCGCAGCGCACGGGCGCCGGACGCCACCTCGAGATCGCGCAGATGGACTGCTCCGCGGCCTGGCAGGCCATGCAGATCGACGCTGCGCTGAACCAGGTCGAGACGCACTACGAGGGGATGCAGGACGCCGTCCGCTACCAGTACTACCGCTGCGGCGACGGGAAGTTCGTGATCTTCCAGGCCAGCGAAGCGAAGTTCTGGCGCCGTTTCTGCCAGGGCATCGGGCGCGAGGAGCTGATCGCGCGCTCGCCGAACCGACAGGCCTCGGAGCACGCGCGCGGCGACGAGGAGCTGCGCGGCATCCTCGCTGCGATCTTCGCGACGCGCACGCGCGCGGAGTGGGTGCGCTTCTTCATCGAGCACGACGTGCCGGGCGGGCCCGTGAACGATCCGGCGGATCTCGCGCTCGATCCGCACTTCCGCGCGCGCGGCCTGATCTTCGAGCAGGAGCACCCCGTGGCCGGCAAGCTGCGCAGCCTGGGGCCGCCGATCCTCGTCGCGGAGCAGCGCTTCGACGCGGCGCCCGCGCCCGAGGCCGGAGCGCACACCGACGAGGTGCTCGCGTCCCTGCTCGGACTCGATTCCGAGCGCCTGCGCGAGCTGCGCGCGGCGCGCGTGATCTGAGCGAGCCAGGGAGAGCGCGCGGTCGAGGGGAACGGAATGGATGCCAGGGCACTTCGCAACCGGACCGCGATCGCGGGCATCGGCCAGACCGAGTTCTCGAGCCGCTCGGGCCGCAGCGAGTACCAGCTCGCGCTCGAGGCCTGCGTCGCGGCCTGCCGGGACGCCGGCATCTCGCCGCACGAGGTCGACTGCATCACGATCCCGGCCTATCAGACCACGACCGTCGACGAGGCCGCGATGATCAACGGCCTCGGCATCCGGAACCTGAGCTACCTCGGCTCGGTCGGTCACGGCGGGGGCTCCGCCTGTGCGGTCGTCGGCCATGCGGCGCTCGCGGTCGCCACGGGCATGGCGAAGTACGCGCTCTGCTTCCGCGCGCTGAACAGCCGCTCGGAGTTCCGCTACGGGCAATACGACAAGAAGCGCGCGCGCAAGGACCTCGACACGCCGGTCCCCGGCTTCACCTCCTTCCTGGCCCCCTACGGCTTCTTCACTCCCGCCCACTACTCCGCGATCTGGGCGCGGCGCCACATGCACGAGTTCGGGACGACCTACGAGCACTTCGGCGCGATCGCCGTCGCGGCGCGCAAGCACGCCGCGCGCAATCCGCAGGCGCGCTTCTTCGGCAAGCCGATCACGCTCGAGGACTATCTCGACTCGCGCATGGTGGTGGACCCGCTGCGGCTCTTCGACTGCTGTCTCGAGACCGACGGCGCCTGCGCGCTCGTGGTCACGACGGCCGAGCGCGCGCGCGACCTGCGCCAGCCCCCCTCCTACATCCGCGCGATGGCCCAGGGGACCGGCGGCCCGAACCTGTATCCGATCACCGCCTACAATCGGAAGCGGATCACGGGGATGGAAGAGACGGAGCAGATGGCGAAGTTCCTGTTCGAGATGGCCGAGCTCGATCGATCCGACATCGACGTCGCGCAGCTCTACGACCACTTCGGCCCGCTGGTCCTGTTGAGCCTCGAGGACCTCGGCTTCTGCAAGCCCGGAGAGGGAGGGCCCTTCGTGGAGGGAGGCCGCATCGAGCTCGGCGGCGAGCTCCCGGTCAACACGCACGGCGGCCTCGTCGCGGAGGCCTACATCCACGGCTTCAACCACATCACCGAAGCGGTGCGCCAGACGCGCGGCAGCTCGACCTCCCAGGTGGAGGGGGCGCAGCACGTGCTCGTCACGAGCGCCGACGGCGTCCCGACGAGCGGGCTGATCCTGAGCCGGGCGTGAGGCGCCCTTCCCTGCGAGGTCCAAGGCATGGCGGCACCCGATGAGCCCGCCGCGGCGCGCCCGCGGCCGGACCCCACCCCCGACACCCAGGGCTACTGGGACGGCGCGAGAGACCACCGCCTCGTGCTCCAGCGCTGTCTCGCGTGCAGGGCCTATCGCCACGACCCGAGGCCGATGTGCCCCGAGTGCCACTCGCTGGACTTCGAGTGGGCGCCCGCGTCGGGGCGCGGCACGGTCTACAGCTACGCGATCGTGCACCAGCTGCTGCACCGCTTCTGGGCCGATCGGGTGCCCTACAACGTCGTGCTCGTCGAGCTCGAGGAGGGCATCCGGATCATCTCGAACCTCGTCGACTGCCCGAACGAATCGATCTACATCGGGATGCCGGTGGGCGTCGTCTTCGAGGACCTCCCGCCCGAGCTGGGCCTGCCGCTGTTCCGGCCGCTCGCGAGCGCGGGGGCAGCGGGGACGCGGTGAGCCCTGGGCAGCCGGCTGCGAGCGGATCCGACGCGCGCGCGCCGCTGGGCGGCGCGCGCGTCGTCGAGCTCGGCGGCGGAGTCGCCTGCGGCTTCGCGGGCAAGTGGCTCGCGGGGCTCGGCGCGCTCGTGATCCGGGTCGAGCCGAAGGCCGGCGACCCCGCGCGCCGGGACCGCATCGCGCGCCCCGCCGGCGCGCGCGAGGCCGAGGCGCGGCGCGCCTACCTCGATACCGGAAAGCGCAGCGCCGCGGTCGATCTCGCGAACGAGGAGGAGTGCGCGCGGCTCGCGTCGCTGCTCCGGAGCGCCGACCTCGTGCTCGACGGAACCGGCTGGCGCGCCGGCAGCTGGCCGCTCGACGCGGCCCTCCTCGGCGCGCTGCCGCGCGTGCGCGTGACCCCCTTCGGTGCCGGCGGCGGCCCCTATGCGGCGCTCCCCTTCACGCCCTTCACGCTCGCGGCGCTCTCGGGCCTGATGTGGCACGCGGGCGCGAGCGGCGGGCCGCCGCTCGTGCAGTGGGGCGACCAGGTCGAGTACCTGACGGGCCTGCACGCGTTCGCGGCGGCGCTCGCGGTGCTGCTCGCGGGACCGGGCACGCAGCTCGAGGTGGCGGCGCTCGAGGTCGCCGCCGCCGTCGTCGGGCACCACACGGGCCGCTATTCGCAGCTCGGCGCGAAGCTGCCGCGCCAGCAGCCGCGCGTCCTCTGGCGGCTCTACGAGACGGCCGACGGCTGGGCGGGCCTCTCCGCGACGCCGCGCGACCGCGCGCGCGTGGCCGAGGCGATGGGCGTGCCCGAGGTCGCCGCGAGCGCGGCCTTCATGGAGCGGAACAAACAGGACGAGGAAGTCCTGCTGCCGCTGCTCCAGGCCTGGTTCCGCAAGCGGAGCTGCGCCGAGATCGAGGCGCTCGGACGCAGCGAGCGCGTGCCGATCAGCGCCGTGCGCAGGCTGCCCGAGGTCGCGGCGTCCGCGCAGCTCGCGCACCGCGAGTTCTTCACGCGCCTCGCGCAGGGCGCTAGCGGCCCGCTGGTCCAGCCCGGGCGGCTCTGGCGCAGCGACGCCCACGACTGGGTCGCCGCGCCGGCCGCCGCGCCCGGCGCCGACCTGCGCGCGCTGCCCGCGGCCCCCGCGGCGCGCGGCGCCGGCGCACGGACGGCGCCGGCGCCGCGCGCGCCGCAGCGGTTCCCGCTCGACGGCGTGCGCGTGCTCGATCTCGGGCAGGTCTGGGCGGGCCCCTACGCGGCGATGCTGCTCGCCGACCAGGGCGCTGACGTGATCAAGATCGAGGCGCCGAGCCGCTGGGACACCAACCGCTGCGCGGTGCCGCCCGGGCCGGGCCGCGAGCGGGACTGGTGGAACACCTGCGCCTATTTCCAGGAGTACAGCCGCAACAAGCGCTCGCTCGGACTCGAGGTCGCGCACCCGCGCGGTCGCGAGGTGCTCGCGGCGCTCGTGCGCGGCTCCGATCTCGTGATCGAGAACTTCCGCGCGGGCGTGCTCGAGCGCCTCGGCATCGGCTACGACTGGCTGCGCGCGCAGCGCGAAGACGTGATCCTCGTGAGCATGGCGGCCTTCGGGCAGAGCGGACCCGATCGCGAGCGCCCCGGCTACGGGCCGGTGATGGAGCAGCTCTCGGGACTCGCGAGCCTGACGGGCTGGGGCGACGGCCAGCCGCACCTCGCGATCGGCTACGCCTACGGCGACCCGGTCGCGGCGACCGCCGCGGCCGCCGCTGCGCTCGCCGCGCTGCTGCAGCGGCGCCGCACGGGCCGCGGCCAGCACGTGGATCTCGCGCAGTTCGACGTGCTCGTCGCGATGATCGGCGAGGCCTTCGCCGAATGGAGCCTCTCGGGCCGCGAGCCGCAGCAGCAGGGCAACGGCCGCGAGGGCTCGGCCCCGCACGGGGCCTACGCCTGCGCGGGCCACGACGAATGGGTCGCGATCGCGGTCGAGAGCGACGCGCAGTGGCAGGGCCTGCGGCGCGCGATGCGCGACCCGGAGTGGGCGCGCGACGCGGCGCTCGCGGGCTGCGAGGCGCGCTTTGCGCGCCGCGCGGAGCTCGACGAGCGGCTCGCGGCCTGGACGCGCCAGCACCCGAAGCGCGAGATCTTCGACCGCTGCCGCGCCGAGGGGGTCCCGGCCGCGCCGGTCCAGCGCATGGACGAGCTGCTCGAAGACCCGCAGCTGCGCGCGCGCGGGTACTACGAGCGGGTCGAGCACCCGGCGGGCGGCGCGTGGCGCATGCACGGCTGGGAGTGGCGGCCCGCGGGCGCCGAGCGCTGCATCCGGCGCCTCGCGCCGGATTTCGGCGCCGACAACGAGGCCATCCTGCGCGAGCTCGCGGGCCTCTCGGGCGAGGAGATCGCCGCACTCGTCGCGGAGGGCGTGGTGGGATCGACGCCGATCGGCGTGCCGCCGCTGCCCGGTCCGCAGAGAGGAGGCCGGGCATGAGTGCCGAGCGACCCGCGGATTTCCTGACGCAGCGCGCAAGGGACGTTCCCGATCGACTCGCGCTCGTCGACGAGCGCCCGGGCCGGGCTCCCACGCGCTGGAGCTTCGCCGAGCTCGACGCGCAGGTGAACCGGCTCGCCCATGCGCTGCGCGGGATCGGCGTCGCTCCCGGCGATCGCCTGCTCTGGAGCGGGCGCAACTCGCCCGGCGTGATCCGCGCGATCCACGCCGCGCGCAAGCTCGGCACCACGGCGGTGCCGCTCAGCTACCGCTTCGTCGGGAAGGAGGCCGCGCACGTCGTCAACCACTCCGAGGCCGCCGTCTGCGTGATCGACGCCGAGCAGGTCGCGCTCTTCGAGGCGCTGCGGCCCTCGCTGCCCAAGGTGCGCGAGGTGCTGGTCTTCGACGGTCCGCCCGGGGCGCAGATGCGCGCGCTCGAGCCGCTGCTCGAACAGGCGTCCGCGTCCGAGCCGCCGCCGCTTCCGCCCGGCTTCTTCGCCGCGCTGATGGCCTACACCTCGGGCACGACCGGGCTGCCGAAGGGCGCCGTGCGCGAGGCGCCGGGCAATCCCGCGCAGGGGCAGGCGCTGCTCGACGCGATCCGCGCGCGGCCCGACGACGTCTACATCACGACCGGGCCGCTCTACCACTCGGGACCCGGGGGCTGGCTCTCGCTCGCGCACCGGCTCGGAAACACGGTCGTCGTGCTGCGGAACTTCGATCCCGAGGAGTGGCTGCGCCTCGTCGAGAAGTACCGCGTGACCTGCACGACCTGCGCGCCGACGCCGATGCGCCGGGTCTGCGACCTGCCGCGCGAGGTCAAGGCGCGCTACGACTGCTCGAGCCTGCGCTATCTGCTCGGCAGCGCCGCGGCCTGGCCCTTCTCGCTCAAGCAGGACTACGTGCGCGACTTCGGCGAGACCTCGCTCTTCGAGGTCTACGGCTCCTCCGAGCTAGGCGGCGTGACCCTGATGCGCCCCGAGGACCAGCTCCGGCGCCCGGGCTCCTGCGGCCGGGCTTCGCCGGGCGTCGAGCTCAAGCTCTTCGACGAGGCCGGCGCCGAGATCCTCGAGCCCTTCGCGCCCGGAGAGCTCTACGCGCGCTCCCCGGGCGCCTTCACCGCCTACCACCGGGATCCCGCCGCCTTCGCCGCGGTGACCCGCGAGGGCTTCTGCACCTCGGGCGACATCGCCTACCGCGACGAGGAGGGCTTCTACTACATCTGCGACCGCAAGATCGACATGATCGTGTCGGGCGGCGTGAACATCTACCCGGCCGAGGTCGAGAGCGCGCTCGAGCGGCATCCCGGGATCGCCGAGGCGGCGGTCTTCGGAGTTCCCGACCGCGAGTGGGGCGAGCGCGTGCACGCGGTGCTCGTCGGCCGCAGCGCGACGCGACCGTCGCAGGACGAGATCGCCGCGTTCCTGCGCGATCAGCTCGCGAGCTACAAGCTCCCGCGCTCACTCGCCTGGGTCGACGCGCTCCCGCGCAACGAGCTCGGCAAGCTGCTCAAGCGCGAGCTGCGCGAGGCGCACTGGCGCGATCGCGAGAGCCGCGTGGTGTAGGCGGCGGGCGCTCCCGGGCCGCTCGAAGCCCGCTCGCGCCCGGCGCGGCCGCTACTGGCAGAGCGGGCACTCGCAGTCGATCCGGTTGTCGCCGAGGTCGTCGCGGCAGAGCGCGAAGGCGCCCGTGCAGAGCGCCGCGCCCGCGCAGGCGCAGCTGCGCTCGGACTCGCAGCCGGGCGGGACCGGCACACAGCTGTGGACGATCGCGGGGCCGACCGGGTGCCGGCTCACGCAGACCTCGCTCGCTCGATCGCAGCTCGCGAGAGGCCCGCAGGCGGTGCGCGCCGGCGGCGCGTCGGCGCGCAGGAAGAACTGGCTCGCGCGCAGCGCGACGCCGCCGTCCGCGCCGCGCGCGATCCGGCCGGACGCGATCAGCGAGCTCGCGAAGAGCGCCTCGTGCGCGGCCTGCAGCGCCGCCTCGTCGGCTCCGACTCCCTGCAGGTCGAGCTCCGAGAGCGCGGCGCGCCACGGGGTGTTGAGCGGCGCGCGGTCGAGCGAGAAGCACGGGGTCGTGATGCAGACGATGCCGTTGTCGCGCAGGCGGAAGAAGCGGCCGCTCGGCGCGGCCGCGCTCGCGGGCAGCCAGACCTCGCTCACGCGAAGCGCGAAGAAGGGCGGCGGCGCGGCGGGGCTCGGCGCGACCTCGCCGCGCACGAGCGCGCTCCCGCGCTGCAGCGCCTCCTCGAAGCGCGCGAGCGCCTCCGGATCGAGCTCGACCGCGGCGAGGTCGAGCGCGACGGCGAGCCGCCCGCCGCGGTTCGCGCGCCTGGCGAGGACGCCGCCGCCGCACTCCGGGCAGGGCGCGGGATCCGGCGAGAGCACGTAGTAGGTGGAATTCTCGGCGCGCGAATCGACCCACGCCGCGTCTGCACCCGCCGCGGGCATGCAGGCGAGTGCGAGGAGAATCGGCGCGGCCCACGCGAGGTGCGCCCGGCGCCCGCTGCTGCCGGCTGCGCGACGCATCGGAACCTCCCGACCAGAGCCCGGGGGCCCAGCCTGGGGCGCCGCCGCGCGCGCGTCAAGCTCCGGGCAGAGGCAGCGCCCCGGCGCGCGCGCCGCGCCGCTGCGCGTCCCAGCGCGACTCCGCCGGGGCCGTGGTGCGCCGCGCGCTCGCGCGGGTGAGAATGGGCTCCGGTGCGCCGCGCGGACGAGAGCTCTTCCGATCCCGGTCCCGCGCCGGGTGCTGCGCGCGCTCCCGCGCCGGCCAGGGCCGCGCGCCGCGCGCCGCTCGAGGTGCTCGGGCACGCGCAGTTCCGCTGGCTGCTCGCCTCGAACCTGAGCCAGTACGTCTGCTTCCAGGTCTCGATGCTCGCGATGCAGTGGCTCGTGACCGAGCTCACGCCGTCGCGCGCGCTGCTCGGCGCGATCGGCTTCGCGCAGGGCGGCACGGCCGCGCTCGCCTCGCCCTGGGCGGGAGTGCTCGCGGACCGCGTCGAGAAGCGCCGCCTGCTGCTCGTCGGCAGGGGCGGCATGGCCGCCCTCGTGGCGGCGATGGCACTCCTGATCGCCTCGGACTGGATCGCGATCTGGCAGCTCGCGCTCGCCGCCGTCGCGGGCGGACTGCTCTCCGCGCTGCTCCAGCCCGCGACGCAGACCGCGGTCTACGACCTCGTCGGGCGCGAGCGCGTGCAGCAGGCGGTCGCGCTGAACGCGACCGGAGCGGGCCTCGCGCAGGCGGGCGGACCCGCCCTCGCGGGCCTGCTCGTCGCGGGCGCGGGCGTGCTGGGCGCCTACCTCGTCTCGGCGGGAGGCCTCGCGGCCGCGGCGCTCGCACTCCTGGCACTCCCGCTGCTGCCGCCGCGCGCGCGCGCCAGCGGCGCGCGGCCCGCGTTCGGCGCGGAGCTGCGCGAGGCGCTCGCCCACGCGCGGAGCTCGCCCCCGCTGCTGCTCGCCTTCGCGGCCTGCGGCATGGCGATCTTCAACGGCTGCATGCCCGTGATGCGGCCCGTCTTCGCGCGCCACGTGCTCGGGGTCGGCAGCGAGGAGTTCGGCCTGCTGCTCTCGATCGGAGGCGTCGGCACGATCGCGGCCGCCGTGCTCGCGGCGCTGTTGCCGCCGCCCGAGCGCTACGGCCTGCGCATCGCGGGCAGCATGCTGGCCTTCGCGCTCTGCGTCCTGCTCTACGCGGGCGTCGAGACGCTGCCGCAGGCGATGGCGGTCGAGCTCGGGCTCGGAATCTCGGGCCAGCTCTGGAACGTCTGGGCCTACGCGGGCATCCAGCTCGCCGTGCCCGACGCGCTGCGCGGGCGCATGCTGAGCCTCGTCGTGACGCTCGCGCAGCTCGGCTTCCTCGGACAGCTCGCCGCGGGCGGACTCGCCGACGCCGCGGGCGACCGCGTCGCCCTCGCGGTCTTCGGCGGGATTCCCTCCGCGGCGCTGCTCGCGCTGCTCTGCTTCGGGCACCGCACGCTGCGCGAGATCTGAGGCGCGGCGCGCTAGGGGCCCGCGGGCCCGGGCGCGGAGCGGCGGCGCCGGGTCCAGCGCAGCCACGGCGGCGCGAGCGCGGCGAGCACGACCGGCAGCGCCTTCACGACCACGTCGAGCTCCGGATCGAGCGCCCGCACCACGCCCTCGAGCGTGACGAGGGTCTTGACCAGCAGCACGGTGCCGTCCGCGAAGCGCACGCCGTGGCGCCGCGAGACCGCGAACAGCTGCTCGACCAGCTGCTCGAGCCCTCCGCCGTCGCGCGCGTCCGCACGGCCGCGCAGGCGCGCGAGCGCGCGCCCGCCTTCCGCGGCGAACAGCGCGGCCAGCTCGGCGCGGAAGGCCGCGCAGTCGAAGCCCGGCCCAAGCTCGCCCAGCGCGAGCAGCGCCTGCAGCACGCCGTCCGCGTCGCGCGCGAGGAAGGCGCGCACCGCGCGCGCGATCTGGCGGCGCGCGTCGCGCTCGAGCGTGCCGACCATCCCGAGGTCGATCAGCCCGAGGCGCCCCTCCTCGAGCCAGAGCAGGTTCCCGCCGTGCGGGTCCGCGTGGAAGCGACCGTCCTCGAAGACCTGCGCGAGGATCTCGCGCAGCGCGACTTCGGCCGCGCGGCGGCGCCCGGGGTCGCTCGCGGGGCGCTTGCGCAGCGCGGCGAGCGGCACGCCCTCGAGCTCCTCGAGCACGAGCGCGCGCGCCGACGACCACTCCGCATGGCAGTGCGGCACCCGCACCCGCGGGTTCGCCGCGAGCCGCTGCGCGAAGTCGCGGTATGCGGCGGCCTCGCGCTCGAGATCGCACTCGGCGAGCAGGCTGCGCTCGAGCGTGCCGAGCGCGGCCTGCGCCTGCGGCCGCGCGGCGCGGCCCGCGGGCGTCGCCGCGAGCGCGAGCGAGAGCAGCGCGCGCAGGCCCTCGAGGTCGCGGCGCAGCGCGCGCTCGATCCCGGGCCGCAGCAGCTTCACGACGACGCGGCGGCCGTCGCGCAGGCGCGCCCGGTGCACCTGCCCGATCGAGCCGACGCCGAGCGGAGCGGGCTCGAGCGCGGCGAAGGGCCGCGCGCGCGGAAACGCGCGCGCGAGCGCGCGGCGGAGCTCGCGGCGGGACATCGCCGGCTGCTCGGCGTAGAGCAGCTCGAGCCGCGCGCAGAGCGCCGCGGGCAGGAGATCCTCGCGCGTCGCGAGGATCTGCCCGAGCTTCGTGTAGACCGGGCCGGCGCGCTGCAGGGTGCGCGCGAGCGCGTCGCCTAGCACCTTCCAGTGGAGCTGCGAGGCGCCCTCGCGGCGCCAGAGCGCGAGCGCGGCCGGCAGGCTCGGCAGCAGCCCGTAGCGGAGCGCGGTCGCCGAGAGGGCCGGTGCCGCGAGCGCGCCGCGCGCGAGGGGGCGCAAGCGGCCGGGGCCGGCTGCGCGGGAGCTCGCTCGGGATCGGCGCGATCGCGGGCGGCGGGGCATGCCCCCGTATCGGCGCGCTGCGCGCGCGACTCGAGCGCGGCGCTCAGCGCCGCATCGCGCCGAGCCCCGTGAGGGCGGTCATGCGCACGATCTCCTTGACGCTCGCGCCGCGCGGCAGGAGCCCCACCGCGCGCCGCAGGCCGAGCATCACGGGGCCGATCACCTCGCCGTCGCCGAGCGCGCGCACGAGCCGGAACGCGATGTTGGCGGCCGAGAGGTTCGGGAACACGAGCACGTTCGCGGGCCGGCCGAGGTCCTGCTCGCGCGGCAGCAGGTCGGCGAAGTCCGCGGGCGAGACGGCCCAGTCGGCCTGGATCTCGCCGATCACGGGCAGGCCCGGCTCGCGCGCGCGCACGATGCGCGTCGCCTCGGCGACCTTGCGCGCCTCGGGGTCGTCGGACTCGCCGAAGTTCGCGAAGGAGAGCATCGCGACGACCGGATCCACCTCGAAGCGCCGCGCGGCGCGCGCCGCGGAGAGCGCGATGCCCGCGAGCGTCTCGGCATCCGGGTCGATGTTGAGCGTGGTGTCCGCGAAGAAGAGCGTGCGGTCGCGCAGGCGTACGAGGTGCATCCCCGCGGCGCGGCTCGAGCCGTCCTCGGTGCCGAGCACGCGCAGCAGCTTGCGCGCGGCCTGCGGATAGGCGGTCTCGGTGCCCGCGATCAGCGCGTCGACGCCTTCGACCGCGAGCAGCATCAGCCCGCAGAGCAGCGGGTCCGCGAGCAGCTCCTTGCGCGCGACGTCCTCGGACTTGCCGCGGCCGAGCGGCGTCGCCTGGAAGGCCTGGGTCATGCGGGCGAGCTCGCGCAGCGAGCGCGGCTCGATCACCTCGGCGCCGTCGAGGTCGATCCCGAGCGAGCCTGCGCGCACCGAGACGGTCTCGGCGTTTCCGAGCAGCACCACGCGCGCGAGCTTCTCCTCGGCGATCGCCTGCACCGCGCGCAGCACGTGCTCGTTCAGCGCCTCGGGGAAGACCACCGTCGGCAGCTGGGTCAGCGCCGCGCGCGTCGCGAGCGCGACGAAGGTGCGCGTCGGGTCGAGGCGCTGCGCGAGCTCCTCGCGGTAGTGGTCGAGGTCGATGCGCTGGCGCGCGACGCCGCACTCCATCGCGGCCCTGGCAACTGCGTGCGACTCCCAGACCAGCACGCGCGAGTCGAAGGGCTTGGGGATCAGGTACTCGCGGCCGAAGCGGAAGCGCTCGCCGCCGTAGGCGCGGCTCACGGCCTCCGGCACGTCCTCGCGCGCGAGCGCCGCGAGCGCCTGCGCGGCCGCGACCTTCATCTCCATCGTGATCGAGCGCGCGCGCGTGTCGAGCGCGCCGCGGAAGATGAAGGGGAAGCCGAGCACGTTGTTGATCTGGTTCGCGAAGTCGGAGCGGCCCGTCCCGATGATCAGGTCCGGCCGCACCGCGCGCGCCTCGTCGGGCATGATCTCGGGCACCGGGTTCGCCATCGCGAACACGATCGGATCGCGCGCCATGCCGCGGATCATCTGCGGCGAGAAGGCGCCCTTGACCGAGAGGCCCACGAGCACGTCGGCGTCGCGCGCGAGCGCTTCGAGCGTGCGCGAGCCGTCGTCGGGGTGCGCGTAGAGCTCCTTGTAGCGGTTGAGCCAGGCGCGCCCCGCGTAGATCGGCCCCTTCGAGTCGCAGAGCCGGATGTTCTCGTGGCGGAAGCCGAGCGCCTCGTAGGTCTGCGCGCAGGCGATCGCCGAGGCGCCCGCGCCGTTGATCACGATGCGGCAGTCCTCGCGCTTCTTGCCCGCGAGCTCGACCGCGTTCGAGAGCGCCGCGGCCGAGATGATCGCGGTGCCGTGCTGGTCGTCGTGGAAGACCGGGATGTCCATGCGCCGCACGAGCTGCTCTTCGATCTCGAAGCACTCGGGCGCCTTGACGTCCTCGATGTTGATGCCGCCGAAGGTCGGTTCGAGGCGCGAGACCACCTCGACGAACTCCTCGACCGTGGTCGCGTCGATCTCGATGTCGAAGACGTCGATGTCGGCGAAGCGCTTGAACAGGACCGCCTTGCCCTCCATCACGGGCTTGCTCGCGCGCGGGCCGAGGTTGCCGAGGCCGAGCACCGCGGTGCCGTTGGTCACGACCGCGACGAGGTTGCCGCGCGCGGTGTAGAGCTCCGCGGCGGAGGGCTGCTTCGCGATCTCGAGGCAGGGCTCGGCGACTCCGGGCGTGTAGGCGAGCGAGAGATCGCGCTGGGTCGCCGTGGGCTTGGTGCAGCGGATCTCGATCTTTCCCGGCCGGCGGCCCTGGTGATATTCGAGCGCTTCTCTTCGCGTGATCATCAGCTCCTCGCGCGGGGCCCGCGATCCAGGGAGGGCGAGTCCAGCGCAGTCTAACGGATCCCGACCGCGCGGCCTGCGCGGGCCGTGTTGCTTCGGGCGGCGAAGCAGTCGCGCGCGAAGGAGCAGTGACGCTCTCGGAGCGCAGACTGTATCCGCGGCGCTTCGCGGCGGAGCGCTGGTCAGTGCACTCCGCGCTCGAGCGCGGGGTGGGCCCAGGCGAGCTCGCCCGCGCAGAACGCGGCGCGCACCTGCTCCGCGCGGAGATCCTCGCGCGCCTCGCGCCACGGGCGCGCGAGCAGGCACAGATCGGCGGGCGCGCCCGCGACCACGCGCCGCGGGGCGCCCCCCGGATCCTCGGGCGCGGTCGTGAAGAGCGCGAGCGCGCGCTCGGGCGAGAGCGCCTCGTCGAGGCCGAGCGCGCGGCCGCTCTCGCTGCGCCGCGCGACCGCCGCGCGCATCGCGGCCCAGGGATCCGGCTCGCCGTAGGGCGCGTCGGTGCCGCCTCCGAGCGCGACCCCCGCGTCGACGAGGCCGCGCGCGCGGTAGAGCCAGCAGCGGTCGCGCGGCTCGACCTCCTCGAGATAGGCATCGCCGCGCTCGCGCACGAAGTGGGGCTGCGTGACGACGCCGATGCGCAGCCGCGCGAGCAGCGCGACCGCGTCCGGCGGCGCGATCGCGGCGTGCTCGATGCGATCCCCCGCGCGCGACCCCGCGAGCTCGAGCGCGGCCGCCGCGAGCACGAGCTCGGCGCGCGTCACGCAGTGGATCGCGACCGCGCGCGCCTGCGCGTGCGCGCCCTCGATCTCGGCCGCGAGCGCGGCGAGCTCGGGCAGCGCGTCCTCGCGCAGCACGAGCTTGACCGCGCCGCGCGCGAGGCGCGGCGCGGCGGCTCCGGGCAGCGGCAGATCGCGGCGGCCCATCACGACGAGGCGCTGCGGCAGCTCGCCCGCCGCGAGCGCGCGCGCGAAGAGCGCGAGCTCGGCCGCCCCGTTGTGGGGCGTCGCGTCGGTCGCGCCGACGACGCCGCAGCGCGCGAGCAGCAGTCCCACCTCGCGCAGATCGGGGGGCTCCGGCTCGGGCAACCAGCTGCGCAGCGCCTCGTCGCAGCGGTAGAGGCGCCCGCTCGCGCGGCCCCGCGCGTCGCGCTCGACGCCCGGCGCGTCGCGGCCCGCGTCGAGGCCGAGCGCGCCGATCGCGGCCGAGTTCAGCATCCAGAGCGCGCCGCTGCGGTGCTGGATCCGCAGCGGCTGCGAGGCGACCCAGGCGTCGAGCTCGCGGCGGCCGAGCGGGCCCGCGACCGACTCGTGGTAGCCGACGCCGCGCAGCCACACCCGCGCGGGGCTGCGCTCGCGCGCCGCGGCCTGGGCCGCGTCCGCGAGCGCGCGCGCGAGCTCCGCGGCGCTGCGCAGCTGCGGCGGACCGCAGCGCAGCGAGCGCCGCGCGGCCGCGAGCGCGAGCAGGTGCAGGTGGTGGTCGTGCAGCCCCGGCAGGAGCGCGCCGCCGCGCGCGTCGAGCCAGGGCTCCGCGGCGCGGCGCTCGAGCCGCGGCGCGAGCTCTGCGATCGCGCCGCCGGCGAGGCGCAGATCGCAGCGCCGCCCGCCCAGCTCGGCCGCGCGGATCAGCACGCCGCGCCGGCCTCGGCGAGCAGCGCCGCCGTGTCGGCGCCGGATGCGGCGGCGCGCCCCGACGGCCGGCGCGCGCGAGGCGCGGCCGCGACCGGCGCCGCGGCCACGAGCGCCGGATCCGCGGCCGGCGCCGCGACGCGCGCCGTCGCCGCGGCGGCCGCGACATCGCAGAGCGAGAGGTCGAGCAGGTGCCCGCCGCCCGCGCGCCAGGAGGCGCAGGCCGCCACGGCCGCGTGCAGGCCCGCGAGCGGATCCGCGATCGCGTCGCCGCAGAAGAGCGGCGCGTCGGCCCCGCCCGTCGCGGACGCGAGGCCGGCCGCGACACCCGCGTCGTCGCCGAAGGCGACCCAGCCGGCCTCGGGCTCGCGCCGCCCGTAGCCGGTGATCGAGACCCAGCTGCGGCCCGGCGCCGCGCGCAGCCACGCGGCCGCGTCGATCCCGAGCTGCTGCAGCGCGCGCGGGCGCGCGCTCTCGAGCACGATGTCGGCGCGCGACAAGAGCGCGCGCAGCGCCCGGCGGCCCTGGACAGCCTCGAAATCGAGCGCGGCGCTGCGCTTGCCGGCGTTCAGCAGGTCGAAGAACGGCGCGGAGCCCGCGCGCGCGCCGTCCGGCCGGCGCAGGCTCTCGACCTTCCAGAGCGTCGCGCCCGCGCGCTGCAGCAGCGAGCCCGCGAGCGGACCCGCCCAGAGCGACGAGAGGTCGACGACGCGCGGCCGCGCCGAGGGCGGTCGCGGCGCGGCCGCGCCCGCGCGCAGCGCGACGCGAAGCCAGGGCGGCGGCGGAGACGGCAGCGGCGCGGACGCCGCCGCGGGCAGGCCGAGCAACCGCGCGCGCGCGACCAGGTCCGCGAGCGCGCGCCCGCGCAGCGCCGCCTCGACCGCGCCCCACGGCTCTGCGCCCGGTTCGCCGGGCGCGAGCTCGCACTCGAGCCACGCGGGCAGCGCGGCGACGTCGTCGGGGCGCGCGAGCTGCAGCGCGATCCAGCCGTCGCGCGCGCGCAGCAGCCGGCAGGCGCCGCCGGGCGCGATGCGGCCGCGCCGCGCGAAGCCCAGGAGCGCCGCGCGCTCGCCGAGCAGCGCCGCCCCGTCGAGCGGGTCGCCCTGCCAGTCCGACAGCGCTTCGAGCGCGAGCGCGGCGCCGCGCGCGCAGCTCGCGAGCGGACCCGGCGCGGGCAGCGGCGCTCCGTCGGCGCGGCCCGTGAGCGCCATCGCTCCGGAGCCCGCCCACTCGATCTCCGCAGGCGCGGAGAGCGGCCCCGGCAGGCGCGCGACGCGGACCCCGAGATCCGCGAGCAGCGACGCGGCCCAGTCGTGGGCCGGCCCGCTGCCGCGCAGCGGCAGCGTCTCGAGGCGACCGCTCGCGAGCTTCGGCACCGCGTCCGGCATCGCGGCGAGTATCGCGCGGGCCGCGCGGATGGCCGCTCGCCGTCCGCGCGGGCCGGATACCTTGGGCGCGTGTCGAGACCGCCGCGCCGCCCGGGCCCGCTCTGCGCGCTCGCGCTCGCGCTGCTCGGCTGCGGCCCCGCGGGCCCGCCCGACGTGCTGCTCGTGAGCGTCGACACGCTGCGCGCGGACTTTCTCGGCAGCTACGGCTTCGCGCAGCCGACCAGCCCGGCAATCGACGCGCTCGCCGCCGAGAGCGCGCTCTTCGAGCGCGCGATCGCCGCGGCGCCGACCACTGCGCCGGCCCACGCGTCGCTGCTCACGTCGCGCTATCCGCGCGAGCACTCGGTCGGCTACCTGACCGGCCAGACGCGCCTCGCCGAGCTCGCCACGCTGGCCGAGCATTTCGGCGCGGGCGGCTACGCGCGCGCGGCCTTCGTGAGCAATCCGAACCTGCGCCGCCGGCTCGGCTTCGACCGCGGCTTCGAGCACTTCGACGACGAGCTCCCGCAGGCCGAGGCGAACCGGCCCGGGCACTACGAGCGCGTCGCCGAGGCCACGACCGCGCGCGCGCTCGAGTGGCTCGCGCAGAGCGGCGGCGAGCGGCCGCGCTTCCTCTGGGTGCACTACCAGGACCCGCACGGCCCCTACGCGCCGCCGGAAGGCCACGCGGGCCGCTTCGCGCTCGCGCCCGAGCCGGGGGAGCAGGCGCTCCCGGTCAACCCGGACCAGGACGGCCGCGGCGGCATCCCGAGCTATCAGGCCCTCGGCGCGCTCAGGCTCCCGAGCCAGTACCGCTCGCGCTATGCCGACGAGATCTTCTACGCGGACGCGTCGATCGGCCGGCTGCTCGCGGCCGCCGAGCGGCGCGCCGGGCGCCGCGGCCTCGCGGTCCTCCTGACGGCCGACCACGGCGAGTACATGGGCGAGGGCGGCGTCTGGTTCTCGCACTTCCACAACGCGCTGCCGCCGCTCGCGCACGTGCCCTTCCTGCTGCGCGCCCCCGGCATCCCGCCGCAGCGCCGCCGCGAGCCCGTGAGCCACGTCGACGCGCTGCCGACGCTGCTCGAGCTCGCGGGCCTCCCGGTCCCGCCCGAGAGCCGCGGACTCGCGCTCGGCCCCTTCCTGCGCGAGCGGCGCGCGCTGCCGGACCGCTACGTGCTCTGCGACGCCGGCCTCGAGCTCGTCGCCTATCGCGACGGCGGATTCGTGCGCGCGGTGGAGCTCGAGGGCGCCTGGCTCCCCGGTGCGCGCGTCGAGCCCGGCTGGGGCGCCTACGCCTGGAGCCGCGACGGGAGCTATGCGCAGCTCGAGGACGCGGCGGCCGAGCGCGAGCGCGTGATGCGCGACTTCCCGGCGCTCGACCGCTACCTGCGCCACCCGGTCGCGATGCGGCCCGCGGACCCCCCGGACGCGGCCGAGCGCGAGCGGCTGCGGGCCCTCGGCTATCTCGAGTAGCGGCAGCGCGTCGGGCCCGCGCGCGGGCGCCGCGCTCAGAGCGAGGGGGCGGGGTCGGAGCTCGGTTCGGGGCTCGGGCTGCCCTGCAGCTCCGAGAGCACGCTGCGCAGGCGGTCGGCGTTCCTGCCGCCGCCGACCATCGGGGAGCCGTCGAGCGAGACGAGGTCCTGGCGCGTGAGGTCGATGCGCGGCGCGAAGGCCGCATCGTGGAACGCGCGCACGAGGCGCAGCGCGGAGGCGCGCGGGTCCTCGTCGGCGCCGCGCTCGCGCCGCGCGCAGGCGTGCACCGCCGAGGTCGGGCCCACGAGACAGATCTCCGCGAAGTCGCCCTCCCCTGCGAAGCGCAGCGAGAAGCCCGCCGGGCCCTCCGCGAAGCGCGGCGAGCTGCGCAGCATCCGGAGCGCGTGCCCGTGCTGGATCCCGGCCGTGCCCGTGAAGCGCACCGGCAGCGCGACGCCCGCGCGGCGCAGCGCGCCCGGATCGGCCTGCAGCACCTCCTCGAAGAGCTCGTCGGCGCGCGCGCGGCGCTTCTGGCGCTGCGCGGCTTCGGCCGCGCGCAGCGCGACCCGCGCGCGCAGCATGACCTCGGCGCGCGGGAGCGCCGCGAGCGCGGTCTCGGCGAGCGCCGCGGCGCGCTCCCAGTCGCCCGCGACCGCGGCGATCTCGACCTCGAAGGCGTCGAGGTAGGCGAGCGCCGGCGAGAGCGTCTCGCGCGAGCGCGCGCGCTCGAGCGCGACCTGCGCGACGCCCGGACCGATCGCGGAGACGAGCTCGAGCTGCAGCCACTCGGGCAGCACCACGCTGTCGACGAGATAGGCGCGCAGCGTGCACTCGAGCACGCGCTCCTCGGCCAGCAGCGCGGCGGCGCGGCGGCCCGCGAGCAGCCCGCGCAGCCGGTAGCGCAGCCAGCGCCAGCGCTCCTCGAGATCGCCGGCGCCGCGCCGCCAGCTGCTGCGCTCGAGCGCGCGCTCGGCGCGCAGGCGCGAGACCGCCTGGTCCAGCAGCGCCGAGGCGGCCTCGCGCTGGCGCACGTCGTCGCTGCTCGCGCCGTAGCGGTCGGGCTGCTCGAGCGCGCGCCTCGCGATCCGCGCGGCCTCGCGCTCGCGGCCCGCGACGAGCAGCACGACCGCGGAGGCGTGGTCCGCCATCGCGCGCGTCTGCGCGAGCACGTAGGCGGGTTGGGCGTCGCGCCAGGCCACCATCTCGCGCAGCACCTCGAGCGCCTCGGCCAGCCGGCCCTCGGCGACGTAGAGCTGCACGAGGTTCGCCCAGGGGTTCGTGAAGGCCTCGCGCGGGCGCCGCGTGGCCTCGAGGTTGGCCCGCTCGGCTTCGTCGAAGCGCAGGAGACCGAGCGCGGCCTCGGCCGCGTTGGTCCACAGCACCGGGTCGCCGCTCGTGCCGCGCCCGTGCTCGCGCGCGGCCTCCATGCAGGCGCGGTACGACGCCGCTCGGTCGAGCAGCTCCGCCTCGAGCACGCAGCGCGCGATGCGCGCGGTCTGCTGCTGCGAACGGCCCTCGAGGTGCAGCGCCGTGTCGATCACGAGGCGCGCGCGCTCGTACTGGCCGAGCCGCACGAGCGGCCAGCCGAGATCGCCCGGCCGGCGCGGCTCGTAGAGCTCCTCGCGCTGCTCGATCAGCTGGACCCGCTCGGCGTCGAGGCCCATCTCGCCGGTCACGCGGATCAGCCCCTGCAGCAGCTGCAGGTGCCAGAACCAGGGGGAGTCCGCCTCGGGCCGCGCGCCGTAGCGCGCCTCGAAGAGCTTGCGCCCGCTGCGCAGGTGGTGGAGCGCGCGCGCGAGGTTGCCCTCGGCCTCGTGCTGCACGTTGCCCATCAGCGCGTGGGCGCCGAAGGAGCGCGGGTCGGCGCGCAGCAGCGCGTCCGCGCGCTCGCGCGCCTGGACCGTGCAGCCCGCCTGCAGCCAGCGCAGTCCTTCCAGCGCCGCGCCATCGCCGCCGATCGCCTGCTCGGGCAGCTCGTCGAAGGCGCGCAGCGTCGCGTCGCAGCGCGAGGTGTCGACCCGCTGCAGCTCCTCGCGCGGGCCCTCGGCGGAGGCGGGCGCGCCCGCGAGGCCGAGCGCGAGCGCGGCGCCGAGCCGCCCGCGCAGGCGCCGACGCGGCGGCCGGGACATCAGGGCCGCCGCAGCGTGGACCGCGACAGGCGCTCGAGCGGATCCGCGAGCGCCGCGGCGACGATCTCGCGCGGCTCGGCGAGCCCGGGCGCGGGGTCGACGCGGTGCTCGAGCACGCGCGGCAGCACCTGCTCGAGGTCCTCGCTGGACACGAAGTCGCGGCCGCGCAGCAGCGCGTGCGCCTGCAGCGCGGGCAGCGCGAGCACGAGGCTGCGCGTCGAGGTCCCGAGCTGCACGCGGCGGTCGGAGCGGATGCCCTCGGCGATGTCGACGAGGCACTCGTGGATGCGCGGGTCGATCCGCACCCCGAGCTCGATCGCCGCGCGCGCCGCGAGGATCTCGTCGCGCGTGGCCTGCGGCAGGTCCGCGCGCGCGACGTCGCGGCGCTCCTGGATGCTGCGCAGCACCTCGAGCTCCGAGGCGCGATCGATGTGCGTCATGCGGATCTTGAACAGGAAGCGGTCGAGCTGCGCGACGGGCAGCGGATAGGTCCCGGCGAGGTCGAGCGGGTTCTGGGTCGCGATCACCGTGAAGAGCGCGTCGAGCGGATGCGTGGCCTCGTCGACCGAGACCTGCTTCTCGGCCATCGCCTCTAGCATCGCGGACTGCACCTTGGGCGAGGTGCGGTTGATCTCGTCGGCGAGCACCACGTGCGCGAAGAGCGGACCCGGCCGGAAGCGGAACTGGCCGCTCTTCGCGTCGAAGACCTGGGTGCCGGTCAGGTCCGAGGGCAGCAGGTCCGGCGTGAACTGGACGCGGCGGAAGTCGGCGAGGCGGTTCTCGGGCCGGCGGTCGACGATCGAGTGCCCGAGGGCCTTCGCGAGGGTCGTCTTGCCGGAGCCCGGAAAGTCCTCGAGCAGCACGTGGCCATCGGCCAGCAGCGCGACGAGCACGAGGTCGATCACCTCGTCGCGTCCCCGGACCTGGGCCTGGATCCGCGCGCGGATCCGCTCGGCGACCGCAGCGGCCTGTTCCAGCGGAGCGATCTCGCGGCGCGCGGCCAGTTCCGGACTGCTCATGATCCTGCGTCCCCCCGCCAGTGGATTAGCGCACCCGCCACCAGATGAACGGATGGGCGCGCCCGAGCCAGCGCCGCCAGAGCGGCACGCCGCGGCGCAGCTCGCTGCGGACCGCGCGCGCGAGGCCCCGGCTGGCCTCGAGCTCGCCCGGGCTGCCGCGGCCGAGATTGCGCGCGAGGCGCAGCCCGGTGAGCGCGGAGAACGAGGGCGCCACGCGCGCCGCGCGCGCCGCGAAGCGCTCGCGCGTCTCGCCGCGGCGGCGCGCGAGACCGGCCTCCGCGAGCGCGTCGAGCACCGCGACGAAGCGCAGCCGCTCGCGCGCGCCGCGCGGCGCGAGCCCCGGAGCGCCGCGCCGCGCGAGGCGCACCGCGAAGCCCGCGAGCAGGAGCGCGAGCAGCGCGAGCGCGAGGCCGCGGCCGAGCTCTCCCACCGAGAGCGGCGGCTCCTGCCAGGCCTGCTGCTCGTCGCCCGAGAGCTGCTCGCGCAGCATCTCGCCGAGCATGCGCTGCAGGTCCGGATCGGGCGGAGGCGGGGGCGGGTTCTCGGTGCGCCGCGGCCAGGCGTCCACGACCAGCCAGCCCGCGCCCGGGAGATACAGCTCGGCCCACGCGTGCGCGTTCATGCCCCGCAGCAGCAGTGCGGAGCCACTTCCGCGATCGCGCTCGGGAATCGCGTATCCGGTTGCGACCCGGGTCGGGACGCCGAGGCCGCGCAGCAGGTAGGCCGCCGCGTGCGCGAAGTGCACGCAGTAGCCGGTCCGGTCCCCGAACAGGAACGAGCCCGTCGGGTCGCTCGCGCTCGCGTGCTGCGAGCGCAGGCTGTAGATGCCCTCGCGCTCGAGGTAGTCCTTGACCGCGAGCCCGAGGGCGACCGGATCCTCGCGATAGGCCGGCAGCAGCGACGACGCGATCTCGCGGCCGAGCGCCGCGTAGCGCGCGTCGTCGGGACCTCCGAGGTAGCTGCGCAGGTCCGGGATCTCGCCGGCCCGGTCCGCGCGCGGCTCGACGCCGAGCAGCGCCTCGATCGGGGTCTCGAGCACCAGCGATTCCGCGCGGTAGGCGCGCTGGAAGCGCAGCGCCGCGCCGCGCTGCTCGGGCGCGAAGAGCACTGGCGTGTCGAGCGCGAAGGGCCTCACGTGGTCCACGAGCAGTCCGACGGAGATCCGCACCAGGCTTCGACTTCCCCTGCCGGGAACGGGTCCGTCCATGGGCGTCGGGCGGGCCGGGAAGAAGCGCACCACGTCGCGGTCGAGGTCGTCGCGCTGGGACTGCGCGAGGCGCCGGCCGTCGAACTCGGAGAAGGCGGTCTGGCGGAAGTAGAAGACGCCCCCGGGCGGCGCGTAGTCGTCGTGCAGCACCACGACCGCCACCGGCGCGTTGCTGCGGCCGCCGCCGTAGTCGTCGCGGAAGGAGAGATCGTCGAGCGAGCGCGAGGGCGGCTCGCGCCGCTCGCGGCCGGGGCGCCGCTCGCGCTGCTGCTGCTGGGTCGCGTCGGGCGCGGGCAGCGGCTCGCCGGCCAGGCCCAGACCCTCGGGCGTCTGCGGCGCGGGCAGGCCCACCACCCAGATCCCGAGCAGCAGCAGCGCGAGCAGCGCGCAGAGCGAAGCGATCTGCAGGCCGAGCCGCCGCGGGCGCCGCTCGAGCATCAGGAGCAGCGAGAGCCCGAGCGTCGCGAGCGCGCCCAGCACGAGAAAGAGCGCGGCGGGATCGATGCCGCGGGCCCAGGCGAAGTCGCCGAGGCCGAGCGGCCGATGCAGCATGCCGCCGCGGTGCACCGCGAAGGCCGCGGCGAAGGCGCTGCCCGCCGCGGCCACCTCGAGCAGCGCGCCGCTGGAGCCGCGGCGCGCGAAGCTGCGCAGCCCGAACGCGGCCGGTGCCGCGAGCGCGAGCGCGCCCGCGACCTCCGCCGCGACCGCGCCGCCGACCGCGCCGAGCAGGCGCGCTAGAGCCGGCTCGCGCACGAGCAGGAGTGCGGCGCCGCCGAGGCCGAGCGCCCAGAGTCCGGCGAATCCGAGGGCCGCGCGCGGCCGCAGCCGCAGGCCGGGCGGGAGCCAGCGCTCGAGCTGATCGGCGAGCACGCTGCCGAGGAACACGCCGAGGCCGAGCGCGGCGAGCCCGGGCGGCGTCAGGTAGGGCCGCGCGAGCGTGAGCGCGGCCGCGCCGAGGATCGCGGCGCGCAGCAGCGCCAGCCAGGGCAGCCTCGCGAGGGCGCTCCGCCAGGCGCTCACGCGGCCGCCTCGGGCGCGCGCGGCGCCCCCTGGCCGAGCGCGCGGCCGCTCGCGCGGTCCACCCAGCTCGCGTGAAGGCCCTGGCCGCGCAGGCGCGCGAGCAGCCGCTCGAGCTCCCCGGGTGCGGGACCGGGGTCGGGCTCGCGCAGCCAGAGCCAGCGCTCGAGCCCCGTCGCGGCGGCGGGCGCGCGCGCGATCCCGTCGCTCGCGAGCACGACCGAGATCCGATCGCTGCGACCCCAGGCCGCGGCCTCGAGGTGCGGCAGCCAGCCGCCCGCGCGCGCGGGCGCGAAGACCACGCAGTGCACCTGCGCGTCCGTCGCGACCCGCGACAGGAAGCGCGCGAGGCCCGCGCCCTCGCCGTTGCGGCCGCCCGAGCGCGCGATCAGGCGCAGCGCGGCGCCGAGCTCGCGCTCGGGCGGATCGTCGCCGTCGCAGCCGAAGACCCAGCCCGGACCCAGCGCGCCGGTCTCGAGCGCGACGCGCGCGGCCGCGGCCGCGGGCTCGTCCTCGGCCGCGGTCACGAGGTAGCCGACCAGCCGCTGGGAGCGGTCGACCGCGCGCTCCGGGCGCCGCACGTGCAGCGCGCCGGTGCGCGCGAAGTGCTTCCAGAGCACGTCGCGCTGCGAGTCGCCCGGCGCATAGCGCCGGATCTCCATGCGATCGCCCTCGGGCGCGCCGTGCGGGTGCGGCAGCACGTCCGCGTCGGCGAAGGCCGTCACGCGCGGCGACTGGGTCAGGTGGCCGCGGTCCGGCAGCACCTGCAGGCGCGCGCCGCACTCGAGCTCGAAGCTCACGCGCGCGAGGCCGATCACGTCGCGCAGCTCGAAGCGGCGGCGCAGCCGCACGGCCTCGCAGCGCAGCCGCGCGCGCGCGAACTCGGCCAGGCGCGCGCCCTCGGGACGCAGCTCGAGATCGAAGCCGGCGGGGCTCTGCCAGCGGCAGCCGACCTGGATCAGCGGCCAGTGCTCGAAGGCCGGCAGCGAGAAGCCGGTTTCGACCAGGCGGCCCGTCTCGCTCCAGGCGAGGCGCGGCTCGCGGCCCGGCTGGGCGAGCGCGTCGCGCCGCAGCCGCCAGCCCGCGACGGCGACGAGGCCGAAGCAGAGCCACGCGATCAGCGTGCCCGCGAGCCCGATCACGAGTAGCACGAGATCGAGCTGGCGGAAGCCGAAGCCGACGAGCGCGAGCGCGCAGAGCAGTGCGGCCGCGACGCCGCGGGGCGTCGGCGGGAACCCGTCGCGCAGACGGCGCAGGCGCTCTCTCACGGCAGTGCCTCGGCGGGCGGAGCCGCCGCGAGCTCCGTCGCCGCCGCGAGCTGCAGCTCGAGCGCGCGCCAGCGCGCGAGCTCGGCCTCGAGCCAGCGCACGTGCACGGGGCGCCGGGACGCGAGGTCGTGGCGCTCCTGCGGGTCGCGCGCGAGGTCGTAGAGCTCGGCGCTTCCATCCGCGCGGCGGTAGTAGGCGAAGCTGCCGGCGCGCACCATCTCCTCGCGCCCGCTGCGCGCGAAGGCGCTCTCCGGCGCGGCGCCGCCGCGAGCGGCGGGCGCACCGGGACCGCGCGGCGCCTCCCGGCCGGGGTCCGGCGGGCCGCCGGGATCCGCGAGCAGATCGCGGCCAGGGAGCCCGGCGGGCGGCGCGAGCCCCGCGCGCGCGACGAGGGTCGGGAAGAGATCGAGGCTGCGCGCGAGCCGCGGGTCGCGCCGCCCGCGCGGAATGCCGGGTCCGAGCAGCACGAGCGGCACGTGCAGCGTGCGGAAGTCGAGCGCCCCGCCGTGCCCGAGGTCGCCCTTCTCGAGCAGGCGCTCGCCGTGGTCGGCGCTCAGCGCGATCAAGGTGCGCGCGGCAGCGCCGCGCTGTTGCAGCAGCTGCGGGAGCCGCGCGAGCGCGTCGTCGAGCTGGCGCAGCTCGGCGTCGTAGAGGTCGGTCAGCAGATCGGTCTGCTCCTGCGGCACCCGCGCGCGCTGCTGCACGAGCGCGAGCGCGGACGCTCCGGCCGCCCTCGCCTCGGTCAGATAGGACTCCGGCGCCAGCCCGGCGTCCCGCCGCCGCTCGAAGGCGCGGTAGTACTCGTAGCGCGGCAGGTAGGGGAGCCGCGCATCGGCGAGGTGGAGCAGCGCGAAGAAGGGCTCGCGCGCGTCCCGGGCCGCGCGCGGCCCGGGCCGCGCGGTCGCGAGCCAGCGCGAGAGCTCGTCGAGCATGCCGGCGGCGCTGAAGTCCGGGTCCACGACGCGCTCGTCGAAGCCGCGCGCGAGCGCGTCGCTCGCGAGCGCGGGGTCGTTGCCGAGCGCGAGCGTGCGGTAGCCGGCCTGCTGCAGACACGCGGCCAGGCTCGGCAGCTGCGACCGCGCGCTCCCCCCCTGCGCGGCGTCCGCGAGCCCGTGCGCGCCCGGAGGAAGCCCGCTCAGGAGCGATGCGAGGGCGGCCAGCGGCGAGGACGACGCGCCGTGCGCGTTCGGGAACCAGAGCCCGCGCCGCGCGAGCGACGCGAGAAAGGGCGTCGTCGCGCGCGGGTAGCCGCTCGCGCTCAGGTGCGAGTAGCGGGCGCTCCCGAGCAGGAGCAGCAGGATGGAGTCCGGCTCGCGATCCGGGGCGCCGGCCCGCCTGGCGCACTCGGGCGCCGCAGCCGCGCGCTCCGGCGCGGGCGCCTCGGCGCAGGCGGCGAGCGCGAGCGCGGCGGCGCCGAGCGCTGCGACGTCGACCGGCGCGGCCCAGCGCCCGCGCGCGCGAGATCCCGTGGCCGCCAAGTCCCCCTCCGCGCTCCGCAGGCTATCGAACGCGCGAGGCGGCCCCGGGGCCGCCCGTATACTGGCCCGATGGCGGCCGCAGCGCCGAATCCCGGCCTTCCGGCAGCCGGTCCCGGCGCGCACAGCCTGCACGGCCGCCGCCTCGACCTGCTCGTCGGCGCGGGCCTCGCCTACCTGCTCGCGATCCCGCTGCTGCTCCTGCCCGAGCGCGAGACGCGCGCGCTCGGCTTCGTGCTCGCGGGGCTCTCGCTGCTGATCAACACGCCGCACTACGGCGCGACGCTGCTGCGCGTCTACGAGCGCAGCGAGGACCGGCGCCGCTACGCCTTCTTCGCGATCCACGCGACCGCCGCGATCGCGCTGCTCTTCGCGGTCGGGCTGCACGTGCCGCAGCTCGGGGCGCTGCTCGTCACGCTCTACGTGAGCTGGAGCCCGTGGCACTTCGCCGGCCAGAACTTCGGGCTCTCGCTGACCTTCCTGCGCCGAGGCGGCACGGCGGTCGACGCGCAGACCCGCCGCTGGCTCTGGCTCTGCTTCTTCCTCTCGTTCCTGGTCTCGCTGATCGTGATGCACGCGGTCGGCGTGAGCCTGATCTTCGCTCCGGTCGGCGAGGCGCCGGAGGACTCCTACGACGTGCTGCGGCTCGGAATTCCGCAGGCGCTCGCACTGCCCTCGGCGACGCTGCTCGGCTCCGCCTCGCTCGCGGCGGCGGGCGTGGCGCTCGTGCGGCTCGGCCGCGGCGGAGCGGGGTTCTCGCTGCTGCTGCCGGTGGTGCTGCTGATCGCGTCGCAGGCCGCCTGGTTCGTCGTGCCCGCGCTGCTCCGCGCCTTCGGACACAGCTCGCTGCCGCTGCCGCTCACGGCCGCGGTGACCTCGCTGGCCCATTCCGCGCAGTACCTCTGGATCACCTCGTACTACGCCGAGCGCGGCACGCCGGGCTTCTCGCTGCGGGGCTACTACGCGCGCGCGCTGCTCGGCGGCGCGTGCCTGAGCGCGCTGCCGGGTCTCTTCGCGGCGCCGCTGCTGCTCTCGGACCTGCACTGGGGCAGCGGGCTCGCGATGCTGTCCTTCTCGTGCGTGAACCTGCACCACTTCGTGCTCGACGGCGCCGTCTGGAAGCTGCGGGACGGACGCGTCGCGCGCGTGCTGCTGCGTCCCGCCGATGCGCCCGCTTCGGCTTCCGCGCCCGGGCCGGCGCCGCGCCGGCGCTTTGCGCCCGTCTGGTACGCGCTCGGCGCGCTGGCTCTGACCGCGATGCTCACCCATCTCGTCTCGCTCGGCGCCGTCAACAGCACGAGCCTGCCGCAGGTCGAGCGCGCGACCGCGGCGCTCGCGTGGATCCGGCGCGACAACTCGGAGCTGCTCGGCACGCTCGGCGATCTCTACCTCGCGGAGGGGCGCCTCGATCCGGCCGAGGCGGCCTACCGCAAGGGCCTCACCGTGCACGACGCGCCGGAGCTGCGCAACAACCTCGCGTGGCTGCTCGCGGTCGAGCGCGGCGGAGCCGAGCCCGCCGGCGAGGCGGTGCGCCTGATGCTGCCCGTGATCGAGCAGAACCCCGACGACCCCGCCTATCTCGACACCGCGGCCGCTGCCTACGCGGCAGCGGGCGAGCGCCCGCAGGCGGTCGCGCTCGCGCGAGCCGCGTTGGATCGCGCGCGGCGCGCCGGCGACGGCGCGCTCATCGCCGCGATCGAGGAGCACCTCGCGGATTTCGCGGCCGGTCGCAGCGCGCGCAAGGGGGTGCTGCCGCGCGCTGCGGAGCCGGCAGCCGCCGACTACTGACGCGGGTTCCGGGCGCGCTGCGCCGCGCGCGCGCGTCAGACGCCGAACTCGCCGCGGCCGAGCTGGGTGCGGATCGGGACGAACTCGGGCTGCAGCATCGCGCGGCGCTGCCAGTTCGCGCCGTCGACGACGAGGGTGTGGCCCGTGATGTAGCTCGCGTAGGGCGAGGCCAGGAAGGTCGCGGCCCAGCCGAGCTCGTGCGGCTGGCCGACGCGGCCCGCGGGCACGCTCTTCGAGTCGCGCTCGTAGCGGCCGGGCACGTTGCGGATCGCGGGCGCCTCGTCGGGGTGCGGGAACAGGCCCGGAACGAGGCCGTTCACGCGGACGCCGTAGGGCGCCCACTCGACCGCGAGGGTCTCGGTCATGTTCTTGACCCCGGCCTTCGAGGCCGCCGAGTGCGCGAAGCCCGGTCCTCCGGTCCACGCATAGCTCGCGCCGATGTTGACGATGTTGCCCGGCGTGCGCGCCGCGAGGTGCCTGCGCCCGAACTCGCGCGAGCAGTAGAAGGTCCCGTTCAGCACGATGTCGACGACCGTGCGCCAGGCATTCGGACTCATGTCCTCGGCCGGCACCGGGAAGTTTCCGGCCGCGTTGTTGACGAGCACGTCGGCGAGTCCGAGCTCGGCCTCGACCGTGTCGAAGGCCTTCGCGACCGCGGCAGGGTCGCGGATGTCGCAGGCGAGCGCGGTGGCGCGCGCTCCGGTCTGCTCGACGGCTGCGACGCCCGCGCGCCGGTGCTCCTCGCCGCGGCTCACGATCGCGAGTGCGGCGCCGAGGCGGCCGAACTCGACCGCGATCGCCTTGCCGAGGCCCGTGCCGCCGCCGGTCACGATCACCACGCGCCCGGCGAAGGTCCCCGCCGGCAGCGCCGACGCGCCGAGCGCCGGCGGATCGGGAAGCGCCATCCGCTCTCCTCCTCGCGAAAGGGGCTCAGTCTCCGCGCGCGGGCGCAGCCGCGTCAAGGGCGGAGACGCGCGAGGCGACGCGCACGCGGTGCAGCAGCAGAGCCGCCTCCTGCGCCGCGCCGCGCGACGCGCCCTCCGCGACCTCGATGCGCAGCCGGTGGACCGCTCCCGCGGCGCGCTCCGGCGCGAGCTCGAAGCGCTCGCGCACGAGGCGCAGGGACCTGTCGCCCTCGAGCTCGATGCGGCGCTCCGCGCGCAGGCCCGCGCCGAGCGCCGCGCCGTCCCAGGCGAAGCGCGGGGGCAGGGCGGCGCCACTGCGCTCGACGTACTCGAGCTCCAGCCACGCGCGCGCGCCCGGCTCCGGCACCAGCACATAGAGCTCGGCGCGCGGCTCGACGCTGCGCACGCGCAGCGGGCCGAGCTGGCTGTGTCCGCCGATGCCCGCGATCAGGAACGCGCGGTCGCGGCGGCCGAGCTCGAGCTCGAAGCGCTCGCCGAGCTCGTGCCGGTAGATCTCGACGCGCGGCAGCCGCAGCGGCGCGAGCGGCTCGCGAGGCGAGGGCGCGGTCAGGCGGAGCGCGAGCGCGGTGTCCTCTCCCGCGAGCTCGGAGCCGGACTGGCCGAGGCTCAGCGCGTAGTGCTGCTCGCCGCCCTCGCTGCGCTGCGGCGGGCCGAGGACCGCCGAGGCGAGGCGCCTCTCGCCGATGCGCAGCTCGAGCGTGTGGCGCGCGGCGTCTCGGGCCGCGGCCGCGAGCGAGAGCTCGAGCTCGAGCAGGAACGCCGCGCGGGCGGGCGCGGGCGACGGCAGCCGCACGCGCAGCTCGGACCACGCGCTCGCGCCCTCGCTCGCGGCGCGCGCCTCGCGCTCCACGCGGTCGCGCAGCGCGAGCGCCTGCTCGGGATCCCCGAAGGCGAGCACCAGCCCCGCGTGCGCGGGAGTCGCGCGCGCCTCGAGTCTGCGCGGCACCGGCGCGTCGGAGCGGAGCTCGACTGCGTGGCTGCCCGCCGCGAGCGAGCGGACGTGGAAGAAGTTCGCGAGATCCGCGCGCACCGCGCCGAGCGCGCGGCCGCCGAGCGCGAGCTGCGCGGAGCGCCGCGCGCGCCGCGAGAGGCGACCGACGTCCACGCGCAGCCAGGCATCGCCCGCGCGCTCCTGGCGCAGCGAGACCTGCGCGCGCGTCTGCGTCCACGCCTCGATGCGCGAGAGCTCGAGCCGCTCGCGGTCGCCGAGAAAGCGCCCGAGCCGCAGCGCCTCGCTGCCGAAGTGCGCGACCGGGATCAGGTCGAAGTCCCCGGCCAGCAGCTGCTCGGCCGGATCGCGGCGCGCGCCGGCGGCGCCGGTGCAGGCGAAGACCGCAGCCGGCCGCGCGCGCTCGAGCGACGCGATGCGCGCGAGGAAGGCCTCGCCCGCCGGCCCCGCGGCGAGCGCCGGATCGAGGCGCACGAGCGCGCGGTCGACGCCGATCGCGAGCAGGTCCGCGAGCGGCGCGCTCGCCGCGAGCAGCGCCCCGGGAGGAACGCTCTCGTGGAGCGCCGCGCGCAGCGCCTCGAGATCGCGGAGGCGCACGCGCGCGCTCTCTCGCCCGATCTGCCCGGGGGCGACCCAGCCGCGCGCGCCGGCGTCCGCGAGCGCGAGCAGACACGCGAGCCAGGCCGCGGCCGCGCAGCCCGCGACGGCGGGCGCTCGCGCGCGCAGGGGCAGCCGCGCGCGTGCAGCGCGCAGCGCGCGCGCCAGGCCGGCTCCGAAGAGCGGTGCCGCGAGCGAGGCGAGCCAGAAGCCGCTCGCGGGCGACGCGCGGAGCCGGCCCTCGCCGCGCAGCGCTGCCGCGCTCGCGACCAGGAGCGCGAGGCCGAGGGCCAGCGCGAGCGCGCGAGGCGTGAGCCGCGCGCGCCGCCCGAGCAGCCAGAGCGCGAGCAGCGGGAGCGCGCAGAGCAGCGGGTCCGGGTACGGGTTCACGAGCTCGAGCAGCTGGCTGCGATTGGCGCTGTTCGCGAGCAGCCAGGCGCCGAGCGCGGCCGCGGCGCCCGCGCGGGCGGCCGGGTCGAGCGCGCCGGCGCTCGCGGCCCCGCGGCCCGCGCGCGCCGCTCCGAGCTGGCGCGCGAGCGCGAACACCAGCGCCGCGACGCCGACGAGCAGCGCCGCGTTGATCGGATACGCGCGCAGCGGCCCGACCCAGCGCGCCGCGAGCGCGATCAGCCACGGCAGCCCGCCGCTCGCGAGGCTCGCCGCGGCGCCGAGCGCGGGGTCGCGCGCGAGCCGGTAGGCGCGGGTCGCCTCGGGCGCGAGATCGAGCAGGAAGGCCGTCGCGAAGAGCCGCCCGAGCAGCGCGAGCACGAGCAGCAGCAGCGCCGCGTCGAGCGCGGCCGGCCAGGCGCCGCTGTCCCGCCGCGCCGCGGCGTCGGCCGGCCGCGTCACGGCGGCGGGGCCTGCGCCGTCGGCGCTGCCGGCGCGCGCGGCGCCGCGGTCGGCAGCGCGCGCAGGAGGCGCAGCGCGCGCGGATCGCCCGGCGCGAGCTCGAGCAGCTGCTCGAGCTCGCGCCGCAGCTCGTCGAGCCGGCCCGCGGCGCGCAGCGCGCGCGCGCGGATCCGGCGGTGCTCGGGCTCGCGGGGCTCGAGCTCGATGGCGCGCGCGAGCTGCAGGGCGGCCTCGTCGTGGCGCCCGGCGAGCGTCAGCGCGAGACCGAGGTTCGCGCGCGCGCGCGCATCCCGCGGATCCAGCGCGACGCTGCGCTCGAGCCACGCGAGCGCCGCCGCGGGGCGGCCCAGCGCCGCGAGCGTCGCGCCGAGGTTGCTCGCGGCACGCGCGGTCTCGGCGAGGTCGAGCGATCGCTGGTAGGCCTCGACGGCCTCGGGCAGCCGTCCCTCCGCGCGCAGCTGGTTCGCGAGATTGAACCAGGCGCGCGGATTCTCGGGCCGCGCCTCCAGGCTGCTGCGCCAGAGCCGCTCCGGGTCCGCGAAGTCGGCGCTGCGCGCGCGCGTGCGCCAGGTCGCGGCTGCGAGCAGGGGCAGGAGCAGCGCGAGCGCGACGCCGCGGCGCGGCAGCCGCTGCGGCAGCCGCGCGAGCGCGAGGCCGGCCAGCGCGACCGCTCCCGCGCAGGCGCCGAAGAGCGGGAGATAGGCGCGCCGCTCGGCGCCGACCTCGGAGATTACCGCCGCGAAGCTCGAGCTCGGCGCGAGCAGCGCGAACCACCAGAGCGCCGGGAATCCCGCGCGCGGAGCGCGCCAGGCGAGCGCGGCGACGCCGGCGAGCAGCGCGAGCAGCAGCGCGCCGGACGGCCCGAAGGGCGGGATCCTCGCGGGATCGAGCGAGCCGTAGTCGAGCGCGAGCTGCGCGGGCCAGAGCGCGAGCGCGAGGTAGCGCCACTGCAGCTCGACCTGGGCGCGCAGGTAGTCGGGCTCGAAGAAGAGCGCCGACGCGCCGCGCGGCGCGGCCCGCGCGAGCAGCAGCAGCACGAGCCAGCTGCAGGCGAGCCCCGCATGGAGCCGGCCGCGCGCGGCGAGCGCCGCGCGCAGGTTGCCGGAGAGGAACGCGCGGTCGTAGAGCAGCAGCACGAGCGGCGCGCTGACCATCACCTCCTTGCTCGCCATGCCGAGCGCGCAGGCGGCGACGGCCAGCGCGGTCGCACACCCGGCCGCCGCGGCGCTCTGCGCTTCCGCGCGGCGCACCAGCGCGTAGAGCGCGAGCAGGTACCAGAAGGCCACCAGGGCCTCGGTGCGCTGCATCGCGTAGAGCACCACCTCGCTCGCGAGCGGGTGCAGCGCCCAGAGGAGCGCGGCCGAGAGCGCGAGCCCCGGGGCCGCGCCGCGCAGCGCCGCGGGCATCCCCGCGGCGCCGAAGCAGCGGCGCAGGATTCCGAAGCCCAGCAGCGCGCTCGCGGCGTGCAGCAGCAGGTTCCCCGCGCGAAACCCGAAGGGATCGGCGCCGGCGAGCGCCCAGCTGAGCGCGAGCGAGAGGTTGGCGACCGGGCGGCCCGCGACGGGCTTCCCATCCCCGGGCGGAGAGAGCGGCACCGAGAGCGGCCAGAGCGTGCGGATCGAGGGGTTCGCGAGGATGCCGTCCTCGTCGTCGAAGACGAAGGGCCCCGAGAGGCCTCCCGCGTAGGCCAGGCCGAGCGCCGCGCAGAGCAGCGCCGCGACTCCGACTCGCACGCGCAGGCGCTGCATGCGGAACTCCGCCACCTCCGGAACATACGGTGACGCGCCCTGCAGGCGCTCCGGGCGGCCTCTGGCGCCCTCCCCGGTCCTTTTCACAAGCCCCCGCCGCATTCGCTTTTGACGGCTTCTCGGCGCGCTTGATATGCTGCTCCACCCGTTCGCGCCGGATCCAGCGAGGCCTGCCGGCCGCCGGGCGCGGCGGCGCAGAAGGAGGGCAGCATGGCCACGCTCAAGGCCGGGACCCGATGGAAGAGCGCCGTCTGCAGCACCGAGGTGATGGTGATCGCGGCGCCGAGCGGCGACTGCGACCTGCGCTGCGGCGGCGCGCCGCTGCTCGAGCTCGCGGCGCCGAAGCCGGAGGGAGGCAGCCCGGCGCCGGACGCCGCCAAGGGCAGCCAGCTCGGCAAGCGCTACGTGAACGCCGACGGCAGCCTCGAGCTCCTGTGCACCAAGCCCGGCCAGGGCTCGCTCGCGAGCGGCGGAGCGCTGCTCGCGCTCAAGGAAGCCAAGCCGCTGCCCTCCTCCGACTAGCACCGCCAGCGGATCCCAGCCCCGATGAATCTGATGATGCTGCTCGAGATGGCCACCTCGGGCTTCGGCGAACGCATCGCCCTGCAGGGGTCCGGCCAGGCGTTCCGCTACGCGGAGCTCTTCTCCGCGGCGGGGGCGGCCTCGCGGATCGTCGCCGAGTCGGGCGCGGCGCACCTCGCGCTGCTCGACGTCTCGACGCCCGCGCTGCCGACGAGCCTCTTCGCCTCGGCCTGGGCCGGCGTGCCCTTCGTGCCGCTCAACTACCGCCTGACCGGGCGCGAGCTCGACGCGCTGCTCGAGCAGATCGCGCCCGCGCTGCTCGTGACCGATGCCGAGCGCGCCGCGCAGATCCGCGTGCCCGGCGTCCAGACGCTCTCGCGCGACGAGCTGCTCTCCCGCGCGCGCGCGGACGTCCCGGCCGAGCCCGCCTGGGGCATGGACGGCGACGCGATCGCGATCCTGCTCTTCACGAGCGGCACCACCGGCGCGCCCAAGGCCGCGGTGATCCGCCACCGGCACATCGTCTCCTACATCCTCGGCTCGGTGGAGTTCGGCGCTGCGGACGAACGCGACGCCGCGATCGTCTCGGTGCCGCCCTACCACATCGCCGCGATGGCCGCGATCGCGAGCTCCGTCTACCTCGGGCGCCGCATCGTGCAGCTGCCGAGCTTCACGCCCGAGAGCTGGATCGAGCTCGCGCGGCGCGAGCGGATCTCGCACGCCTTCGTCGTGCCGACGATGCTGAAGCGCATCGTCGACGCGCTCGAGGGCCAGCCGGGCGCGGGGCTCCCGGAGCTGCGCGCGCTGTCCTACGGCGGCGGCAAGATGCCGCTGCCCGTGATCGAGAAGGCGATGCAGCTCTTTCCGAACACGGACTTCACCAACGCCTACGGCCTCACCGAGACGAGCTCCACGATCGCGGTGCTGGGCCCGGAGGACCACCGCGCCGCCGCTCGGAGCAGCGACCCCCACGTGCGCCGCCGGCTCGCCTCGGTGGGCCGGCCGCTGCCGAACCTCGAGATCGAGATCCGCGACGCCGAGGGCAAGCCGCTGCCGGCCGGCAGCCACGGCGAGATCTGCGTGCGCGGCGAGCAGGTCTCGGGCGAGTACCTCGGTCGCGCGAGCCGCACGGGCGCGGACGGCTTCTTCCCGACCGCCGACGGCGGCTTCGTCGACGACGAGGGCTTCCTCTACCTCGAGGGCCGCATCGACGACGTGATCGTGCGCGGCGGCGAGAACATGTCGCCGGGCGAGATCGAGGACGTGCTGATCGCGCACCCGGCGGTCGGCGACGCCGCGGTCGTGGGCCTGCCGGACGAGCAGTGGGGCGAGGCCGTCGCGGCCGCGGTCGTGCTGAAGCAGGGCCGGCAGGCGTCTGCCGGCGAGCTCAGGGACTTCGTGAAGCAGCACCTGCGCTCCTCGCGCACGCCCGAGCGCATCGAGTTCTGGTCGGAGCTCCCCTACACCGAGACGGGCAAGCTGCTGCGCCGCTCGGTGCGCGAGCGCTTCGCGGCGGGCGGCCCGTAGGCACCCCGGGCGCCATCGCGCGCCTCGCGCTGCGCGAGGCCCTCGCGGAGCTCGCCTCGCCCGACGCGCACGAGCGCTTCTCTCCGCTCACGGGCGCGCCGCTGCTCGTCGTGCCGCTCGAGGGCGCGGAGCTCGAGCTCGACCGCGAGGCGCTGCAGCGCGCGCGGACGGCGCTGCTCGAGCTGCCCTGCCCCACGCTCGCGCTGCTGCCCGAGGCGCTGCGCGCGCCGCTCGACGAACTCGTCGACGCCTTCGACGTGGCGCTGCCGGGCGGGGCCGATCTGCGCCCGCTCGAGGCCGCGGTCGCGAGGAGCCCGCTGGCCTGCCAGGCGCTGGTGCAGCTCCTGCGCCTCAACCAGAAGCTCGACCTGCACCAGGGCCTCGTGGCCGAGTCGCTGGTCTACTCGACCCTGCAGAGCGGACCCGAGTTCGCGGCCTGGCTCGCGAGCCGACCGGCGCCGCGGCCGCGGCCGGCGCCGCAGGGCCCCGCGGTGCTGCTCTCGCGCAGCGGCGCGCAGCTCGAGATCGCGCTGAACCGCCCCGAGAAGCGCAACGCCTTCTCGGCCGCGATGCGCGACGGGCTCTGCGACGCGCTGCGCGTCGCGCTCTCGGATCCCGCGATCGCGCGCGTGACGCTGCGCGGTGTCGGCCCGTCCTTCTGCTCGGGCGGCGATCTCGACGAGTTCGGCAGCCTGCCCGATCCGGGCCAGGCGCACGCGATCCGCTCGACCCGCAGTCCCGCGCGCCTGCTCGCGGCCTGCGCCGCCCGCGTCGAGAGCCGGATCCACGGCGCCTGCGTGGGCGCCGGAATCGAGCTGCCCGCCTTCGGCGCGCGCGTCGTGGCCGCTCCCGACTGCTTCGCGCAGCTGCCCGAGGTCGCGATGGGCCTCGTGCCCGGCGCGGGAGGCACGGTCTCCCTGTTGCGCAGGATCGGCCGCCAGCGCACGGCCTGGCTCGCGCTCACGGGCGAGCGCGTGGACGCCGAAGCCGCGCTGCGCATCGGCCTCGTGGACGCGATCCGGCGGGGCTAGCGCGCGAGGGCTAGAGTCCCGCGCCGCGCGTGGGGGGCGCCTCTTCGGGTGAGCGCTTGAGCACGACAGAGACGCTTCCCGCCGACCCGCGCGGCCGCTACCTCCTCACCCTCGGTCTCGGCGCGCTCGGCGTCGTCTACGGCGACATCGGCACGAGCCCGCTCTACGCGCTGCGCGAGTGCTTCCACGGCAGCTACGCGGTCGAGGCGACCCCGGAGAACGTGCTCGGCGTGCTCTCGCTCGTGTTCTGGTCGCTCGTCGCGGTGATCTCGATCAAGTACCTGGCCTTCGTGCTGCGCGCGGACAACCAGGGCGAGGGCGGCATCCTCGCGCTCGTCGCCCTCGCGGTGCCGCGCGACGTCGCGCTGCGCGGCCGCTCCTGGTGGCTCGCGCTGCTCGGCGTCTTCGGGGCCTCGCTGCTCTACGGCGACGGCATGCTGACGCCCGCGATCTCGGTGCTCTCCGCGGTCGAGGGCCTCGAGATCCTGATGCCCGCGCTCCACTTCGCGGTGGTCCCGCTCACGGTCGCGATCCTCGTGGGCCTCTTCGCGCTGCAGTCGCGCGGCACCGGCGGCATGGGCCGCCTCTTCGGGCCGGTCATGCTGATCTGGTTCAGCACGCTCGGAGTCCTCGGCATCGGCGGCATCCTGCGGGCGCCCGAGGTGCTCGCCGCGCTCGGCCCCTGGCACGCCGTCGCCTTCTTCGGCCACAACGGGGCGCACGGCTTCGTCGTGCTCGCATCGGTCTTCCTGGTCGTGACCGGCGGCGAGGCGCTCTACGCGGACATGGGCCACTTCGGCAGGCGTCCGATCCGGCTGACCTGGTTCGGGCTCGTGCTGCCCGGCCTCGTGCTCAACTACTTCGGCCAGGGCGCGCTCGTGCTGCACGACGCCTCGGCCGCGCACAACCCCTTCTACCGGCTGGCGCCCGCCTGGGCGCTGCCGCTGCTGGTTCCGCTCGCGACCGCGGCGACCGTGATCGCGTCGCAGGCCGTGATCTCGGGCTCCTTCTCGCTCACGCGCCAGGCGATCCAGCTCGGCTACAGCCCGCGCCTGCCCGTGACCCACACCTCGGCCCAGGAGAGCGGGCAGATCTACGTCGGGCCCGTGAACTGGATCCTGATGCTGGCTTCGTGCGCGCTGGTGCTGGGCTTCGGCTCCTCGACCAACCTCGCCGCGGCGTACGGCATGGCCGTCACGACCGACATGGTGATCACGAGCGTCCTGCTCTGTCTCGTGGCGCGCTGGCGCTGGGGCTGGGGCCGCGGCGCGATCGCGCTCGGGCTCGCACTGCTCCCGATCGACCTCGCCTTCTTCGGCTCGAACCTGCTCAAGCTGCCGCACGGAGGCTGGGTCTCGCTGGCGGTCGCCGCGATCTTCTTCACGCTGATGAGCACCTGGAAGCGCGGGCGCCGCGTGCTCGGCGCGCGCCTCGAGGAGACCGGGCTCCCGCTCGAGCTCTTCCTGCCGGACCTCGAGACCTCGAAGCTGCACCGCGTCCCGGGCACCGCGGTCTTCCTGACCGGAGATCCGCAGGGCACGCCGCATGCGCTGCTGCACAACATCAAACACAACCAGGTGATCCACGAGAAGGCCGTGTTCCTGACGCTCTTGAACGAGGACGTGCCCTACGTGCCGCGCGCAGAGCGCGTCTCGATCAATCCGCTCGGGCAGGGGCTCTACCGCGTGCTCGCGCGCTACGGCTTCATGGAGGTGCCGAACGTGCCCGCACTGCTCGACCGGATCCGCTCGCCGGAGCTCCCGATCGAGCTCGAGCGCACGAGCTTCTTCCTCGGCCACGAGAAGCTGATCCCCTCGGGCCACTCGGGCATGGCGGGCTGGCGCGAGGCGCTCTTCGCGTTCATGTCGCGCAACGCGCAGAACGCGACCTCGTTCTTCCGGATCCCGCCGAACCGCGTGGTCGAGCTCGGCGCGCAGATCGAGCTCTAGCGCGGGACGCCGCTCACGCGGGCGAGAGGCGCGAGAGGCGCTCGCTGGCCTCCGCGTACTCCTCGACGAGCTGGTAGATCAGCTCGCGCACCGACAGCACGCTGTTCATCTGGCCTACGACCTGGCCGACCGGGTTGAAGGCCACGCGCTGGCTCTCGGGCGTCGCATAGCGCGAGGTGCGGCGGATCGCCTCCATCGTGACCATGCCCTGCAGCGGCATCCCGAGCGGCTTCGGGTTCTCGGGCGCGTCCCAGGCGTCGGTCCAGTCGTTGCGCAGCATGCGGCAGGGCTTGCCCGTGTACGAGCGCGAGCGGACGGTGCTCTCGCTCGTCGCGCGCAGGTAGGAGTCGAGCTGCGCGGGCGGGGCCTCGGACTCCTCGACGGTGAGCCAGAGCGAGCCGGTCCACACCCCCTGCGCGCCCATCGCGAGCGCCGCGGCGATCTGGCGGCCCGAGCCGATGCCGCCCGCCGCGAGCACCGGCGTCGGCGCGACCGCGTCGATCACCTGCGGCCAGAGCACGAGGCTGCCGATCTCGCCCGTGTGGCCGCCGCCCTCGGAGCCCTGTGCGACCACGATGTCGACGCCGGCCTGCTGGTGCCTGCGCGCCTGGTGGAGCTTCCCGCAGAGCGCCGCGACGAGGCGGCCGCTCGCGTGGATCTCGTCGATGATCTCCCGGGGCGGCGTGCCGAGCGCGTTCGCGACGAGGCGCACCTTCGGGTGCTGGAGCAGCACCTCGATCTGCGGCGCGGCCGTCGCCTCGGTCCAGCCCAGCAGCTCGCGCGCGCCCTCGCCCTCCGGCAGCTCGGGCACGCCGTGGTCGGCGAGCAGCTTCTGCGCGAACTCGCGGTGCTGCGGCGGGATCATCGCGCGCAGCTGCGCCTCGAGCCTTGCCGGGTCCGATTCGCGCAGCGCCTGGCCCTCGTAGCGGCTCGGGATCACGAGGTCGACGCCGTAGGGGCGCTGGCCCACGTGCTCGTCGATCCACTTGAGCTCGAGCTCGAGCTGGGCCGGCGAGAAGCCGACGGCGCCGAGCACGCCGAAGCCGCCGGCGTTCGAGACGGCCGCGACGACGTCGCGGCAGTGCGTGAAGGCGAAGATCGGGAACTCGATCCCGAGGCGTTCACAGAGCTCGGTGCGCATGAGAGTCCTCCTGCGGGCCCCGGCCGCGCCGGCCGACCCGCTTCGCGCGGGTCAGCTGACCGGCAGGTTCTGCACCCAGCGGCCCTTCGCGTCGCGCAGCCAGCCTGCGGCCGCGAGCGTGCCGCCGCCGACCTGCAGCGTCTCGCCGGTGATCCAGGCGGACAGGTCGGAGGCGAGATAGAGCGCCGTTCCGACGTGGTCCTCGGGCGCGCCGAAGCGCGCGAGCGGGAAGCTCCGGCCGGCGCGCTCGAGCCCGGCCGGGTCGCCGAGCTGGATGCGCGGCGTCAGCGTGATGTCCGGCGCGATGCCGTTGACGCGGATGCCGCGCCAGCCGAGCTCGAGCGCGAGCGTCTTGGTGAGGTTCACGATGCCGGCCTTGGCCGCCGCGTAGATCGCATAGCCCGGCGCCGCGCGGAAGGCCTCGATCGTCGAGACGTTGATCACGCTCCCGCGGATGCCGCGCGCGATCATCTCGGGCACGATCGTGTGGATCGCGTAGAGCGCGGGCATCAGGTTCTGCTGCAGCGCGGCCTGCCACTGCTCCTCGCTGGAGTCGAGGAAGTCGACGCGGCCGACGTTGCCTCCGACGTTGTTGACGAGCACGTGGACGGGACCGAGCTCGGCGAGGGTCCGCGCGCAGAGCACGCGGTGCGTCTCGCGCTCGCGGCAGTCGCCGTGGAGCGCGAGCGCCCTGCGGCCGAGCGCGCGGATCTCCGCGGCAGTCGCCTCGGCGCCCGCGGCCTCCCGGTCCACGAGCGCCACGTCGGCCCCGTAGGCCGCGAGACCGAGCGCCACGGCCCGGCCGATGCCCTGCGCCGCGCCGGTCACGACGGCGACGCGGCCCGCGAGCGAGTGCGACGGAATCTGCATCGAGCCCTCCGCCGTCCGTGTCTGCATCGAGCCCTCCCCCGTCCGTGTCCGCGCCCGCGCGGCGCTAGGGCGCCGCGGGCTGCCCGGCTGCAGGTGCCCGCCCGAGCCGGCCCCGCAGCCGCGCCAGGCCCTCGCCGGCGCTCTCGGCGTAGGTATACAGCGCCGGGACCACGAGCAGCGTGAGGAAGGTCGAGGAGAGCAGGCCTCCGATCACGAGCACGCCCATCGGGACGCGGAACTCGGCGCCGTCGCTGCGCGCGAGCGCGACCGGGATCATGCCCGCGATCGTCGAGAGCTGGGTCATCAGCACCGGCCGCAGCCGCACCGGACCGGCCTGCAGGATCGCGTCGCGCGCCGAGGCGCCGGCCGCGCGCAGCTGGTTCGCGTGGTCGACGAGCAGGATCCCGTTCTTCATCACGAGCCCCATCAGCGCCACCAGCCCGATCTGCGCGAACACGCTCATCGGCGTGCCGGTCAGGCGCAGCGCCGCGAAGGCCCCGACGAAGGAGAGCGGCGCGGAGACCATGATCACGAGCGGCTGCACGAAGCTCTCGAACTGGCTCGCGAGCACGATGTAGAGCGCGAGGATCGCGAGCAGGAAGCCCGTCAGGACGGCGCCCGCGGAATCGCGCATGCGCTCCGCGGCGCCCTTCCACGCGCCGCGGTAGCCCGGAGGCGGCGGCGACTCCGCGACGATCTGCTCGAGCCGCGCGGTCGCGAGTCCGAGCGCGAGGTTCTCGGGGGTGTTCGCCGTGATCGCGACGCGCCTCCCCCGGCTCTCGCGCTCGATGTCGGACGCACCGCTGCCGATCCGCAGCGTCGCGAGATTCGCGAGATCCACGAGCGAACCGGTAGCGCTGCGCACCTGCAGCTGGCCGAGCTCGGCGAGATCGTCGCGCTGCGCTTCGGCGAGCCGGACGCGCACGTCGTAGCGCTTGCCCGCGTCCTGGAAGCTCGCCACGTCCACGCCCCCGACCAGCGCGCGCACGGTCGTCGCGAGCGCGCGCACGGGCACGCCGAGGTCGGCCGCGCGGTTGCGGTCCACGAGCACCTGGAGCTCCGGGCGCCCGCGCTCGAAGCTCGCGCTCGCGTCGACGAAGTGGGGATCGTCGCGCATGCGCGCGACCCAGCCCGCGGCGACGCGCTCGAGCGTCGCGAGATCGGGCCCCTGCAGGCTGTACTCGAGGTTGAAGCTGCTCGAGCCGTCGCCGGACATCCACGGCACCTCGCTGACCGAGAGCTGCCGCGCGGAGGGCGCGGCCGCCCGGATCGCCTGGCGCGCGCGCTCCATGATCTCGAACTGGGTCTCGTCGCGCGCCTGCTTCGGCGTGGTCTGCGCGTAGAGCGAGATCTCGTGGACGCGGCCCCGCACGCCGCCTCCGACGGTCGCGAAGGCGCGCACGATGCCGGGCGTCTCGCGCAGCGCGCGCCCGACGCGCGCTGCGACCTGCCTGGACTCGGCCACGCCGACGCCGAGCGGCAGCTCGACCACGCCCTCGAACTCGCTGCGGTCGGCCTTCGAGGCGAACTCGAGCGGCACGCCGCGCGCGGCGACGACGCCGAGGTAGACGGAGGCGAGCGCGAGCCCCACGCAGGCCAGGCGCTGGCGCAGCGCGAGCTCGAGCGCGCGCGCGTAGACGAGCTCGAGCGCGTGGTAGCGCTGCTCGAGCCAGGCGAAGACCGGTCCGTGCCGCTCGCTGGACCGCAGCACGCGCGAGCAGAGCATCGGGGTGAGCGTCACCGCGACCAGGAGCGAGACCGAGACCGAGAACGCGATCGCGAGCCCGTACTGGTAGAACATGCGGCCGATCATCCCGCGCATGAACGCGATCGGCACGAAGACCGCGAGCACCGAGGCGGTCGCGGCGACCACGGCGAGCCCGATCTTGCGCGTGCCGCTCGACGCCGCCTCGAGCGGCGGCACCCCGGCCTCGATCTCGCGATGGATCGCCTCCAGCACGACGATCGCGTCGTCGATCAGCAGGCCGATCGAGACGGAGAGCGCCATCAGCGTGACCATGTTGAGCGAGAAGTCGAGCAGGTAGAACAGGAAGAAGGTCGAGACGACCGAGACCGGGATCGCGGTCGCGACGATCAGCGTGCTGCGCCCGCTGCGCAGGAAGGCCAGGCTGACGAGCACCGCGAGCAGCGCGCCGAGCGCGATGTCGAAGGCGACGTCGCGCGCCTGCGCCTCGACGAAGCGCGAGAGATCGCGCGTGACGACCAGCGAGATGCCCTCGGGCAGCTCGCCCTCGAGCTCCGCGACGGCGGCCTTCACGGCGCGCGCGGTCTCCACCATGTTGCGACCCGACTGGCGCCGCACCTCGAGCGCGACGCCCTGCACCCCGTCGAGCTCGGCGTAGGAGCGCTCGTCCTGCATGCCGTCCTCGACGCGCGCGAGGTCCCCGATCCGCGTGGGTGCGCCGTCGCGGAAGGCGACCGCGATGCTCTCGAACTCGCGCACGCGCTCGACCTCGCCCCGGGTCTTGACCGAGAACTCGGCGCGCCCGGCATCGGCCTCGAGGCGCCCCCCCGGGACCTCCGCGTGCTCGCTGCGCAGCGCGCGGATCACGTCGTCGACGGAGAGCGCGTAGCTGCGCAGGCGGTCGGCGTCGAGCCAGATCCGCACCTCGCGCTCGCGGCCGCCGACGAGCGTGATCGAGCCGACCCCCGGCACGCGCTGCAGGCGCTCCTTCACGACGTCGTCGGCATGGCGCGTGAGCTCGCGGATCGGGAGCGCGCCCGAGACCACCAGCGAGAGGATCGGCGCCGACGCGGGATCGACCTTCTCGATGATCGGCGGCTCGACGTCGAGGGGCAGGTCCGCGCGCGACTGGGCGACCTTGTCGCGCACGTCCTGCGCGCGCTGCTCGATGTCCTCCTCGAGCTCGAACTGCACGAAGACCTGCGACACCCCCTCGGAGCTGACCGAGAGCAGCGACTCGATCCCGCCGAGCGTGTTGATGTGCTCCTCGAGCACATCCGAGACCTCGGTCTCGATCGTCTCCGGGGTCGCGCCCTCGAGCAGCGCGGTCACCGCGACGAAGGGAAACTCGACCTTCGGGAACAGGTCCACGCCCAGACGCGGCAGCGAGATCGCGCCGAGCGCGCAGAGCGACCCGACCAGCATCGTCGCGAGCACCGGGCGCTGGATGCAGAGATCAGCGATGCGCACTCGCGAGCTCGATCGAGACCGCGCTGCCGTCGCGCAGCGCGCCGAGGTTCGGGCCGGTGAGCACCTGCTCGCCGGCCGCGAGGCCCTCGAGCACCTCGACCCGGCGCGCGTCGAGCTCGCGCACGCGCAGCTCGCGCCGGGCCGCGCGTCCTTCCTGGAGCGCGAAGACGTGGCGCTGGCCCTCGGAGCCGAGCAGCGCCGCGCGCGTCAGGGTCAGCGCCTCGCGCGGCGCGGGCAGCAGCTCCGCGCGCGCGAAGAGGCCCGGGCGCAGCGCGAGCCCGGGGTTCTGGATCGGCAGCCGCACCTCGAAGGCGCGCGTCACCGGATCGATGCGCGGGTTCAGCACGGCGACGGCCGTGTCGAAGCTCGCGTCCGCGCCGTCGACCCGCACGCGCGCGGGCGTGCCGAGCGAGATCCGCGGCAGCTGCAGCTCCGGGAGCTGCAGGATCGCGACGACGAGGTCCGTCTTCATGATCTGGACCACGGGACTCGTCCTCATCTGCGACGAGAGCATCGCGCCCTCGTCGACATAGCGGCGCGTGATCGCCCCCGGATAGGGTGCGCGCACCACGGTGTCGGCGAGGTCCTGGCGCGCGCGCGCGAGCGCGCTCTCGGCGGCGCCTCGGCGCGCAGACGCGATCTCGAAGCCGGTGCGCGCGGCATCGAGCTGCTCGTCCGACGCGACGCCGCGGCCTTGGAGCTCCTGGATCCGCGCGAGATCGCGCCCGCTCTTCTCGGCCTCGGCCGCGGCGAGCCGTGCGGCGAACTCCGCCTCGCGCGCGCGGATCTGGTAGTCCGCCTGGCGCAGGCGGAAGAGGGGCTGCCCCTCTTCCACCCGATCGCCCACGCGCACGTGGACCGCCTCGACGATGCCCGAGACGCGCGGGCCGAGCTCCGTCGTCTTCTCCGCCGTGAGCGTTCCGGTGCCGATCACGGGCTCGACGATCGCCTCGCGCTCGACGCTGGCCACCGAGACGGGCAGCGCGGGCGCTGCCGCGGAAACGGCCGGCGGCTGCGCCTCGCTGCACGCGAGTGCGCCCGCAGCGAGGAGCAGGCCGAGGCCCGCGCGCGCGCGCCTCACGGCGTCGCCTCGCCGGATTCGATCGCGCGCGCGAGCACCGCGCGGACCTTCGGCGCGAGCTTCTGCAGCGCGCGCGGATCGGAGGACTCGACCGCGTGCGCGGCCGCCGTGCTGACCGCGCCGACCAGGGTCAGCGCGAGCGCCTCCGGGTCGAGGCCGCGCGCGGCTCCGCGGGCGCGCGCGTCGCGCGCGAGCTCGATCACGTAGCGGCCGAACTCCGCCCAGAGCTCCTGCGCGCCGTCGCCGAGCGACTGGCGCACGCGCCAGGGCATCCCCTGCGTCGCGCGCGCGTAGATCCGCATCAGCTCGCCGTTCCGCTCGAAGCAGGCGAAGAGCGCGTCGACCAGCTCGAGCAGGCGCCGCCCGGGCTCGGCGATCGCCGCGACCCGCGCCTCGACCTCCGCGCGCACCGCGCGCGCGGTGCGCTCGATCACGGCCTGGAAGAGCTCCTCCTTGCTGCTCACGAGCTGGTAGATGCTCGCGAGCGAGACCTCGGCGCGCGCGGCGATCTCGCCCATCTGGGCGCCGTGAAAGCCCTTCTCGGCGAAGGTCGAGGAGGCCGCTGCGAGCACGTCCTCGCGCCGCAGCGAGCGCTCGTGCTCGCGGCGGGAGGCGCGCCGGGACTCCGGAGCCTGCGCGGAAGTGCTGGGCGAATGGGCCATTTTCTCCCGGGAAACGATGATTACCAGATCCAGACTACCGGATACCAGTGGCGGCACGCCAGCCGCCGCCGCGAGGCCCCCCGGCGCGGGCCGGCTGCGGATACACTGCGCGCCCATGGGCCTGCTCTACCGCTTCTACGAGAGGCGGGTCTTCCCGCGCATGCTGGACCTGATGATGCGGCCGCTCGGCGAGCTGCGCGCTCCCACCCTCGCCGGCGCGCGCGGCGACGTGCTCGAGATCGGATTCGGCACCGGCCTGAATCTGCCGCACTACCCGCCCGGCGTGACCCAGCTCGCGACCGTCGATCCGATGTGCGCGCTCGAGGCGCGCGTGCGCGAGCGCATCGCGGCCGCGCCCTTCCCGGTGCTGCGCCACCACCTGCCGGCCGACGGGACGCTGCCCTTCGAGAGCCGGCGCTTCGACTGCGCCACCGTGACCTGGACGCTCTGCACGATCCCGGACCCGGTCGCGGCGCTGCGCGAGGTGCAGCGCGTGCTCAAGCCTCGCGGCACGCTCCACTTCATCGAGCACGGCCGCAGCGACGATCCCCGGACCGCGCGCTGGCAGGACCGCTGGAACCCCTGCCAGAAGGTGATCGGCTGCGGCTGCAACGTGAACCGCAGGATCGACGAGATCGTGCGCGAGGGCGGCTTCGCGATCGAGAAGCTCGAGCGCTTCCTGGCCGAGGGCGCGCCGCGCATGTTCGGCGAGATGTACCGCGGGGTGGGCGTCGCGCGCTGAGACGCGCGGGCCGGGCGCGAGCCCGAAGCAGCGGCTGCTACGCTGGCGACTCCTCCCAACGGGCCTCTCGCAGCCTCCCGCGAGAGCCCGAGCGTCTGGAGAGCTCCCGCACCGATGCAGGCCTATCTCGACTTGCTGCGACACGTGCTCGAGCGCGGCGCCGACCGCTCCGATCGCACGGGCACCGGCACCCGCAGCGTGTTCGGCTGCCAGCTGCGCTTCGACCTCGCGCAGGGCTTCCCGCTCGTGACCACGAAGAAGCTGCACACGCGCTCGGTGATCCACGAGCTGCTCTGGTTCCTGCGCGGCGAGACGAACGTGCGCTCGCTGCAGCAGAACGGGGTCACGATCTGGGACGAATGGGCCGACGGCGACGGAGAGCTCGGCCCCGTCTACGGCTTCCAGTGGCGCTCCTGGCCCGCGCCGGACGGCCGCCGGATCGACCAGCTGGCGCTGCTGCTCGAGGGCCTGCGCCGCGATCCGGAGTCGCGGCGGCACATCGTCTCCGCGTGGAACGTGGCCGCGCTGCCGCAGATGGCGCTGCCGCCCTGCCACCTGCTCTTCCAGTTCTACGTCGCCGCGGGCCGGCTCTCCTGCCAGCTCTACCAGCGCAGCGCCGATCTCTTCCTCGGGCTGCCCTTCAACATCGCGAGCTACGCGCTGCTGACGCAGATGATCGCGCAGGCGGTCGATCTCGCGCCGGGCGATCTCGTGCTCGCGCTCGGCGACACGCACCTCTACGCGAACCACTTCGAGCAGGCGCGCCTCCAGCTCGCGCGCGAGCCGCGCGCGCTGCCGCGGCTGCACCTCGATCCGCAGGTCAAGGACCTGTTCGCGTTCCGCTTCGAGCACGTGCGCATCGACGGCTACGACCCGCATCCCCACATCGCCGCGCCGATCGCGGTGTAGCCCGGCCGCCGGGAGCCCCGAGCGATGCCCCGCGCGGCCGTGGAGCTCGCGCTCGTCGCCGCCCTCGACGAGGCCGGCGTGATCGGCGCTCGGGGCGGCCTGCCCTGGCGGCTGCCCGACGACCAGCGCCACTTCAAGGCGCTGACCCTCGGCCACTGCCTCGTGATGGGCCGGCGCACCTTCGACTCGATCGGGCGCGCGCTGCCGGGCCGCACCAACCTCGTGCTCACGCGGCGTCCCGGCGCGCACTTCGAGGGCGCGATCGCCGTCGCCGACCTCGCGCAGGCGATCGCCGAGACCGCGCGCCGCGGCGAGTCGCTGCTCTTCGTCGCGGGAGGCGCCGCCGTCTACGCGGAAGCGCTGCCGCGCGCGTCGACGCTGCACCTGACCCGCGTCCACGCGCGCGTCGCGGGCGACGTGTACTTTCCGCGCGTGGATTTCTCGCGCTTCGCGCTCGTCTCGGCCGAGCGACACGCCGCCGACGCGCGCCACGCCTTCGCGTTCACGATCGAGGCATGGCGGCGCCGCGGGCCGGACCCGGCATGAACGAGCGCGACGAGCGGGACTCCGCGCCGCGCCGCGGGCCGCGCCGGCAATCGCGGATCCCGTCGGGCCGGCTCGAGCGCCTCGCGCGCATCGGCCTGCTCGCGGGCGAGACCGCGCTCGGCACCCTGCTCGAGCGCGCGCGCCGCGGAGGCGCGCGCGCTGCGGGCAGGAGCTCGCTGCTCTCGCGCGGCAACGCGCAGCGCCTCGCGGCGCGCCTCTCGCACCTGCGCGGCGCGGCGATGAAGCTCGGCCAGCTGCTGTCGCTGCACGGCGACGAGCTCTTGCCGCCCGAGTTCACCGAAGCCCTCGCGGTGCTGCGCTCGGACGCCGATGCGATGCCCGAGGCGCAGCTCCACCGCGTGCTCGCGCGCAACCTCGGCAAGGGCTGGCGCGACCGCTTCGCGAGCTTCGATCCGGTGCCGATCGCCTCGGCGTCGATCGGCCAGGTGCACGCCGCGCGCACCCACGACGGCCGCGAGGTCGCGCTCAAGATCCAGTATCCGGGCGTCGCGCGCAGCATCGAGAGCGACGTCGACAATCTCGCCTCGGCGCTGCGCCTGACCCGGATCCTGCCGCTCGAGCTCGAGCTCTCGGGCATCGTCGCGGAGGCCAAGCGGGAGCTGCGCCGCGAGGCCGACTACCTGGCCGAAGCCGACAGCCAGGAGCGCTATGCCGCGCTCGTGGCCGACGAGCCCGCGCTCGTGGTGCCGCGCGTGCTGCGCGAGCACTGCACGCGGCGCGTGCTCTGCATGGACCGCCTGCAGGGCGTTCCGCTCGAGGACCTGCGCGGCGCCGAGCACTCCCAGGCGCTCCGCGACCGCGTCGGTGCGCTGCTCTACCGGCTGCTCTTCCGCGAGCTCTTCGCGTTCCGCTTCATGCAGACGGATCCGAACCTCGCGAACTATCTCTGGCTGCCGCGCGAGGAGAAGGTCGGGCTGCTCGACTTCGGCGCGACGCGCGAGCTCGCGGACGGGCTCGTCGCGAGCTACGCCGCGCTGACGCGCGCCTCGATCCGGCGCGACCGCCGCGCGCTGCTCGCGGCATGCCACGAGCAGGGCTTCCTGGCTCCCGAGGAGCGCGCGGACCGCGTGGAGGGATTCCTCGACCTGCTGATCCTCGGCGCCGAGCCGCTGCGCACGCCGGGACCCTACGACTTCGCCGCGAGCGACCTGCCGGGACGCGTCCAGCGACTCGGTCTCGACCTCACCTTCCGCCGGGGCTTCCTGCGCGCGCCGCCGCCCGAGACGCTCTCGCTGCAGCGCAAGCTCGGCGGGATGTTCCTCGTCGCGGCGCGGCTGCGCGCGCGCGTCGACGTGCAAGCGCTCGCGCGGGAGTTCCTCGGAACCTGATCAGGCCGCCGCGAGCGCGCGCTCGGCGGCTTCTACGGTCTGCGCAATCAAGGTCGCGATCGTCATCGGCCCGACGCCGCCGGGCACCGGCGTGTAGGCCGCGCAGCGCGGGATCACGGGCGCGAGCTCGACGTCCCCGAGCCCGCCCGGGTGGTAGCCGGCGTCGATCACGACCGCGCCGTCCGCGATCCAGTCGCCGCGGATGAACTCGGGCCTCCCGACCGCTCCGACGAGCAGCTCCGCCCCGCGGCAGAGCGCGGGAAGCTCGCGCGTGCGCGAGTGGCAGACGGTCACGGTCGCGTTGCGGTTGAGCAGCATCGCGGCCATCGGCTTGCCGAGGATCGGGCTGCGGCCGACGACGACCGCGCGCCGGCCCTCGAGCGGAATCCGATGGTGGTCGAGCAGCCGCATGATCCCGGCCGGCGTCGCGGAGCCGAAGGCCGCCTCGCCCATCGCCATGCGGCCGAAGCCGTGGCAGGTCACGCCGTCGACGTCCTTCGCGAGCGCGATCCGGTCGAAGCACGCGCGCTCGTCGATCTGCGCGGGCACCGGATGCTGCAGCAGGATGCCGTGGACGTTCGGGTCCGCGTTGAGCTCGTCGATCTGCGCGAGCAGCTCCCGGGTCGTGGTGGTCGCGGGGAGCTCGATGCGGCGGCTGTCCATGCCGACCCGCTTGCAGGCGTTGCCCTTCATCTTCACGTAGGTCGCGGAGGCCGGGTCGTCGCCGACGAGCAGCGTCGCGAGGATCGGCGTCGCCGCGCCCGCGCGCGTGATCGCGTCGACGCGGCGCGCGAGCTCCTGCTCGAGCTCCCTGGACAACGCCTTTCCGTCGAGCACCAACGCCACGCCGCGCTCCCGGATCCGATCGAGGGCGGCGAAGCTACCACAGGCCCCCGCTACGGCGGAGCGCCCGGCCGCGGCAGGCTGCGCGCGCGCGCGAGAGCGCGCGCGGCGAGCCTCGCGCCCGGCTCGAGCTCGAGCGTGCGCTCGAAGTGGGCGATCGCCTCGTCGACCCGGCCGATCGCGAGCAGTGCATTGCCCAGGTTCAGGTGGACGGCCGGGGACTCGGGGTGACGCTCGAGCGCCCGGCGCAGCTCGCGGATCGCCGGACCGGTCTGCCCGAGGCCCTGCAGCGCGATCGCGAGGTTCACGCGCGCCTCGAGCAGCGAGGCATCGACGGCGAGCGCCTGCCGGTACTCGCCGATCGCAGCGGCGTGGCGCTTCTGAGCGAGGTACGCGTTGGCGAGATTGAAGCGCATCGCCGCATCGCGAGGAGAGACCTGGATCGCGCGCCGGTAGAGCGCCTCCGATCCGTACCAGTGGCGCAGCTGGTGGAAGGAGAGCGCGCCCAGCAGCGCGCATGCGACGAGTCCCGCGCGAGAGAGCCAGCGCGCGCGCAGCTGCGAGGTGCGCGCCCAGGCCGCGAGCGGAAACACCAGCGCCGCGAAGACGCCGACGCTCGGGAGGTAGGCGTGCCGATCGGCCAGCGCCTGCGTGCCGACCTGCACGAGCCCGCAGGTCGGAAGCAGGAGCCCCGCGAACCAGAGCCAGCCGACGGCGAGCGGCGTGCGCAGCGAGCGCAGCGCCGCGAGCGTGAGCGCGACGAGCAGGAGCGAGGCCAGGAGCGGCTGCCAGAGCGGAGGCGCCTCGCCGCCCGCGGCGGGGAGATAGGGATGGGGATAGTGGACCGCGAGATCCGCGGGCCAGACCAGTCGCCGCAGCGTGCCCGCGTAGGCGAGCGCTGCGCCGAGCGCGCGCGGCGCGAGTGCCAGCCCGTGGTCGGCCGCGACCGCGCCGCTCGCGGACTGGACCGCGAGCGTGATCCAGCCCAGCGCGGCCGCGAGTGCGAAGAAGGGCAGCTTCTCGAGCGCGAGCCGCGGCAGGTCGCGCGCGGCGCGCCAGCGCGCGAGCGGCCAGGCGTCGAGCAGCAGCCAGAGCGCGGGCCAGGCCACCGCCGTCGGCTTGCTCGCGAGGGCCGCCGCGAAGAGCAGCAGCGCGCCCGCATAGCAGCTCCGGCGCCCGCCGCGCGCGAAGCCGAGCCAGACGAGCGTCGCCTGCAGCGAGAAGCATCCCGCGAGCAGCGTCTTGCGCTGCGAGATCCACGCGACGGCCTCGACCTGGATCGGGTGCAGCGCGAAGAGCGCGGCGACCGCGAGGCTCGGCCCGGCGAGACCGCTCGCGCTCCGCAGCAGCGCGAAGACGAGCAGCGCGTTCACCAGGTGCAGCCCGGCGTTGACCCAGTGCGCGGGCCCGGGCGCGACGCCGAAGAGCTCGACGTCGAGCATGTGCGAGAGCAAGGTGAGCGGATGCCAGTTGGCCGCGACGACCGCCGAAGCGCTCCAGCGCAGGCCCTCGGCGCCGAGGCCCTGCGCGACCTGGGGATTGCGCGTGACGAAGGCCGGATCGTCGTAGGCGACGAAGTCGAAGTTCCAGGTGCGCGCGTAGACGCCGAGGAGCGCGAGCGCGAGCAGCAGAACGCGGGTGCGCACCTACCTCACGACCTGGGGACGGGGACCGGCTGCGAGCCTCCGAGCCACTTCGCCACCTCCGCTCGCCTCTGGCTCGCTGCGCGCGCGACGGCGCCCGCGCGAGGCTATCGCATCTCGCCCGCGCTCCGGTCGGGATTGCGCTACCAAGGATCGGACCCTGCAGGCTGCGCTGCCGCGGCACTCGGGCCATCGAGGAGAGTCGCGTGTCGGGACCGCTGGCGGGCGTGCGCGTGGTCGAGCTGGGCGTCTGGGTCGCGGGGCCGGCCGCGGGCGGGATCCTCGGCGACTGGGGAGCCGAGGTCGTGAAGCTCGAGCCGCCCGGCCTGGGCGACCCCGCGCGCGGCTTCGCGCGCATGCTCGGCGGCGACCTTCCCTTCAACCCGCCCTTCGAGATGGACAACCGCAACAAGCGCAGCGCGGTCGTGGACCTGCAGCATCCCGACGGTCTCGCGCTCGCGCTCGAGCTGATCGCCGGCGCCGACGTGTTCCTGACCAACCTGCGACCCGCCGCGCTCGCGCGCCTCGGCCTCGGCCACGAAGCGCTGCTGCAGCGCCACCCGCGCCTGGTCTACGCGCTGATCACCGGCTACGGCGAGAGCGGTCCCGAGGCCGACCGCGCGGCCTACGACATCGCGGCCTTCTGGGCGCGCTCGGGCCTCGCCTGGGCGCTCTCGCGACCCGGCGAGACGCCGCCCTTCCAGCGCGGCGGCATGGGCGATCACGGCGTCGGCATGGCGACGGCCGCCGCGGTCTCGGCCGCGCTCTTCGCGCGCGCGCAGAGCGGCCGGGGCCAGCTCGTCCACAGCTCGCTGCTGCGCCACGGCCTCTACACGCTCTCCTTCGATCTCTCGGTCGCGCTGCGCTTCGGCATGTCGATCCAGGGCGGCAACCGCAAGACCATGGGGAACCCCTGCATCAACTGCTACCAGGACAGGGACGCGCGCTGGTTCTGGATCGTCGGGCTCGAGGGCGAGCGGCACTGGCCGCCGCTCTGCCGCGCGGTCGGACGCCCCGAGTGGCTCGGCGACCCGCGCTTCGCCGCGCCGGCCGAGCGTGCGAAGCACGCGGCGGCGCTGATCGCCGAGCTCGACGCGATCTTCGCGACGAAGAGCCGCGAGGAGTGGGGCGCGATCTTCGACGCGCAGCAGGACCTCTGGTGGGCGCCCGTGCAGAGCGTCGAGGAGGTGCTCGCCGATCCGCAGGTGCTCGCCAGCGGAGGCCTCGTCGAGGTGCCCGACGGCGAGGGCACCAGCGCCTTCCCGGCCACGCCCTGCGACTTCTTCGGCACGCCCTGGCGGCCCCGCAGCATGGCGCCGGCCCACGGCGAGCACACCGACGAGATCCTGCGCGAGCTCGGGCGCAGCCCGGAGCAGATCGCTGCCCTGCGCGCGCGGGGCGCGGTGGCGTGAGCCGCTGGAGCACCTCCTTCGCCGCGCTCGAGATCCGCGACTACCGCTGGCTCTGGACCGGCAACGTCGGCTTCTTCTTCGCGATGCAGGGCCAGGCCATGATCGTGCGCCCCTGGATCGTCTACCAGATGACCGGCAGCGAGCTCGCGCTCGGCGCCATCTCCTTCGCGGCCGCGCTGCCGATGATCTTCTTTCCGCCGCTCGGCGGCGTGCTCGCGGACCGCTACGACCGCCGCAACCTGATCGCGCTGTTCCAGGCGATCGTGATCGTGAACGAGATCGCGGGCGCCCTGCTCTACGCGACCGGCCTGCTCCAGTACTGGCACCTGCTCGGTCTCACCTTCCTGAACGCGGGCGTCTTCCCCTTCATCATGCCCGCGCGCCAGGCGATCGTCGCGAACGTGGTCGGGCGCCAGCGCCTCTCGAACGCGATGGCGCTCAGCATGACGGGCATGAATGCCGCGCGCGTCGCCGCGCCGCCGCTCGCGGGCTTCCTGATCGGGGCGGTCGGCGTCCTCCCGACCTGGATCTTCGGGATCTCGCTGTATCTGCTCGGCACCTTGAGCCTGCTGCGCGTGCGGGCCTGTCCGCCGCCGCAGGGCGCGCACGGCGTCTCAGTGGGTACCCGGCTCATGGAGGGCGTCCGCTACCTGAACGGCGAGCGCATGGTGCTCGCGCTGCTGCTATTCGGGCTCGTGCCGATGTTCCTGATGATGCCCTTCCAGAGCCTGCTCGTGATCTTCAGCGAGCGCGTCTGGCGCGCGGGCACGGAGGGACTCGGCCTGCTGAACGCCGCCGCGGGGCTCGGCGGCGTCGCGGGCTCGATGCTGATCGCCGTGCGCGGCCGCAGCGGGGGCCAGCTCCGCCTGATGCTGGCCGGTGTGCTCGGCTTCGGCAGCTTCCTGCTGGTCTTCTCGCTGGCCCCGAGCCTGCGCTGGGCGCTGCCCTGCATCTTCGTCGCGAACCTGTTCGCGAGCATCTACGGCGTCGTCAACAACACCGCGATCCAGATGGTGATTCCCGACGAGGTGCGGGGCCGCGTCTCCGCCTTCCTGATGCTCTCCTTCTCGCTCCCGATGCTCGGCACGCTGCCGCTCAGCGCGATCGCACTGCGATTCGGCGCGCCCGCGGCGGTCGGCGGCGCGGCGCTCGTCGCGATGCTGGCCGGAGTGATCTTCGTGGCGCTGAGCCGCGAGCTGCGCAGCGTCGACGCGAGGCTCGCGCAGCTGGGCGACGAGTAGCCCTCAGTCCGTGGACAAGAGCTCCAGCAGATTCCCATCCGGATCGCGGAAGTAGAGCGAGTGGCCCGCCCGGCCGTCGGCCGCGGGGCGCGGAACGGGTCCGAGCTCGAGCGCGACGCCCGCGCGCTCGAGCTGCGCGCGCGCCTCGTCGAGCGGGCCCTCCCAGCGGAAGCAGAGGTCCACCGAGCCCGGGGTCGGGCGCTGCGCGTGCGGCTCCGCGGGCGCCTTCGCGGGGTGGACCGAGAGCCGGCTCGCGCCGAGCTGCAGGATCAGCACCGGAATCCTGCCCGCGCGGAAGAGGTCCTCGAAGAGCACCTCGGCCGCGAGTGCGCGGCGGTAGAACTCGATGCTCCGATCGATGTCGGCGACGGTGATCGCGACGTGGTCGATCGCGCGGATCGGCATCGGCCCACTCTACCACCGCAGACCGGAGCTGCCGCTCCCGCGCGGGATCCATCGATTAGGCTATCGCGCGTGCTCGCCCGCCGCGCCGCAGCGCCCGCGCTCCTTTTGGCACTCGCGCTCGCAGCGGGCTGTCGCGGCGCGGAGCGCGTGCAGGCCGATGCGCCCGCCGATCGTCCGATCGCCGATCCGAGCCCGGGCTACGCGACCTCCGGGACCTGCCAGGCCTGCCATCCCGCCGAGCACGCGAGCTGGCACGCGTCGTACCACCGGCGCATGACGCAGGTCGCGACGCCCGAGAGCGTCGAGGCGCCCTTCGACGGCCGCACGCTCGAGGCCTACGGCGCGCGCGCGCGCGTCTCGCGCCGCGGCGACCGGCACTGGGTCGACGTCGAGAGCAGCGACGCGAACGGCGTGCGCGAGTCGGTCTCCGGAGCGGTCCAGCTCGTGACCGGATCCCACCACATGCAGATCTACTGGCTCTCGAGCGGCCGGGATCGCGAGCTCCGCCAGGTGCCCTTCGTGTACCTGCGCGAGCCCGCGCGCTGGGTGCCGCGGCCGTCGATCTTCCTGCAGCCGCCGCCCGCGCACATCCATCCCGAGGAGGGCCGCTGGAACACGACCTGCCTGATGTGCCACAGCACCGACCCGCGCCCCGGGATCCCGAACCGGCGCACGCTCGAGACGGTCGATACGCGCGTCAGCGAGTTCGGGATCGCCTGCGAGGAGTGCCACGGCCCGGGCGAGGCGCACGTCGCGCGCAACCGGGATCCGCTGCACCGCTACGGACAGCATCTCGGGACGCCCGACGCGGCCGACATCGTGCAGCCCGCGAAGCTCGCCGCGCGGCGCAGCTCCGAGGTCTGCGGGCAGTGCCACGCGATCGCGTACTTCCGCACGCGCAGCGACGAGACGGCGTTCCTGCAGCGGGGCTTCTCCTACCGGCCGGGCGAGGAGCTCGAGCGCGAGCGCGTGCTCGTGCGCCGCCACGCGCAGGAGCAGCCGCCGCTCGTCGCGCGCTACCTCGAAGGCGACTGGGACAACAGCTTCTGGAGCGACGGCCTCGTGCGCGTCTCCGGGCGCGAGTGGAACGCGCTCGCGATGTCCCCCTGCTCCGCGAGCCGCGAGCTGTCGTGCCTCTCCTGCCACGAGATGCACCCCGCCGCCGACGACGCGCGCGCGCTCGCCGCGTGGCGCGACGACCAGCTCGGGCCCGGCATGCGCGGCGACGCGGCCTGCCTGCAGTGCCACGCGGCGCCCGAGCTCGCGAGCGCCGCGCACACGCACCACCCGGCCGATTCGCCGGGCAGCCGCTGCCAGAACTGCCACACGCCCTACACCACCTACGGCCTCTTGAAGGCGATCCGCAGCCACGCGGTGGAGCGCCCGGACCAGCGCACGACCGCCGCCACCGGCCGCCCGAACGGCTGCAACCTGTGCCACCTCGACCGCCCTCTGGCCTGGGCCGGGGAGCAGCTCGAGGCCTGGTACGGCACGCCGCAGCCGGCCTATCGCGACGACGAGCGGCGCATCGCGGCCGGAGCGCTCTGGGCGCTCTCGGGAGACGCGGGCCAGCGCGCGCTCGTCGCCTGGAGCATGGGCTGGGAGCCCGCGCGCGAGGCGTCCGGCACGGCCTGGCTGCCGCCCTATCTGCTGCAGCTGATGCTGGACGAGCCCTACGATGCGGTGCGCTACATCGCCGAGCGATCGCTGCGCAGCCTGCCGGGCTACGAGAAGCTCGGATACGACTTCCTCGCCCCACGCGAAGAGCGCCTGCGCCGCGTGCAGGCGGGCGTCGGGCGCTTCGCGCGGCTCCTGGCGAAGGGCCGCGCGCGCGGGCGGCCCGAGACGCTCGTCGACGCGGCGGGCTTCCACGAGGCCGAGTTCCAGCGCCTCGCCGCGCAGCGCGACGACCGCGAAGTCGCGCTGCGCGAGTAGCCGCGCCCTTGCCCGCCGCGCGCGCGAGAGAGCTCGGGCCCGCCGCGTCCCCGGCGCTCGCGCTGCTCGTGGCCGGCCTGCTCGCGGCCTGCCGCGCGCCCGAGCCGGTCTCGCTCCCCGCTCCGGCGCGCCCCCACCTGCTCCTGATCTCGCTCGACACCGTGCGCCGCGACGCGCTCGGCAGCTACGACCCCGGGCGGCCCTCGCGCACGCCCGTGCTCGACGCGCTCGCCGCGCGCGGCCTGCGATTCGAGCGGGCGCTCGCCCCGATCGCGTTCACGCTGCCCTCGCACATGTCGATGTTCACGGGCCTGTATCCGGACGCGCACCAGGTGCTCGACAAGCGCACGCGCCTCTCGCAGCGCGTCCCGACGCTGCCCTCGCTGCTCCAGCAGGCGGGCTATCTCACGCTGGGCCTCGCGAGCAACGCCTGGATGAACGGCGGGTACGGCTTCGCGCGCGGCTTCGATCACTACGAGCAGCTGCGCTTCGAGAAGTCCGAGCCGGTCTACGCGGATCGCGTGAACGCGCGCGCGTTCGAGCTGCTCGATCGCCGCGCGCGCGCGGGCCAGCCCGTCTTCCTGTTCCTGCACTACCTCGACGCGCACTCCGACTGGGACGCGCTGCCCTACGACTCGCCGCCAGAGCTGCGCCGCGACCTCGCGGTCGGCGAGCGCGAGTTCTGCACGCCCGCCGGCCGCTGCGCGACGCGCTTCCTGCTCGCGCTCGACCGCGCGAAGGCCCGCGTGCCGGCGCCCGTGGTCGAGAAGATCCACGCGCTCTACCGGCGCGGCGTCCAGGCCCTCGACGCGGAGCTCGGCCGGCTCTTCGCGGGGCTCGAAGCGCGCGGCTTCCTGCAGCACGCGATCGTCGTCGTGACCTCCGACCACGGCGAGGAATTTCGCGAGCACGGGCGCTTCGGCCACGCGCAGACCTACGAGGAGAGCCTCGCGGTGCCGCTGATCGCGGCCTTCCCGGACGCGCGCCACGCCGGGCGCAGCGTCGCGCAGCCGGTCGAGCTCGTGGATCTCCTGCCGACGCTGCTCGACTGGCTCGAGCTGCCGGCCGCGGGCGGGATCCAGGGCCGGAGCCTCGCAGCGCTCGCGCGCGGCGAGGCGCCCGAGCGCGCCCGGCCCGGCGCGCTCGGCCAGGACAAGGGGCGCGCCTCGCGCTACGCGCTGCGCGGCGCGCGCTTCGTGCTGATCCACGACGCCGCCGACGGAACGCTCGAGCTCTACGACCGCGCGGCGGACCCCGGCGAGACGCAGAACCTCGCGGAGGCCGAGCCCGAGCGCGCGCGGGCGCTGCGCGCGGCGCTCGCGGCCCGCCTCGCCGAGGTGCGCGCGGGCGCCGCGGGGCGCGCTCCGCAGCGCGGCGGCGCAGCCGTGCTGAGTCCCGAGGACGAGCGCCAGCTGCGCGAGATCGGCTATCTCGAGGCCGGAGCGGAGCCGGCGGAACTAGACTGAGCGGGTGCCCGCAGGGAGGAGCGACGCGTGAAGGTGCTCGTGGTCGGAGGCACGCAGTTCAACGGGCTCGCGCTCGTGCGCGAGCTGGTCAAGCACGGGCACGACGTCTGCGTGCTGAACCGCGGTGTGACGCAGGCCGAGCTGCCGCGCCCCGTGCGCCGGCTCCAGGCCGACCGCACCGACGCCGCGCGCATGCGCGAGGTGCTGCGCGAGGACTGGGACTGCGTGCACGACATGTGCGCCTATCACCCCGAGGACGTGAAGCTCATGCTCGAGCTGCTGCAGGGCCGCACCGGGCACTACGTCTTCGCGAGCTCCACCGTGATCTACGCGGCCACGAATCTGCTGCCGATCGCGGAGGGCCATCCGGTCGAGCGCGGTCCGCAGCAGAACGAGTACGGCCTGCACAAGCTGCTCTGCGAGGACCTGCTCTTCCGCGCCTTCCGCGAGCGCGGCTTTCCGGCCACGAGCGTCGCGTTCTCGATGGTCTTCGGGCCGCACAACATCCTGCCCGACCGCGAGCAGCGCATGTTCGTGCGGCTCCTGCGCGGCCGGAAGGTGCTGATCCCGGGCGACGGCACGACCGTCGGCCAGATCGGGCACGTCGAGGACGAGGCGCGCGCGCTGCGCATGCTGATGCAGAACCCGCGCTGCTTCGGACGCCGCTACAACCTGACCGGCGGCGACTGCTACACGGACGAGGGCTACGTCGACACCTTCGCCGACGTGCTCGGCGTCGAGGCGCGCAAGGTCTTCGTCCCGGCCGCGCTGATGGACGAGCTCTACGACGGCAAGCTCGTGCTCGACGCCGCGCCGCTCAGGAGCCACATCGACATCCGCAGCAGCCGGCCGATCGACCCGCGCGCCGCACAGCTCTTCAACCTCCAGCGGATCCTGCAGCGCCTCGCGCCGAACCTGCACCGCTGGAACCGCAGCGTCTTCTTCAGCACGGCCCGGCTGCAGGAGGACGTCGGCTGGAGGCCCGAGTACGGCTTCCGCGCGGCCGTCGAGCAGACCTGGGACTGGATGCGCCGCAGCGGCCGCCACGAGAGCCTCGACTTCGATTTCGGCTTCGAGGACGAGCTGTTGCGCAGGCTGGGGCAGCTCTGATCGCGAGCGGCCGGAGCGCGCGCAGCGGGACGCAGGCGGGCGGGGTCGAGCGTGCGCGGCGCCGCCGCGTCTGCCGCGCTCTCGCCGCGGCGCTCTTGCCCGCGCTGGCCTGCGGACCCGCGGACCCTCGCGAGGCCCCGCCGCTGCGCGGCGCGGTGCTCGTGCTGCTCGACACCTGGCGGCACGACAAGCTCGGCCCCGAGCTCACGCCCGCGATCGCAGCGCTCGCGGCGCGCGGCACGCGCTTCGAGCAGGCGGTCAGCGCGAGCTCGTGGACGCTGCCCGCGACCGCGGCGCTGCTCGCCGGTCGCCAGCCGACCGCGCGCGACTTCGACGGCCGGCTGCAGCGCTCGCTCGTCGAGGCGCTGCGCGATGCGGGCGTCCACACCGCGGCGATCACCGAGGGCGGCTTCGTCTCGCGCTTCTTCGGTCTCGACCGCGGCTTCGAGCACTTCCTCGAGCGCGAGGGCCCGGTCAAGCTCCACTTCGGCGGCGAGAGCCGCGGCGTGCAGGCCGCGAACCTCGAGACGACCTTCGGCATGGCGCGGCGCTGGCTCGCGCAGCGCGCGCCGGGCGAGCGCTTCTTCCTGCTCGTGCACAGCTACGCGATCCACGTGCCCTACCAGCGCGTCTCGCGCGCGCAGGGGCTGCCGCGCGGCGCGCTGCGCGAGACCTTCGAGCTCTTCGACCTGGCCGAGGTCCGCGCGGGCCGGCTGCGCATCGGCGGCGAGGAGCGGCGCTACCTCGAGGCGCTCTACGAGGGCGGAGTCGCAGCGGCCGACAGCGCGGTCGGGGGACTCGCGGCAGCGCTCGAGGCGGCCGGTCTCGCGCGCGACACGCTGCTGATCGTCACGAGCGACCACGGAGAGGAGCTCGGCCAGCGCAATCCGCTGCGCGCGGGCGACCACGGGCACAACCTCTTCGACGAGCTCGTGCGCATCCCGCTCGTCGTCGTCGATCCCGGGCTGCAAGAGGCCGCGGGGCGGCGCGTCGCCTCCCAGGTGCGCCTGATCGATCTCCTGCCGACCGTGCTCGAGCGGATGGGCGTGCCCGCACCGGCGGGCCTCGAGGGCTCGAGCCTCGTGCCGCTCCTGCGCGGCGCGGAGGAGGCCGCGCCGCGGCCCGCGTTCCTGACGCTCTCGCGCAACGGCCCGCTGCGCCTCGCGCTGCGCACCCGGGAGAGCAAGCTGATCCGGACCGAGCGGCCGTCCGGCGGCGCTCCGCTCTTCGAGCGCTACGACCTCGCGCGCGACCCGGGCGAGCGCAGCCTCTCCCCGCTCCGCGCCGGGGAGCAGGCCCTGCTCGAGGAGTTCCGCGAGCGCCTCGCCGCTGCGGGCATGCCGGACTGGGAGAGCTTCGAGCACGGCGGCCCCGAGCTCGAAGCGCGGCTGCGCGAGCTCGGCTACCTCGACTAGCGCCGCGCGCGGACGCGGCCCGGGGCCGGCGCGGGCGCCGGCTCAGCGCGCGCCGGAGCCGGGCGGCGGGGCATCGCTGAAGATGTCCCACTCCTCGACCGGCTGCGGGCGCGGCGCGGGTGCGGGCGCGCGGCGCGGGGCCGCCGCCCTGGGCTTCGCGGGCGCAGCGGCGGGCGGCGCCGCCGCGGGCGCCGCGGGCAGCTCCGGGCGCTCCGCTCGCAACTGCTGCTCGCGCGCCTCGACGAGGCGCAGGTTCTCGAGGATGCGGCGGTCGTCGCCGTCGCTCGCGAGCAGCGCCTGCTCGAGGTTCTGCCGCGCGGCCGGCAGATCGTTCGCGAGCAGCAGCGCGTAGCCCAGGTTGTTGAGCGCGTCGCCGCGGCTGCCGTGGGCCTGGAACGCGGCCAGCGCCTCGCCGCGGCGGCCCGCGAGGGCCAGCGCCATGCCGAGATTGTTCGCGATCGCGCGGTCTCCCGCGTCGCTCCCGCGGGCGCCCTTCAGCACCTCGACCGCCTCGTCGAAGCGGCCCGACAGCATCAGCGAGACCCCGAGGTTGTTCTGCACCCGGGCATCGCCGGGGCGCGCGTCGAGGGCCGCGCGGTACTCGGCCTGGGCCTCCTCGCGCCGCGCGGCCCGGTCGTAGCCCACGCCCAGCATCGCGCGGATCTCCGGCGAGCCGGGCGCGAGCGCGCGCGCCGACTCGAGCGACTCGAGCGCGCTCGAGAGATCCCGGCCCGCGAGCAGCGCCGAGCCCAGGCCGAGCAGCAGCTCGGGGTCCTCGGGGTGCTGCTCGCGCAGCTTGCGAAAGAGTTCCGCCGAGCGCTGCGGATCCTCGAGCACGCCGAGCGCTGCGATCCGCTCGAGCGGCTCCGCGCGCGACGCGTCGCGGTAGTGGGCGCGCAGGTAGGTCAGCGCGGCCTTGGAGCGCTGCCCGGAACGCAGCAGCCCGTCGCCCGTGCGCAGCAGCTCGTCCACCGTCTGCTGCGGCCCGGAGGAAGGCTCGTCCTGCGCCGCGCGGCGCTCGCGCTGCTGCTGGAGCATCGCCTCGAAGCGGGCGCTCTCGCGCGCCGCGTGGCGCGACTCCGCATCCGGCAGCAGCGCCGCGACCTGCGCACAGCCCGCGAGGCCGGCCGCCGCGAGCGCGATCGCGCACGCGCGCATCCCCGAGGCCCGCTTCCGCGGCGCCCGGCTTCCGGCCATTCGCGCCTCCCCCGCAGCCCTCGACTCAGGAACCCTGCAGCACGACACCCGCGCGGATCGCGGCGAGGCCGAGGATCAGTCCCATCAGGGCAAACAGGATCATCGACGTGGGGAAGAGCATCTTGAGCGGAGCCTTGGCGGCCAGCTCCTCGGCGCGCTGCATGCGAACCGTGCGCATCGTGTCGCAGTGGACGCGCAGCGCATCGGCAAGACTCGTGCCGAAGCGCTCGGTCTGGGTCAGCATCGCGACGAGCACCGCGACCTCGCGCACGCCGCTGCGGCGCGCGAGGCCGCGCAGCGCATCCGCGTTCGACTTGCCGGCGCGGGACTCGAGCTGCACCAGCTCGAGCTCCCCGGCGAGCACCGGGGCGCTGCGCCGCAGCTCGCTGCTGACGCGCGCGAGGCTCTGGATCAGGCCGAGGCCGGCCTCGATGCAGACGACCATCAGGTCGAGCGCGCCCGGCAGCTCCCGCTCGATGGCCTCCTGTCGCTTGCGGCTGCGCAGGTCGAGCCAGCTCGAGGGCGCCACGTATCCGAGCCCGAGCGCGAGCAGCGGGGCCAGCTGCTCGAGGCCCGCCGGCATCAGCGCGCGCAGCGGCGAGAGCGCCGCGACGAGCGGCAGCAGCACGACCAGCGCGACGCGGCTGCCGAGGAAGATCGCGAGCGCGGAGTCGCGGCGGAAGCCCGCGCGCTGGAGCCGCAGCCGCAGGCGCTCGAAGCTCTCGGCCCGCTCGTGGGGCTTGCGGCCCGCGAGGGGCGCGAGCGCCCGGAAGAGCCAGCCCGCGTCCTCGTCCACGAGTCCCGGGCCGGAGGCCGCGGCCGGGTTCGCCGCGAGCGCGCGGGAGCGCGCGAGCTGGCCGAGGCGCAGCTCGACCTGGCGCGGCGACCGCGCCGAGGCCAGCGCCGCGACGGCGGCGCAGAGCGCCGCGAAGATCAGGAGAGAGGTGAGGAGTTCCATCGCAGTCTCCGACTACACCTTCACCACCGCGAGCCGGCGCGCGATCAGGTAGCCCGCGAGGGTCATGGCGCCGGCGATCAGCGCCAGCAGCTGGCCCGGTTGCGTCTCGAAGAGGGGTGCGACGAACTCGGGACTCGCCCGCCGCATCATCAGCACGAAGCCCGGCGGCGCGCAGAGCAGGATCAGCGCGGCGCCGCGGTTCTGCGCGGTCATCGCGCTGACCTTGCCGTAGAACTTGTGGCGCTCGCGGATCACGTGGGCGAGCCGCTGCATGATCTCGGCGAGATTTCCGCCGGTCTCGCGCTGGATCAGGATCGCGGTCGAGAAGAACCCGAGGTCCGGCACGTCGACGCGCTGGCAGAGGTTGGCGAGCGCCTGGCGCGTCTCGAGACCGAGCGCGATCTCGCTCGCGACCTGCGCGAACTCCCTGCGGATCGGGTCCTCGAGCTCCTCGGAGATCAGCTGGATTCCGGACGAGAGCGCGTGGCCCGCGCGCAGCGAGCGGCACAGCAGATCGAGGGCCTCGGGCAGCTGGCGCTCGAGCTCGCGCATGCGCCGGCGCTTGCGCTGCAGCGCGTAGATCCAGGGGAGCGCGGCGCCCGCGGCGGCGGCCGCGAGGCTCGGGAAGAGACCCGCGCGCGCGCTCGCGAGCCAGAAGCCGAGCGCGGCGCAGCCGGCCGAGAGCAGCGCGAAGCGCCCGGCGCCCGGCAGGTCCGCCTGGCCGAGCAGGCGATTCGCGCGCTCGAGGATCCGGCCGCCGCGCAGTCGGGCGAGGCGTCCCGCGAGGCCCGAGTCCGCCTCGCGCAGGATCGAAGCGCCGTCCGCGGCGGCCGGGCCCCGACCAGACCAGCGCTCGCGCGCGAGGCCGCGCAGGCGCTGCGCCGCCCGCTCGGGTCCGCGGCCGAAGGCGCCGCCGAGCAGCTGCGCCGTCGCCGCGGCGAAGAGCGCGAGCGCCAGGCAGAAGAGAGCGAAGGCCGCCCAGCTCACCGCGAGCCCTCCTCGCCGGGCGCGCGGCCGGGCTCGAAGATCGCGGCGGGCAGCGCGATGCCGTGCGAGCGCAGGCGCTCGCAGAAGGCCGGGCGGATCCCCGTGGCGCAGAAGCGGCGCCGCACGCGGCCGTCGGCGTCGACGCCGTCGCGCACGAGCTCGAAGATCTCCTGGGTCGTGATCACCTCCTGCTCGGTGCCGGTGATCTCCTGGATGCTCGCGACGCAGCGCGTTCCGTCGGAGAGCCTCACCGTCTGCACGATCACGTCGATCGCCGAGGCGATCTGCTGGCGCACGGCCTGGAGCGGGAGCTCGAAGCCGGACATCGCGACCATGGTCTCGATGCGCGAGAGCGCATCCCGCGGGCTGTTGGCGTGGACCGTCGTGAGCGAGCCCTCGTGGCCCGTGTTCATCGCCTGCAGCATGTCGAGCGCCTCGGCGCCGCGGACCTCGCCCACCAGGATGCGGTCGGGCCGCATCCGCAGGCTGTTGATCAGGAGATCGCGCTGGGTGACCGCGCCGCGGCCCTCGATGTTCGCAGGGCGGGTCTCGAGCCTCACGACGTGGCGCTGGCGCAGCTGGAGCTCGGCCGAGTCCTCGATCGTGACGATCCGCTCGTGGCCCGGAACGAAGGCCGAGAGCGCGTTCAGGAGCGTCGTCTTGCCGGAGCCGGTGCCCCCGGAGATCAGCACGTTCAGGCGCCCGTGGACCGCGGCCTCGAGCAGCGCGGCCATGCCCTCGGAGAGGCTGCCGCTCGCGATCAGGTCCTGCATCCGCAGGACCTCGCTGCCGAAGCGGCGGATCGAGAGCGTCGGCCCGTCGAGCGCGAGCGGCGGCACGATCACGTTCACGCGCGAGCCGTCGGGCAGGCGCGCGTCGACCATCGGCGAGCTCTCGTCCACCCGCCGGCCCACGCTCGAGAGGATCTTCTCGATGATGCGCATCAGGTGGGACTCGTCCTTGAAGCGCGCCACCGTGGGCTCGAGGCGCCCGCGCCGCTCGACGAAGATCTGCTCGTGGCCGTTGACGAGGATGTCGGAGATGGTCTGGTCCTGGAGCAGCGGCTCGAGCGGGCCGAGGCCGAAGACCTCGTGCTGGATCTCGGAGACGATCCGCTGCTTCTCCTCGAGCGTGAAGGGCGCCTTCTCCTCCTCGAGGATCCGGCGCGTGAGCTCGGCCACGTCTTCGGCGATTCGCGCCTCGCTGACCTTGGGCAGCCGCGTCAGGTCGAGGAAGTCGAAGAGCCGGTTGTGGACCCGGGACTTCAGGTCCTGGTACTCGCCCGCATCGAGGATCTCCTCCTCGACGAGGTCCCGGCGCCGCAGGCTGCCGTCGGGATGCAGGACCGGCGGCGCGACGGGAGCGTCGGGGCCCCGCTCGCCGTCGGGGCGCGCGTTGCGGCGGATGCGGTCGAGCAGCGACATGCGTCAGCTCCTCCCGACCAGCCGCCGCAGGCGCGAGCCGAATCCGTTGGCGCCGACCTCCGGCTCCTTCTCCGCGAGGCCGACGCGCGCCGCGGTGGCCGCCGCGAGGTCGCGCAGCGACTGCGCGAGGCTGCTGCCCGGCACCATGCGGCCCAGACTCGCGCCGACGTGGATGCTCTGGGAGACCGAGATGTAGTCGTTCGGCAGGAAGTGGTCGAAGTCGCGGCCGAGGAACTCCGCGGCCTCGGAGCGCCGCACCGTCTCGCGCGCGCCCGTGCGGTTCTGGATCAGCAGCAGGCGCTCGGCGGGGATCCCGATCCGACCCAGCAGCTCGAGCTGCCTGCGCACGTGGGCCAGCGCCGAGAGCTCGGGCGTCGTCACGAGCAGCAGCGCGTCCGAGAGGTCGAGCGCGCGCAGCGCCGCCTCGTCCCAGAGCGAGGGCAGGTCCACCACCAGGCAGTCGAACTGCGCGCGCAGCATGCGCAGCGCCTTCGCGACGTGCTCGGGGCGCACGAGATCGCCGTCCTCGGGCTGGACCGGCGCGAGCAGCAGCGAGAGGCCGGAGGCGTGCGGCTCGACGAGGGAGGCCACGAAGGAGGCGTCCACCCGACCGCGCGTGCGCGCGATGTCGGCGAGCGAGAGCCGCGGTGTGACGTCGAGGTGGATCGCGACGTCGCCCCGCCGCAGGTTCAGGTCCACGAGGCAGCTGCGATGGCCCATCGACTGCAGCGCCGTCGCGAGCTGGCAGGCGACGACCGTGGTGCCGACGCCGCCCTTGGCGCCGACCACGGACACGATCGGGCCCGGTGCCGCGGCGCGCGAGGGCCCGGCCTGCGAGCGCGCGATGCGCTCGAGCAGCGCGACGACGACCGCGTCGTCGGGCTGGGGCGGCAGGTACTCGCGGCCGCCGATGCGCATGGCCTGGAGGATCCAGTCGCTGCGCTCGGTCGGGCCGAGGAAGATCAGGGCCGGGCGCGGCTCGCGCAGGCCCTCGGCGATCTGGAAGACGAGGTCGGCCTTCTCGCCGAGCGCGAACAGCACGACGTCCGGCGAGAGGACCTCCACCGCCCGCTCGAGCTCGCGCGGCTCGCTGGTCTCGGCGATCGACGCGGCGAGCCCCGTCCTCTCGATCAGCTGGGCGAGGTCGCGGGCCGTCCCCTCGTCCTTGGCATACACAACGCAGTTCAGATCGATCATCGATCCACTCCTTGCTCGGCGGCGTTCCGCGCGAGCTATTGGCTGATCAGGAAGATCCGGTCCGGGTCGCTCTCGTCCTGGCGCTGGGACCGCTTGTAGCTCTCCGACACCAGCTCCGCGCTGACCGGATCGAGGCCCTCGATCGGCCCGGACGCGGTCCTGCCCGCCTCCGGGTCCGCGATCATCAGCCTCGCGTTCTCGCGCACCGCTTCGCCCCAGTGCCGCTGCATCGGAGTCTGGCAGGCCGTGGCGAGTCCGGAGACGGCTGCGACACACACCAGGGTCGAGATCACTCGATTCCCGCTCTTCATCTACTTGTCCTCCTGCGCGAACGTCAGGTTCACGCGATGTCCGGCTCCACCCTCGAGGCCACCCCTGGCCTCGCGCAACTCGCCGCTGCCCTCGCCCGCGGCCGCCCCGCCCGGCGGGCCGCCCTGGCCGCCGGCCAGCTGCGACGCGCCGACTGCGCGGTCCCAGAGCGCCACCGCGTCGCTCGTGAGGTTCGCCGCGTAGTCCCCCTCGAGCGAGCCGAGGAAGAAGTACTCGAAGGCGTTGGGCTCGACGAAGTGATCGGTCGGGAGCGCGGGCGGGCCCGGCGGCAGCGGCTTCACGAGGTGCGGCGTCACGATCATCACGAGCTCCGTCTCGTTCTTCTCGAAGCGGGTGCTGCGGAAGAGCGCGCCGAGCACCGGAATGTCCCCGATGAAGGGGAACTGGTGCGCGAGCTCCTTCAGGTCCTCGCGCAGGAGGCCCGCGACCGCGAAGCTCTGGCCGTCGCCGAGCTCGATGCCCGTGGCCGCGCGCCGCGTCGTGAAGGCCGGCACGACGAAGCCGGAGACCCGCGCGCCGAGCGTGAGATCGGGCTCGGAGACCTCGGCCGTCATCGCGAGGTGGATGCGGTCCTTGCCCATCACCGTCGGGGTGAAGGTCAGGCCGACTCCGAACTCCTTGTACTCGATCGTGATCACGCCGATCGCGCCGGACTGGGGCACCGGGATCGGGACCTCGCCTCCGACCAGGAAGTGGGCCTTCTCGCCGCTGCGCGCCACGAGGTTCGGCTCGGCCAGGATCTTCGCGAGGCCGTTCTCCTGGATCGCCTCCATGAAGATGTCGAGCTGGTCGGTGCCGTTGGCGATCGTCGCCACGAGGTTCAGCTGGCTCGAGAGCTTGATGATGTTCCCCGGGTCGAGCGAGGTCAGGTTCTGCAGCAGGCTGAAGATCTGGACGTCGGTGCCTGCGGTCTGGCTCACCCCGGCGAAGTTCGTGCCGAGGTTGCGCCGCACGCTGCGCGACATCTCCGCCAGCACGACCTCGAGCATCACCTGCTGGTTGCCGCCGACCTCGAGCATGCTGATCACGCGCTGCGGCGCGTCCTTCTTCTCGGCCGGGAAGAACGCGTTGGCCACGGCCACCGCCCGCTCCATCTCGGCCGGGCTCGAGACGGTGCCCTTCAGCACCACCGACTCGCCCGCGCCGTCCGCGCGGATCGAGTCGTTCTCGAGGATGTGCCGCAGCTCGTTCTCGATCTGCGAGTGGGGCCGTCCGACGTGCAGGTCGACGGCGCCGATCACGCTGCCGTCCGTGCTCCAGAGCACCACGTTGGTGTCGCCGATCTTCTTGGCGACCACGTGGAACTCGTTCGGGCCGAGGGCCACGACGTCGGCGATCGCGGGGTCGCCGACGGCGATGCGCTTGACCGGGGAGACCGAGCGCAGCACCGCGGACTTGCCGCGCTCGAGCTCCATGCGGCGCAGCGAGTCCGGCGCGCTGCCCGGCGGCTGCAGGGTGACGATCGCGCGGTTCGCGGACGGCACGAGCTCCTCGCGCTCGGCCTCCTCGGCCGTGGCGTGACCCGCCAGCAGCAGCCAGGCTGCGGCGGCGCTGGCCCACGCCATCGCGCCGCGCGCGCTGCGGCGGCGGCTTGCTTCGCTTCGGACTTCGAGAGACATGGTTCCTCCGTGTGGATCGTGTGCGGCGCTCCGACGAGCGGCGCTCAGAACTTCTGGTTCGAGACGTCGAGGCCCTTGATCACCTCGACCCGGGCCTGGGGACGGAACGCGGGGCTCGCGCTGCCGCGCAGGTTGCCCGCGCTCACGCTCGAGGTGGTGACCTCCACGGCGTCGCCGGGGTTGCGCAGCGCGAGCTGCAGCTTGCCCTCGTGCGCCGCGAAGGTGAGCTGCTGCGCCTCGGGCGGGGTGACCTCGAGCGTCACGACGCTGACGAGCTTGGGATCCGCGCCGCTCCGCTCCTCGAGGCTCTGGTCGATCGCGAGCACCTTGACGCCCTGCAGGATCACCTTCGAGAAGGAGTCCGATCCCACGTGCGTGCGGTCGTGAATCGTCGCGAGCACGTCGACGATCGAGTTCGGCAGGATGAAGCCGGCGATCCCGATCACGTCGTCGACGCGAACCGCGACCGCGCGGCGTCCGGGCGCGATGATCGGGGAGAGGCCCGCGGCGCTGCCGACCGGCAAGAGCGACGCCTCCAGCACCGGCTCGCCCGAGCCGAGCGCGCGGCGCGGCAGGCGCGACACGACGTCCTCGATGCGGTGGAAGCTGCCCTCGGGCGCGAAGCTCGCCGGCCAGTCCACGCTCGCGAGCTGCACGTCGCGGAGCGGCGCGCCGACTCCGATCGCGGTCTTCGCGACGATCACGGGAACCGTCGCGGGCGCCTTCTCGACGATCTGCGGCGCGCCGGCGTTGGCTCGCGCCTCGAGCCAGCGGTAGTTGAGGAAGGCCCCGCAGCCCCCCAGCGAGAGGGCGAGCACGGCGAGGACGAGAGCGCGGCGATGCATTGGGGAACCTCCTAGCGGCCGGTGTTCGGGTCATTGGCCATCACCGACGTCGCGGTGAGGCTGACGCTTCCGTGGCCGAAGCCCTGGTACAGGCCCGGCAGGAAGCGGAATTCGAAGGGCGCCGAGACGGTCACCGTCGAGGCGCCGGGATGGCTGCACGCGCCGCTCAGCTGGATGCTCCCCGCGACGTTCGCGGCGCCGAGCACCGCGTTCACGGCCTGCTGCACGGCTGCGGGCGAGCTCGCCGGGCAGTTGGGGCGGAACAGGCTCGCCGCGCGCGCGCCCTCGCGGGCCGCAGAGCTCACGACCTGCCAGTCGAGGAAGGCCAGGCTGAACTCGGCGATCGCGAAGAGCAGCATCAGGAGCAGCGGCATCACGAGCGCGAGCTCCACCATCGTGGTGCCGGCGCGCCGCCGGTGCGGGTCGCGGATCTGCTGCGTCATGCCCACGGAAGCCCCCATGCCTGATAGGCCGCTGCGCCGAGCGCCATCGCGGGCGCGAAGGGAATGCCGCGGGCGGCCGCGTCGCGCGCCGGCAGCGCGGGCCGCGGGAACCAGCCCGTGCGCGCGAAGATCCGGAGCGACACGAGCAGCCTGCGGCCGAGCTCGAGGAGCTCGCCGCGCACGAGCAGCTGGCCGAGCGCGAGCAGGCCCGCGGCGACGAGCATCCACCAGAGCGCGGGGAGCAGGATCGGGACCCCGAAGAAGGCGCCGAGCACGGCCAGCGCCTTGACGTCGCCCGCACCCATCGCGCGGACGGCAAAGAGCGGGAAGAAGAGGACGAGGGCCAGGCCCGCGCCGAGCAGCGCGTTGGCGAGGCCGGTCGCCCCGGAGGCCAGGCCGGCCGCGAGGAGCGCCGCGGCCAGCGAGGCGCCCGTCAGCCAGTTCGGGATGCGGCGGCTGCGGAGATCCGACTCCACCGCGAGGAAGAGGAAGGCGGCTGCCCATCCGAGGAAGGGCAGCCGCCCGGTACCGCTGGTCGCGACGAGGACCGCGGCGAGGCTGAGCGAGAGCGGGACGGAGATCGCGACGTCCATGGCCCTGCCCGCGGCACCCGGGGTGGGTGCCGGCACCGGGGCCGGCAGCGCTGCGTGCATGGATTCCATGGGGTGCGATCTCCGCTTCGCGCGACGCTTCAGTTGCCGCCGCCGCCGCCGCCGCTGACCTGATCGCCGATCGTGGTCAGCGCAGTGCCGATCTTCCCGGAGAGGGTCTGCCACAGCGTCGCGCCGGCCACGGCGAAGAAGACGCCGACGATGGCCCACTCGACCATCTCCATTCCGCTCTCCTCTGCGAAGAAGCGCTTGATCATCTCGATCTCCCTTTGTCTCTGTTAGGCACGCCGCGAGGCGCACCTGCATTCCGCTTTCGCGGCGCACGTCGCCGCGCATGCGAGGGAGGAGAGCAAGGAGCGTGCCCAGCGGCTGCCGCCGCCGTCGGATCCGTGGATCCGCGCGGGCTTGCGCGCAGTGCTGCAGCGGGCCGGACCGCCGCGGGGCGCGCGGAGCCTGGGTGCCGGAGTTCTCCGCGGTGGGAAGGCGGCTTCCCTGCGGCTCGTGTCGCGCAAGCGCTTGCGGGGTCGGGCTGCGGCGCGCGCCGCGGCGAGCGGCTGCGCAGGATCCTGCGCGGTGGAAGCGGATTGCCGCGCCCGGGGCGGCGCCAGGGCCCGCTGCGCCGGTCGCTCCGAGCCGACGGCCGCCGGCAGCGCGATGCCGCATCTCCGCTCGCGGGCGCCGGTCCGCGCTCGCGCCCGGGCTCCGGAGCGCTTGGCATACGCCTTGCTCTCGCGAGTCCGCCGGCGACACCCGAGTCGCGCCGAGGAGTCCAAGATGCGTTCGAGACCCATCCCGAGCCCGCGCCGGCGCGAAGCGGGCAGCGTCATGATCCTCGTGCTCTTCGCGCTCGTGGCGCTGCTGGCCTTCGCCTCGCTCGCGATCGACGGCGGCTATGCGCTCCACACCCGCGCCGAGCTCCAGCACGCCGCCGACGCGAGCGCCCTGGCCGCGATGGGCAATCTCCGGAGTGGCAACACCACGGGGACGTCGCGCGCGGCCGGCCAGCAGCTCGCGCTGCAGCACGTCGGCGGCGGCCGCACGGTCGAGCTCGGCGACGGCGATCTCGAGCGCGGCACCTTCGACTTCCGCACGCAGCGCTTCCATCCGGGCGCGGGCCCCGGGGTCGCCGCGTTCCGCGCCCACGCGCGCCGCGATCAGGGCTCGCGCGCGGGCCGGCTTCCGCTCTTCCTCGGCTCCGTGCTCGGGCTCTCCGAGCTCGACGTGAGCGCCTCCGCCGTGGCCGCGATGCGGCGCCGCGACATCGTGATCGTGCAGGACGTGACCTACTCCTTCCTGAACGAGTTCCCCGACGCGATCGTCGCGGACCTGGCGCTCGTCGATCAGCTCCACGGTCCCCGCGCGCTCGCGGGCGACCGGGTCGGACTCGTGGCCTTCGCGCGGCGCGTCCGGCAGCAGCACGACCTCGTCGATCTCGCGACGAACTACGCGCGCGTGACGGGCGACATCCGCGCCCTGCAGGTCTGCACGAGCGGCAGCGCCGCGACCGGCTGTGACGGCACGGGCATCGCCGACGGGATCAACGCCGCGCGCGAGGTGTTCCGGCGCGGGAGCTCCGGAGAAGACGCCGAGAAGGTGCTCGTGCTGCTCTCGGACGGAGTGCCCTGCTACCAGGTGGGCGGCAGCTACGTCACGGCGCCCGGCAAGCGCGACGCGGTCGAGGCCGCCGACGCCGCGCTGGCCGAGGGCATCAGCATCTTCCCGATCACGCTGGCCGTCTACGACGGCAGCACTTCGATCTGCTGGATCCCCGATCCCGCGTTCAACGAGAGCCTGGTCCGCGGCATCGGGATCGCGCTCACGACACCGGACTCGAAGCAGCTCGACGATCTGCTGATCTCGATCCTGCAGCGGATGCCCGTGCGCCTCGTGCAGTAGGGCCGAGCCCGGCGCGCGCGGCGCGCCGCGTGCGCAGCGGGCGGGCGCCCGGCCCGAGATCTCCGTTGCAGAATCGCTTCTCGCGGTCCAGAATGCCTCGAGGGCCCAGCGGCCCGCCGGGGGATCCGCAGCATGCGCACCGAGCGATCCATGTGCCGCATCTGCACCGCCCACTGCGCGGTCGAGGTGGACGTCGAGGCGGGGCGGCCGGTCGCCGTGCGCGGCGACAAGTCGAACCGCCTCTACGAGGGCTTTCTGTGCGCGAAGGGGCGCGAGTTCGCGAACGCGCACACCCACCCGCGGCGCCTGCTGCACTCGCACAAGCGCATGCCGGACGGGCGCCACGCGCCGATCCCGAGCGCGCAGGCGATCGCGGAGATCGCCGAACGACTGCAGGCGATCGTCGACCGCGACGGGCCGAACGCGGTCGCGATGTACTGCGGCACGGCCTTCTACCAGATCCCGACGGCGGTGCCGCTCGCGGACGCGTTCATGCAGGCGATCGGCTCGCAGATGCGCTTCTCGAGCGGCACGATCGACCAGCCGGGCAAGCCGATCTCGCAGGCACTCCACGGCGTCTGGCTCGCGGGGCCGCACCCCTTCCAGGAGTGCGACGTCTGGCTCCTGATCGGAATGAACCCGCTCGTCGCGCTCTCGGGCGGCGTTCCGAACCAGAACCCGGGGCGCCAGCTGCGCCGCGCACAGGAGCGGGGCTTCAAGCTCGTCGTGATCGACCCGCGGCGCAGCGAGACCGCGCGCTATGCCGATCTGCACCTGCAGCCGCGACCCGGGCACGATCCGGCGATCCTCGCGGGCATGCTGCGCGTGATCCTGCGCGAGGAGCTCGAGGACGCGGACTTCGTGGCCGCCGAGTCGCAGGGGATCGACGCGCTGCGGCGCTGCGTCGAGCCCTTCACGCCGGAGCTCGTCGCGCGGCGCGCCGGAATCCCGGCCGCGCAGCTCGTCGAGGCCGCGCGCATCTTCGCGCGCGCGTCGCGCGGCTCGGCGATGGTCGGAACCGGCCCGAACATGGCCGGGCGCGGCAACCTGACCGAGTACCTCGCCGCGTGCCTGAACACCGTCTGCGGGCGCTGGCGCCGCGCGGGCGAGCGCGTCGCGAACCCCGGCGTGCTCGGCCCGAAGCGCTCGTTCAAGGCCCAGCCGACCCCGCCGCGGCCCGCCTGGAACCTCGGCCAGAAGCTGCGCGTGCGCGGCTTCTCGCTGGCCGCCTGCGGTCTGCCGACGGCCGCGCTCGCCGACGAGATCCTGCTCGAGGGCGCGGGGCAGATCCGGGCGCTCCTCACCGTGGGCGGCAACCCGATGCTCGCGTGGCCCGATCAGCGCAAGACCTTCGACGCGATGCGCGCGCTCGAGCTGCACGTGGTCGTGGATCCCAAGCTCACGCCGACCGCGCGACTCGCGCACTACGTGATCGCGCCGAAGCTCCCGCTCGAGGTCCCGGGCGTCACGCTCTCGCTCGAGGCGCTCGGCACGCGCTCGGTCGGCTGGGGCTACCCGGTTCCCTACGCGCAGTACTCGCCGCCGATCGCGGAGACCCCGCCGGGCTCCGACCTGCTCGAGGAGTGGGAGTTCTTCTACGACCTCGCGCGGGAGATGCAGCTCGAGCTCGAGGTGCGCTGCGAGATGTTCCGCTACCCCGGCGTGAACCCCGAGATCGTCCGGCTCGACATGCAGCGGCGGCCCACGCCGGACGAGCTGCTCGAGCTCGTGACGACGGGCTCGCGCATCCCGCTCGCGCGCGTGCGCGCCTGCGAGGGCGGCGCGCTCTTCGAGGACGAGCCCGTGATCGTGGAGCCGCGGGACCCCGACTGCGACGCGCGCCTCGAGCTCGGCGATCGCACGATGCTGGCCGAGCTCGAGCAGGTCGCGCGCGAGCCCGACCTCGTCCTGCGCTCGCACAGCCACCTGCTGATCAGCCGGCGCATGTCGAACCAGTACAACTCCTTCGGCACGGATCACGCGGCGCTGCGCGAGCGCTACGGCTGCAACCCGGCCTTCCTGCACCCGGAGGACCTCTCGGAGCTCGGCGTCGCGAAGGGGGAGCGCGTCGCGATCACCTCCCGCCACGGCCGCATCGAGGGCGTGGCCTGGCCCGACCCCGGGCTGCGCCGCGGCCTCGTCTCGATGACCCACGCCTGGGGCGACAACCCCGACGTCGACGACCCCGACGGCGCGCTCGGCGCGAACACCGGAAGGCTGATGAGCGTCGAGGTCGACTACGACCCCTACAGCGGGATCCCGAGGATGAGCGCGCTGCCCGTCGACGTGGAGCGCTGCGCGGCGGGCCGGGCGCCGTAGCGCGCAGCGCCCGCGTCGGCCCGGCTACGCGACGACCACCGTCTTGACGTTGACGAACTCGCGGATCCCGAAGTGCGAGAGCTCGCGGCCGTGCCCGCTCTCCTTGATGCCGCCGAAGGGAAGCCTCGGGTCGGACTTCACGAAGCCGTTGACGAAGCAGGCGCCGGCCTCGAGCTCGCGCTCGGCGATGCGCTCGCCGCGCGCCAGATCGCGCGTGAAGACCGCGGCCCCGAGGCCGAAGACCGAGTCGTTGGCCAGCGCGAGGGCCTCGGCTTCGTCGCGCACGGCGATGATCGCCGCGACCGGGCCGAAGAGCTCCTCGTCGAAGGCCGGCATCCCCTTGCGCACGTCCGCGAGCACCGTCGGCGGGTAGAAGGCGCCCGGTCCCGGCGGGACCTCGCCGCCGAGCAGCAGGCGCGCGCCGCTCTCGAGGCTGCGCCGCACCTGCGCGTGGAGCTCGTCGCGCAGGTCGGCGCGCGCCTGCGGTCCGAGCTGCGTGGCCTCGTCGAGCGGGTCTCCCATGCGCACGGCGCGCATGCGCTCGACGAGGCGGCGCTCGAACTCCTGGCGCAGCGCGGGCACGACGAGAAAGCGCTTCGCGGCGATGCAGCTCTGGCCCGCATTGATCAGCCGGCTCGCGGCGCAGGTCTCGACCGCGAGCTCGAGCTCGGCGTCCGCGAGCACGAGGTAGGGATCGCTGCCGCCGAGCTCGAGCACCGCCTTCTTGAGCGCCTGGCCCGCCGCGCGCCCGACGGAGCGCCCCGCAGCGGTGCTTCCGGTCAGCGTCACCGCGCGCACGAGCGGATGCCGGATCAGGGCCGGCACCTTCCTGCCCGGGATCAAGAGCGCGCGGAACAGGTGCTCCGGGAAGCCGGCGCTGCGGAACACGTCCTCGAGCGCGAGCGCGCAGCCCGGCACGTTGCCTGCGTGCTTGAGCAGCCCCGCATTGCCGGCCATCAAGGCCGGCGCGGCGAAGCGCAGCACCTGCCAGAAGGGGAAGTTCCAGGGCATCACCGCGAGCACGACGCCGAGCGGCTGGAAGCTCACGAAGCTGCTGCGCGCGCCGGTGTCCACGCGCTCCCGCTCGAGGAAGCGCTCGGCATTCTCGGCGTAATAGTCGCAGGCGGAGGCGGACTTCTCGATCTCCGCGCGGCCGTCGCGCACCGGCTTGCCCATCTCCTCGGCCATCAGCACGGCGTATTCCTTGGCGCGCGAGCGCAGGACCCGCCCCGCTTCGCGCATCGCTCTCGCGCGCTCCGCGAAGGGCGTGCTGCGCCACGCGCGGAAGGCCGCGTCCGCGGCCTCGACCGCCGCGCGCACCTCGCGGGGACGCGTCTCGGGGAACTCTCGCAGCCGCATTCCGGTCGCGGGATTCACCACCTGGAAGCTCATGGAGTCTCCTCCTGCCGTTGCGCCGTGCGCGCTCGCCGCGGGCTCAGAAGCTCAGCGGCGTGCACACGCTCACGATCTCGCAGATCTCGGAATCCGGGTTCCGGAAGCGGTGCGGCAGCCGGCTGTCGAAGTAGTAGGCGTCTCCGGCGGAGAGCACCCGCGTCTGGCTCCCGACGGTGAGCTCGATGCGTCCGCGCACGACGACGCCGGCCTCCTCGGCCCGGTGCGAGAGCATCTCGACGCCGGTATCGCCCTGCGCCTGGTAGCGCTCGTGCAGCAGCTGGAGCCGGCGCTCCGGCCGATCCCCGCCTACCAGCCGATACGAGAGGCGGCCGCCCGCGATCTCGGGGAGCTCTTCCGCGCGAAAGAAGCAGCGCGCCTCGCGCTCGAGGTCGAAGGTGAAGAACTCCGCGAGCGAGAGCGGGAAGCCCTGGAGCAGGCGCTTGAGCGAGGCGACGGAAGGGCTCACCTGGCCCTGCTCGATCTGCGAGATCGTGCCGTTCGCGAGCCCCGTGCGCCGCGCGATCTCGCGCTGCGAGAGACCGTAGATGCGGCGCAGCGCGCGCAGCCGGGCCGGAAGGTCCTCGAAGGCCCCGGGCGATCGGAGCGCGGCAGGGCCGGCTCCGGGCTCCGGGCCGGCCCCGGAATCGCCGGGCTCGGCCGCCGCGGAGGGCGCCGGAGCGGGCCGCCCGCGGCGCGCGAGAGTCGAGGACATGGTCGTTCAATCTATTGAACATCCGTGATCAGGTCAATCGTTTTTTGCAATGAAATCAATGATAGGATCAGATCGAATGATCGTTATATTGCATTGTGTGAGCCTCCCGTGATCTCGAACCCGACAGCCGAGGGGGTGTCCCGATGAACGCAGGCGAGCGGCTCCTCGCGCGGCGCGCAGCCGTCGTGCCCCAGGGCGTTCCCCGCGCCACGCGCGCGACCGTCGAGACGGCAGCGGGAGCGCTGCTGCGCGACGCCGACGGCCGCCAGCTGATCGACTTCGCCGGCGGTCTCGGCGTGATGAACGCCGGCCACTGCCAGGAGCGGGTCGTCGCGGCGATCCAGCGCCAGGCCGGCCGCCTGCTGCACACCTGCATCCACGTCGCGACCTACGAGCCCTACGTGGCGCTCTGCGAGAAGCTCGTCGAGCTGCTGCCGCACGGAGGGCGCAGCAAGGCGATGCTCGTCAACTCGGGCGCGGAGGCGGTCGAGAACGCCGTCAAGATCGCGCGCCAGGCCACCGGGCGGCCCGCGCTGATCTGCTTCAGCGAGGCCTTCCACGGCCGCACGCTGCTCGGCATGACGCTCACCTCGAAGGTCGCCTACAAGCAGGGCTGCGGGCCCTTCGCGCCGGAGGTGTACCGCCTCCCCTTCCCGTATCACTACCGCTACGGAGCGGGCCTCGAGCCCGAGGCCTTCGTCGCGCGCGAGATCCAGCGCTTCCGCCACGCGCTCGCGAGCGTCGTCGCCCCCGAGCAGGTCGCCGCCGTCCTGATCGAGCCCGTCCTCGGCGAGGGCGGCTTCGTACCCGCACCCGCGGGCTATCTGCAGGCGCTGCGCCGGCTCTGCGACGAGCACGGCATCCTGCTGATCCTCGACGAGGTGCAGACCGGCTTCTGCCGCACCGGGAGCTGGGCCGCCTACGAGCACTCCGGCGTCGTGCCGGATCTCTCGACCTGGGCGAAGTCGATGGGCGGGGGGCTTCCGATCGGCGCCGTGGTAGGCCGCGCCGAGGTGATGGACGCGGCGCGGCCCGGCACGATCGGCGGGACCTACGGCGGCAACCCGGTCGCCTGCGCCGCCGCTCTCGCGACGATCGAGCTGATGCAGGAGCTGCGTCTCGGCGAGCGCGCGGCGCAGATCGGCGCGCTGCTGAGGGAGCGCTTCCTCGCGCTGCAGCGCCGCTGCCCGGCCGTGATCGGAGACGTGCGCGGGCTCGGCGCGATGCAGGCGATCGAGCTCGTCGAGGACGGGGATCCGGAGCGCCCGGCGACGAAGCTCGTCGGAGACGTGATCGAGGCCTGCGTCGAGCGCGGCCTGCTCGTGCTCTCGGCCGGCACCTACGGCAACGTGATCCGGGTGCTCGCGCCGCTCGTGATCCGCGACGAGGAGCTCGAGCGCGGCCTCGGCATCCTCGAGGAGTGCCTGCTCGAGCGGGTCCCGCGCAGCGCCGCGGCGCCGCGGCGCTCCCGGCCCTCCCGCGGCCGGCGGAGTCGCGCGTGAGACCCTTCGCGATCGCCGGAATGCAGCTGCAGCTCGCCGCGCGCGAGAACCTCGCGACGATCCGCGCGCGCCTCGATCACCTGATGGGTCTCTTCCCGTGGGTCCAGATGGTGGTGCTGAGCGAGCTCGCGGCCTGCGGGCCGTCGCCCGCGAGCGCCGAGCACCTGCCCGGTGCCGCCGAGACCGCCTTCCAGGAGATGGCCGCGCGCCACGAGCTCTGGCTCCTGAACGGCTCGCTCTTCGAGCTCGTGCACGGCGTGGTCTACAACACCGCCTCCGTGATCGATCCGGACGGCCGCGTCGTCGCGCGCTACCGGAAGATGTTCCCGTTCCGGCCCTACGAGAGCGGCGTCGAGGCCGGCCACGAGTTCTGCGTCTTCGACGTGCCCGAGGTCGGCCGCTTCGGGGTGTCGATCTGCTACGACCTGTGGTTCCCGGAGACCTCGCGCACGCTCGCGGCGCTCGGCGCGGAGGTGATCCTCCACCCGTCGATGACCACCACGATCGACCGCGACGTCGAGCTCGCGATGGTGCGCGCGGCCGCCGCCCAGAACCAGTGCTTCGTGATCGACGTGAACGGCGTCGGCGACGGCGGGAACGGCCGCTCGATCGTCTCGGGTCCCGCCGGCGACGTGCAGTACCAGGCGGGCACGAGCGAGGAGCTGATCCCGCTCGAGATCGACTTCGACCGCGTGCGGCGCTGCCGCGAGGTGGGCGTGCGCGGGCTCGGTCAGCCGCTCAAGAGCTTCCGCGACGCCCCGGTCCGCTTCGACGTGTACCGCGCGCAGTCGCGCGAGCGCGAGTACCTCGATTCGCTCGGGCCGCTCGTGAAGCCGGAGCGCGGCTCGCGCGCCGGAATCGGGCAGGGCCCCGCGGCCGCTCCGCCCGGGCCGCGGGCCGCGCAGAGGGCCCCGCGCGAGGAGGTGTCATGACCGATCCGTCCACTCCTCCGAACTTCCAGGGAATCGCGTCGGCCGAGCTCTCGCGCCTGCATGCGCTGCCGCGGGTCCGGACCGACACCTGGAACCGCCTGCGCGACACGAGCCGGCGCCTGCAATTCGTCGCCAGGCGCAGCGAGGACGTCGAGCCGCTCAAGGCCTCCTGCGAGGCCGCCTTCGAGCTGCTGCGCTGGCTCGAGCCCTACCACGCCTTCCCGGGCCGTTTCGTGGTCGCGGAGCTCGAGCGCCACTTCACGGCCGGACACTACGAGGCGCTCGCGCGTCAGACCCTGCGCGCGGTCCGCCTGCTCAACACCTCGGCCTATCGCAGGCTCGACCTCGCGACCTCGACCGTGAGCGACTACGCCGACCTGCTGAACGTCTCGCAGCTGAGCGACGTCGTGCACGCGAGCACGGGCCGGGAGCAGCGCCCCTACTTCGAAGTGCTGCTCGTCGACGAGCTCTCGCCGGACGAGGAGAGCCAGGTGCGCATGCGGCTGCGCTCGCTCCGGCGCGCGGACGACGGCTTCCTGTGCGAGGTCATCTGCGTGCGCTCCTTCGAGGACGCGCTCGTCGCGGCGCTCGTCAACACCAACATCGAGAGCTGCATCGTCCGCAACATCTTCCCCTTCCGCTCGCCGGCGCAGATGGAGGTGCTGCGCGTGATCTACGCGCTGCTGCGCAGCAGCCCGGAGCACTACGAGGCGCTGATGCCGGGCGAGCGCAGCCTCGAGCTCGGCAGGGCGCTGCGCCGGCTGCGCCCGGAGCTCGACCTCTTCCTCGTGACCGACGCGCCCGTCGAGGACGTCGCGGGCGACGCGAGCCAGGCGTTCCGGCGCGTGTTCTACCAGCAGGAGGACTACCAGGATCTGCACCTCTCGATCCAGAAGGGGATCCACGAGCGCTACGAGAGCCCCTTCTTCGAGGCGCTCAAGCGCTACAGCCAGAAGCCGACCGGGATGTTCCACGCGCTGCCGATCTCGCGCGGCCGCACCATCGCGAAGAGCCACTGGATCGAGGACATGGGGCGCTTCTACGGCAGCAACATCTTCCTCGCGGAGACCTCCGCGACGACGGGCGGCCTCGACTCGCTGCTCCAGCCGACGGGATCCCTGCGCCGCGCGCAGGACGCCGCGGCGCGCGCCTTCGGCGCGCGGCGCACCTACTTCGTCACGAACGGGACCTCGACCGCCAACAAGATCGTGCTGCAGGCGCTGGTGCGACCCGGCGACATCGTGATGCTCGCGCACGACTGCCACAAGTCGCATCCCTACGCGGTGATCCTCGCGGGCGCGTTGCCGATCTACCTCGACGCCTATCCGCTGACCGAGTACTCGATGTACGGCGGCGTGCCGCTCGACGAGATCAAGCGGCAGCTGCTCGCGCTGCGGCGGGCCGGTCGCCTCGACAGGCTGCGCATGCTCCTGCTCACGAACATCACCTTCGACGGCATCACCTACGACCCGCTGCGGATCATGCAGGAGGTGCTCGCGATCAAGCCCGACCTGATCTTCGTCTGGGACGAGGCGTGGTTCGCCTACGGCCGCTTCGAGCCCACGCTGCGCCAGCGGACCGCGATGGCCGCGACCGGCGAGCTGCGCGCGCGGCTGCGCAGCCCGGAGTACGCGCAGGAGTACCGGGCCTGGCGCCTGGACTTCGACCGGCTGGATCCCGACGACGACGCGACCTGGCTCGGGCGGCGCCTGCTGCCCGACCCCGCGCAGGCGCGGGTCCGCGTCTACGCGACGCACTCCACGCACAAGACGCTGACCGCGCTGCGCCAGGGCTCGATGATCCACGTGCACGACCAGGACTTCGAGCTCCGCGTCGAGGAGATGTTCGACGAGGCGTACATGACCCACACCTCGACCTCGCCGAACTACCAGATCCTCGCGTCGCTCGACGTCGGCCGTCGCCAGGTCGAGCTCGAGGGCTACGAGCTCGTGCAGCGCAGCGTCGAGCTCGCGATGACGCTGCGGCGCCGCGTGAACTCGGATCCGAAGCTGCGGAAGTACTTCCGGATGCTCGACCCGGCGCAGATGATCCCGGCGCGCATCCGCGAGAGCAAGATCGAGGAGTACGGCCCGCCGCCGGCGCGAGCCGACCTCGTGCAGGAGGCCTGGCGCGTCGACGAGTTCGTGCTCGATCCGACGCGGCTCACGCTCGACGTCTCCCGCACGGGGATGGACGGCGACAGCTTCAAGAAGCTGCTGATGGATCGCTACGACATCCACGTCAACAAGACGTCGCGCAACTCCCTGCTCTTCCTGATCCACATCGGAATGACGCGCGGCACGATCGCGCATCTCGTGAAGGTGCTGACGGAGATCGCCCGGGAGCTCGACAGCCGCCTCGAGCACCGCAGCAGCGCGCAGCGGCGCGCCTTCGAAGCGCGCGTCGCGTCGCTGAGCCGCGACCTGCCGCCGCTTCCCAACTTCAGCCGCTTCCACTCCGCCTTCCGCGCCGACCCGGAGGCGCGCACTCCCGAGGGAGACATGCGCGGCGCCTTCTTCGTGGCCTACGACGAGGAGGCCTGTGAGTTCGCGGCGCTCGGTCCGGAGCTCGAGCGGGCCGTGGAGGCCGGGCGCGAGATCGTCTCGGCGAGCTTCGTGACCCCGTATCCGCCCGGCTTCCCGGTGCTGGTTCCGGGCCAGGTCGTGTCGCGCGAGATCCTGGCCTACCTGCGCGCGCTCGACGTGAAGGAGATCCACGGCTTCGATGCCGAGTTCGGCCTGCGCGTCTTCACGCCCGAGGCGCTCGCGCGCCGGGCGCGCGAGCGGCGCGGAGAGGCGGGCGCAGCGAGCGCGGAGGGAGGCCCTCGATGAGCGGAAGCAGCGCTGCCAAGGGAGGCCGGAGCCGCGGCGGCTCCGCGCGCGGGGCTGCCGCAGCGCGCGGCGGGCGCGCGGTCGGCCCGGCGCAGGCCGCAGGGCGGCGCAGGGCGTCCCGCCGGCTGCGCGGGCTCTCCGAGATCCGGCACTTCTTCTACCGCAACGAGACGCCGATCTACTTCATCAGCGCCACGAACTTCAATCTGCTCGGGATCGACGAGTGGGTCCGGAACTTCAAGTTCATCAACTACATCGACTGCTTCGACGGCGGGCACCCGAACGTCTTCGTGCCGGGCGAGCTGCCGCACCGGCCCTTCACCTGCATCGAGGACATCAACAACTACCTGCTCGAGCACAAGGAGGTGGTCGATTTCGTCCAGTCGCGCGCGGTCGCGGGCGACCCTGGCAAGGCGCTCTTCCTGATGTTCGACGAGCGCAGCGAGGAGCTCTGCCGCGAGCTCGGGCTCGAGGTCGCGTTTCCGCCCGCCCGGCTCCGCGCCCAGGTCGACGACAAGATCTCCGCGACGCGGATCGCGGAGCGCGCCGGGATCAAGTCGGTGCCGAACGTGCTCGCGAAGGTCGAGAGCTATGCGGAGCTGCGCAAGGCGTCGAAGCGCCTCGGCGAGCAGCTCGTGGTGCAGACGGCCTTCGGGGATTCCGGTCACACCACCTTCTTCATCTCGAGCGAGAGCGACTGGCGCGAGCACGCCGAGGAGATCGCGGCCGCGCCCGAGGTCAAGATCATGAAGCGGATCCGCTGCCGCGGCTCGGCGCTCGAGGCCTGCGTGACCCGGCACGGCACGATCGCGGGCCCGCTGATGACGGAGCTCGTCGGCTTCCCGGAGCTCACGCCCTACCGCGGCGGCTGGTGCGGCAACGAGGTGCTGCCGGAGGCCTTCCCGAAGCGCGTGCGCGAGCGCGCGCGCGAGACGGCGATCGCCTTCGGCAACGAGCTGCGCAGGCTCGGCTACCGCGGCTACTTCGAGCTCGACTTCCTGCGCGACCTCGACTCGAACGCGGTCTACCTCGGCGAGGTGAACCCGCGCGTGACCGGCGCGAGCGCGATGACGAACCTCGCGGCCTTCGCGCACGCGGATGCGCCGCTCTTCCTGTTCCATCTGCTCGAGTTCTCGGGCGTCGACTTCGAGCTCGACGTCGACGCGCTGAACGCGCGCTGGGCCGAGCCGCGCAACATCGACGCCTGGGGTCAGCTCGTGATGAAGCACACGCGGGACAGCGTCGAGCTCGTCACGGCCGCGCCGAGCTCCGGCGTCTGGCGCATGGAGCGCGACGGGCGCGCCGTGTTCGACCACCCGCAGACCCACCGGCGCACCGTGGAGGGCGAGTCCGAGGCCTTCTTCCTGCGCATCAGCAAGCCGGGCGACTACTTCTACCAGGGAGCGGACCTCGGCATCCTGCTCACGCCCGGAAGGCTCATGACCGAGGACTTCGCGCTGAACGAGCGCGCGCGCCGCTGGATCGCCGGGATCCGCGCCCACTTCGAGTCCCATCCGGTCGCGCCGGCCGAGATGCCGGGCAGCCCCCTGGTGGCCGAGGTCGGGAAGTTCAAGATCCTCTGAGCGGCTGGAGCCCTGCGGCCGATCTGGACTAGCCTCCGCGGCAGCCGATGCAGGTCGAATTCCGGGCGCTGGACGAGCCCTCGCCGGGCGAGCGCTGGCGATCCCTCTTCCAGCGCTACTGGCCCGCGTATCGGGGCTGGTTCCTGCGCGAGGGCGATGCGGCGAGGCCCTCCTACCTCGCGTGCCGCCGCGCGCTGCGCGCGCACATGCCCGAGCTCCTGCCGCTCTACGAGCGCCTGGCCGAGCTCGCGGGCGGGGGCGACGCCGAGGCGCGCTTTCTGAGCCTCTACCGGCCGACTCCCTACCTGAGCGGCTGCTCGCAGGCCGTCTGGCTGCGCGATCGTCCGCTCCTGATCCGCAACTACGACTACAGCCCCGCGCTCTGGGAGGGCCTGCTGCTGCACTCGGCGTGGCACGGCCTGCCGGTGGTCGCGATGAGCGACTGCCTGTGGGGCGCGCTCGACGGAGTCAACGCGCACGGACTCGCCGTCTCGCTCGCCTTCGGCGGCCGCAAGGTCGCGGGGGATGGCTTCGGGATCCCGCTCGTGCTGCGCTACGTGCTCGAGTTCTGCGAGAGTGCGCGGCAGGCGATCGCCGTGCTCGCGCGCATCCCCGTCCACATGGCCTACAACGTGACGCTGCTCGATGCGGCCGGCGACTTCCGCACCGTGCTGCTCGCGCCCGACCGCGAGCCGGCCGTCCTCCGGCGCGCACTCGCGACCAACCACCAGCACGGCATCGAGTGGCTCGAGCACGCGCTCGCGACCGGGAGCATCGATCGCGAGCGGCTGCTCGAGCGCCACCTCGCCGATCCGGCCGAGTCTTCCGAGCGCTTCGCGGAGCGCTTCCTCGAGCCGCCGCTCTACTCGACCGCACACGGCCGCGGCTGGGGCACGCTCTACACCGCGGTCTACGATCCGGGCGAGTGCAGGGTCCGCGTGCGCTGGCCCGGCTACGACCTGCGGCAGAGCTGCGAGAGCTTCTCGGAGCTCTCGCTCGTGCTGACCTACCCCTCCGCCGAAGCCGGGCCGGATCCGGTGCGGGCCGGGCCCGCGGCCGCCTCCTGAGAGCTCGCGCGCCGCGCGCGCTCAGGCCGCGCCGGCCTCCGCGAGAATCGCGCGCGCGGCCTCGAGCCCCGCATGCGCCGCGACGTCGACGGGCCCCGCATCGCTCTCGCAGGTCGCGCTCGCGAGGTAGAGGCCCTCGCAGCCCGGCACGCGCAGGCCGTGGCGGCGCAGCGGCGCCCAGTACCAGGCCATGCACGCCGGGCGCTGCACCCACTGGCGCTCGGACCACTCGACGCAGTCGTCGAAGTCGGCGTAGAAGCGGCGCAGATAGTCCTCCACGCGCGCGATGCGCGGCGCGGAGTCCTCCCAGGAGGGCCGCTCGTCGCGCGCGAGCCAGCGCACGACGAAGGCGTGCAGGAGCTGCCGGCCCTCGGGCGCCGCGCGCCGCGATCCGAGCGAGGGCAGATGGAAGCCGCCCCAGTAGCGGCGCTCGTCTCCGACGAGCAGGCGGTTCCAGCCGACGTGGGACTCGGGCGCGCCCGCGCGGCCATCCGCGTCGCGCAGGCGCGGCAGCCGGCGCAGCCCGACCGCGAGCCCGAGCGCGTCGCCCTGCTCGTCCTCGAGCGCGGACGCGAGCGCGGCGAGCTCGCGCGGGACGCGCTCCGAGGGCAGCAGCGGCAGCGCCTGCCAGAGCGGCACGGCCAGCACCACGCTGCGCGCGTGGATCTCGCGCACGAGGTGGTGCTCGTCGACCGCGACGAGGCCGGCCGCGCGCGCTCCCTCGAAGCGCACGCAGCGCGGCTCGAGCCCGTGCAGCAGCGCGCCGCGCCGCGCGCGGATCGCGTCGGCGAAGGGCTCCATCAGCCCCTGCATGCCGCCGACGTCCGGATGGTCGGCATAGCCGGTCTGCATCCGCGCTCCCTCGGCGCCGCGCGCGAAGAAGGACATCAGGCGCCCGGCCGACGCGCGCTCCGGGTGCTCGCAGAAGATCACCGACACGAGCGTCCGGAGCGCGCTGCGCAGCGCGGGCTCGGCGACCTGCGCCTCGAGCCACTCCGCGAGCGGCGTCGCGAGCGCGGCCTCGCGCTCGGCCTCGCTCGCGCCTGCGAGCCGAGCGAGCGCGCGGCCGAAGGCCGGGAGCAGGGGCGGCGGGCATCCGAGCGCGTCGCGCGCGAGCGCGGTCATGCCCGCCGCGCTCCAGCTGCCCGCGACGACCGCGCGCGCGGGCCCCGGCGCGCCGGGCAGGAGGTGCACGCGCATGCCCGCCCCGACCTCGCGCAGCGGGATCTCGACGCCCGCCTCGCGCGCGGCGACCTGCCCGTGGCGCCAGCCGATCTGGAGATCCGTGACGTCCATGCCGTCGCGGTGCCCCGCGTCGATCCAGTAGCCGCGGTAGGGCGTCGCACCGCCGCGCCCGCCGACCTGCGGCGCGCGCTCGACGACCGCGACCTCGAGCCCGCGGCGCGCGAGCACCGCGCCCGCGACGAGCCCCGCGAGCCCTGCGCCCGCGATCGCGACGTCGCAGCGGAGCGCTTCACGCATCGCGCGCGATCCTATACCGTGGCGCGATGGTCAAGCTCGTCTTCTGTGTGCGCCGCAACCCGGAGCTCGGCTTCGACGAGTTCCGGCGCTACTGGCTCGACTCCCACGGCCCGCTCGTGCGCCGGCTGCGCGCGCAGATCCCGCAGATGCAGCGCTACGTCCAGAGCCACCTGATCCCGGGCCCCGCGAGCGACGCGCTGCGCGCGTCGCGCGGCGCCGCGGAGCCCTACGACGGCATCACCGAGGTCTGGTTCGAGGGCCGGGACGCGCTCGGCGGCGGCGGCGCCGCCGCGGCCGACGCGGCGCGCCAGCTGCTCGAAGACGAGAGCCGCTTCATCGACCTCGCGCGCTCGGCGGTGTTCCTGACCGAGGAGCACGAGATCTTCTAGCCGCACGGGAATCCGGGGTGGCCGCGGGACCAGCGCAGACGCGGTCGGCACGGGCGCGCGCGGCAGCGGCCCCACTCGCGCGCGCGGCAGCGGCCCTACTCGAGCAGCCGCTCCCCGCGCTCGAGGGTCTCGAGCTGTGCGCGATAGGCGGCCGCGAGCTCCGGTGCGTCGCCGCGCGCCTCGACCACGCGCAGCGCCTGGCGCGCGATCTCGCGCGCGCGGTCGCGCTCGCCGAGCTCGGCCAGCGCCGCGGAGAGGGTTCGCAGGTACACCGGATGGAAGCGGTCGGCGCGCGTGACCTCGAGCGCGAGCGCGGCCGCGCGCTGCCCGTCGCGCAGCGACGCGTCCGGACTCGTCGCGAGCGCGTGGGCGAGCAGGTTGCGCAGCGGCAGCGACTCCGGACACTGCGCGACGGCCTGCTCGAGCGCGGCGAAGCGCTCGCGCTCGCGCGCGCCCGCGTGCAGCAGCCCGGCCAGCCCCGCGCGCGCGAGCTCCGAGCAGGGGTCCAGGGCCAGCGCGCGCCGCAGCACCGCCTCGGCCTCGCCGGGCTCGCCCTGCGCGAGCAGCAGCTCGGCCAGGTCCGCCGCGAAGGGCGAGCCCCGCGGCGCGAGCGCCATGCCCTCGCGCAGGAGCGGCAGCGCCTCGGCGGCGCGCCCCGCGCCGCGCAGCGCCGCACAGAGCCCGTACAGGATCGGAGCGCTCGCGGGGTGCCTCGCGCGCAGCGCCTCGAAGAGCTCGAGCGCCTCGCGCGCGTGCCCCGCCTGCAGCTGGCGCAGCGCGAGCGAGAACGCGCGCAGGTCCTCCGCGACGCCGGCCGGATCCGGCCCGAGCAGCTCGAAGCTCGCGATGCGCGGATCCTGCGCCGCGCTGAGCGCGGCATAGCCGAGCGCCTCGAGCGCGGCGCGCTGCGCCGAGTCGATCGAGACCGCCGCCGCGGCCGGATCGCGGCGCTCCTCGGCGAAGGCGACCAGCCTCGCGCGCAGCCGATCGCGCTCGGCGGGCAGCTCCTCGGCGAGGTTGCGCTGCTCGCCGGGATCGTCGCCGAGGTCGTAGAGCTGCGGCGAGAGCTGGTGCAGGTACTTGAAGCGGCCGACGCGCAGGCTGCGCAGCGGCGAGCTGCCGAAGAGCGCGAGCGGCTCGAGGCTCTCCGCGTAGACCGGGAGCGGCTCGCGCAGTGCGCCGCCCTCGAGCAGCGGGCGCAGCGAGACGCCCTGGATCGCGAGCAGCGGAGGCAGTCCGAGCCAGTCGAGCAGCGTCGGCGCGAGGTCGGCGCTTCGCACGGGCTCGGCGATCCGCCGCGGCGGCGGTGCGAGCCCCGCTCCCGACAGGATCAGCGGCACCCGCAGCGTGGTCTGCCACAGGTAGAAGCCGTGCTCGTACTCGCCGTGTTCGCCCAGCGCCTCGCCCTGCACGCCGCTGACTGCGACGAGCGTGCGCTCGCGGAGCGCGAGGCGCTCGAGCGCGGCCAGCACCTGCCCGAGCTGCTCGTCCGTGTAGAGCACCTCGGCGTGATAGGGGTGGTCCGGCATGCGCTCGAGGAACTCCGGCGGCGGCGCGTAGAGCGGGCGCGGATCGGTGTAGTGGAGCCAGAGGAAGAAGGGCTCCTGCGCGTGGGCCTCGAGGAACTCGAGCGCGAGGCGCGTGACGTCCGCCGCCGAGCGCTCGGGCAGCGTGCGCCCGGGTCCGCCGCCGCTCACCATCTGCAGCCGGCGCGCGGCGAAGGAATCGGGATCCCGGAAGCTCCCGAAGCCCTGGGCGAGGCCGCTCTTCGCCGAGACGAGGCCGCTGCCGACCTCGGCTCCGGTGCGGTAGCCCTGCTGCTCGAAGACCTCGGCGAGCGTGCGCTCGCCCGCGGGCAGCGCGAAGCCGACGCTGCTCCGCACGCCGTGCGCGAAGGGCAGCTTGCCCGTCAGGAGCGACGCCAGCGCCGGCAGCGAGCTCGGCGAGCTCGCGGCGTGCTGCTCGAAGACGACGCCCTGCGCGGCCAGCCGATCGAGGTTCGGCGAGCCGTGCAGCGCCTGGCCGTAGCTCCCGAGCGCATCCGCGCGCAGGCTGTCGACCGTGACGAGCAGGAGATTCGGGCGCGGGGCGGCCCGCGCGCGCGCGGAGTCGCGATCGCAGCCCGCGAGCGCGCTCGCGATGCCGAGGCAAAGCCCCAGCGGGAGAAGCCGCGCAGCGCGGCGGCGTCGCCTCAGGCGGCCTCCCCCTCGGCCGGGAAGCCGCGCGCGAGGGCTGTGCGCGAGGCCAGGGCGAACGGCAGCTCCCCGCTGCGCGGGCCCGCGCTCGCGCGCGCTTCGCGCGCGCGGAGGCAGGCCCCCGCCCACGAGAGCTCCCCGTTCTCGCTCGCGGCACTCGCGCCCACTCGCGGTCTCCTCGCGGCGGCCTAGCCGCCCCCATCCTCCGGCGTCACGAGCGCGTCGCGCTGCCGCGGCATCACCGCGATGTCGTCGACGTAGCCGCGCAGCGCGAAGAGCGAGACCACGGACTCCGCGAGCACCTCGGGCGGCATCACGGTGTTGACCGGCGTGACGCCGCGCTCGATCCACATCTGGATCAGCTCCTGGCGGCGCTCGGCATCCCAATGCGCTCCGAACTCGGTGCCGGCGGTCTGGCCGACCACGACGCGCGTGAAGTCGAGATCGGGATGTTCGGCGCGCAGGCCCTGGATCAGCGCGTCGAGCGCGACCTTCGAGATGCGGTAGAGGCCGAGGCCCGGATAGATGTCGCGCACGCTCGAGGACGACAGGAAGACCGCGCGGCCCGCGCTCGCGCGCAGATGCGGGATCGCCGCGGCCGCGATCAGCGAGGCGCCCACGAGGTTCGTCTCGAGCACCGCGCTCCACTCGGCCGAGGTGACGCGGTCGAGGAAGGAGATCGGCGACATGCCGGTCGAGTAGACGAAGCCGTCGAGCCCGCCGAAGCGCGCGACCGCGTCCGCGACCGCGCGCGCGCACTCGACCTCGCGCCGCACGTCGCAGCCGAGCGCGAGCCCGGGCGGGCCCGCGAGCTGCTTCACGAGCGCGTCGAGGCGCTCGCGGCGGCGCGCCGCGACCGCGACCCGCGCGCCCGCCGCCGAGAGCTGGAGCGCGATCTCGCGCCCGAGCCCGGACGAAGCGCCGACGACCAGCAGTCGCCGACCCGCGAGGTCGATGCGGAGGGACATCGCGCCCGAGCTAGGCCGGAAGCCCGATGGTCTTGGTCTCGAGGTACTCCTCGAAGCCCTGCTCGCCCATCTCGCGCCCGATCCCGCTCTGCTTGTAGCCGCCGAAGGGCGAGTCGGGCCCGAACCACATGCCCCCGTTGATTCCGAGCGTCCCGGTGCGGATGCGGCGCGCGAGCGCGAGCGCGCGGGCCTCCGAGCCCGACTGGATCGCACCCGAGAGCCCGTAGATGCTGTCGTTCGCGATGCGCACCGCGTCGTCGTCGTCCTCGTAGGGGATCGCGACGAGCACCGGTCCGAAGATCTCCTCCTGCGCGATGGTCATCTCGTTGCGCACGTCTCCGAAGAGCGTCGGCTCGACGTAGAAGCCCTTCGGGAACCCGGCGGGCTTCTTGCCGCCGACCAGCAGCACCGCACCCTCCTGTACGCCCTTCTCGATGTAACCGAGGATGCGCTCCTGCTGGCGCCGGTTGATCTGCGGTCCCTGGATGTTCTTCATGTCGAGCGGATCGCCGTAGGGCACGTGCTCGAAGGCGGCCTTCACGATCTCGATGCCCTCGGCATAGCGCTTGCGCGGCAGCAGCAGGCGCGTCGTCATCGCGCAGCCCTGGCCGCCGTGCATGCAGACGCCGGCCGCGCCGGGCAGGACCGCCGCGAAGTCGGCGTCGTCGAGCACGATCGTCGCGCTCTTGCCGCCGAGCTCGAGGAAGACCTTTGCGAGCCGCTCGGAGGCGTTGGCCATGATCCGGCGCCCGACGGCGGTCGAGCCCGTGAAGCTGACCATGTCGACGCGAGGATCCGCGACGAGCTGCTCGCCCGTCGCGGCGGGATCGGCCGAGGTCACGACGTTGAAGACGCCGGGCGGGATGTCGGTGTGCTCCGCGACCGCCTTCGCGATGAAGGTCGCGACCCAGGGCGTGTCCGGCGCGGGCTTCAGCACCACGCTGTTGCCGGCCGCGAGCGCGGGGATCAGCTTCGCGAGGTTCACCTGCAGCGGGAAGTTCCAGGGCGTGATCGCCGCGACCACGCCGATCGGCTCGCGCCAGACGAGACGCCGGCTGCGCATCCCCATGAACTCGTGGACTGGGAGTGCGCGCTCCCACTCGTAGCGGCCGATCAGCTCGGTGACCCAGGCCATGTCGGCGATCACCGAGTCGCCCTGCACCGCGTAGGTCAGCATGATCGGACAGCCGACCTCGGCGACCGTCTGCCGGCGCAGCTCCTCCTTGTGCTTCTCGAGGCCCTCGCGCAGCTGCGTGAGGCAGCGCTGGCGCAGCTCGTGGTTGCGCGACCATTCGCTCGTGTCGAAGGCGCGGCGCGCCGCGGCGATCGCGGCGTCCATGTCCTCGCGCCCCGCGTCGGCGACCTGCCCGATCACCTCCTCGGTCGCGGGATTCACGTTCGGGTAGCTGCGTCCGCTGCGCGCGCCGCGCAGCTCGCCGTCGATGAAGAGCCGCCCCTCGCCCTGGCTGAAGTCTGCCATGCACCTGCCTCCCTCTCGTGGATCTCGCGCGACCGCGCGGCCTCAGGCGTCGCAGTGTACGCGGCCCGACCCGCGCCTGCCGGAGCCGAGATCCCCTCTCCGCGCGCCGCGCGGGGGCCGCGCCGCGCATGGTATAAGCGGGCGCATGGACCTGAAGCTCGCGGGCCAGAGTGTGATCGTGACCGGAGGCAGCGGCGGCATCGGGCGCGGCCTCGTGCTCGGATTCGCGGGCGAGGGCTGTCACGTCGTCGTGGCGACGCGCGACAGCGCGAAGGGCCAGGAGGTCGCCGAGGCGACCCGGGGCCTCTCGGGCGACGCGATCTGCATCCCGACCGACGTGACCGATCCGCAGCAGGTCGCGGCGCTCGTCGCCGAGACGCGCAAGCGCTTCGGCCGGATCGATGTGCTCGTGAACAACGCGGGCGGCGTCGCGTACCCGCGTCCCTTCATGGACAAGCCGCGCGCCGAATGGGAGTGGGAGCTCGACCTGAACGTCTGGGGCGTCGTGAACTGCACGCGCGCGGTCGCGGACGACATGCTGCCGCGCGGCAAGGGCGCGATCGTCAACATCACCTCGAACTCCGCGCTCGTGCCCGCCGCGGGCAACCAGGTCGCGAACTACGCCGGCTCGAAGGGCTATGTGATGGCGCTCTCGAAGGCGCTCGCCTACGAGTGGGGCCCGCAGGGCGTGCGCATCAACTGCGTCGCGCCGGGCTGGATCGTGCCCTGGGAGAAGGACCACGTCGGCGAGGGCTCCTTCTGGAAGAAGTACGGCTACGACTTCTTCGGCACGCCCGAGCAGATGGCCGCGCAGGCCGAGCAGGGCAACATGTTCAACGTCGAGGGCCAGCCGATCCGGCGCATCGGGCGGCCCGAGGACGTCGCCGACATCACGCTCTTCCTCGCCTCCGAGCGCGCGCAGCACATCACCGGCCAGCTCCTCTCGGTGAGCGGCGGCGCCTACATGCCCTGAGCCGCGGAGCCGGCGCGATGTCCAACGTCTGGCAGCCCGGACCGCGACCCGAGTGGGTGCGGTCGCTGAACCTGCAGGGGCGCCCCGAGTGGATCTCGCTCGACGAGCGCTCGCTCGTCGACGAGGCCGTGCGCCGGACGGGCCTCAGGGACTTCGGCGGCGAGCGCTTCTGGGAGCCCTTCCGGATCTTCCTGCGCGCGCTCGAAGACGAGGCCCAGCTGCACTTCGCGGGCCGCGTGCTCGTGCGCGGCGATCTCTTGAACTGGCTCGAGAACCGGCTGCAGATGACCGACTGGCGCAGGCGCCATCCCGAGATCGACGCCGAGCGGATCGAGCGCCCGCTCTTCATCACGGGACTCCCGCGCGGCGGCACCTCGATCCTGCACGAGCTGCTCGCACAGGACCCGGCGCACCGCGCGCCGCGGCACTGGGAGGTGCGCTTCCCCTGCCCTCCCCCCGAGCGCGCGAGCTACACGAGCGATCCGCGCATCGCGCGGGCCGATCTCGAGATCCAGCTCTGGAACCAGATCGTGCCCGAGTACCTCTCGATGCACGAGCTCGGCGGCGCGATCCCGGTCGAGTGCGTGCAGCTGATGGCCCACGAGTTCCTCGGCGACGAGCTCCCGGGCCGCCACCAGGTGCCCTCCTACTCGGCCTGGCTCGCAGGAGCCGACATGGTGCCCGCCTATCACTTTCACAAGAAGATGCTGCAGCTCCTGCAGTGGCGCTGCCGCGGCGAGCGCTGGGTGCTCAAGGCGCCCTCGCACCTGAGCACGCTCGGCGCGCTCTTTGCGGTCTACCCGGACGCCTGCATCGTGCAGACCCACCGCGATCCGCTCACGGTGATGGCCTCGGTCGCGAGCATCCTGTTCTCGACCGCCTGGGTCCGCTCGGACGCGGTGGATCCCGAAGCCGTGCTCGGCTGGTTCACGGGCGAGACCTGCGCGCGCCTGCTCGCGAATGCCGAGCGCGCGCGGGCTGCGGTCGCGCCGGGCCAGTTCTGCGACGTGCTCTACCAGGACCTCGTGCGGCGCCCCTTCGAGGTGCTGCCGCGCATCTACCGCCACTTCGACTTCGAGTACCGGCCCGAGGCGGAGGCCGCGATGCGCGCCTATCTCGCGCACAAGCCGAAGGGCAAGCACGGCGGCCACCGCTACGACTTCGCGCACACGGGCTTCGATCGCGCGCTCGAGCGCAAACGCTTCGCGGACTATCAGGCGCGCTACGGCGTGCCCTCGGAGGTCTGAAGGGACATGAGCCCCGGAGACGGCAAGAACACGGGCGATTGGGCGGTCGGTGGCAGCGGCGCGACGGGGGACGCGCTGCGCAGGCAGCGCCGCAAGCGGCCGCCTCCGGCGGAGCAGGCGAAGCGCCTGCTCTCGGGTGAGGCCTGGCGCGAGTTCTGCCGCTCGCTCGAGCGCGCGGGCGAGACGATCCTGCACGCCGACGTCCCCGGCGGCGACGCCGCGCGCGCCGAGGGCTTCCGCTACCTGCTCGGCCTCGCGCTCACGGGCATCCGCCAGGCCACCGAGCAGGCGGATCCCGACTTCCCGGTCTGGATCCGGAACCCCGACAGCGCTTCGAAGTGGGGCGCCGAGAACGCCGACAACCAGTACCTCTGGGCCTGCCTGCACCCCGACCGGAGCTACCGCATCCGCGGCGCGCGCGAGAGCGCGCTCGACTTCCTGATCGAGGTCAAGGAGGGCTACATGCAGCTCGGCGACGAGCGGAACTTCGCGACGCTCTGGGCCCGGGACCTCGCGGTCGGGCGCGACGGGCGCTTCGAGATCCTGCTCGCCGCGCGCGAGCCCTCGCCCCGGCCCGCCAACTTCCTGCCGCTCCACCCCGACGCGCGCTATGTCTGCGTGCGCCAGTACCTGGCCGACTGGTCGCGCGAGACGCCGGCGCGTTTCGAGATCGAGTGCCTCGAGAGCGCGGGCCTGGCGCCCGAGCCGCTCTCGCCCGCGGCGGTGGGCTCGATGCTCGACTCCGCGGGCGAGTGGGTCGACGTCTCCGCGCGCTTCTGGGACGAGTGGGTGCAGCAGCTGCGGCGCGACCACGTGCGCGGCCGGCTCGCGGCGCCCCGCTCCTTCGTCGGCGGCGCCGACGACATCCTCTACGGCAACGACTGGTACCGGATCGACGCCGACGAGGCGCTGATCCTCGAGAGCGAGGTCCCGCGCGCGCACTACTGGGCCTTCCAGCTCTGCGACACCTGGTTCAAGACGATGGACTACACGAACCGGCAGTCGAGCCTGAACCACACCCAGGCGCGCCTCGACCCCGACGGCCGCTTCCGCTGCGTGATCGCGCACCGCGATCCCGGCTTCGCGAACTGGCTCGACACCGCGGGCCAGCACGAGGGCATGATCCAGTACCGCTACGTCTTCACCGGGACGAAGCCGCTTCCGACCGCCCGGATCGTGCGCTTCGCCGAGCTCGCGAGCGCGCTGCCCGCGGGCGCGCCGCGCGTGACGCCCGAGGAGCGCCGCGCCGAGATCGCCGCGCGCCAGGCCCACCTGCGCCGCCGCGAGCCGGCGAGCTGATTCCGGAGGAACTCCGAGTGCCCCGCCTCGCCTTCGTCACGAAGATCGTCGCGAAGCCCGGCCAGCGCGACGCGCTGAAGCGGCTCAACCTCGAGATCTGCTCCGAGTCGCGCAGGGAGCCCGGCACGCTCGTCTACGTGATGAGCCAGTCGAAGGCGAACCCGGACGAGTTCTGGTACTTCGACGTCTACGCCGACCAGCAGGCGCTCGAGGCGCACTGCGCGAGCGCGGTCTACCGGGACATGATCGAGAAGCTCCCCGGCCTCGCCGCCGAGATCCAGGGGACCCCGCTCGAGCCCTTCGCGGCAGTGGGCTTCGAGACGGACTGAGCGCGGGCTCTCCGCGCACCGCGTTCCCTGGCAGAGGAGCGCGGGGCCGGAGCGCTTCGCGTGGAGCGGCGTCGCTCCGCCTCGAGCCGCCGGAGACCGACTCAGCTCCCCGGCTCGACCGGGAGATCCGCGCGGCTCTCGCCGGGCCCGCTTCCGGGAGCCCCGGGACCGCAGCGCCCGGGCAGGCTCGAGGGCTGCGGCGCCATCGGCAGCACCAGCGTGAAGCGCGCTCCCTTGCCGCGCCCGTCGCTCTGCGCGGTCAGCGAGCCGCCCAGCTCGGCCGCCGCACACGCGCTCGAGTGGAGGCCGAAGCCGTGGCCGTCCTTCTTGGTCGTGAAGCCGTGGGCGAAGATCAGCGGGAGGTTCTCCGGCGCGATTCCGCAGCCGCTGTCCTCGACCTCGAGCGCGACCCGCTCGCCCGAGAGCTGTCGCGTGCGGACCGTCAGCCGCCTGGCGGGAGCCGCGGAGTCGAGAATCGCGTGCCGCGCGTTCGACAGCAGGTTCATGACGATCTGGAGCAGCCGGTGCCGGTCGATCTGGATCTCCGGCAGGTCGGCGAAGTCCCGCCTCACCTCGATTCCGGCCAGGTCCTTCGACAGATCGCGGAGCTGGATCGCCTCCTCGAGCGCCGCCGCGAGCGACACGCGTTCGACGACGCCGGCCGCCTTGGCGTTGGCCTGCTGGAGGCCGATGATCGTCTTGATGTGCTCGATGTTCCTGCCGAGCAGGACGAGCTCGTCCGAGATCGTCGTCCGCTCGGCGGTGATCGACTCGGCGAGCGCCTCGAGGTAGGCCGGCACCTGCTTGCCCCGCGGATCGGAGCTCAGGAAGCGGCCCAGATCGTCGCCCTGCCGGCCGAGGAGCTCGCTCAGCTTCACGACGCCGAGCGCCTCCGACTTCCGGAACAGCGACGAGACCACGTCCGCCGACACGTTCACGCTGTTGAGCACGTTGCCGACGTTGTGCAGGACGTTGGTCGCCACCTCCGCCATGCCGGCGCGGCGCGATGCATCCATCAGCTGCCTCTGGGCCTGCTGCAGCTTGCGCAGGCTCTCCTCGAGCTGCTCGTTGCTGTCGGTGAGCTCGGCCGTGCGGGACGCGACGCGATCCTCGAGCGTGCCGTTCAGCTCCTCGAGCGACGCCTCGCGCGCGGCGATCAGCGAGATCTCCTCGGCGCCCCGGCGGCAGCCGAGGAAGAGCACGATGTCCTCGAACACGACCCAGAACGCGTGCTCGAGGAAGCGCCACCACTCCGGATTGACGATGCCGTAGACGGATTCCGGCCAGAGCAGGCCGCGCACGAGGTGGTCCGCCACGACGACTGCGGTCGCGGTCGGCAGCACGCGCCAGTCCCGGTAGAACGCGAGGAAGGCGAGCGAGCCGAAGACGTGGAAGTGGGTCTCGATGCGGCCGCCGGTCAGGTGGATCAGCAGCGCCGACCACAGCATCTGCGTCGCCGCGACCGCCTGCCGCGTGAACCAGCGACCCGGGTGGCGCAGGATCAGATACACCGGCATCGCGTTCAGCACCGCGCCGAGGAGCACGGCGAGCTGCACGTGGATGTGGATGCTCTTGACCTTGCCGCTCCAGCCGTAGGGCGAGATCGTCAGCGCGAGCCCGAGCGCGAAGGCCCACTGGCACAGCAGGATCACCAGCATCAGCCGGTCCGTCTTGACGTAGACCTCGTGGAGATGCCGCTCCGCGAGCCGCTGTGCGCGGTTCCCGCTCATCCCGCGGCCTCCGGATCGTCGAGCGAACAGCCGAAGACGGAGCTCTCGCGGCGGTCCGGGGCGACGCCTCCGAGCGTCGCGAGGACGCGCAGGCCGCCGACGCTGTCACCGACCTCACCGCGCGCGCTGGTGAGGCCGCCATCGAAGAGCAGCTCGCCTCCCACTCCGTAGACGAAGGTCTGGCCCGAGGTCTTTGCGCCGAAGTGCCGCGCCTCCGCGCCGTCGAGGTCCACGAGCACGCTCGCGCCCGCGATCCGGTGCGCCGCGGCCCAGTTCCGCGACTCCTCCCAGCCGGCGCCGAGCCCGTCGGGCCGCATGAACAGGATGTAGACCGCGGGCGGCGTCGCCACGCGGCCCAGCAGCTTCGCGAGCTCGGACAGGCTCGCGCTGCTGCATTGGCAATGCGGATGGATGAACTGGAGCAGGACCGGGCGATCGGTCGGGCGCGCGATCGCGCTGGCTTTCGGCCACTCGCTCCGCGCCTCCGCGCGCGCGCCGGGCGAGCGCTGGTAGCGCCAGAGGCTGGCGAGGCCGAGCGCGATCCCGGAGAGCCAGAGCAGCGTTCCCAACACCAGGAGGGCGCGCGGGCGGAGCCGGCGCGGAGCCGGCGCCGGCGTCGACTCCCCCAGCGATCGGCAACTCGGGCTCAAGTCCTCGACTCCGGCCTCGGGAATCCGCGGCTGCGCGTGTGGGGGGGACTCAATTTGCACCAGATGATCCGGTATCGGCCGTCAAGTCGCGCACTTGAGCGACCGATTACCTCCGCGCCGAAGCCATGGACATCCCCGAGAACCGCCGCGTCCTGATCGTCGACGACAACCGCACGATCCACGAGGACTTCCACAAGATCCTCGGCGGCAAGCGGAGCGCAGCCAGCGCGAGAGTCGCGGCCCTCGGCGAAGAGCTCTTCGGGGAGCCGACGCGGGCCGACGGCCCCCGCTACGAGGTGAGCTCCGCCTACCAGGGGCAGGAGGCCTTCGCGATGGTCGAGGCGGCCCGGCGGGCCGAGCGGCCCTTTGCGCTGGCCTTCGTCGACATGCGGATGCCGCCCGGCTGGGACGGGGTGCAGACCATCGATCAGCTCTGGGCGGCCGATCCCAGGCTGCAGATCGTGATCTGCAGCGCGTACTCGGACTATTCGTGGGAGGACCTGCTCCGGAAGTTCGGAGCCGTCGATCGACTTCTCCTGCTGAAGAAGCCCTTCGACTCCGCCGAGGTCTCCCAGCTCAGCTGCGCGCTGACCGAGAAGTGGCAGCTCGCGCGTGCCGCCGAGCTCAAGGTCAGCGAGCTCGAGGCGATGGTCGAGGAGCGCACGCGGCGCATCCACCACGACGCGTTCCACGATCTGCTGACCGACCTCCCGAACCGCGCCCTGCTGACGGAGCGCCTCGAGCGCTGCCTCGGCACGAGCCGGCGGAGACCGGACTACTGCTACGCGGTCCTGTTCCTCGACCTCGACCGCTTCAAGGTGATCAACGACGGCCTCGGCCACGTCGTCGGAGACGCCGTCCTGTTGGCGGCAGCCGAACGCCTCGCCGCCTGCGTGCGCTCCTCCGACACGCTCGCGCTATGCGAGGGGGGGGAGCTCGCGCGCTTCGGAGGAGATCAATTCGTGCTCCTGATCGAGAGCTTCCGGCACGAGGCCGACGCGCTGCGCGTGGCCGACCGGCTGCGGCAGAAGGTCGCGCAGCCGATCGTCGTCGAGGGCCAGGAGATCCACCTGTCGATCAGCGCCGGCATCGCGTTCGGGCACGCTGGCTACGCGCGTCCGGACGAGATCCTGCGCGACGCGGACATCGCGCTCTCGCGCGCCAAGGCGAAGGGACCCGGCTCGGAGGAGATCTTCAGCGCGCAGATACACGAGTCGGCCCTGCGGCGCTGGAGCCTCGAAGGCGAGCTCAGGCGCGCAGTCGAGCGCGGCGAGCTGGTGCTGCACTACCAGCCGATCGTCTGCCTGGAGACGGGACAGGCGCGCCACATGGAGGCGCTCGTCCGCTGGCGCCAGCAGGACCGCTTCACGTCGCCGGCCGAGTTCATCCCGCTCGCCGAGGAGACCGGGCTGATCGTCCCGCTGGGCCACTGGGTGCTCGAGCAGGCGTGCCGCCAGCTCCAGCGCTGGCGCAGCGAGCTGCAGGCCGAGGATCTCTCGGTCTCGGTAAACGTCTCCCGAAAGCAGTTCTCCCACCCCGACTTCGTCCAGGACGTGCGCGGGATCCTCGAAGCCACGGGCGTGTCCCCGAAGAACGTCCGCCTCGAGATCACCGAGAGCGTGCTGATGGAGAGCGGTCCAGGGATGCTAGAGGTGCTCAACGGGCTGCGGGAGCTCGAGTTGAAGCTCCACCTGGACGACTTCGGAACCGGCTATTCGTCGCTGAGCTACCTGCAGCGGATGCCGATCGACGCGCTCAAGATCGATCGCTCCTTCGTCGCCACGCTCGGCACGGCGCCGGCGAGCGACTCGATCGTGAAGACCATCGTGGCTCTCGCCCACACGCTCGAGATGGACGTCATCGCGGAAGGCGTCGAGACGCAGGCGCAGCTCGAGCTCGTGAAGTCACTCGGCTGCAACTCCGCGCAGGGCTACTTCTTCTCGCAGCCGCTCAGCGCCGCCGCGATCGGCGAGCTGCTGAAGCAGAGCGCGCTGCCTGGCCCCGAGCGGGCCGCCCTGGTGAAGCCCGCGGCGCGCTGAGCCGGCTTCGCCCGGATCCGGTCCGGCGCGGGCCCTCAGCGCCGCGGCGCGGCCGAGGCCGGGTAGAACTGGCGCGCCCAGCGGCGGTACTCGGCGATCGGGCCGTCCTCCTCGACCAGCAGCGGCGCCGGCTGGTAGCGCTTGTGCTCCCAGATCGGAAAATCCTGCGTCGCGACGACCGCGTGCTCCCGCATGTAGACCTGCAGCGCCTCCTCGAAGGCCGCTCCCGCGCCGCGGGCGATCACGCCGAGCTTCATGCAGGTGGTCTCGCGGTCGATCGGCGTGAGCCCCGTGACGATGCAGGTGCGGAAGGCCCCGGCCTGACGCGTGACGGTGTATCCCATGCCCCAGTTCTCGCCGCCGAGATCGAAGTCTTCGCGCAGGTCCTGCAGCGTGTACTGCTTCGCGGCGTCGATGCCCCAGGAATAGCTCGGGCCGTCGAAGCGGTAGCGGGGGTTGCGCGGCGCCTGCATCCGGTGCACCGCCGGGAAGTGCTGCCAGTCGAGACCGTTCTCGGCCATCTCCTGCGGGTGCGTCTTCACCTTCCACTCGAAGCGCAGCCAGCGCCGCGTGTAGCCGGGGTCGCTCCACTCCGGGAGATCGGGCAGCTCGAAGAAGGGAGCGCGCCCCTCCGCGTCGTACCAGACGAAGAGCATCCCGCTCTTCTCGACGCTCGGGATCCGCTCGGCGCGCGCGCGCGCGGGAATCCGCGAGGCGTAGGGGATCTCGACGCAGCGGCCGCTCGCGGCGAAGCGCCAGCCGTGGAAGGGACAGCGGAGCGTGCCGTTCTCGACGCGCCCGCCGACCCCGAGGTTCGCTCCGAGGTGGGGGCAGTAGGCGTCGAGCACGCTGATCTCCCTGTCGCTGCCGCGAAACGCCACCATCTCGCGCTCGACGTAGTGCAGTCGCCTGAGCTGGCCCGGCGCGACGTCCTCCGAGTACGCGACGAGGTACCAGCTGCTCGGGATCCCGCTCGGCAGTCGTTCGGCCACGGCGCGAGCGTATGCGCTGCACGGCCGCGGCAGCAAGACTCGTCCCGAGCGGCCGCGGGCGCAGGTCTCGCCTCGATGGGCCGCGCCCTCCCGCTCGTCACGGCTCGCAGCGATCCCCGAGCGCGAGCTCCGCCGCGAGGCTCGAGTCGGCTCGGACGAGCAGCTCGTAGCACAGGGAGCCTTCCCGCAGCGTCGCGAGCCGGTAGTCCGCCGGGCCCGGGCCGCCGAGCTCCGCGTAGCGGCGATCGCCGTCCCAGCTCTGCGAGCGCGCGACGATCGCAGCCTCGGCACCCGCCTGCGCGAGCTCGCGCGCGAGGGCCGCCGGCCAATCCTCGCCTCGCCGCCGCAGCGCGCGGTAGGTGTTCTGGCTGAAGTAGACGAAGCGACCCGGCGCGATCCGGCGCGCGAGCAGGTGGAGCTCGGGATACCCGACCGAGACGACCCGCTCGGGCGCTGCGGCGCGGAAGAGCCGCTGCGCGATGCGCCGCTGGTCCGCCAGCGCGAAGCGCGGCGCCGCGGGCTCCGGCTCCCCGCGCGCGCCCGCCGCCGCAGCGAGCGCCGCGAGCGCAGCGACCGCGGCCGCGGCGATCCTGGCGGGGCTCCTTCCCGCGGCAGTGCCGAGCTCGATCGCGGCCACGAACTGGGCCAGCGCGCCCGCGGCCACGCAGGGATACAGGTCTCCGACGCCGTCCATCTCGACGAAGGCCATTCCCGTCATCGCGAGCGCGTACGCGGCCGCGAATCCCGCGGCGGCGCTGCGCGTTCTCTTCGCGAGTCGCGCGGCCAGCGCGATGCCGAGCAGATGCGCCGCTCCGAGCAGCGCAGCCGCGGGCCCGGCCGCCTCTCGCGCAGCGCGGGCGAGCGCGAGTCCGCGCTCGGCGAGGGTCGGGAGCGCGGCGCTCGCGGCCTCGCTCCGCGCGGCGCCCGCGACGGCCGTGCTCCAGAACGCGCCTGCGGCGCCCTGCAGCGCGAAGAGCGCAGTCGCGCCCGCGAGGCCGAGCGCAAAGCCCAGGCCGACGAGCGCGAGATCGCGCGACCTCCATCCCGCGAAGAGCGCCGCCGCGAGCGTCGCCGGCAGCAGCAGTCCGCCCACCTGCCAGTCCAGGAACGCGAGACTCGCGAGCAGGCCGCAGCAGACGCGCGCGCGCGCCTCGAGCGCGTGGAGCTGGAGCGCGCTGATCAGGATCAGCAAGGTCTTCGGCACGACGCCCGTGGCCGGCAGCGAGAAGGGGATCGTCCACGCGAGCAGCGAGGCGATCGGCAGCGCGACGAAGCCGGGGCGCGCGGCGCGCCGCAGCGCGTAGCCGAGCGCGAGCAGCCAGGTCGCGAGCGCGCAGAGCGGGAAGGCCGCGCGCAGCGCCGGGACCGGCTCGCAGCCGAGGCGGTCGGCGGCCCGGACCACGAGGCTGCCGAACAGGATCGAGAGCGGGGTCTTGGTCTCGTAGAGGTCGCGGTAGAGCACCGCGCCGTCGGCGGTCGCCTGCGCGAAATACAGATAGAACGAGGCGTCGCGCGAGACGGGCGCCTCGGGAGCCAGCGCGAGGAACGCGCCGAGTCCGAGGGTCGCAGCGGCTACGACGCCCGGAGCCGCAGGAGGGCGTGCAGCCATCGCAGCGCGCGCACGAGGAGCGCCGCGCGGAGCGTCCCCGCGCGGAAGGGCTCCATCGAGGGCGAGAGGCAGCCCTGCAGGATGCCCAGCACCGATCGGCGCGTGAGGCCGAGAGCGCGCCCGTGGCGCCGCGGGCGGTGTCCGATCGGGACCTCGACGATCCGCGCGCCGCGCGCGCGCGCCCGGATCAGGACCTCGGCGTCGAAGAACGCGCCCGCCGACTCGAGCGACAGCGCGTTCTCGATCACCCAGCGCCGGTACAGCTTCAGCCCGGAGTTGACGTCGCGCAGCGCGAGGCCGAAGAGCCCGCGGAGCAGGATCCGATAGGCGCCCGAGGCGATGCTGCGCAGGCGCGGATCCGCGCGCCGGACGCGGCAGCCGGAGACGACGTCCGCGGAATCGATCTGGGCGAAGAGCAGCGCGAGATCGGCGCCCTCGTACTGGCCGTCGCCGTCGATGTAGCCGAGCACGCCGAAGCGCGCGGCCGACATCGCGCTGCGGAAGGCCGCGCCCACGCCGCGGTTGCGCGGGTGCCGCAGCACGCGGATCTCGCGGTGGAGCAGCGCCAGGTCCTCGGCGACCTTCGCGGTCCCGTCGCGACTTCCGTCGTCGACGACGAGGAGCTCGAAGCGACTCGCGACCTTCGAGAGCGCCGCGAGCACCTCTGCCGCGACCCCCGGCAGCGACGGAGCGTCGTCGTAGGCCAGGATCGCGAACGATACCTCCCGCATCACCCCCCGCGCGGGCGGAAGACCCGATGGATGCGGCTCGCCGAGATGCGCGGGTGGCGGCCGCCCGACACCAGGTGGAGCTGCCCATCGAGCACACCGGCGACGATGCCGTGTCGGCTTTCGGGGAGGGTGCCGATCGTTCGCCAGCGATCCGCGAGCGGATCGTACACCTCGATGCCGTCGTGGCAATGCCAAGGGAACTCGCCGCCGAAGGTGTAGATCCGGTCCCCGAACACTGCCGAGGCGAGACCGCCTCTCGGGACCGGATGCGGGGCGGCGCTGCGCCAGCTCCCGCTCGCGACCTCGTAGCGCTCGACGCTCGCGAGGTTGAAGCGGAGGTCGTCCCTGCGGCCGGAGATCGCGTAGAGCGCCTCGCCGATGGCCTCGAGACGCAGGTGGTCGCGCGGCGTCGGCATCGGGGCCTCGCGCGTCCAGCGATCGCCAGCGAGGTCGTAGCGGTAGAGATCGCTCGCGAGCTCGAGATCCGGGCGGATGCCGCCGGCGTACCAGAGCGCGCCGCGGGTCGCTGCGGCGGCGCCCGCGCCGCGCGCCTCCGGCAGCGGCGCGAGCGCCTGCCAGCGCCCGCGCGCGCGGTCGTAGCGGTAGAGCGTCCCGCGCGGATCCCAGCGCGCGAACATGAAGCCGCGCAGGCGCAGGCCGAGCGGACCGAAGCCGCCCGCGACGTAGAGCTCTCCGTCCGCGCAGGCGACCGCCGGATGGCTCAGCGCCTGCGGCAGGTCCGCGAGGCGCGACCAGCGGTCCTCCGCGGGCGCATAGCGATAGGCGCTCGCGTGCGTCTCGGCGAGGCCGCCGATGCCCCCGACCAGGTACAGGAAGCCGTGACAGGCGGCTCCGCCCGCCTCGGTCAGCGACGCGGGCAGCGGCGCCGCGAGCGCGAAGTCCCCGGCCATGGTCGTCTCCGCGCGGAGGCCCAGCGAGAGCGCCGAGTAGTTCCAGACCGCGAGAAAGCCGAGCGCGACCGCGCCGAGCGCGAGCGCGCCCGCGGCGAGTCGTCTGCGCATCGCGCCCGCTGTATACCAGAGCTCGGAGGCGGCAGGCTCCCTCGCGCGCGCGGGCGCTGCGGCGGACTCCGCGCGCTCCGGAGGGGACATGGCGGGACGCCTCGAGGGAAAGCGGGCCGTGGTGACCGGCGCCGGCGCCGGCATCGGGCGCGCGACGGCGCTGCGCTTCGCGGCGGAGGGAGCGGCCGTGCTCGCGAACGACATCGCCGCGGGCGGACTCGCGTCGCTCGCGAGCGAGCTGCGCGAGCGCGGCGCGCGCGTCGAGACCCAGGTCGCCGACATCGGCGTCGCCGCGAACGCCGAGGCCGCAGCGGAGCTCGCGGTCGCGCGCTTCGGCCGTCTCGACATCTGGGTCAACAACGCCGGCGGCGCGCTGCCGGCGCCCTTCCCCGACACCGACGAAGCGCGCTACCGCGCCGATCTCTCGAGGAATCTCGACAGCGCGTGGTTCGGCTGTCAGGCCGCGCTGCGCGTGATGGCGCAGCAGCGGAGCGGCGCGATCGTGAACCTCTCCTCGGCCGGCGCGCTGCTCGCGACCGACGGCCTCCACGCCTACTCCGCCGCGAAGGCCGGGATCCTCTCGCTCACGCGCACCCTCGCGCGCGAGTACGGGCCGCTCGGGATTCGCGTCAACGCGATCGCGCCGGGCCCGATCCTGACGCCGGCCTTCGCGGAGTTCCTGGAGTCGCTGCCCGACGGCGGCCGCAGCCGGGGCAGGCAGGTTCCGCTCGGGCGCCTCGGCACTCCCGAGGAGATCGCGGCGGCGATCGTCTTCCTCGCGTCCGACGACGCGAGCTACGTGAGCGGTGTGACGCTCCCGGTGGACGGCGCGCGCAGCGCGATCCTCGCGCCCCCGCGAGGCTGAGCGGGAGCTCCCTCGGCGGGCCGCTGCGCCTCGGAGTGCAGCGAGCTCGACCCTGCATGCCGCCAGAGCGCGCGCGCCGTGCGCAGGAAGGGGGGCACGCAGACGCCGGCGAAGAAGAGCAGGACCAGCAGCGCCGGGATCAGCCTGCGCGGGCGCGCGAGGCGGCGCAGCGCGCGCGCGTGCACGAGCGCGAAGCCCGCGTAGATCATCAGCAGCGGCATCAGCGGGAACCGGTAGCGCGAGTGCGCGTTCGCCAGGATGTGGATCGCCACGGCCGGAGCGAAGGCCACGAGCGGGAGCGAGCCCAGCCGCGCGGGCGCCGCCGCGAGGCCCAGGACCGCGGCGGCGAAGAGCGCGGCGTAGCCCGTGGCCGTGGCGAGCAGGAGCGCGCGCACGAGCTGCGGCGGCAGCGGGCCGTAGGCGTCCATTCTCAGCTTGTAGAAGAGCAGCGAGTCCGGGCCGAAGAGCAGCGCGAGGTTGCGCAGCGTCTTCTTGTAGATCCAGCCGGGCTGCTCGCTCCGGATCAGCGCGAGGGCCTCCCGGCGCGCCTGGTCCGCGCGCTCGAGCTCGTCGCGGATCGCGAAATGCCGCGCGCGGAACGCGCGCAGCGCGCCGTAGTCGACGCGCATCCAGTCTCGACGCGACAGCGTGTTGCCCTCCCGCAGGTTGAACCAGCCCGCGGTCGAGACCGGCACTGCGCGCCCGAGGACGGCGTAGTTGCGCAGGCTCCAGGGCAGCACGATCAGCACCGCGACGCCGACCAGCAGGGCCGCGCGCGCGAGCGCAGCCGGCCGACGCTCCGGCCCGGCTCTCCACGCCCACCAGAACCCGCACGCGGCGGCGATCGGCAGCGCGATCTCCCGCGTCAGGGCCGCCACTCCGAGGAGCAGGCCGCTCGCCACCGCGAGGCGCGCGCTCTGCCTGCGCTCGCCTTCGACCAGGGCCCAGAGCGCCCCGGTCGACGCCACCGCGAAGAGCGTCTCCGACCAGAGCGAGTGGCTGAAGGCGATGAAGGTGGGGTCGACGGCGGCGAGAGCGCCGGCCGCGAGCCCCGTCCGCGCATCGAAGAGCGCGCGGCCGAGACCCGCGCTGAGCAGCACCAGCAGCGAGCCGAGCGCCACCTGGGCGCGCAGCATGCGGCGCAGGTCCGCCTCGGAACGCCCGCCGGCCTCGTGCCGGCCGGGGCCGCGCGCGCCGGCGGCGCTCGGCGCCGGGCCCGGCTCGCGCACGAAGAGCGAGAGGAAGAAGGACTGGCCCGGCGGCCACGAGGCGCGGCTCTCACCCGCCCGATGGCCGTCGCCGCGCGCGAGGCTCTCGGCCGTCTGCAGGTAGTAGTTCTCGTCGCCGAGGAGCGCGATCGGGAAGCTCCGCTCGAGCACGAACAGGCGCAGTCCCGCCGCGAGCAGCAGCAGCGCGGCGGCTCCCCAGAGCGCGCGGAGACCGGCGCCGTGCGCGGGAGACGGCGGGCCGCTGTCGCTCGATTCCACCTTCTCGCCCGCTCCCCGCTTCTCGGAGCGCGATCCTCTCATGCGCGGCTCCGGCGCGCCACGCCCGCGCGAGGGGCTCAGTCCTCCGGGCCCACGCCGCAGGCGCGCATGTAGTCCGCGAAGCGCTCGCGGAGCGCGCCCGCCTCGAGTCCGAACTCCGCCGCCGAATAGCGGTGTGCGCCCCGCTCGCCGGGCGGGTGCTCCGCGCGCCAGGCGCGCATGCGCGCCTCGGCCGCGGGCGCGAGCTCGGCGCCGAAGTGCGCGTAGAGCCGGCGCACGAGCGCGAGCGGATCCGCCACGAGCTCGCCGAAGTGGACGTCGAAGAACTGCCCACCGCGCCCGCGCCGCGCGGCGAGCATCCGCGACATGCCGCGCAGCCAGAGCGCCGTCTGCTCGCGCCCGAGCGCGCGCGGGTCGAAGGCGCTCGAGAGGCCCCGGCCGAAGCCGCGGTTCAGGCTGCAGACCGAGGGCAAGAGCTTCGCCGGATCGCGGTGCATCCAGATCACCCGCGCGTCCGGGAACGCGTCGAAGAGCGCCTCGGGTGCGAAGAGGTGGGTCGCGTCCTTGAGCAGCCAGCGCTTGCCGGGCTCGTTCGCGCCGATCAGCGCGAGCTGGTCGCGATGCCGGCGGTAGACGGGCCGCATGTCGCAGTCGGCCCACCACTGCGCATAGCTCCGCAGCGGAACCAGGCACTCGTAGGCGACGCAGGCGAAGCACTGCTGGAACAGGTTCCAGCACTCGTCCGGCAGCGCCGCGTCGAGCTCGTGCATCGCTCGCAGCTCGGGGCTCGCGGCGTACTGCGCGCGCACGCCGGCGTCCGAGCGCTGGAAGTCGGCGAGCTCCGCCCAGCGCTCGCGCGGCGGCCGCGGCTGCGGCGCCTGCGCGAGCCAGAGCTCGAGGCCCTGCACGCCCGGGTCCTGCGCGAGCAGCCGCTGGAACGCGCTGCTTCCGGTGCGCGGCAGGCCGACGATCACCCAGGGCTGCGCGATCGCGCGCCCGCGCAGGTCCGGCCTGCGGCGCCACCCGGCCTGGCTGCGCAGGCGGCCGGCGAGCGCGGCCTGGATCTGGGCCACCACCGCGAGGCGCCCGACGGGCGTCAGCGCCGCGTCTTCGTCGTAGGAGCGCAGCAGCACGCGCAGCGCGCTGCGGTAGTCGTCGCTGCCGAAGTCCGAGAGTCCCGTGGCGGCCGCGGCCGCCTCGTGCAGGGCCGCCTCGCGCGGGGCGAGCGGCGCATCCCCGGGCCCAGCCAGGCGGCCTAGCTCCGGGCGAAGCGGACCGGCATCGTCTGCCAGCCCTGCACGAACTCGGTCCGGATCCGGCGCAGCTCGCCCTGCTTCACCTCGTATTCCGGCGCGAACGCGAGGAGCCGCTCGAGGCAGAGCCTGCCCTCGAGCTTCGCGAAGTGCTGGCCGATGCAGGCGTGGATGCCGTGCCCGAAGCTCAGGATGCGCGCCGGGCGCCGCTCGATGTCGAAGCGGTCCGGGTCGCGGAACTCGCGCGGGTCGCGGTTCGCCGAGGGGTAGAGCATCAGGAGCGACTGCCCGGGCCGGAGCCGCTGCCCGCGGATCTCGTGCTCCTTCTCGACCGAACGCATCAGGAACTGCGTCGGCATGTCGTAGCGCAGCACCTCCGCGAAGGCGCCCGGGATCCGCGACGGATCGGCCGCGCAGCGCGCGCGCTGCTCTGGGTGCTGCCAGAGCCGGTGCACCGCGCTCGAGAACACCTTCGGGAAGGTCTCGGCGCCTCCGATCAGGAACATCGAGAGGTGCGAGCCCGCCTCCTCGTCCGTGAAGCGGCGCCCCGCGACCTCCACGCCGAGCACCACGTCGCAGACGCTGCCGTCCGAGACCCCGGCCCGCCTGCGCCGCTTCACGAGCTCGGAGAAGTACTCCGCGAGCTCGTACATCGCGGCGAGCCCGTCCTCGGTCATGCCGTCGCGCCCCTCTTCGCGCGCGAAGAAGCGCCAGACGAGCCGGTTCAGCGCGGCGCTGTCCTCCATCGGAAAGCCGTTCGCGAGGCAGGCCACCTGCACCGAGACGTTGGCGGCGAAGTCGTTGAAGAGGTCGGCCTCCGCGCGGTCGCGAAGCGGCGCGAGCGCCTCGTCGGCGATCGCGCCGATCTGCGCCTCGAGCCTGCGCACCGCGCCGGGCGTGAAGAACCTCGCGATCCGCGAGCGCAGCTGGGTGTGACTCGGCGGATCCATCATGTTGATCATCGGGGTGACCGGCTGGACCTTCGTGATCAGCTGCGAGGTCGTGGTGCCGCGCGTCGCGGTCAGGTTCTCCGCGTCCATCGAGGCCTGCCAGATGTCGTCGAAACGCGAGAGCGCAAAGGCGTCCCAGCCGCGGATGTAGTAGACGGGCGCCTCTTCGCGCAGGCGCGCGTAGATCGCGTGCGGGTCGTCGATCACGGCCGGGGAGAAGGGGTCGTAGTCGAGCATCGGGGCTGGCCTCGTGCGCTGCGCTCCGGGCGCTCGGGTCGCTCGAGTCGCCGGGAACGGCTGCGGATCGTACCCCCGCGGCGCGGGCCGGGCACGTAGACTGGCGCGCGCGAGCGGCGCGCGCGCGCCCGAGGAGCCGCCGATGCCCCACTACAGCGAGCAGGAAGAGCGCAATCTCGCGACCGCCGCGGCGCTCTTCGACCCGAAGGGCCCCGCGGACAAGAGCGCGCTCTTCGCCGAGGACGCGGTCTGGTGGAACGGGCTGCCCTTCCTGCCGGGCGCCCCGGGCCAGACCGAGCACAGGGGCCGCGACGCGATCCGGCGCATCCTGACCGGCGCGGGCAGCAGCGCGCCCGCGCCCGGCGTCGACGCCTACGACCTCTCGACCGCGCGCTACGAGGACGTCGTCGTGCTCGCCGACGGCGACTACGTGGTCCGGCAGCAGACCTACCGCGCGAAGACCTGGCGCGGGCGCGACTACTGCAACGTCTACTGCTTCGTGTTCCGGATGAACCAGCGGGCCGAGATCCAGTACCTGACCGAGCACTGGAACACCTGGCACGCGCACAACTTCCTGTTCAACCAGTTCGAGCTCGAGCCCGCGCATCCGGAGGGCCCGGGAACCCGAAGCGGGGCCCCGTGAGCGCCGGCGAGCCGCTCCGGCTGCGCGGCCGCGCCTGCGCCGTGACCGGCGCGGGCGCCGGCATCGGCCGCGCCTGCGCGCTGCGCGTCGCGGCAGAGGGCGGCCGCGTGCTCGTGACCGATCTCCGCCCCGAGGCCGCCGAGCGCGTCGCGGGCGAGATCCGCGGCGCCGGGGGCGAGGCCCTGGCGCTCGGCTGCGACGTCACCCGCAGCGCGGAGGTCGACGCGGCCGCAGCGCGCTGTGCCGCGCACTTCGGCGCGCTCGACGCCTGGATCAACAACGCCGCGAATCCGGCCGGCGGCGCGATCGATCGGCTCGCCGACGCCGACTGGCGCGCGGTGCAGGCCGGCACGCTCGACGGGACCTTCTTCGGGCTGCGCGCGGCGCTGCGGCTCATGCTGCCGCGCGGCCGCGGCGCGATCGTGAACATCTCGTCGGGCGCCGGCATCGGCGCCGAGCTCGGCCTCGCCGCCTACGGCGCCGCGAAGGCCGGCGTCCAGAGCCTCACGCGGAATGCCGCGCTCGAGTACGCCGGGGCCGGAATCCGCGTGAACTGCATCGCGCCGGGCCCGATCGACACCCAGGCGCTCGGGGGCTGGCTCGCGAGCTTCCCGGGCGGACGCGCGGGCTTCGAGGCCCAGCTGCCGCAGCGGCGCCTCGGGCGCCCCGACGAGATCGCCGCGATGGCCGCGTTCCTGCTCAGCGACGACGCGTCCTACGTGAACGGCGCCGTGATCGCCGTCGACGGCGCGGTCTCGGCGCGCCTCGCATCGCCGCGCGCCGACGTCGCGCGCTGAGCCATCGGAGTATGCTGCGGGCCGCGCACACCCGCGGCGCGAGGAGGACGCGTGAAGTTCTGGGTCGCCTTCTCGTTCACCGACCCGACGCACATGGTGGCGCTCGCGCGCCGCGCCGAGGAGCTCGGCTTCGAGGGCGTGTTCCTCGCCGACCACCTCGCCTATCCCGCGGCCTTCGCGTCGAAGTACCCCTACGCGCCGGGCGGCGAGCCGCCCTTCGACGCGGCGACGCCCTTTCCCGATCCCTTCGCGTGCATCGGCGCGATGGCGACCGCGACGCGGACGCTGCGCTTCTCGATCGCGATCTACATCCTGCCGCTGCACGACCCGCTCTACGTCGCCAAGGCCTGCGCGACGAGCGCGATCCTCTCGCAGGGGCGCTTCAGCCTCGGCGCGGGCGCGGGCTGGATGCGCGAGGAGTTCGAGCTGCGCGGCCTCGACTTCGACGCGCGCGGCCGGCGCATGGACGAGTCGATCGCGGTGCTGCGCAAGCTCTGGACCGGCGAGATGGTCGAGCACCGCGGCGCGCACTTCGCCTTTCCGCGGCTCTGCCAGTCGCCGCCGCCGCCCGCGCCGGTGCCGATCCTGATCGGCGGCGCGAGCGCAGCCGCGCTGCGCCGCGCGGGCCGGCTCGGCGACGGCTGGATCGGCGCGGGCAACACGCCCGAGCAGGCGGAGGCGATCCTCACGGCGCTCGCGCGCGAGCGCCGCGAGGCCGGCCGCAGCGGCCCCTTCGAGGCGATCGTGCCGCTCGTGACGCCGCCCGACGCGGCCGTCTATGCGCGCCTCGCGGCGCTCGGCATGAGCGCGAGCGTGAGCTGGCCTCCCTCGCTCGCGCTGGGCATCGCGGCGCCGTCGCTCGCGCAGGAGCTCGGCTACCTCGAGCAGTTCGGCCGCGACGTGATCCGGCCCTTCGCGGACGCGGGCTGAGCCCGGGCGGGCGATGCGGACCGCGCTCTTCGCACTCGCGCTCGCGCTCGCCGCCTGCGCGAACGGGGCGCCGGCCCGCGCCCCGCTGGCGCAGGCGCGCCCGAACGTCGTGATCCTGCTCGCCGACGACCTCGGCTTCGCCGACGTCGGCTACCGCGGCGCTCCGATCGCGACGCCGAATCTCGACCGGCTCGCGCGCGAGGGCCTGCGCCTCGAGCGCTTCTACACCGCGCCGATCTGCACGCCGACGCGCGCGATGCTGCTCACGGGCCGCGATCCGATGCGCATGGGGCTCGTCTACGACCAGATCAATCCCTGGGACCCGGCGGGCCTGCCGGGCCGCGAGCACCTGCTGCCCGAGTCCTTCCGCGCGGCCGGCTACCAGACCGCGATCGTCGGCAAGTGGCACCTCGGCCACGCACAGGAGAGCTACCACCCGCTGCGCCGCGGCTTCGACTCCTTCTACGGCCACCTGAACACCGCGATCGACTACTACGAGCACACGCGCTTCCAGGGCCGCGACTGGCAGCGCGACGGCGTGAGCCTCGACGAGCGCGGGCGCCACGCGACCGAGCTCGAGGGCGCCGAGGCCGCGCGCGTGATCCGCGAGCGCGATCCCGCGCGGCCGCTGCTGCTCTACCTGGCCTTCTCCGCGCCGCACAACCCGATGCAGGCGCCCGAGGCGCTCGTCGCGAAGTACGCGCGGCTCGAGGAGCGCAGCGATCCGCCGGGCTACCTCGCTGCGGTCGGCGCGGTTCCGCCCGAGGTCCGCGAGCGCTATGCGCGCCACCGGCGCCTCTACGCGGCGCTCGTCGAGGGCATGGACCAGGCCGTGGGCCAGGTGCTCGCCGCGCTCGACGAGGCCGGCATCGCGCAGAACACGATCGTGCTCTTCCTCTCCGACAACGGCGGCTTCAACGGCTTCGGCGGCGACAACACGCCGCTGCGCGGCCAGAAGCTGCAGAGCTTCGAGGGCGGCATCCGCGTGCCCGCGCTCCTGCGCTGGCCCGCGCAACTCGAGGCCGGAGCTGCGCGCGAGCAGCTCGTCTCCGCGATGGACGTGTTCCCGACGCTCGCCGCCGCCGCGGGCGTCCCGCCCGGGAACGCGCTGCCCTTCGACGGACAGGACCAGTGGGAGGCGCTGCGCAGCGGCCGCGGCGCGCCGCGCTCGGGCGACCTCTTCTTCGCGGCCGAGGTCCCGATCCCGGGGCAGGTCTTCACGGCGGTGCGGAGCGGCCGCTGGAAGCTCGTGCGGATCGAGCGCCCGGGCGCCCTTCCGACGCTCACGTATCTCTTCGACGTGGAGTCCGATCCTGGCGAAACCCTTGATCTTTCCGCACGAGATCCTGCCCGCGTCGAGGACCTCTCGGAGCGCCTCGCCGCGTGGCGCGCGCTGCATCCGGCGGGCGGGCTGCGGCGGCTCGCGATGCCGCATCCGGGCTGGCTCCCGCCGCGCGACTGGGCCCGCGCGATGGCCGGAAGCGAGCAGCTGCAGCCCGCGCTCGAGCCCGAGTTCCAGGGCGAGGGCAACACCGCGAGCAGCATCGGCCTGCTGCTCTACCGCTCGCCCGAGGAGCGCGCGGCGCAGCCCGGGCCGGAGCCCGCCCGTCGACCGGCGCGCGGACCCGACTAGGCGCGGGCGCCGTCGCCGCGCCGCAGCGCAGCCTGCGCGCGCACGACGAGGCCGGGCAGCTCGGGCAGCGGGTCGTCCCACGGAAAGCGCGCGCGCGGGCGCAGCAGCGGGCGGTCCGCGAGCGCCGCCTCGAGCCGCTCGGGACCGTCCAGACACAGCCGCACCCAGGCATGCGCGAGCGGCACGCCGGCCGCCTCCGCCTCCGCGAGCGCGAGCCCGCCCGTCGGCTCGAGATCGGAGATCACCCACTCGCCTTCTTCGAGCCGGAAGCGCACCCGCGCGAGACCCGTCCAGCCGAGCTCGAGCAGCAGCGCGGTGGCGTACTCGAAGAGCTCGCTGTCGCTCGGCGCCGCGATGATCGCGGCCTCGCGCCCGGCATGCAGATCGACGCGACTCTGATAGGCCGCGACCGGGTGGCCCGCATCCGCGAGCAGCACGAGCTCGCGCTGCTCGCGCGACGCCGCGCGGCGCAGCAGCAGCGGTCCGCTCTCGAGCAGCGCGAATGCGGCCCGCGCGAGCTGCGCTTCGCCCGTGATGCGGATCCAGTCCTGGGCGATCTGCTCGCCCCGGGCGAGCGGCGTCGGAGACAGCAGCGTGCGCAGCTCCACGGGATAGCCGAGGTCCCGCGCGAGCAGCACGGACTCGCGCAGCGAGCTGATCCGCCGGAGCGCCGGGACCGGGAGACCCAGGTCGTGCGCGAGCTCGTGGAAGCGCCCGCCGTGGCGCAGCCGCTCCCAGGCGTCGCGTTCGGGCAGCGCGACGCGCGCGTGGCGCTCGAGCCTGCTCCCGCGCTGCTGCAGCGCCTGCACGGCCGCGCGATTCCCGGGCAGCACGAGCGCGGCGCGCTCGCGCCGGACGATCCGGCCGAGCTCCTCGCAGAACGCGAAGGCGTGCACCTCCGGGTCGGGACACAGCGCGCTGTTGCGCAGGTAGCGCGAGCGCAGGCCGGGGGATCCGGGCTGCGGATCGACTCCCACCACCGGGTAGCCCTGGCGCCCGAAGGCGCGCGCGAGCGCCAGGCCCGTGGGGCTGCCGGCGTGCGTGAGGACCAGGGTCTCCCGGGCGGGAACTGCGTCCGGCAACGCTCTCGAGATCCACGGCATCGAGTTCTGCTTCCGCCTCGCCCGCCCCACGCGCGGGTCGAGCCCAGGCTAACACGCTCGGGATCTCGGCGGGTGGAGAATCGGCAGCTCTCCCTAACAGATCGGCAGCGCGCCGGAAGCGGATGCGCGCGCGCACCGCAGGCGGGACGCAACCCGGCGGCAGCGCGGCGCGCCGCTCAGCTTCCGCCCTGGATCGCGCGGGCGAGGTCGATCCGCAGGTGCTGCGAGAGATCGCCGACCTGATCGACGAAGAACCTGTGGCGCACGATCCGCCACTCGCCCGCGACGCAGCGGTACTCGCTGTGGTAGCGGCCCGTGATGACCGGCTGGAGCGGCAAGCTCTCGGTGGCCTGCAGCACCGTGTAGTAGGCGCGGGAGCGCGCGCTCCCCGCCGCCTCGTCCACCTCGCAGAGCAGGTTCGTGATGACGTGCTTGGTCTTCGGGGTGCCGGTATCCGGGTAGCGCCGCGTGGTCTCGTGGTACTGGCGCGCGATCGCCGCGGCGCCCACGGTGCTGGTCGCCCTGCCCTCGCTCTCGAGCACGGCGTGCTGGAAGAGCTCGCCGATCGCGTCGAAGTCCCCGGCATCGATCAGCTCGGCGTAGCGGTACAGGATGTTCGCGATCGCGGCGTGCGCGTGGCTCATGCGCTCCTCCCGGGCTGCGGCATTCAAGCACGCCGGGCCCGGCCGCGTGAAGCGCTGCGGCGATCCGCGCGCGCGGGGGGCACACTTCGCGACCGCATGCCGGCGCCCACCCCGAGCCAGAGTCCCGCGAGCGAGGCGCGCGGCGCCTTCGGCGGCTTCATCGGGCCGCGCAGGCTCGTGGGACTCGTGCAGCAGACGGCGCCCTGGCTCTTCGCGGGGCCGCGCGCGGCCGCGGCGCCCGCCGCGCCGCCCGGGCTGCGCCTCTCCCTGCTCGGCGGCGGCTCGCAGGGCTGGTGGCGGATCCTCGGGGCCGCGGCCCGCCTGCCGGAGCGCAGCGACCCGACGCCGGGCGAGCGCAGCGATTACTTCGCCCTCTGCCTCGCGGCCCACTTCGCGAGCGCCGCGACCTACGTGCCCACGGACGTCGACAGCAAGATCCGGCGCGCGCTCTGGCTCGAGGCGGTGGGCAGCGACGAGCTCCCGCGCATGCGCGCGCTCGCGCTCGCGACCGCCGACTGGGACCTCGCGCTCGTCTCGGCGCGGCAGGTCGCGGTCGAGGGAGTCGGGATCGTCTCGGGGCACGACGGCGAGCGCCTCTCGGTGCTCTGCGGCGGGCTCGCGGCCTCGCGCAGCGCCGGCGACGCGCCCGGCGCCGAGGAGCTCGAGACCGCGATCGACGCCGAGCTCTCGCGCGAGGCGCGCGCGTTCGGCGCGCTCGCCGGTGCACGCGGCCGCGAGCTCGACCTCTTGCGCCTCGCGAGCGTGCTCACGCACAACGCGGGCGACGTGATGCAGGGCCTCGCAGCGGCGGGCCGCGGCGCCGCCGCGGACGCGCTGCGCGAGCGCTTCGGCGACCTCGCGCGCGAGCGCGGCTCCCGCTACGGCGGCGCCTTCGCGCGCGCGGCCGCGCTCTACCGCGCGCTGCTCGCGAGCGAGGGCCACCGCAACTATCCGCTGCGCAAGCCGCAGGCGCTGCGGCGCGCGCCCGAGCTGCTGCTGCCGATCGCGCCCTTCCTCGACGCCTGGGGCGAGACGCTCGCGCGCAGCCCGCTGCTCGCGACCGCCGAGCGCGCGCAGGTCGTCGAGGCGCTGGTCCAGGGCTGCGAGAAGCTCGGCCCGCAGCAGGCCTACTACCGGGCGCTCGCGGGCTTCGCCCGCTCGTTCCTGCGCGGGCTCGAGGCGCCCGAGCTGCTCGAGCACCAGGCCGCCTCGACGCGCCGGCTGCTGCGCGCGGCCCCGCTGCGCCAGCGCGTCGCGGTCGCGCGCGCGTCCTTCGAGTCGAGCTGCGCCAAGCGCGCGCGCGAGCTGCTCGCGCGCGCGGGCGGCTGAGGCCCGGGGCTCAGCGCGTGGGCGGCGCGGGGCGCGCCTCGAGCAGCGGCGCGAGCGCCGGGTACGCGGCCGACTCCGCGCGCGCGGCCTCGCCGCCGAGGCGCAGCGCGTCGTCGAGCAGCGGCCCGGCCTCCCGCGGGCGCCCGTTCGCCGCGTGCAGCGCGGCCATGCCGAGCGCAGCAGGCCAGCTCTGCGGGTAGAGCCGCCGCACCAGCGACAGCGCGCGGTAGGCGTCCGCGCCCCTGCCCAGCGCGAGATAGGCGCGCCCGAGGCGCAGCTGCACGAGCTCGTGGTCGGGCGCGAGGCGCGCGGCCTCTTCGAGCAGCGGGAGTGCGTCGCCGGCGCGCCCGGCCTCGAGCTGGTGGACCGCGAGGTTGTAGCGGGCCTCGAGCTGCGCGGGCGAGGCCTTCACGGCCTCGCTCCAGCGCGCGACCGCCGCGTCCCGCTCGCCGCGCTCGAAGTGGACGGTGCCGAGGTTGTTCAGCGCCGCGGATGCGAGCGGGTGTGCGGCGTCGAGCGCGAGCGCCTTCTCGTGCTCTGCGATCGCGGCGTCGTAGCGCTGCTGCCGCAGCGCGGTGACGCCGAGGTTGTAGTGCGCCTCGAAGGAGTCGGGCTGCAGCTCGAGCACGCGGCGGAACGCGCGCTCGGCCTCCTCGTGCTGGCCCGCGCGCTGCAGGCAGTCGCCGAGACCGAGATGCAGCTGGGGCGAGACCTCGTCGAGCGCGAGCGCCTCGCGGAAGAGCCGGATCGCCTCGGGCAGATCGCCCGCATCGCGGCGCAGCCCGGCGAGCTGCGCGAGCGCGGGAGGGAAGTCCGGGTTCGAGGCCAGCGCGACGCGCGCGAGGTGCTCGGCCTGGGCCCGGTTGCCGCGCAGCGCTGCCACGGCCGAGAGACCCAGCAGCGCGTCGGCATCGCGCGGCGAGAGCGCGAGCGCGCGCTCGAACTCCGCGACGGCTGCCTCGAGCTCGCCCGCGCGGGCGCGGATGCGCGCGAGGTTGTTGTGGATCTCTGGAGAGGATTCGGCCGCCGGACCCGGCTGTGCAGCGCCGGGATCCGCTTGCGCGGCGGCTGCCTCGCCGGGCCGCACGTAGCCGAGTGTCTCGAGCGCGGCGAGCTTCGCCGCGAGGTCGGCCTCGCCGTAGGGCTCGGCTCCCGGGGCGGGCGCGGCGCCCGGCCCGGCCGGCGCCGGCTTCTCGTAGCTCGCGACATAGCTCGGCTCGCGCGCCGCGCGCGAGCCGGCCTCGAAGAGCTCCGAGAGCACCCTGCCGTCCATGTCCTTGCCCACCGGGAGGCCCAGGTAGTGCAGCACGCTCGGCGTCAGGTCGAGCACCGAGGCGCCCTCGATGCGCGCGCCGCGCCGGATGCCAGGCCCCGCGGCGATCAGGATGCCCTCCGGCTCGTGGTCGAGATGCGCGGTGCGCAGGTCGACGGCCCGCTCGCTGCGGATCCGGCGCTCCCCGCTCTTGAAGCCGTGGTCCGAGAGCGCGAAGACCGCCGTCGTGTCGAGGTCGATCACCGCGAGCAGGCGGCCGAGCAGCTCGTCCTGGTAGACGTACCACTCCGCGACGGCGTCCCGATAGCGCGCGTCGTCCTCCGGCCGGGTCCAGTCGAGCTTCGGCGGCGCGAACTTCATGAACAGGTGCGAGAGGCTGTCGACCTGCTCGTAGTAGAGCAGCAAGAGGTCGTAGGGCTCGGCGAGCAGCTTCTCTGCGATCGCGGTGTAGCCCTGCGCCGTGACCGCGTACTGCTGGAAGAGCTGGATCGGGCTCGCGGGATCGCGCGCGGCGCCGCGCGCGGGGTCGAAGCGCTCCGCGCGATAGTCCTCGGGCGCGAGGTGCAGGAAGCGCCGCACGAAGTCGTGCGAGAGCTGCTGCTCCGCGGGGATCAGCGCCTCCATCTCCGCGTAGCGCTGCGCGGGATGCGTCTTGCGCGCGTCGTCGCCCTCGCGCGCGCTGCGCCCGAAGCCGTGGAAGCCGAGCGCATCCGAGACGATCACGCCGGGGCCGATGTCCTCGGCCGGGTAGCTCGCCCACCAGCCGACCACCGACGCGCGCCTGCCCTGCTCCGCGAGCAGGTTCCAGAGCGCCTTGACCCTGCGGTTGTGGCTGCGCACCGGGACGCGCGTGCCGTCGACCTGGTCGACGAGGAACCAGCCGATGCCGTGCTTCGCGGGCGTCACGCCGGTCGCGACGCTGGTCCAGATCACGGGCGAGAGCGGGAAGTCGACCAGCGTCTGGATCGGTCCCGAGATCCCGCGCTCGCGCAGCGCGGAGAGCTGGGGCAGCCGCCCCTGCGCCGCGAGCGCGTCGACGAGCTTCCAGTCGGCGCCGTCGATGCCGATCACGACCGCGCGCGGGCCGGGGTCGCCGCTGCAGGCAAAGAGCAGCAGCGGGGCGAGGCATGCCGCGGCGAGCCGGGGAAAGGCAGCGCAGGCGCGCGCGGGCGATCGCATGCCGGGACGATACACGCGCGCGGATCCGGGGAGCGCCGGTTCCGCCGCTAGGCCCCGCCTTGCGACTGCGGCGAGAGCCTGCGCCGCGCCGCCCACGCGAGCCCGCCCGCGGCGAGCAGCAGGCCCGCGGCCGGCAGCACAGGGACGTTCGCGAAGACCCAGCCGTCGGTGTTGCCCGCGTCGAGCGAGCCCGCGCCGAAGAGCTGCTTGTAGCCGATCGCGTGGTTGTCGCCGACGTCGAGCCAGCTCGTCGCCTGCCCGCCCTGCAGGTCGATGTTCGCGGCGAGCCCGGCCGCGGTGCTGCGGATCCGCAGCAGGTCGGTCGAGGTGCCGTTCGCCTCGAAACGCCGCGCCACCGTCTGGGTCGAGCCCGCTTCGAACTGGAAGAGCTTGCCGGTCGCGCTCGACAGGAAGAGCCGGTAGAAGGCGTTGCTCTGGCTCAGCGCCGCGCTCGTGCGCCCGCAGCCGTCGGCGAGCAGCACCGTGCCCGTGCCCGCGCTGAAGCTGCCCGCGTTCGTCCAGTCGCCAGCGACCTCGAGGCTGCCCGCGCCGCCCTGCAGCGCGCCGCCGGGCTGGATGCCGAGATCGCGCACCTGGCTCGCGCTGCCCGCGTCGAGCGCGAGGGTGCCGCCGACGAGGAGATCCGCGCAGCCCGCGTCGAGGCTGCCGCTGCCGAGCTCGAGCGTCGAGCCGGCACCGACCGAGAGCTCGGCCGCGCGCGTTGGAGCCGACACCCCGAGCCCCGTGGCGAGGGCCGCAACGCCGAGACGCCACGAGCGCCCGCGTCTCATCGCCCGCCCTCCCCGCCGGTGCTCCGCGCCCGCACCGCGAGCTCGCGTTCGAGCTCCCCGATGCGCCTCTCGAGCGCCTCGATCGCGCGCTGGTCCCGCTGCGCCTGGTTCAGCAGCAGCGCGGGCAGCAGGTGGTACTTGACCGAGTGGGGTCGGCCCTCGAGATCGAGTGCGACGAGCTCCGGAGCAACCTCCGCGACCTCCTCGGCGATCAGCCCGTACTGCCGCTCATCGCTCGCGTCCGGCGCGACCTCCTTCCTGTAGCGGAAGGTCACGGGCCGCAGCTGCATCAGCAGGTCGCTCGCGCCGGCCATGTCCTCGACGTCCTGCTTGAAGCGACCCGAGGAGGTCGTCGTGCCGAGCGTGCCGCTCGCGTTCACGAGCACCGCGATGCCGCTCGCGGAGGTGCGGCCGTGGATCCCGGCGACGGTGGCCTGCGTGTGGGTGCCGACGCTGCCGACCCTGATCTGGCCGCTCTCGCCCGCGACGCCCGAGTTGGCGAGATAGATGTTGTCGCTGCCGGTGGTCTGGGAGCTGCCGGCGCCGGGACCCACGGCCACGTTGCGGGAGCCCGTGGTGCTGCCCTGGAGCGCGAGCTGACCCAAGGCGGCGTTGTTGCTCCCGGTGGTGTTGCTGCGAAGGGCGTTCTCCCCGAAGGCGGAGTTGAGATTTCCCGTCGTGTTCGCGCGCAGCGCGGATTCTCCGAAGGCGGAATTGTAGAACCCCGTGAGATTCGAGGTGAGGGCATCCGCACCGAAGCCGGCATTGTTGCCGCCGGCGGTGTTGGCCGCGAGGGCACCCCGGCCGAAGGCGTTGTTGCGGGTGCCCGTGGCGTTGGCGCGGAGGCTGTTCTCGCCGAATCCGGAGTTCTGGCTGCCGCTGGTGTTGGAGAACAGCGCCTCCTCGCCGAATGCCGAGTTGCCGGCTGCCGTGGTATTCGAGCGAAGCGCATCCTTGCCGAAGCCGGCGTTCGCGCTCCCGGTGGTCGCCGGGTTGCCGGCTCCCGGACCGACGAAGAGGTTGTTCGTCCCGGTCGTGTGCACGAAGAGCGCGCCGTTGCGCGACAGGTTCCCGCTCGCCTCCTCGAGGCGCAGCCGCTCGACCGCGCCGGTGTTGTCCTCGACCGAGAAGGCGTCGCCGGCCCCGAGCGTCACGCGGACGTCGTCGGCCAGGGCCGCCGACGCGATCGCGGTGAGAAAAGCGGCGAGTCCCGTCCAGCGCCACATGATCCGCATCCGAGCTACCTCCGCCTCGACGCCTGCTAGACGCCTCGGCGCGACCGCCAGCTTCCAACTATCTCACCTGCCGCCCTGTCCTGGCAATGCCTCTCTGCTCCTCGCGCGAGCGCCGGGACTAGCCTCGGCGCGCGCTGCGCCCGGTTGCCCCCTGGAGGCGCGAGCGCCGGGCGCCGCCGTCTCCCGCGCTCGCTTGCAGCCGCCCGGGCCCTCTGCGAGAGTGGCCCGACACCGGAGGCCCCCCTTGAGCAGCGCCGCCGAGAGCAGCGACGCGCTGGCGCAGCGCCTGCAGCGCTTCATCGCCGGCCAGCTGCCGGCGGACGCCGGGCTCGCGCTCTCCGAGCTGCGCCGCACGACCGGGGGCTATTCGCGCGAGAACTGGCTCTTCGAGGCGTCGTGGCGCGAGGACGGGGCGCGGCGGGAGCACGCGCTGATCATGCGCCGCGATCCGGTCGGCAGCGTGCTCGAGACCGACCGCGGCGTCGAGTTCGCGGTGCTGCGCGCGCTCGAGTCCGGCCCGGTTCCCGCGCCGCGCGCGCTCTGGGTCGACCCGGACGGCACGGCGCTCGGGCGCCCCTCGGTCGTGATGCAGCGCTACGGCGGGCGCAACGACCACTTCGCGCTCGAGGGCGGGCTCTCGCAGCTGCCGCTCGAGCGGCGCGTCGCGCTCGCGCGCTGCTATTGCGAGAACCTCGCCGCGCTGCACCGCTTCGACTGGCGCGCCGCGCGCCTGGGCCAGGTGCTGCGCGATCCGGGCACGCGCGGCGCGGCGGCCGCGGTCGCCGAGTGGCGCGCGACGCTCGAGCGCCAGCTCGTCGAGCCCGCGCCCGAGCTCGAGCTCGTGCTCGAGTGGCTCGAGGAGAACGCGCCCGAGGCGCAGGCCTGCGTGCTCGTGCACGGCGACTGGAAGCCCGGCAACAGCCTGCTCCGGGACGGCGAGCTCGAGGTGATGCTCGACTGGGAGACGGTGCACCTCGGCGATCCGCTCGAGGACCTGGGCTGGGTCACGAATCCGCTGCGCCAGCGCGAGCACCTGATCCCGGGCGCCTGGGAGCGCGACGATCTGATCCGGCACTACGAGAAGGCGAGCGGCATGCGCGCGGACCCGGCGGCGCTGCACTACTGGAACGTCTTCGCGAACCTGAAGCTGAACGCGATCCTGCTGACCGGGGTGAAGAGCTTCTGCGAGGGCCGTTCGGAGCGCCCCTGGGTCGACGACGGCATGCTCGCGCGCCTGCTCTTCCAGCAGCTCGGCTGGACGCGCTAGTGCAGCCCGATCTCGCGACCCAGCTCGCCGGGATCCGGCGCGTGCTGCAGGAGGTCGTCGCACCCGCGCTCGGCGACCGCTTCGCGGGCGCGCAGCTCGCGAGCGTCTGCGATGCGCTCGGACTGCTGGCCCTGCGCTGGCCGCGCGAGCTCGGCCTGCTGCTGCGCGAGAGCGCCGAGCTCGGCGCGCTGCTCGGGGAGCTCGCGCCGGAGCTCGCGCGCTGTCCCGACGCGGGCCGCGCCCGAGACCTCGCCGCGCGCGCGGCAGCGGCCGCGCAGTCGGCCGCGCCGCCGCTCGCGCCGGGCGCCGAAGAGCCCGCACTGCGCGCGGCCCACCGCGCGCTGCGCGGCCTGCTCTCGGAGGCGATCCGCGCGCTGCGCGAGCACCCGGACGCAGCCGAGCGCGAGGCGCTGCGCGCGCGGATCCGCAGCCAGCTCGCCGCCGCGCTCGAGCGCAGGCTCGCTCCGGCGCGCTAGGCGCCGCGATCGGAGGCTCCCTTGCTCGGCCCTCTCGACGACACCCTCTGGCACCAGCTGCCCACGACCTTCGACCACGTCGGCACGAGCGACCCGCGCTTCTTCGACCGCTACTGGTTCGCGGTCTACGAGCCCGGAGGGGCCGCGGCGGCGCAGGTCACGCTCGGCGTCTACAACAACATGAACGTGGTCGACGGCGGCGCGGTCGTCGTGCGCGGCACGCGCCAGTACAACCTGCGCGCCTCGCGCTCGCTGCGCCCGCGCTTCGAGGCGAGCGTCGGTCCGCTCGCGATCGACGTGCTCGAGCCGCTCGCGCAGCACCGCATCCGGATCGATCCGGCGCGGCGCGAGCGCTCGCTGCCGCGCCTCGCCTGCAACCTGCACTGGAGCGCCGTGCTGCCGCCCGAGGAGGAGCGACCGCACTTCCGGCGCGAGCGCGGGCGCGCGGTCGAGGACTACCAGCGCTTCAACCAGGTCGGCGAGGTCAGCGGCTGGATCGAGGTCGGGGACGAGCGCCTCGAGGTCGCGCGCTGGTGGAGCTGCCGCGACCACTCCTGGGGCCTGCGCCAGGGCATCGGGATCGCGGAGCCCGTCACGGGGCCGGTGCCCGCTGCGAGCCAGGTCGGCTCGCTCTTCTGCTTCCTGTTCTTCTCGACCGCGCAGTGGGCCGGCCACGTGCAGATCCTGGAGCGCGGCAGCGAGCGCCTGTACCTGACGGGCCTGTTGCGGCCGCGCGGCGAGGCGGCGGCGCGCGGCCCCGCGCGCGAGCGCCGCGTCGCCGACGCGCAGCTGCGCTTCGCGCTCTTCCCGGACACGCGGCGCTTCCGCGAGGCGACGCTCGCGCTGCGCCTCGACTCCGGCGAGGCGCTCGAGCTGCGCGCGGAGCCGCTCGGCTGCAGCATCGCGATGCCGGGACTCGGCTACGGCGGCTGGAACGACGGCAGGGGTCTCGGCGCCTGGCGCGGCGACGCGCACGAGGAGGGCGAGATCTGGGACGTCGCCGACCCGGAGCGCGTGATCCGCGAGGACGGGCGGGAGGAGCGCCCGGTGCACCGGATCGCGCCCGTGCGCGTCGAGTCCGGCGCGCCCGGCGGCGATCGCGGCACCGGCAGCCTGACCTTCATCGCGCTCGGCCGGCTGCCGCAGTACGGCCTCGAGGGCTAGTTCCTGGAGGAGCGCGACCCCGAGCCCGCGCCCGACGGCGCTGCCGCGGCGGCGGGCGCCTGCGTCTACGAGGAGCGCGAGGGCCTGTTCCACCCGAGCGCGCACGCCGCGGGACCCTGGAGCGCGCTCGCGCAGCACGGTGCCGCGCTGAACGCGCTGCTCTGCCTCGGGCTCGAGCGCGCGCTCGGCGCGAGCGCGCTCGCGCCCGCGCGCCTGACCTTCGACCTGTTCCGCCCGGCGCCGATGGCGCCGCTGCGCGTCGAGACGCGCGAGCGCATGCAGAGCCGCCGGCTCGCGCTGGTCGAGGCGACGCTCTCGGCTCCCGACGGTCCCTGTGCGCGCGCGAGCGGCCTCTTCCTTGCCGCCCCCGACGCCGCGCAGACCGGCCTGGCCCTCGCGGGTCCCGAGGGCCTCGCCGAGGAGCCGCTCTGGCCGGCGCGCCCGAGCGAGGTGCCCGCGAGTGGTTTCGCGCGCGACGTGCGCGTGCGCTGGACGCGCGGGCTCACGCGTGGCCACGCGCTCTGGATCCAGTGCCGGAGGCCGCTCTTCACGGGCCGGGCCGCTTCGCCGCTGCAGCGCGCTGCCGCGGCGGCCGACTTCACGACCGCGGTCGCGGTGCTGGTCGCCGTGCGGGAGGGCCGCCCGCCCGCCGCGCTGATCAACGCCGACACGAGCCTGTATCTGGCGCGCGCGCCGGTCGGCGGCTGGCTCGGCTTCGAGCTCGAGGCCTGCGACGACGCGGGCGCGCGCGGTCTCTGCGCGGCGCGCATCTTCGACCGCCAGGGCGCGCTCGGCCGCAGCCTGCAGGCGAGCGTCGCCGCGCGCCGCGCGTAGCCCGGGTCCCGCGCGCGGACGTGTTACGCTGCCGCGCGCCTCGCTTCCAGAAGGAGTGGCATGGGCGTACTCGACGGCAGGGTCGCGCTCGTCACGGGCGCGAGCCGCGGGATCGGAGTCGGCATCGCGCGCCGACTCGCCGCGGAGGGCGCCGCAGTCGCCGTGAGCGCGCGCTCCCTCGACGCGCACACGCATCTGCCCGGCACCCTGCACGAGACGGTCGAGGCGATCCGGAAGGGCGGTGGGCGCGCGGTCGCGATCGCGGCCGACCTCGCGGATCCCGACGCGCGGCCCGGGATCGTCGCCCGCGCGCGCGCCGCGCTCGGCGAGATCGACATCCTCGTCAACAACGCCGCCGCGTGCTTCTTCATGCCCTATCTGAAGTCCTCCGCGAGCCGCTTCCGGATCGCCTTCGAGGTGAACGTGCGCGCGCCCTTCGAGCTGGGACAGCTCGTCGCTCCCGGCATGATCGAGCGGCGCCGGGGCTGGATCCTGAACATCAGCTCGGCCACGGCCGAGCTGCCGCAGGGTCCGCCCTGGAACGCGTTCCAGGCGGAGACCGGCGACCTGCTCTACGGCGGCTCGAAGGCGGCGCTGAATCGCATCACGGTCGGCATCGCCGCGGAGCTCTGGAGGCACGGCATCGTCGTCTCCTCGCTCGCGCCGGTCGCGCAGGTCGTGACGCCCGGCACCGCGGCGCTCGGCATCGACGCGGGCGAGGAGAACATCGAGGCCGTCGAGGTGATGGCCGAGGCCGCGCTCGCGCTCGTCAGCTGCGGCCAGGAGCTCTCGGGCCGCAACCACTACAGCCGGCCGCTGCTCGGCGCGCTCGGCCGCGCGGTGCGCACGCTCGACGGAAAGGGGATCCATCCGGCATGAAGCTCGGCTACCGCCTGCGCTGGGACGACAAATCGCTGCGCATCGACCTCGAGCGCGTGCGGCGCGTCGAGCGCATGGGCTTCGACTCGGTCTGGAGCGCGGAGGCCTACGGCTCCGATGCCTTCACGCCGCTCGCCTACGTCGCCGCGCACACGCGGCACCTGCGGCTCGGCACCAGCGTCGCGCAGCTCGCCGCGCGCACCCCCGCGGCGACCGCGATGGCGATCGGAACGCTCGACGCGCTCGCCGGAGCGGGGCGCGCGCTGCTCGGCCTCGGCGTCTCGGGCCCGCAGATCGTCGAGGGCTGGTACGGCCAGCCCTGGGGCCGGCCCGCCGCGCGCATGCGCGACACGGTCGCGATCGTGCGGAAGGTCCTCGCGCGCGAAGGCCCCGTCTCGCACGCGGGCCGGGAGATCGCGCTGCCCTACACGGGGCCGGGCTCGATCGGGATGGGCAAGCCGCTCAAGTCGATCCTGCACTGCAACCCGAAGATCCCGATCCTGCTCGGCACCGGCGCCAGGGCGACGGTCGAGCTCACGGCCGAGATCGCCGACGGCTGGCTGCCCTTCGGCTTCCGGCCCGGGGCGATGAAGACCTATCGCCCCTGGCTCGAGGCGGGCTTCCGGCGCGCGGGCGGCGGCAAGTCCCTCGCGAACTTCGAGATCTGGGCCGGCACCACGCTGCGCATCACCGACGACGTCGCGGCTGCGCTCGCGGAGCAGAAGCCCTTCATCGCGCTCTACGTCGGCGGCATGGGCCACCCGAAGCTCAACTTCCACAAGCTGCGCATGGAGCGCGAGGGCTGGCCCGAGGCCGCGAACCGGATCCAGGAGCTCTTCCTCGCGGGCCGGCGCGCGGAGGCGATCGCCGCGGTTCCGGACGACTACGTCGACTCGGGCGGGCTCGTCGGCCCCGTCGCGCGGATCCGCGAGCGCTGGAAGCCCTGGCTCGACTCCGGCGCGACCGGGCTCATCGTCGAGGCCGCGAGCGACGAGGAGCTCGCGCTCGCGGCCGAGCTCGCGGAGCTGCGACCCCGCGCCTAACGCAGGTGGAGGCGCACGCGGTAGCGCCCGCCCGGCGAGGAGAGCTCGAAGGCCTGGAGCTCGCCGGCGAGCGGCGGCAGCGGCGCCACGCCGCGCGGGAAGATCAGCGCCGCTGCGCCGGTCTCGCCCAGCAGGCGCGTGGCTGCGGCCTCCGGCGTCTCGCCCGCGCGCGCGAGCGCGGAGTAGGCCGCCCGATCCCAGTACGCGACCGGCAGCGGATTCACGCGCCGCAGCAGATACAGGAGCTCGGCCGCGTCGAGCGCCGCGAGCTCGCGCGAGCCGAGGAGCGGCTCGGCCGCGCGCGCGAGCGCGCGCTGCTCCGAGAGGGTCAGGCCCGGAGCCGCGCCCCATGCGCGCAGCGAGAGCTCGGGCCGCAGCGGGCCGGGGCGCGCGGCCGCGAGCGCGAGGAGCAGCGCTGCGGCGCTCGCGACGCCCGCCGGCGCGCGGGGCGCGAGTGCGCGCTGCAGCCCGCGATGGGCCGCGCAGAACGCGCTCGCGAGGAAGAAGGCCAGCGCGTGCAGCAGCGCGAGCCAGTCGCCGTAGGCCTGGAAGTCGAGCGCGCTGAACGCGACGACGCCGGCCATCGGCACGGCGAGCGCGACGCGCAGGCGGCGCAGCGCGGGCGGCACCCGCGCCGCGCCGCGCGCGTCCTGGCGCAGCTGCCAGGCCACGAGACCGACCGCCGCGAGCGCGAGCCAGACGAGGCCCTGCTGCTCCGGGCAGACGAACTCCGCGGAGCGCGCGATGCGCTGCCAGGGCTGCGCCGCGCCGGCCTCGCCGAAGGCGCTCGCGCCCCGCGCGAAGGCGCCCGCGAGCGTCTGCGCGCCGAAGGCGCGGAGTGCCGCGTGCGACGCGAGCCACGCGCCGAAGGGGGCGAGCACGAGCGCGGCACCCTGCGCGAGCTTCGGCGCGGCGCCGCGCAGCCCCCGCGCATCCCAGCGCGCCGCGAGCAGGAGCCCGGCGGCGACGAGCGCGCCGACCTGCCAGTCGAGGAAGGCCAGCGCCGCGAGCGCGCCGCCGAGCCGCCAGCGCGCGCGCAGCGCGCAGAGCCCCGCGCCCCAGGCGCAGACGGCCGCCGCGTGCTTCGGCACGTTCCCGATCGCGGGCAGCAGGCCCAGCAGACCGAAGCCGCAGAGCGCGAGCGCCGCGAGCAGCCCCGCCACGCCGCTGCCCCCGGAGAGCGCCCGGAAGGCCGCGAAGGCGAGCAGCCCGGCCGCGAACGAGAGCGCGAGATAGGCCGCGCGCAGCGCGAGGAGCGGGTCGAGGTCCAGGCCCTCGGCGGCCCGGTGCAGACCCGCGCCGAGCAAGGTCGCGAGCGGCGTCTTGACCGCGTAGAGGTCGCGGTGCGGGACCGCGCCCTGGCTCACGCGCCAGGCGTCGTAGAGCGAGATCCGCACGTCGCTCACGATCGGCTGCTCACGAGGCGCGAAGCTCGCGAAGTGCAGCGCGAGCAGCGCCGCGGCCGCGAGCTCGGTGCCGCGCCGCGCGAGCCGCGCAGCGCGAGCGGGCCCTGCATCCATCGCGCGCACGGTAGCGTGTAAGCTCGCCGCGATGATCGACGACCCCTTCCGGCGCGCGCTGCCGCGCTTCACGGCGCCGCTGATCCGGGTCTACCAGGGGCTCGGCCTGACACCGAACCAGGTGACCTGGCTCGGCTTCGGGACCGCCTGCCTCGCCGCGCTCGCGGTCGCGCGCGGAGCGCTGCTCGGCGCGCTCGCGCTCTGGTGGCTCTCGCGGCTCTTCGACGGCACCGACGGGATCCTCGCGCGCGAGACGGGGCGCAGCAGCGACTTCGGCGGCTACCTCGACATCCTGCTCGACATGGCCGCCTACAGCGCGATGCTGCTCGGCTTCGACGCGCGCTTCCCCGAGCTCCACGGGCGCTGGATGGGCATGCTCGCGCTCTACGTGCTCTGCATCACGAGCGCGCTCGCGCTCGGCTCGCTCGAGCAGGGGCGCAGCCTCCCGGCGCGCGACGACCGCCGGCTGCGCCTCGGCGCGGGCCTGGCCGAGGGCGGTGAGACGGGAATCGCCTACAGCGCCTTCCTGCTGCTTCCGGCCTGGCTGCCGCAGACGACCGCGCTCTGGATCGCGCTGCTCGCGACCACGGTGGTCGCGCGCAGCCTGCTCGCCCGCAGACTCCTCGCCGCGCCCGCAGGCGGTCCGGGATAGGATGGCTCCATGCCGCCGATCGTCCCGCCCGCGAGCTCGCAGCGCGAGCGCCTGCTGCAGGAGCTCGGGATCGCGCGCGCCAAGGCCACGACCCGCGGCGGTCCGCAGCCCTCGCTGCTCGACTCCTCCTGGCTCGGGCCCGCCGAGTCCGACGAGCGCTTCCGGCGCGTGCTCCGGGACCTGCGCGCGGCGATGACGGAGTTCGATCAGGAGGGGCGCCTGATCTATGTGAGCCCGAGCGCCGTCGACATCGCCGGCTACGAGCCCCACGAGCTGATCGGCAGCCTCGCGACCGAGCACGTGCACGACGACGACCTGCCGCTGCTGCTCGAGCTCTCGCAGCAGCTCTCGGAGGCGGGGCGCACCCGGCGCACGCGCTTCCGCAGCCGCCACCGCGACGGCCACTGGATCTGGCTCGAGCTCGTCTCGAGCACGCGCTTCGTGGCCCCCGACGGCAGCGTGCACAGCGTGACCTTCACGCGCGACGTGACGGAGCAGAAGACCGCCGAGGACGCGCTGCGCGAGAGCGAGACGCGCTACCGCGCGATCGTCGAGGGCAGCCAGGACCTCGTGGTCGAGCTCGACGAGACGGGACGCGCCGCCTACCACTCGGTCAACGTCGAATCCGTGCTCGGCTTCTCGCTCGAGGAGCTCGCGGGCGTCGAGCGCTACTCGCGCATCCACCCGGACGACCGCGAGCGCGTCGCGACTGCGGTCGCCGAGGGCTTCCGCTCGCAGCGCGCGGTCGAGCTCTCGCCGCTGCGGGTGCAACGCGGCGACGGCCGCTGGATCCAGCTCGAGTCGCGCGGCTTCCCCTACCAGTGCGCGACCGGCGAGCGCCGGCTGCTGATGGTCGCGCGCGACGTCACCGAACGCGTGCGGCGCGAGGCCGAGCAGCGCCAGCTCGAGCAGCGCATGCAGCAGGCGCAGCGCCTCGAGAGCCTCGGCGTGCTCGCGGGCGGCATCGCGCACGACTTCAACAACCTGCTGACCCCGATCCTCGGCGACGCGAGCCTCTTGCTCGAGGACCTGCCGCCCGGCTCGCCGCTGCGCGCGCGGCTGCAGCGGATCCAGCGCGCGTCCCTGCGCGCGGCCCAGCTGACCGCCCAGATGCTCTCCTATGCGGGCGCCGAGCCGCTGTCGCCCGAGGCGGTCGAGCTCTCCGATCTCGTGCGCGAGCTCGGCGGGCTCCTGCACGGCGGCGTCGCGGGCCGCGTCGAGCTGCACTACGAGCTCGCGCGCGGGCTGCCGCGGCTCGAAGCCGACCCCTCCCAGCTCACGCAGGTCGTGATGAACCTGATCACGAACGCGGCCGAGGCGACGCCCGGGGAGCACGGCCGCGTGGAGCTGCGCACGGGTCTCGTCGAGCTGCCCGGGCGCGCGCCAGGGGGCGAGCTCGTCGGCGAGGCCCCCGCTCCGGGCCGCTACGTCTACCTCGAGGTCGAGGACCGGGGCTGCGGCATGGACGCCGAGACGCGCGCGCGGATCTTCGACCCCTTCTTCTCGACCAAGTTCCAGGGCCGCGGCCTCGGCCTCGCGGCCGTGATCGGGATCGTGAGGGCGCACCTCGGCTGCATCGAGATCGAGAGCGCCCCCGGCGAGGGCACGCGCTTCCGCGTGCTCCTGCCCTGCGGCAAGGCGCACGCACCCGCGTGAGCGTCGAGCCTCCCGCGCGACCGCGACCGATCCGCAGCCGCGTGAGCGAGCTGCTCGGGGTCGCGTATCCGATCGTGCAGGCCCCGATGGGCTACATCGCGCGCGCGCAGCTCGCCTCGGCGGTCTCGAACGCGGGCGGACTCGGCATCATCGAGACGAGCTCGGGCGAGCTCGACGCGATCCGCGGCGAGATCCGCAGGATGCGCGAGCTCACCGACAAGCCCTTCGGCGTGAACATCGCGCAGCTCTTCGTGCGCGATCCGGAGATCGTCGACTTCGTCGCGTCCCAGGGCGTGCGCTTCGTGACGACCTCGGCCGGCAACCCGCTGCGCTTCACGGCAGCGCTCAAGGCCGCCGGGCTCACGGTCTTCCACGTGGTGCCGACGCTCCACGCGGCGCAGAAGGCGATCGACGCGGGGGTCGACGGACTCGTCGTCGAAGGCGGCGAGGGCGGCGGCTTCAAGAACCCGCGCGACGTCGCATCGATGGTGCTGCTGCCGCTGGTCTGCTCGAAGTTCGACGTCCCCGTGATCGCCGCGGGCGGCATGCTCTGCGGGCGCACGATGGCCGCGGCCTTCGCGCTCGGGGCCGAGGGCATCCAGCTCGGCACGCGCATGGTCTCGGCGCTCGAGTCCCCCGTGCACGAGCGCTACAAGCAGCGCGTCATCGAGGCGGCCGAGACCGACACCGTATTCCTGAACCGGCGCCAGAAGCCCGGCCTGCGCTGCCTGCGCACCCCGCACGCCGAGGCGCTCGAGTGGGCCGAGCACGACGTCTTCGGCGAGCTCGGCAACGTGAAGCAGCTCTACTTCGAGGGCGATCTCGACGCGAGCATCGCGCTCGGCGGTCAGGTCGCCGGCCGCATCGAGAGCGTGCGGCCGGTGCGCGAGATCCTCGAGGAGATCGCGCTCGAGTTCCACGCGACCGTGGCCGAGCTCGGGCGGCGCGACGCCGCGGAGGCGCCGCGCTGATGCTGCTCGAGGGCCGCAGCTCGGTGATCTCGGGCGTGGGTCCGGGGCTCGGGCGCTCGGTCGCGCTCGCGCTCGCGCGCGAGGGTGCGGACGTCGCGCTCGGCGCGCGCAGCGCGGGCGTGCTGCGCGGCGTGGCCGCGGAGGTCGAGGCGCTCGGCCGCCGCGCGCTCTGGCGCCCGACCGACGTCGCGAAGCCCGAGCAGTGCGAGCGCCTCGTCGCCGACGCGGTCTCCGCGTTCGGAGGCGTCGACGTCGTGGTGAACGGCGCGGCCTCCTTCGGGCGCGGCGCGCGCCTCGCCGAGGGCGACGTCGAGAGCCTGCGCGGCGCCTTCGAGGTCTGCTTCCTCGGCTCGCTCGCGCTCACGCGCGCGGCGCTCGACTCGATGCGCGCGCGCGGCGGCGGCCGCGTCGTGATGATCGGCTCGATGGCGACGCGCGATCCGCGCCCCGGCGAGGGCGCCTACGCGGCGGCGAAGTCGGCGCTGCTGATGGCCGTGCGCACGCTCGCGGTCGAGCTCGGCCGCGACGGGATCCGCGTGAACGCGGTCAACCCGGGCTACATCCAGGGCGAGCCGATCCAGTCGGCGTTCCGCCGGCGCGCGAGCGCGCGCCGCGTCGAGGCGTCGGCCGTCGAGCGCGAGATCGCCGAGTCCGGCGCGCTCGGCTACATCCCGAGCCCCGACGAGATCGCGGGCTCGGTGCTCTTTCTCGCGTCGGATCTCGCGCGGCCCGTGACGGGTCACGTGCTCGACTGCAACGCCGGGATGTGGATGTAGCTTGAGGCGCCGCTCCGAGCCCGCGCTGCCGCTCTTCGCCGCGGGACTCGCCGCGATCTACCTGCTCGCGCTCGGCCTGCGCGCCGCCGAGCTGCTCGCGTGGGAGCGCGAGCCCGAGCGCCATTTCGCGGACGGAGTTCCGGTCGCGGGGACCGACTCCTACCTGTACTTCCGCTATGCGAGGGAGGCGCAGGAGGGCATCGACCACGGCGGCAGGGACCGCCTGCGGCGCTTTCCGGACGGCTTCCCGCTGCCGCGCCTGCCGCTGCTCTCCGAGTGCGTCGCGCGGGTCTCGGACTGGAGCGGCCTCGAGCTCCACCGCGCGGGGCTCTGGCTCGGCGTCTTCTCGGCGGGACTCTTCGTGTTTCCGCTCGGACTCTTCTGCCAGCGGCTCGGCGCGCCGCTGGCCGGTCTCTGGGGCGCCTTCCTCGGCTGCTTCGGAACCAGCTACGGCCTGCGCACCTCGCTGCACCGCGTCGACACCGATGCGGTCAATCTCTGCCTGCTCTTCGCGATCGCGCTGCTCGCGCTCGAGGCGGGCCTGCGCCGCAGCGCGCGCGCATCGCTCGCGTTCGCGGCGGCCGCGGGTCTCGCCGCGCGGCTCTTCGGCCTCTGGTACGGGCAGCCCGGCTTCGCGCTGCTCTCTGGCCTCGCGCTCTGCGCCTACCTCGCGGCGCGGCGCGTCGGCGCGCGCCGGCTCGGCGCGGCGGCCGCGCTCTACGCCGTCGCGGCGGATCCGCGGGAGCTCTGGCGCGGCGCGTCGGACCTGCGCGACTTCGCGCTGCGCTACCTGCTCGCCGGCGCCGAGGATCCCGCGGCGCAGGTCGGCGCGCTGCACTTCCCGAGCGTGCTCGCCGAGATCTCCGAGCTGCGGGCGCTGCCCGCGCTGCAGGCGCTGGGCCTGGCCGGCGGCCACCCGCTGCTGGGCCTCGCCGGCGCCGCGGGCTTCGCCCTCTTCGCGTGGCAGAAGCGCGGCGCGCTGCTGCCGCTCGCGCCGCTGCTCGCGCTCGCCGCGCTCGGCCTCGCGAGCGCGCAGCGCTTCCTGATGTACCTCGGGCCCTTCCTCGGCATGGGCTGCGGCTGGCTCGTGGGGCTCGCGCTCGCAAGGCTGCAGCCCGGCGCGCGCGGCGAGCGCTGGCTCGGCCTCGCGGGCGTCGCGCCGCTCGGCCTCTTGCTCCTCTGGCTGCCGGCCTCGGGGCTCTCGCGGCCGAGCATCTCGCTCGAGCTGATCCGCAGCCTGCAGCGCAGCGCGCGCCTGCTTCCGCCGGGCTCCGCGATCGCGTCCGGCTGGGCGCACGGCCACCTCGTCGGCGCGATCACGGGCGCCGCGACCTTCAACGACGGCCAGGAGCCCGACCCGGTGGTCGAGCAGCTGCTCGACCGCGGACTCAGCGACCCGGAGCCGCGCGCGCTCTACGAGATCCTCTCCTTCCTCGCCCGCCACGGCCGCGGCGGCGTCGAGGCGGCCGTCGCCGAGCGCGGCTCCTACGCGGGCCTGCTCGACGCGACGCGCGGCTGCGAGCCGCCGCCCGGGCGCCCGCTGCACCTCCTGCTCAGCGACAAGATGCTGCGCGGCTTCGGCAACCACTGGTGGAAGGGCCGCTGGGACTTCGCCGCGCGCGAGGGGCGGATCGAGGGCTACGACATCCGCGCGTGCCGCGGCGACGCGCGCGCGCTGGTCTGCAGCAAGCCGGAGCGGCCGGATCTGCGCGTCGATCTCGAGCGCGGCCTGCTGAACGGGCGAGCGCCCTACGCGCACTTCGTGCGCGTGGCCGGCGGCGAGGTCGTGCTCGAGCGCAGCCATGCCCCGGGCGGCCGGCTCTGGCTGCAGCTGATCGAGACCCCGGGCGACGAGCCGGAGGTCCTGCATCTGCTCGAGCCCGAGGTCTTCGCCTCGAACTTCAACCAGATGTTCGTGCTCGGGCGCGCCGATCCCGCGCTCTTCCGGCCGCTCGCGAGCGACTTCCCGACCGCGCGCCTCTACGCGCTCGAGCCCGCGCAGCCGCTCGCGCGCGAGCGCGCGCCTCGCCTATGCTCGCCCGCGCGCGTCCCGGGACCGGGGCGCCTCGCGAGCGAGGAGTGAGTCGCGTGCAGCAGATCCTTCGAGAGGGCGCCTTTCGCGGAGAGACCCACATCGTGACCGGCGCCGCGCAGGGCATCGGCTTCGCGGTCGCGCAGGCGCTCGCGGTGCACGGCGCGCAGGTCGTGCTCGTGGATCTCGACCCGGCGCGCCTCGCCGTCGCGCGCGACGCGATCGAGGCCGAGGGCGGCGTCCGGCCGATCCTCGCGGCCGCCGACGTCGCGAGCGAGGAGCAGGTCCAGAAGACCGTCGCCGACAGCCTCGCAGCGACCGGCGCGATCCACGGCCTCGTCAACGTCGCCGGCGTCACGCGCGACGTGCGCGTGGTCAAGAAGAGCTTCGACGAGTTCAAGTTCGTGATCGGCGTCCACCTGCACGGGACCTTCCTCTTCACGCGCGAGGTCGCGCTGCAGCACTGGCACGCGCTCTTCAAGCAGAACGGCAACCAGCCGCTCGCCGACGGCGTGAACCGCTTCATCGTGAACTTCTCGTCCGTCTCCGCGCGCAACGGCAACATCGGCCAGGTCGACTACACCGCGGCCAAGGGCGCGATCGAGGGCGTGACCAAGACCACCGCGCGCGAGTTCGCGGGCTACGGCGCGCGCGTGAACGCGATCGCGCCGGGGCCGGTCGACACGCCGATGCTCGCGAAGGTCGACGAGGCCGGGCGCGAGCGCATGAAGCGCTCGACGATCCTCGGCCGCCTCGCGCAGCCCGAGGAGATGGCCTCGGCGGTCGTCGCGCTCGCCGATCCGAAGCTGCTCGGCTACTGCACGGGTCAGGTGCTCGGGATCAACGGCGGCATGTACCTGCCCTGAGCCGCGGCGCGGGCGGAGAGCGCGCGGCCGCGCTCGACCCCCACCCGCTCCGCCGCGCTCCTTTTCCTCTCGCTCCGCCCGCTCAGCCCCCACTCGCGCCGCCGCGCGCGCCGAGCAGGCGCTCGAGGATCGGGATCGCGACCCGGACGCCGGCCTCGGGATCGCGCACGAGGTAGTGCCAGTGCAGGCCCGGCGTCGTGTTGACCTCCGCGACGCAGCCGCCGCTGGCGTGCAGCGAGAGCGCCGGGTCGCGCGTGATCACGTCGACGCCCGCGAGCCGGATCCCGAGGCACTCCGCGGCCCGTCCGGCCTCGGCGCGCAGGTCCTTGCCGATCCGCTCGCGCACCGACTCGCTCTCGCGCTCGCTGCCCGCATTCGAGACGCCCTTGACCGCGACGCGCGCGCCCGCCGGAGGCACGCTGCCGAGCGAGAGGCCCGCGCGCGCGAGCGCGGCCCGGCAGTCGGGGTCGAGCGCGATCGCGCCGGTCGCGCCCGCGCCCGCGCGCTCGCGCCGGCGCCGGTTCTCGGCCGCGATCAGCGCGCGCACGCTCCGGCGCCCGTCGCCGATCACGACCGGCGGCGTGCGGCGCACCGCGTCGAGCAGCTCGCCGTCGAGATAGAGCAGCCGGTAGGCCTCCCCCGCGACCTGCTCCTCGATCGCGAGCTCGCGCGAGAAGAGCGACGCGTGCAGCGCGGCGCGGCGCAGCGCGCGCGGAGAGCCCACGCCGAGCGTGACGCCCGCGCCGCCGCCCGTGCCGCGCGCGGGCTTGACCACGCAGGCGCCCCCGATCTCGCGCAGGAAGGCCAGCGCGGGCGCCTGCGCGTGCAGCGAGAAGGCCGCCGCGCGCGGCACCGGAATGCCCGCGCGCGCGAGCAGCCGCTGGGCGAGCGGCTTGTCGCCGGCGAGCCGCAGCGCGACCGGGTCGTCGAGCGCGACGCGCGCGCCGCAGACCCGCGTCCGCGCGCCCGCGCGCCGGATCTCGAAGAAGCCGGAGCCGAGCGCCTCGATCTCCGCCGCGGCGGCCGCGGCGGCCTCGCGCCAGATGCGCTCCCAGAACTCCGGAGGCTGCCCGGCCGGCGGATCCGCGGCGGCGCGCCGGCGCAGCGCGAGCCCCGCGCGCAGCAGCTCGCGCCAGGCGCGCGCGGCGCGTTGCGAGGCGCGCATGGCGGCTCCGGCCCGGCCTGGCGCCGCGCGCGCCGCTAGTCCTGCCCGTCGACCATGACGCAGCCGCTGGTCGCGAGCTCCACGTGGACCCAGGCGTTCGAGAACTTTCCGAGCTTCACGGAGGCCACGTAGGCGGCCTCCTTCTCCTGCTTCTCCTGGCAGCGCTTCTGGAGCTCGCTCGCGATCTCGAGCGGCACGACCACGACGCCGTTGTTGTCGGCGAAGATCAGGTCGCCCGGCCGGACCACGATGCCGCCGCACTGGATCGGGAAGTTGATCTCGCCGGGGCCGCGGTGCAGCGGGCCCACCGGAGTGATGCCGCGCCCGAAGACCGGGATGCGCGCCGCGCGGATGCCGTCGATGTCGCGCACGAGACCGTCCACGACGATGCCCGCGATGCCGCGGTGTCGGGCCTTGTTCGAGACCAGGTCGCCGAGCACGGCGTTCATGTGCGAGCCGCCCGCGTCGATCACGAGCACGTCGCCCGGGCGCGCGACGTCGAGCGCCGCGTGCACCATCAGGTTGTCGCCCGGGAACACCTTCACGGTGCAGGCCGGCCCCACGAGCGGCACCAGGTCCGCGTCCGTCATGTTCTGGATCGCGGGCCGCATCGTGTAGAGGCGGTTCATCAGGTCCGAGATCATCGGCCCCTCGAAGCCGCGGAAGGCCTGGACCAGCGCGGGGTCGGGGCGCTCGATCGCGTGTCGGATGCGGAACCCCGGTCCGGGGTGGAGCTCGGAGCTCTGCGGCTTCTGGTCGGCGGTCATGCGTCTCCCCTGCTCGGGTCCGGATCCCCGGCGCCGCGCGGCGCCCCGATCGAGAGCGCGGCCCGCTGCGCGAGCTCGCGGATCAGGCCCGCGAGGTCCCAGCAGCGCGCCGCGTCCAGCTCTGCGCGCGCCACGCGCGCGAAGGTCGTCCGGGAGGCATCGGCCAGCTCGTGGCTCGAGCTGAGCGCGGCGAGCCAGGCCGAGACGTCCGCCATCTCCTGCGCGCGGCGCGCGGCGTGCCGCGGGTAGGTCGGGAGCTGGCGCTCGAGCGCCTCGAGCGTGCCCGGGTAGAAGTCGCGCAGACAGGCCAGCAGGGGGCCGGCAAAACCCGCGCGCTCGGCCGCGCACAGGCTCTCGAAGGCGGCCGCGACCACGGCCTTGTTGAAGCCCGAGAAGCAGAGCTTGAAGGCCGAGGCGAGGCCGGGCTCCGCGCCCACGACGCGCACCCGCAGCGCGCGCGCGAGCGCCGCCGCGAGGGCCTCCGCGTGCGCGCCCGAGAGCAGCAGCGAGCCGCGCGCCTCGAGCTCGCGCGCCGAGCCGAGGAAGGCGCCGTCCACGGCGATCGCGCCGGCGGCCTCGAGCAGGCGCGCGATCGCCCGGGCGCTCGCGGGCGCGATCGAGTTGGCGTCGAGGTAGAGCGGCGCCTCCGGGCGCGGCCGCGCGCCGCGCCGCTCGCGCAGCACCCGCGCGCAGGCCTCTGCGGTCGCGAGCGCGTGCTCCTGGGGCACGAGCGAGAGCACGAGGTCGGCGTCGCCGAGCAGCGACTCGAGGCAGGCGCGCGCCTCCAGGCCCGCGCGCCGCGCGGCCTGCTGCGTGCGCGGGCTGCGCCCGGCGACGCTGCAGGCGACCCGGAAGCCGCCGCGCAGGAGCGCCGCGCCCACGGCGCTGCCCTGGTCGCCCGGGTGGAGCAGCGCGATCTGCCCGATCTCGAGCGGCGCGCGCGCCACGCTCAGTCCGGCGCGCGCAGGAGCCGGCGGCCGAGCAGCCGGCGCAGCCGCTCGAAGGCGCCCGCGAGCGCGGGCCGCGGATCGTCCCAGGCGAAGACCGGAAAGACCTGCGGGCGCAGCACGCTCCAGATCCAGCCGAGCAAGGTGAGCTCGCCGCGCGCGCGGAGCTCGTGGTAGGCGAGGAAGTCGTCGTAGGGCGACCACAGCCGCAGCCCGCGGCGGTACTCGCGCAGCGGCGCGGGCGGGAGCCCGGCGAGCCGGTCGTAGACGAAGCGCGCGAGATCGAGCCCGCTCGCGGCGACGAGGGGGTTGCCCGCCGTGAAGCGCGCGTTGCACTCGATCACCTTGAGCCGGCCGTCGCGCGGGTCGCGCTTGAACTCGACGTTGCCGAGGCCGCGCAGTCCGACCGCGCGGAAGAGCGCGAGCCCCTGTCCCGCGACCTCGGGGTTCCAGTCGGTGATGTGGTAGGTCGCGCCGCCCATGTTGGGCGGATAGCGGCGCAGCACCCGCTTCGTGAAGTGGAAGAGCGGCTCGCCGGACGCGTCGAGGTAGCTGTAGTAGCTCGCGAGCAGCGTGTCCGGGCCCGGGACGAACTCGAGCAGCACGACGTCGAGCCCGTGGGCCGCGACCTCGCGCAGCTGCGCGCGCAGCTCGGGCAGGGACTCCGCGCGCAGGTACTTGCGGCGGAACACGCGCTCGAAGCGGTGGCTGAGCCGCGGCTTCACGAGCAGCGGGAAGACGAGCTCCTTGTGGATCGCCTCGAGCTCCTCCTCGCTCGCCACCTCCCAGAACTGCGGCGTCGGGATGCCGGCCGCGGCGGCCTCGCGGTAGGTGCTGAGCTTGTCGAGCAGGCGCAGCCGCACGTCGGGGTCGGCCTCCTCGAGCACGAACTTCTGCGCGAGCTCCGCGTGGTGGCGCGCGGCGATCTCGAGGCCCTCGTCGCAGCAGAGCAGGAGCACCGCGCCGCGCAGGAACTCCGACTCGGGACCGAGCAGGAAGCGCTCCCAGGCCCCGGCGTTGCCGCCGTCTCCGCCGAAGGGGATCCACTCCACGTAGCGCGAGCGATGCACCTGCTTCGCGGCCGCAGACAGCGCGTAGACGCGCACGCCCCGGCGCCCGAGGCTGCGCGCGACGGAGAGCGCGTTGGCGAGGCCCCCCACGATCAGCGCGGGCGGCAGCGCGGGCGGCGCGGCGGAAACAGGCGGCATCGCGCTCTTCATCGGCCCGCCGCAGGGCCCGATTGACCCGAGCGGCCGCGCGCGATCCTCGCGCGCGCAAAGGCGAAGGCGCGCCGCTCGAGGCTCCCGCGCGGGGAGAGCGCGAGCAGCGCGAGCGCGTAGGCGAGCGCGCCGCAGAGCGCCGGGATCGGGAGGCTCTGCGCCCGCAGGGGCCAGATCGCGGCGCCCATCAGGAGCGCCGCGGCGAGGTGCCGGACGAGCGCGCCGGTCGGGATGCCCATGCCGAAGCGCGCGGCCGCGTACAGGTTCGACGCGCAGAGCAGGAGCTGCGCCGCGACCGTGGCCGCCGCGACGCCGATCGCGCCCTGCTCGCCGACGAGCAGCAGCGCCGCGCCGATCTGGACCGGCAGCGCGACGGCGTAGGCGCGCAGGATCGAGCCCACCTGCCCGCGCCCGGTCAGGAAGGTCGTGCAGACCGACGAGAGTCCCGAGCACGCGATCCCGAGCGCGAGGATGCGCAGCACCGGCGCGGCCTCGGCGAACTCGCCGCTCGGATACAGCGCGACCGCGCCGTCGGAGAGCAGCGCGAGGCCGAGCGCGCTCGGGGTCAGCACGGCCGAGAAGACCTGCAGGCCGTCGCGCCCGACCTCCCGCGCGCTCTGTCCCTCGCGGCTGAAGACCGGCAGGAAGGCGCGCTGCGCGAGCAGCGGCACCAGGAAGAGCACGTCGATGAAGTTGATCGCCGCCCCGAACATCGACGCCTCGTGTGTGCTCGAGAAGCGGGTCAGGATCATCACGCTCGCCGAGCGCAGCGCGCCGTAGGCGACGCCGATCGCCATGAAGTGCGGCCCCTCGCGCAGGAGGCCGCGCACGCGCGCGCGGCTCACGCGCAGCTGGAGCTCGCGCAGCAGGTCGCGCGACAGGTTCACGATCAGCGCGACCTGCAGGATCTGCGTCACGAGGAAGACGAGCGCGATCTCGAGCAGACCGCCGCCGGTCCAGTAGACGATCGCGGCGCCGATCAGCATGAAGAGGGAGCGCGTGACCGGCAGGGTCGCGGTGCGGTCCATGCGCTCGTAGGCCTCGGAGCAGGCGGTCATCGTCTCGACGATGACGAGTCCGAGCCCGATCAGCACGAAGAGGGCGAGCAGCCAGCGGTGCTCGGGCATGTAGCCGGTCGCGAGCGCCGCGCCGAGCGTCGCGACCGCGAACAGGAGCGAGAGCGCGCCGCGCAGCGCGAGCACGCTGCCGAAGAGCAGCCCCGCGTCCTCGCGCCCCGACGCGAGCCCGCGCACGAGGATCGAGTTGAGCCCGAACATCGCGATGTTGCGGAAGAAGTCGACATAGCGCTGGGCGCCGAGCAGGAGGCCGTAGCGGGTGCCGAGCCGATCGGTGATCAAGAGCGTCGTGGCGAGGCCGAGCACGAGGCGCACGAGGTTCCCCGCCCCGAGCAGCGCCGTGTTGCGCAGCACGCGCCGGCCCTCGGAGGAGGGCTTGCGCAGAGCGCCCGCGGGAGCCGCCGGCCCGAGCGCTTCGGGCTCGCCGATCGGCGCGGCCTGGGAGTGACTCATGCTCGGGTGCCTCGAGGGCGCAGCGCCTCTCGCCGCCACCTGCCGGGCTCATCGGCCCTCGGCCCGCGCAGGTTTACGCGCGGTCGCGCGCCCGGCGGCGCGCAGCTCGCGCGCAGCTCCCGCGCAGGAGCGCCTTCCGCGCCACCCCGGAGGCGCGAGCGCGCACTCACGAGCGGGCGGCCACCGGACGAGAGAGCCTTCATGAACCGCAGTCTCCTGCTGATGCAGCTGCGCGCGCGGCGCTGGCGCGCGCTCGAGCGCCTGCGCGACGGCCGCGCCCCGCGCTTCGTGCTGGGCTGCCTCGATCTCGCGCTCGCGCTCTGGCAGCTCGCGCGCGGGCAGCTCTACCTCGCGCTCGAGCGGGTCTGCCGCGTGCAGCGCGTCGCGCGCATCCCCGCGCTCGACCGGCTCGCCGCGCCGCTCCTGCGCGCGATCGAGGCGCGCAGCTGCCGCGGCCCCGATGGGCGCCCCCTGCCCTGCTCCGAGAACCGCCTGCTCGAGGACTTCCGCCTCGGTCCCGCGGCGCGCAGCCACTTCCGCGGGCGGATCCAGACCTGGGAGCGCCTCGTCACGATCGGGAACCAGGTGATGATCCTGAAGCAGCCCGACCCGGCGCGCGGAGAGCTCGGCGTGCTGATCCTCAAGTACAGCCCGGGCTTCGGCTGCTTCGCGGCGCTCTACGACCTGCCGCGCGTGCTCGAGCGCTACCAGATCGTGCTCGAGCCCAGCTGGGTCGGATACCAGGATGCCGGCTTCCGGCTCTTCTTCGACCGCACGCGCGGCGTCGTCGTGCAGGCACAGCAGCGGCGCGACTTCGAGACGCTCGAGGCCTTCGGCGCGAACCTGATCCCGGTCCCCTTCTCCTCCGGCAACTGGGTCGATTGCGAGCACTTCCACCCGCTGCCCGGCGTCGGCAAGGACTACCTCGCGGTCTTCGTCGCGAACTGGGCGCCGCACAAGCGCCACGAGCTCGCGCTCGACGCGCTGGCCGCGATTCCGGATCCCTCGGCCCGCATCGCGCTGGTCGGCTACCCCTGGCGCGGCTACACGCGCGAGCGCATCGCGCACGAGGTGCGCCGCCGCGGCCTCGGCGCGCGCGTCGACTTCTACGAGCGCATCAACCGCAAGGAAGTCAACCAGATCCTGAACCGCTCCCACGCGACGCTGCTGCTCTCGCGCAAGGAGGGCTCGGCGAAGATCTTCTACGAGTCGCTCGCGGCCGGAACCCCCGTGCTGATGGCCTCCGACCACGAGGGCGTGCCGCAGGAGCACGTGAACGGCCGCACCGGCCTGCTCGCTGCGCCCTCCGGGCTCGCGGCGGCGATGCTCTGGCTGCGCGACGAGGGCCAAGAGCTCGACCCGCAGGCCTGGTGGAAGGAGAACGCCTCGATCGAGGCGTCGACGCGCGAGCTCGAGCGCGTGCTGCGCGCGCGCGCGCTCGCGGAAGGCCATGCCTGGATCCGCGGGATCTACGCCAAGAAGAACGATCCGAACCTGCAGTACGTCGATCCGGCGCTGCGCGAGCGGCTCGCGCCCGCCTACCGCGAGCTCTCGCGGCTCCTGCGCCCCGACGCGGAGCTGCGCCGCTACCGCCTCGACTACGTGCGACCCGCGGACCTGCCGGCCGGACCCGGGCCCGCGCCGGGCGCCCCGTGAGCGGCGCCGCGCGCGCCTGGAAGCGCGCCGCGGGGAGCGCGCTCTTCGCGCTCGGCGCGCAGCGCGCGCTCCTGCGCGACACGGGCGTGGTGGTCGCCTTCCACCGCGTGAACGACCGCACGGCCGGCGACGCGCTCTCGGTCGGGGTCGCGGACTTCGCGCGCTTCTGCCGCTTCTTCCGCGCGCACTTCGACGTGATTCCGCTCGGCGCGCTGCTGACGCGGCTCGAGCGCGGGCAGCCGCTCGCGGGCTGCCTCGCGATCAGCTTCGACGACGGCTACCTCGACAACTACAGCTGCGCCGCGCCGGTGCTGCAGCAGCTCGGCCTGCCCGCGACCTTCTTCGCCGTGAGCAGCTTCCTCGGCAGCCGGACGCGCGCCTGGTGGGACGCGGGGATCGAGCCCGCGCCGCCCTGGATGAGCTGGGCGCAGCTGCGCGAGCTCCACGCGGCGGGCTTCGAGATCGGCGCGCACACCCACACGCACGCGAATCTCGGGGAGATCCGCGGCAAACAGGCGCGCGAGGAGATCCTGCGGGGGAAGGACGAGCTCGAGCAGGGCCTCGGCGCCGCGGTCTCGAACTTCGCCTATCCCTACGGCCGCGCGAACGCGCTCAGCGAGGAGAACCGCGCGCTCGTGCGCGAGCTCGGGCTGCGCAGCTGCGCGTCCTGCCACGGCGGGCTGATCCGACCCGACACGGAGCCCTTCCGGCTGCCGCGCGTTCCGATCAACGGCTGGTTCGCGAGCGCGGCTCAGTTCGGCCTCGAGGTCGCGCTCGGGCGGGCCTGAGCCGCGCCCCCGGGCCGCGCGGCGCCGGTCGCGCGCGGCGACGCGAGCAGCGGCAAGGTGACGAGCCGCTCGCCGCGGCTGCCGTAGAGCCGCACCAGCAGCCCGCGCCGGTCGAGCGCGTCCCGCACGTCGCCCGGAAACGCGCGCGTCCGGCGCACGCGGCTGCGCTCCGCGATCGGACCCGCGAGGGCCGGGCGCTCGGGCGAGAGCGCGAGCGGGTAGCTCTGGCCGCCGGGCTCGCTGTCCGCGAGCAGCTCCCCGCGCCTCGGATCGACGACGCTCACGCGCGCGAGCGCGGCGTCGAAGGCGAGCGGGAAGCACAGCTCGAGCGCGCCCCCGCCCCCGGCGTCGAGCACGCGCGCCGCGAACTCGAGCGGCGCGCCCTGCTGCGCGAGCGGCAGCAGCAGCCGCCAGCCGTCGACCTCGCCGACGGGCGCGAAGCCCGCGCGCAGCGCGACCAGCGCCGCGAGCGGCGCCTCGCGATCCCGCGCGTTCTCGAACCAGTGGTCGATGCCGCGCGGGCGGGTCACGAGACAGGGCCGCTCGTGCGCGAGCAGGAGCCCGCGCAGCGAGGCATCCCGATCCAGGAACCAGCGCTCGGAGCCGAGCGCGAGCGGGGCCTCGATCCCGGTCCAGAAGTAGAGGCTGTTCAGGCCGGGAATCGCGAGGAAGAAGTCGCAGTGCGCGCGCGCGTTGTGCGCGAGCCAGCGCAGCGCTGCGGTCGGCTGCTCGCCGAGGCGCAGACCGCGCGTGCCGGGCAGCCCGAGCGGCTCGCGCGCGCGATGGCGCGCGAGGAGCGCGCGCGTCTCGGCGGCGAGCACGAGGCCCAGCAGCAGCGCCGCGCTCGCGGGGACCGCGCGCGCGAGCGAGCGGCCGCGCGCGCTTGGCGGCGCGAGCGAGCTCCACGCGTCGGCGAAGAGCAGCACCGCGCACTGCAGCGCGGGCCAGCTCGCGACCGCGAGCTGGCTGCCCGTGACCGGGTACGCGTAGAGCGCCTGCAGCGAGGCCGCGAGCGCGAGCAGCAGGCGCGGGAATGCGCTCGCGAAGGCCCGCTCCGCGCGCCGCGTCGGCACGAGCAGCAGGCCGAGCGCGGGCACGCCGACGAAGAGCAGTCCCGCGTAGTAGACCTTGCGCGGGAACAGGAGCGCGATCGCGGCGAGCGAGAGCGAGAGCCCGAGCTTCGCCGCCGCGACGAGCTCGCGCGCCGACACGCGCCCGGCGCGCGCGCCGCCCGCGCGGCGCAGCGCGATGCCCGCGGCGAGCGCGGCGAGCGCGAGCGGGACCCAGAGGGGCACGAAGAAGCGCGTGCCCGCGCCGACCCAGCGCGTGAGCTCGGCGGGAAGCTCGAGCTGGCTGCGCGCGATCGCGGCGAGCGAGCTGCCGTGGTGCCAGAGCGCGCCGAGCGAGGCGGCGAGCGCCGCGAGCGCGCCCGCGGCCGCGCAGGCCCACGCGCGCGGCGCGAGCGGGCGCTCGTGGCGCAGGCGCAGCCAGAGCGCGCTCGCGAGCAGCACACCGGCAGTGCAGGAGAGCGCGAGCGCGCTCCACTCGCGGCCGAGGGCGTCGCGGCCCATCGCGATCCCGGGCAGCGCGAGCGCGGCGAGCAGCGCGAGGCACGCCGCCGCGCTGCGGAGCGCACCGGAGCGCGAGGCGAGCGCGAGTGCTAGCGCGAGCGCCGCGGCCGCGAAGGCGCCCGCGTTCACCTTCGCGAGCGCGAGCCCCGCGACCAGCACGCCGAGACCCGCGCAGGCGGCGGCGGGCTGCGCGGGCACGCGTGCCGCGAGCGGCGGGAGGGCTGCGAGCAGCAGCACGACGAACTCCTGCGGGTGCGCGGGCTCGTAGGCGATCGGCAGCAGGTGCAGCAGCGCCGCGAGGTAGGCGAAGGCCGCGGCGGCCCGCGAGCCCGAGAGGCGCCGGATTCCGAGCGCCATCAGCGCGGCGCTCCCGAGCCAGATCGCGAGGTTCAGCCAGCGATAGGCGTCGTGTCGGATCGCGAGCGCGCCCGCGGCATGGAGCAGCTGCCGGAGCTGGTGCGGCAGCGGCCCGTAGTAGCTCCAGATCTCGTCGTAGAGCGCGTGGCCGGCAGCGAGATGCCGGTCCATCAGCAGGAACACGCCCTCGTCGTCGTAGTAGCGGAAGCTGCCGAAGCTCTCGAAGAACGCGAAGGGCGCGCTCGCGGCGAGCAGCAGCAGCGGCAGCGCGGCCGCCGGGGCCGCGCGCCGGCGCGCCGGCGTCTCGTGTGCTCCCGCCATGGCTTCGAGGACTCGCGCGCTCCCGCGCCCGCCGCAGCGCGTCGCCACGATGCCCGAGCCGGAGACGCGCTTCAAGCCGGTGCGCGATCTGCGGCGGCGCCGGGTCTCGCGCGGGGCCTCGCGTATGCTCGCCCGATGCCCCGCGGCGCGCGCAGCGCACTCCTCTTCGGGCTCCCGCTCGCGCTGCTGCTCGCGCTGCAGCTGCGCGCGCTCGACTACGCCTTCGTCTGGACCGACGACGCCGAGTACCTGCACGGCAGCGTGCTGCGCCCGCCGGGCGAGATCGCGCGGGCCTGGCTCGAGCCGCTGCACCGCGTCTCGGAGCGGCGCGCGCAGCAGAGCGCGCAGCCCTACTACCGGCCGCTGCAGGTGGTGGTGTCGAGCCTCGTCGCGCAGCAGCTCCCGCGCGAGCCGCGCAGCTTCCGCAGCGTCTCGCTCGCGCTGGCCTGCGCCGCGCTCGCGCTCTTCGGCGCGCTGGCCGGATCCCTCCACCGCTCGGCGGCCGCGGGCGCGCTCGCGGCCTGCGTCGTCGCGGCGCACCCCGGCACGCTCGAGAGCTACGTCTGGATCGGGGGACAGTCCGCGGCGCTCGCGGCCGTCTTCGTGCTCGCGGGCGTGGGCGCCGGCGCCGCTGCGCTCGACGCCGCGCGCCGCGGCCGCGCGCTCGCCCTCGGCGCCGGGGCGCTCGCCTGCCTGCTGCTCGGCCTCGCCTCCAAGGAGAACGCGGCCGTGCTGCCCGCGCTGCTCGCGGCCTGGGCGTGCAGCGCCGCGCGCATGGGCCGCGACCTGCGGCGCGTCGCGCGGCGCATGGGAGCGCTCGTCGGCGCCGAGCTCGCGCTGGTCGCGGGCTACCTGCTCTGGTGGCGGCCGCGCGTCCTCGGCGGCGCGCTGACGGGAGCGCCCCCGCTCGGCGGCAGCGCCGAGACCCAGCTCGCGACGAGCCTCGCGTTCTGGCCCGAGGCGCTCGCGTGGCTCTTCGCGCCGCTGCGCTCGAACACGAGCGACGCGGTGCGCGTGGTCGCGAGCCTCGGCGATCCGGCCGCGCTCGCGGGGCTCGCGCTCGCGGGGCTCTCGGCCGCCGCCTGGCTCGCCCTCCTGTGGCGCCGGCAGGGCGTGGCCGCCTTCGGCCTGGCCTGGCTCTGGCTCGCCTTCCTCCCGACCTCGGGGCTGGTCCCGCTGCTGCACCTGCGCAGCGAGCGCAATCTCTTCCTCTCGCTCTTCGGCGCGGCCCTGCTCTGGCCCTGTGCGGGGCCGCTGCTGCGCCGCGCCGGCGCGCCGCGCGCCGTCTGCGCGGGAGCCGCGGCGCTGCTCGTGCTGGGTCTCGCGCAGCGCAGCTGGCAGCGCATTCCGGACTGGCGCTCGACCCGCGCGCTCTTCACGCGCGACGTCGCGGCCGACCCGCAGCACCGCGAGGGCCGCATGAACCTCGCGCTCGAGGCGTTCGCGGAGGGGCGCCCGCAGGAGGCGCAGCGCCAGCTCGCAGAGCTCTTCGCGCTGCGCGCCGAGCGCGGGCGCGTCGCGTCCTATCTGCGCGACGAGTCTCTCTTCGAGCTCGCCTGCCTCGTCTCGCGCAGCCTCGGCGACGAGCGCGCCGCGCTCGAGCTCTACGAGCGCGAGCTCCAGGCCCCCGGCCTGCTCTTCCGCAACCCGGGCTTCTTCGACTGCCTGGTGCCGCTGCTCGAGCGCGCGGGCCGCTTCGCGGACGCCGCGCGCGTGCACGCGGGTCTCCACCAGCTCACGCAGGGCGACGCGCGCCACGCGCTCGGCGCCGCGCGCAACCACCTGAAGGCCGGCCAGCTCGACGCCGCGCGCGCCTGGCTCGCGCGGATCCCGCCCGGGTCCGCGAGCGCGGCCGGCTTCGCGCCGCAGATCGCGCGCATCGAGCGCGCGCTCGAGGCCGCCCGCGCGCCGGCCCTGCGCTGAGCCCCGGTCTCAGTCCTCGGGGTAGAGGAGGTCCCCGAGCTGCCGCCGGACGAGCTCGGCTGCGAGCGCGTTCGCGCGCGCATTCCAGTGGTAGTCGCAGGGGAGGAAGTAGAAGGGCTGCGGATCCGCGCTCTCGGCGAACATCGGCGGCAGCAGGTCGAGCAGGCGCATGCCCTGCGCGGCCGCGAGCGCGCGCAGCCGCCCGGCGAGCGGGCTCGCGCCGGACGCCGCATAGCGCGGGAAGTCGCGGTGGCTCGGGATCAGGAGCAGCGCGATCGGCCGCCCGCGCGCCTGCTCCCGGATCCGCTCGAGCGAGTGGCGCAAGAGATCGAAGTGCGCGTCGCTGAAGTCGTAGGCGAAGGAGTGCGGCAGCCCCGGCGCGCCGCTCACGAGCGCCCCGCGCGCCGGGGCGAGCCAGCGGCGCGCGCGGCGCCAGGCGAAGGCGGCCGCATTCGCGGCGTGCGTGTTGCGCCGCAGCCAGCCCGCGAGCGGCGACTCGCGCGGGAAGAACTCCCGGTACTCCGGGTAGTGCCCGATCAGGTAGGGCCGGTAGAGGTACTCGTAGGACGGCGCGAGGCGCGCGAGCTCGTAGTCGAGGTCGAAGAAATCGTTCGCCGGCAGCAGCGCGACGAGCAGCGCGTCGTGCGAGTAGCGGCTCGCGAGATCCCGGTAGACGAGCGAGTACTGGTAGGGCCCCTGGTGGGCCATCCCGAAGTTCAGGTGCTCGACGCCGGTGGCCCGCTCGAGCCGATTCGTGAGCCGCTCCTCCTCCGGCAGGCCCCAGCCCTCGACGAAGGAGTCGCCGAGCACCACGACGCGGCGCCGCGGCGAGACGCGCTCGCGCTCGCGGTCGCGCGCGCCGACCGAGTTCGCGCGGTACTCGACGTCGAAGCACGCGCTCGCGTGGCGCAGCGCGGCCCCGGGCCGGTGCCAGACGCCGAAGCGCGGGTGCCCGCCGTCCCAGAACTGCTGGCCCTGCGCGGGCGGCGGCGCCGGCAGCCGCAGCCAGCCCGCGGCCGCGAGCCCGCGCAGCGAGAGCTCGACGAGCGCGAGCGTGACCACCACCGCCGCGACTCCGCGCAGGAGCGCGCGCGGCCTCGGCACCGGAAGATCCAAGGCGCGGCTTCCTCTCGCTCGGCATGGTGATGCGCGGCGCGCAGTGCCGCTACCCTGCGCAGGGTCCGCCCCCCCTGCGCGCGCCCATCGCCCGGTCCCGCTGGAGCCCCGCATGTCGCAGTCCATCCGCGGCTCCGAAGCCGCCCCCGCGCTCGACCTCGAAGCCGGGCTCGCGCGCCTCGGCCACCGCGCGTTCCGGCCCGGCCAGCGCGAGGCGATCGAGGTGCTGCTCGAGGAGCGGCGGCTGCTGCTCGTCGCGCCGACCGGCGGGGGCAAGAGCCTCGTCTACCAGCTGCCGGCGCTGCTGCTGCCGGGCACCGCGGTCGTGATCTCGCCCCTCGTCGCGCTGATGCACGACCAGGTGCTCGCGCTCGAGGCGCGCGGCGTGCGCGCCTCCTACCTGGCCGCGACGCTCGAAGCGCGCGAGCTGCGCGCGCGCATGGCTGCTGTCGCGGACGGCAGCTTCGACCTCGTCTACGCCGCGCCCGAGCGCGCGATGGCGCCCGGCTTCCGCGCCTTCCTGCGCGACCTCGACTGCCCGCTGCTCGCGATCGACGAGGCGCACTGCATCAGCGAGTGGGGCCACGACTTCCGCCCCGAGTACCTGGCCCTCGGCGAGCTGCTCGGCGACTTCCCGAAGGCGCGCGTGCTGGCCTGCACCGCGACCGCGACACCGGTCGTGCGCGACGAGATCGTCGCGCGCCTGGGCCTCGGCGCGGACACGCGCCAGATCGTGCGCGGCTTCGCGCGCCCGAACCTCGCGCTGCGCGTGCAGGAGCCGCGCGACGGCCGCGCGCGCGAGCGCGCGCTCGATGCGCTGCTGCGCGAGGCGCTCGGAGCCCCGCGCGAGCCGCGCGGCGCGGCGATCGTCTACGCGCCGACGCGCCGCGCGAGCGAGGCCGAAGCGCTGCGCCTCGCGCGCGCGGGCTGGAACGCGGCCGCCTATCACGCGGGGCTCGACGCGGAGGCGCGCAGCGAGGTGAGCCAGCGCTTCGCGGCGCGCAGCCTCGACGTCGTGGTCGCGACCAACGCCTTCGGCATGGGCATCGACCGCGCCGACGTGCGCGCGGTCGTCCACCTGGCCCCGCCGGGCTCGCTCGAGAGCTACTACCAGGAGGTCGGGCGCGCGGGCCGCGACGGCGAGCCCGCGATCGGCCTGCTCTTCTCCTCGGCGGGCGCGCTCGCGCAGCGCCGCGCACTGCTCGAGCGCGACGCGGGCTCGCCGGACTCCGAGCTGCTGCGCCACAAGTGGAATCTCTTCCTCGAGCTCCTGCGCTGGTGCGAGGGCGGCAGCTGCCGCCACGACGCGATCCTGCGCTACTTCGGCGACGAGGAGGAGACGCTCTCGGGCTGCGGGCGCTGCGACGTCTGCCTCTCGCTCGACCAGGGCGAGCCCGAGGACGCCGAGGCCGCGGCGCTCGCCGTGCGCAAGGCGCTCTCGGCGGTCGCGCGGATCCACGCGCGCTTCGGCCTCGGGGCCGCCGCGAAGCTGCTCAAGGGCGACGCCGACCCGCGCCTCCTGCGCAGCGGCCTCGACCGGACGCCGACCTTCGGCGCGCTCGCCGAGCGCGACGAGGACTGGCTGCTCGCACTGCTGCGCCGCTGCGTGAGTGCGGGCTGGGTCGACCTCTCCGGCGGCGAGCGGCCGGTCGCGATCCTGACCGCGGAGGGCGCGGGCGTGATGCGCGCGGAGCGCCCCGCGCGCCTCGTGCTGCCCCCGAGCGCGCGCGCGGCGCGGGGTGCGGGAGCGGCGGGGCGCGGCGCGCGCCGGCGCGACGCGGCGTCGGACGGACTCGACGCGGCGGGGCTCGCGCTCTTCGAGGCGCTGCGCCTGCACCGGCTCGAGGTCGCGCGCGCGGGAGGCGTGCCGCCCTACGTGGTCGCGAGCGACCGCACGCTGCGCGAGATCGCCGCGCTGCGCCCCGGCACGCTGGCCGAGCTCGAGCAGATCCACGGCATCGGACCCGTCAAGGCGGAGCGCTTCGGCGCCGGCCTGCTCGCGCTGGTGCGGCGCGGCGCGGACGAGGCGCACCCCGCGCAGAGCCGCGCTCAGCGCGGCGCGGCGGACGCGGGCTCCGGCAGCGCGATGTAGCCGGGCAGCGTCTGGCTCAGGCAGTGCAGCAGGCCGCCGCGCCGCGCGACCGCGTCCGCGCGCAGGCCGCGGATCTCCCAGCCGGGCAGCTGCTCCCGCCAGACGCGGAACGCGGCCGCCTCGAGCGCGGGATCGACGTCCGCGAAGCTCGGCACGAGCAGGAGCCCGTTCGCGTAGATCACGTTGGTGTAGGAGCGCCAGACCTCGCCCTCGGGCGGCGGCATCGGAATCCTCTCCACGCGCAGCGGACCGCGGCTCGTGGACCTGCCCGCGAGCAGCGCAGCGGCCTGGTCGAGGATCGCCGCGTTCTCGGCGTCCTCGGCCGGGTCGAGGCGGCCGACGAGGGCCACGTCCGGCGCGGGAAACGAGACGAACATGTCGGCGTCGTGGGTCGGCTCGCGCTGGAGCGGCGCGAGCACGAGCCACTCGCGCAGCGCGAGCGCGCGCGCGAGCTCGCGGCCCATGCTGTCGAGGTCGTGGCCCTTGTCGCGGTTGTCGAGCACCGCGGCCCAGGTCGAGACGAAGAGCCCGTCGCCGTTGCCGACGAAGTTGCCGTTGCCGAGCTTGAGCGCGAGCGCGCGGCGCGGCAGCCCGAGCAGCTCCGCGAGCAGCGCGGGCGCCGCGTCGTCGCCCGCGCGCGGCGCCGCGCGGCGCGCACCTTCGGGATGCTCGAAGTCGAGCAGCACCGGAGCGCCGTCCGGGGTGCGGCCGAAGAGCGGACCGAAGTCGCGCACCCACATCGTCTCGACCGGCGCGGGCACGAAGCGCACGCGCTCGGGCGGGATCCCGCGCGCCTCGAAGAGCGCGCCCGCCTGCCGCAGATCCTGCGCGTGGCTCGCGAGGATCCAGAGCTCGAGGCGCGCGTGGACGGCCTCGGCGATCTCCGCGAGCAGCTCGGGCTGCTGCCGGAGCAGGTCGTGGCTCGCGAGCAGCAGCGCGGCCTGCGGCTCGTACTCGCCCGCAATCGCGAGCGGCGGCGGCTCCGCCGCGTCCGCGGCGGGCTGCGCGCGCTGCTGCCAGAGGCCGATCGCGAGCAGGAGTGCGCCGAGCACCGCGCCGATGCCGGCGAGCGCCGCGAGAGCTCCGCACCGATCGCCCACGCGCGTATTCTACGGCCCGTGCAGCGCTTCCCGAGGGCGACTCCCGCGATCGCGGCGCGGCAGCTCGTGCTGGTCGGCGCGGGACACGCGCACGTGCAGGTGCTGCGCGCCTTCGCGATGCGGCCCGAGCCCGGCGTCGAGCTCACGCTCGTGGTCGACCGGCCCGAGGCGCTCTACTCGGGCATGGTCCCGGGCTTCGTCGCGGGCGACTACCGCGCCGCCGAGCTCGAGATCGATGCGCTGCCGCTCGCGCGGCGCGCGGGCGCGCGCTGCGTGCTCGCCGCGGCGACCCGGATCGACCCGCTCGCGCGCGCGATCGAGCTCGAGGGCCGCCCGCCTCTCCGCTACGACCTCGCGAGCCTCGACGTCGGCTCCTCGGTGCTCGGCCTCGAGCTGCCCGGCGTCGCGGAGCACGCGCTCGCGACGCGCCCGATCCGCAGCTTCGTCGACCGGCTCGAGGCGCGCCTCGCCGAGGCCGCGCGCGCGCGCTCGCGCCCCGCGCTCTGCGTCGTCGGCGGCGGCGCCGCGGGAGTCGAGATCGCGCTCACGCTCGAGGCGCGCCTGCGCCGCGAGGGCCGGCCGGCGCAGCTCACGCTCGTCTGCGCTTCGCCGCGCATCCTGCCGGGCGCCTCCGCGGCCTTTGCCGCGCGCGCCGAGCGCGAGCTCGCCGCGCGCGGGATCGAGCGGCTCACGGGCACGCGCGCGCTGCGCCTCGAGAAGCGCGTGCTGTGGCTCGAGCAGCGCGACGCGCAGGAGACGCTGGCCTGCGACCTCGCGCTCTGGGCGACCGGCGCCGCGCCGCCCGCGCTGATCGAGCGCTCCGCGCTGCCGCGCAACGCCGCGGGCTATGCGCGCATCGAGTCCACGCTCGCGCTGCCCGGCTGTCCCGGTCTCTTCGCGGCCGGCGACTGCGCGTCGCTCGACGCGCATCCCTGGGTCCCCAAGGCCGGCGTCTACGCCGTGCGCGAGGGCCCCGTGCTCGCGCACAACCTGCGCGCCGCGCTGCGCGGCGACGCGCTGCGCCGCTATCGGCCCCAGCGCGACTTCCTCGCGCTCCTGAACCTCGGCGACGGCCGCGCGCTCGGCGGCAAGTGGGGGATCGCGGCCGCCGGACGCCGCGTGTTCCAGCTCAAGGACGCGATCGACCGCCGCTTCGTGCGCCGCTTCCAGGTGCTCGACGAGAGCGGGCGCAGCCTGCCCGCGTACGCGGCAGACGACGCGGCAGCGGCCGAGGACGCCGCGATGCAGTGCGGGGGCTGCGCGGCCAAGGTCGGCGCGCCCGCGCTCGAGCGCGCGCTCGCGCGCCTGGGCCCGGTTCCGGGGGACGCGAGCGTGCTGCGCGGGCTCGCGGAGCCCGACGACGCGGCGCTGCTGCGGCTTCCGCAGGGCGACCTGCTGCTCGCGACGACCGACGCATTCCGCGCGTTCTGCGGCGATCCCTGGCTCGTCGGCGCCGCGGCCGCGGTGAACGCGGTCTCCGATCTGCACTGCAAGGGCGGGCGGCCGCGCCACGCGCTCGCGCTCGTGACGGTTCCCGAGGCCGCCGCGGACGGCGAGGAAGAGACGCTCTTCCAGGTCCTCGCGGGCATGCGCTCGGCGCTCGACCCGCTCGGCGTCGCGCTGGTCGGAGGCCACTCGACGCGCGGCGCCGAGCTCTTCGCGGGCCTCGCAGTCGGAGGTGAGCTCGCGCGGGCCGAGGACTGGTGGAGCCAGGGCGGCGCGCGCGCGGGCGACGCGCTGATCCTCTCGAAGCCGCTCGGCACCGGCGTGCTGCTCGCGGCCGACGCGCAGGGCCGCGCGCGCGGCTGCTGGATCGCGGCCTGCCAGCGCTCGCTCCTGCGCGCGAACGCGGCGGCCGCAGGGGCCGCGCGCGCGAGCTGCCGCGTGCACGCGGCGACCGACGTCTCCGGCTTCGGCCTCGCGGGCCACCTGGCCCCGCTCGCCGCGGCGAGCGGCGTCTCGGCGGAGCTCCGGCTCGCGGCGCTGCCCGCGCTGCCGGGCGCGCTCGAGCTCCTCGCGCTCGGCCTGCGCAGCAGCTTCCACGGCCAGAACGCCGAGGCGCGCCGCCGCATCGCGATCCCCGCGGAGCTCGCCGGCGATCCGCGCGTCGAGCTGCTCTTCGACCCGCAGACCTGCGGCGGTCTGCTGCTCGCGGTCGCGGCCGGAGAGGCCGAGGCTTGCGTCGCGGCGCTGCGGCGCGCGGGCGACGCCGGGGCCGCCTGCATCGGCAGCCTCGCGCCGCCGCGCGCCGACGGCCGGCGGCTCGTCCTGCTCGCGGCCTGATCCCGCCGGCGGCGGCTGCCTGGCAGAGCGCTCGAGCGCTACTGCGCGCGCTCCCGGTGCAGGCGCGGCTCGTAGAAGCCGTTGTCGAGCGCGCCGAAGATGTCCGGGACCTGCGGGTGGTTGACCGGCTCGCCAGACTCGTCCGCGAGCAGGTTCTGCTCCGAGACGTAGGCGACGTAGTAGCTCTTCTCGTTCTCGGCGAGCAGGTGGTAGTAGGGCTGGTCCTTGCGCGGACGCAGCGCCTCGGGAATCGCGAGCCACCATTCCTCGGTCTGGTTGAAGCTCGGGTCGACGTCGAAGATCACGCCGCGGAAGGGATGCACGCGGTGGCGCACGACCTGGCCGATGCGGAAGCGCGCATCGCGCACGAGCGTGTCGGCACTCCCCTCCAGGTCCACCATCACAGCGCAACCACCTCGGTCCAGTGCAGCGGGACCCGCCCGCGCGGCGCCGGCGCCGCGCGCCGGCCGCGGCCTCGATCCCGTAGAATCCCGCGCTCGACAGCATGGCACGCAGCACTCGGAGGGCAAGCGTGGCGAGCGGCGGCGGGCGCGAGGACGCATCGGAACGCGCGAGGGATCCTGCCCGCGAGGCCGCGCGCGAGGCGCGCAGGGCCGCGATCGTGCGGCTCGCGGAGGCGACGCGCCGGCTCACCGATGCGGTCGTCGTGACCGCCCGCGCGCCGGCCGAGCTCGAGGCCGCCGCCGCCGAGATCCGCGAGATCGCCGAGCGGCTCGCGGAGCTCCAGCACGACGGGCCCTTCTCGGGCCTCCTGCCGCGCGTGCGCGACTACAACCGCCCCGAATGGTCGATGCCGCTCTCGCCGATCTGCGGCGAGGCGAGCCCGATCCGGCCCGAGCTCCGGCTCTGGCTCGAGGACGAGCGCGTGGCCGGCACTGCGCGCCTCGGCAAGAAGCACATCGGCCCCGTGCACCACGCGCACGGCGGCGTGACCGCGATGATCTGCGACCAGCTCGTGGCGCTCGCCGCGCGCGCCGCGAAGTTCAAGGCGCTCACGCACACGCTCACGGTGCGCTTCCAGCGCCCCACGCCGCTCTACCGGGATCTCGCGCTCGCCGCGTGGTGCGAGCCGCGCGACGCGCGGCGCGCGGCGGGCTTCGCGACGATCGCGGCCGACGGCGTGGTCGTGGTCTCGGCCGAGGCCGTCCTCGCGCTCGCGCCGGACTGGAGCCGGCCCGAGGAGCGCACCGCGGCGCCGCGCATCGAGCTCGCCGGCGAGGGCGGCGACTAGCAGAACCCGCGCAGCTGCGCGCGCAACCTGCCGGCGCCGCAGCGCCTAGAAGCCGACCTCGCGCTTGAAGCGCTCGAGCGCCTCGATGTACGCGCGCGGGCCTGCATAGCCCATCGGCTTGGCGCCGACGAAGGTCGACGCGGTGTCCATCGCGCGCAGCGAGATGCAGTCGATGCCGGCCGCCTTCCAGGCCTCGATCTCGCTGTGCCAGAGCTCGGGGCCCGCGCTGTAGTCGAGCTGGCAGTCGCTGCCGAAGGCGCGCGGGTCGCGGCCCTGCTGGGCCAGGAGCTCGCGCAGCCTCTCCAGGTGCTTGCGGAAGGGCACGCCGCTGCCGCCGAGCAGGAAGCCGTCGCCGCTCACCGCCGCGCGCGCGAAGGCCGGCTCGGAGAAGCCGCCGTACCAGATCGGGATCGCGCGCTTCGGCAGCGGCAGGATGCCCGCGCGGTCGATCCGGTGGAACTCGCCGCGGTAGTCGATCACGGGCTCGCTCCAGAGCCTGCGCAGGACCTCGACCTGCTCGTCGAGGCGCCGGCCGCGGCGCGCCCAGGGGACGCCCAGGCTCTCGTACTCGACCGTGTTCCAGCCGCTGCCGATGCCGAGGATCAGGCGGCCCCCGGAGAGGATGTCGACCTCGGCCGCCTGCTTCGCGACGAGCGCCGTCTGGCGCTGCGGCAGGATCAGGATCCCGGTCATGAGCTCGATCGCGCGCGTGACGCCCGCGAGGAAGCCGAAGAGCACGAAGGGCTCGTGGAAGGCGTCGCGCTCGGTGTAGGGCCCCGTGAGCTTCGGCTCGCGCTTCTCGTGCACCGCGCCGAGCACGTGGTCGTAGGTGATGATGCGCGCGTAGCCGAGCGCCTCGGCGGCCTGCGCCCAGTCGCGGATCGCGGCCGGGTCGCTGCCGATCTCGGGCGTGGGAAAGATGGCGCCGAACTTCACGGGGGGCCTCCTCTCGAGACGCGACGCGCGCATTCTACTCCGCCGCGTGCCCGGGGATCCCGGCCCCACCCGCGCGCGCAGGCGTGGTAGGGTCGCCCGCGAGAGAACCCGGAGGAGAAGCGCATGGACACCGAAGCCAGCAGGGCCCTCGTGCTCGAGTACTACCGCGCGTTCGGCAAGGGCGACCAGGCCGCGCTCGCGGTGATCCTGTCCGACGACGTCGAGTGGCTGCCGCCGAAGAGCGCGCCGCTCACGGGCGGCCCCTTCCGCGGCCGCGAGAAGATCCAGGCCGCGATGCTCGAGGCCGGCGCGCGCTTCTTCCGGATGGACAGCGCGAAGACCGACACGCTGAAGATCGTGGCCGAAGGCGACACCGTCGTCGTGCGCCAGCGCATGTCCTGCACCGCGGCGAACGGAAGGCCCTACCAGAACGAGTACGTCTGGCTCTTCACCTGCAAGGACGGCCGGATCACGCGCATGGAGGAGCACACGGACAGCCTCTACTTCCAGCGCGTGGTGATCGATCCTTGAGACCCCGACTACCGGACGCGACGCGGGCGCGAGGGGAGATCGCGTCGCTGCGGCTGCGCGGAGGTCGACCATCGAAGCTGTGGAGAGCGCCGCCGGCTGAGCGATGCGCGGAAGGCGCCTGCGGGCTCCAACGCCGGAGCGGTTCGTGCTCCGCGATGCGCGCGAAATCGGCGTCGGTCGTCAGGAGCTGCAATTCGTGGCGAGTGCAGAGCTGGGCGAGGACCGCGCTGATCGTGCCCACCTGGGTGCCTCGCCGTCTCGCGCGACTGCGAATCTGCGCGGCTTCAAAGTCGTCGTGACGGTCGGGTGTGACGAACGGAAGAGCCAGCGACCAGACGCGCGTGTCAACGAAAAGGCTCGACCGCGCGAGCGCTCCTGCTTGTAATCGAAACTCGTGTCCCACTCGAGCTGCCCGAACAACTCGAGCAGTCGCCTCTGCTCGCGCCGCGCGATGAACTCTCGCAGCGCGGACGGCACCGCAGCTCGCTTCGTGGATTCTCCGCTCAGCGCGAGAGCGCGCTCGGCGAGCTCCGGATCGAGATCGAGATTGGTCACCAAGTGTCGACTCCCACACATACACTCACGCAATCGGCCTCAGGCCACCAAGCCTCGAGCGCCGCTCTGCACGAACCGGCCTTGGCCGCCCGAATCGGCCTCTACCAAGCGGACTGGACGTGCGGGTAGGAGCGAATCCGGTCGTCCGGCGTGATGATGGGGACCGCGTTCTCGAGGGCGGTCGCGACGATGATGCGGTCCGCCGGATCAGGGTGAAACTCGCCGGGCAGCTTGGTACTGCGCACCGCGATCGCCGGCTCGAGCGGGGCGAGCTGAATTCCGGGCAACGCGAGCGCGATATCGACCCACTGCTCGACCGGGCGGTCGAGCTGGATGCGCCGCTTCGCGACGAGCATCGCGACTTCCCAGACGCTGATCGCGGAGACGAGCACGCGCTCGGCGTTGTCGATTGCGCGCCGCGCGCTGGTCGTGAGCCGCTCCGGATCGCTCGCGCGCCAGATCCAGGTGGCGGTGTCGAGCACGATCACGAAGCGGCCTCCCAGTCCTCGGGTCCGACGACGGGCCGGGTGAGGTCGGGATCGAGGTACGTGACCGATCCGAGCAAGGCCTCCGGATCGACGGTCACCGCGCGGAGCTCCGCGACCGGCACGCCGCGGCGCGTGATCGTGATGGCCTCCTTCGTTTCCTCGACATGGCGGACGAGCTCGGTCGCGCGCTGCCGGAAGTCTCCGACCGCGACTTCACGCTTGGCCATCGTCTTTGCCTCCGGGCCATTTGATCTGGCCTCATGGCCATGATCATAGCGCTCTACTCTGGCATCGGCTCGATTCAGGCGGTACATGAACGACGTTATTTTGCGCCCGAGCGACAGCGGCAGCGGAGCGGCCGCCTCGCTGGAAGTACCCGGACCGGCAAGCGAATCCGAGGCGCCGAGAGCAGCGCCTCGACCAGATCGAGCCCATGATCGTGGCCGCCTACAGCGAGCAGCACCCGGGATCGGCCCCCACGGTCAAGCAGCACTTGACCGCGATCCGGATGTGCTTCGATTGGCTGGTGACCGGCCTGGTGGTGCGGCAGAACCATGCGACCTCGGTCAAGGGCCCGAAGCACATCGTCACGCGCGGCAAAACCCCGGTGCTCGCGGCCGGCGAGGCTCGCCAGCTCCTCGACTCGATCGAGACCGACACGATCGTCGGCCTGCGCGATCGCGCGCTGATCGGCCCCATGGTCTACTCGTTCGCGCGGGTCGGGGCCGCGGTGGGGATGAGCGTCGAGGACTACTACCGCAAGAAGAAGCGCTGGTGGTTCCGCCTTCGCGAGAAAGGCGGCAAGAACCACGCCGTCCCCGCGCACCACAATGCGGAGGAGTACATGGACGCCTACCTCGAGGCCGCGCGCATCGCCGACGCCAAGGGTGTTCCGCTCTTTCGTACGGTGAACCGCGCGCGCGAGCTCACCGATCACGGCATGAGCCGCATCGATGTGTTCCGGATGATCAAGCGCCGCGCGAAGGCCGCGGGGCTACCGCCGGAGATTTGCTGCCACACGTTCCGCGCGACAGGGATCACGACCTGTCTGAACAACGGCGGCACGCTCGAGAAGGCGCAGCAGATCGCGGCGCACTCCAGCCCGCGGACAACGAAACTGTACGACCGCACGAACGACGAGCCCACGCTCGATGATATCGAGAAGATCCAGATCTAGACGCATGCGCGAGGCGGCTCGATAGATGGCATCCGCAGTCCGTGTAGACGTCAACCACGAAATTCTGGTTTGGGCGCGGAAGACGCGCGGATTCGAGCTAGAAGAAGCCGCATCCCGAATCGGCGTCGCGCCGGAACGCCTTGCTGCTTGGGAGGACGGTCGGGAGCGACCCACGGCGAGGCAGTTGCGCACGATCGCGAAGCACTACGTGCGCCCAATCTGCACATTCTTCCTTCCGCAATTTCCAACCGGCGATGAACCGGGCATCAAGGATTTCCGCCGCATGCACGCAGCTGCGGTCGCGACCGACCTTTCCGCCGAACTCGCAGTCGAGATTCGGCTCGCGCGCGAACGCAGAACCGAGGCCCTAGAGCTGGTGCGGGATGCGGGGATCGATGTTCCTACATTCGCGATCGCCGCTTCGCTCGAAGAAGACCGTGAGGAGCTCGCCGCGAGAGTTCGCGGCGCACTCGGTGTGTCGCTCGAGGAGCAAGCAAGCTGGGCCAATCAACACGAAGCGTTCGGAGCTTGGAGATCTGCGCTGGAGGCTCGCGGCGTGCTGGTGTTTCAGACAGGCCGCTCATCGCAGCAGTTCGTCGAACCGTCAGAGGCACGCGGATTCTCGATCTCGGGCGACGAGCTTCCGGTCGTCGTGACGAACGGAAGGGACGCGGTCACCGCACGCTGCTTCACGCTGCTGCACGAGCTGACGCATCTGGCCCTCCGGAACGCTGGCTTGTGCGACCTCCACGAGTTCGGCACAGGCTCGGAGTTCGACCGAGTTGAGGCGTTCTGCAACCACGTGGCTGGCGCGATCTTGGTGCCGCGTGGCGCGCTTCTGCAGACGAGCATCGTTCGCGACCACGGAACGAGCGAGCGCTGGGAGGACGGCGAGCTCGCGCAGATCGCGCGCCGCTTCTGGGTGAGCTCGGAGGTCGCACTCAGGCGACTTCTTCTCACTAGGCGCACTACGGCTGAGTTCTACACAGCCTGGCGCGCAGAACACGACGACCGTGTGCTCGAACGACCTCAGCCGAAGGGCGAGGTCAAGCTTCCGATGTCGACGCGGGTAATTCGACGAAACGGCCGGTTCTTCCCTCGCCTCGTCTTCGGCGCACTCCGCGAAGGACGACTCAGCTATCACCGAGCGTCCACCTACCTCGGCGCGGGCGCTCACCATCTCCCCGCGATCGAGCGTGCAATTTTCGACCACCGTGGCGGTTCGTAGGCTGACGATGGCGCGGATCGTGTACTGCCTCGACACCTCATCTCTGATTCATGCGTGGGTAGAGACCTATCCGCCAGAGAACTTCGGCGCCCTGTGGGAGTACATCGAAGAGGCGATCGATGCGCGGCGAATTATCGCGCCCCAGGACGTTCGTGAGGAGCTCAAGCACCCAGACGGCCTCAAGAGCTGGGCAAAGCAGCACGTGAAGTTGCCCCGGTTCCGTGGACACCTCTACGTTGGGGTAGAAGGGGGTCCAGATGCCGAAGCGTCGGCAGCAGAAGGGACGACGGTGGTATCCGCCGGAGTTGCGGCGGCGGTTGGTGTC